>Ga0164311_10002164_pt1 | contig 10027 bp, 9 predicted proteins | sample GuaBasSedimGuay2_FD_121796 | JGI IMG/M metagenome (GOLD analysis project Ga0164311, IMG submission 121796) | Subseafloor sediment microbial communities from Guaymas Basin, Gulf of California, Mexico - Guay2, Core 4569-9, 9-12 cm | ecosystem: Environmental > Aquatic > Marine > Hydrothermal vents... | reverse complement strand
GATTATAATCAGTCATTAAAAATACTTGAAGAACTAAAAACAAAGTCACAGTATGTAAAATGGCATAACAGTAAAAGGAAAGAGCGATTTGGGTTGTTTGCTAAAAAATTTGAGAAAAAGAATGAATTAAGAAAGCAAGGTTACCTGATTTACGACTTGGATGATTGGAAAACATAAATTTTTATTTTGATATTATTGTTTCTGATAGGGAAATTCTGTATGGTTTAAAAATGAGAGCACCCCTTGATATTTTCTGTAATTTATTAACAAATACGTGCTTTTTTGTCTATTTTTGTTATGGATTACATAATTCAGTAATTTATTTAGCAAGGACAATATTCTAGGCGAAAAACATTAAGATAAGAAGTACAATACCAGGATGATTTAAGATGGAGGACATCTGGGTAGAAAAATACCGACCGAAAACCCTTGATGAGGTAGTTGGCCAGGATGAAATTGTTGAGCGGCTCAAGGCGTACGTTAAACATAAGAATGTCCCTCATCTAATGTTTGCAGGACCTGCTGGAACTGGTAAAACAACATGTGCTTTAGCTTTAACAAAAGAGTTGTTTGGAGAGACGTGGAAACAGAATTTTAATGAGTTGAATGCCAGCGATGAAAGAGGGATAAATATTATACGAGGTAAAATCAAAGATTTTGCCAGAACTGCACCTATGGGCAAAGCAGGCTTCAAGATAATATTCTTAGATGAGGCCGATTCTCTGACTTCAGATGCTCAGGCAGCTCTTAGAAGAACAATTGAAAAATACTCACATATCTGTAGATTTATCTTATCTGTTAATTATTCTTCAAAAGTTATTGAGCCAATACAGTCTAGATGTACTGTGTTCAGATTCAGCCCTATCAGAGAAGACGATATAAAGAAGTATATGAGGAAAATCGCTCAAAAAGAAAAATTAGAGATAACTCAGGACGGTTTGGAAACTCTAATTTTTATTTCTAAAGGAGATATGCGAAAAGCAATTAATGTGTTGCAGGTCGGGGCCTCAATTAGCAAAAAGATCACAGCACAGCTTCTCTATGAAACAAGTGCCACTGCAAAACCAGAGGATGTTAAAAATCTGATAAATACAGCTTTGACAGGAAAATTCATGGTCGCTAGAAATCAACTTTATGATTTATTGATTAAATATGGTTTAAGTGGAGAAGATGTTATAAGGCAGATTCATCAAAGTATTTTTGATTTGTCAATTCCCGATGAGAGTAAAATAAAGTTAATCGAAAAAACAGGAGAGATTGAATTTAGACTAGTTGAAGGAAGTAGTGATCACGTGCAGTTAGAAGCCCTACTTGCATATTTTGCACTTGAAGGAAGCAAACTACGTTAAAGATGCTTTTTTACGAATTTTTCTATAACTTCTTTCAGCTCAGCAAGTGTTTTTTCACCAACGCCATATCTTACTCTAACTATTGGTTTTTTAGAAGTTAAGACCCTTGTTATATCTATTGGAGTCCCACTTACAACTACTTCGGCGTCAGCGTTATTGATAGTTTCCTCCAGCTCGCTTATCTGTTTTTTACCATATCCTACAGCAGGTAAAACATTTGTTAGATGGGTGTATTTATCAAACGTTTCTTTTATAGATCCTACTGCGTATGGTCTTGGATCGATTATTTCTTTTACACCCACGTCTTTTGCTGCAACTGTCCCGGCACCATATGGCATACTGCCATGAGTCACAGTTGGCCCGTCTTCTATAATAAGAACGCGTTTTCCTTTAATTTTATCAGGCTCTTCTGCAAAAACAGTTGAAATTCCCATAATTATCTGAGCATCTTTATTTACTTTTTTAACATTGTTTTCTACAAGTTCTATGTCTTCTTTTTTTGCGGTATTGATCTTATTTATAATTACGACATTTGCAGCAATTGTATTTAGTTCACCAGGGTAATAACTAAGCTCATGCCCAGCACGATGCGGATCAGCAATTGTAATTAATAAATCCGATTTATAGAAACTAAAATCATTATTTCCGCCGTCCCATATGATTACATCTGCGTCCTTCTCAGCTTCTCTCAATATCTTTTCGTAGTCAACACCAGCATAGATAACGCCGCCCATATCAATATAGGGCTCGTATTCCTCTCTTTCTTCAATAGTGCATCTATACTTATCTAAATCTTCATAGGACGCAAAACGCTGAACAATCTGTGAATTGAGGTCTTGATCGTAAGGCATGGGATGACGTATGCTTGCAACTCTGATGCCTTTTTTACGTAATATCTCAAAGATTGCTCGTGAAACCTGGGATTTGCCGCACCCTGTTCTAACAGCACAAACAGCGATAACAGGTTTAGTAGATTTAATTTGAGTGTTTTCTGTACCCATCAACATAAAGTCTGCCCCATATGCATTAACCAAAGCAGATTTATCCATAACATATTGGTTTGGAAGATCACTATATGCAAAAACAACTATGTCAGCATTTAATTCTTTAATGAGGTTAGGCAACTCTTCTTCATGATAAATGGGAATGCCATTAGGATATAGTTTACCAGACAGCTCAGATGGATACTTGCGTCCATGAATGTTTGGTATCTGAGTTGCAGTGAATGCAACTACTTCATACTCTTTGTTGTTTCTAAAATATACATTAAAGTTATGAAAATCTCTACCTGCTGCACCCATGATAATTACTCTTTTCTTCGACATAAAAATCCCTGACCCGCCATCGGGTAACAACTATTCATTTATAGATTTTTCTGGTTCTATGATATTAAAAGCTCTTTGATTCCCTGCTTAACTAACGAGTTAAAGCTCCAAATTGTTATGTACATCTTGTCTGTATTTGTGGCTCCATTGTCATCAGTAACTGTAAGTTCTGCCCAATAGTAGCCTGGCTTGGTTAGTACGCGAAGAGGGTTTTGCTCGTCAGATTCGTAAGAGCTTAAAAAATAGTCATACCAGTGATCGCGTGTATGGAATGGATATCCTTTGTATGGCACAATGGGATAATATTTTGGACCAAATTTCCAATGGTATGAAACAATCTCACCGTCTGTATCAACCCCTTCACCTTTGAATTCTACTAGTGTTGGTGGCCCACTTAGATAATAAATAGTGGGAATTTCATAAGAGGCATGGGCTGTTGGCGGTTGATTTTTCTTTGCTTCAATAATTAAAGAATCTTGGCCAATCTTTCCTTTGCTATCAGTTACTATCAGTGTCACAAAATATGCCCCTTCCTTATCAAAAGTATGTGTTGGTTCTTTTGAACTTGACTTAGCACCGTCACCAAAATCCCATTCGTATGAAGCTATTTCATTATCATCATAAACATATGCTTCAAAGATTACATTAAATGGGATTTTTCCGCTAGTTACATCGCTTTTTATTTTAACATTTGGTGCAAGATTTTTATCTTTGCTGTTTTGAGTTCCTTCATCAGATGCTTTGATCTTATCAATTACTAATGTTGAAACAAAAATTGAAGATAAAATTAATATGATTATTTCAACGATAATTACAATCTTTTTGGTTTTTTCCTGCATAATCTCCAAGACAAAATATGAAAATTTAATATAAAAGTTTTTTTAATTAAATAATATCATATTTTTTAGCAACTTCTTGTGCAACTTCCAAACTTGTATTTTTGCCACCAAGATCATATGTTTTTACTTTTCCCTCTTTAATCACAGTTGCAACAGCTTGTTCGAGTTTAGATGCTTTATCCTTTTCACCGAGCCACTCAAGCATTAGCTTTACAGACATGATCATTGCCGTAGGATTTACTTTGTATTGGCCGGCATATTTAGGAGCGCTGCCATGAGTGGGTTCGAACAAAGCGAGATTGTCACCTATATTGCCACTGGCGGCAAAACCTAGCCCTCCTACCAATTGTGCACAGAGATCAGATATAATATCGCCAAACATGTTTGATGCGACTAAAACATCGTAATCTTGTGGATTTTTAACTAGCCACATACACATTGCATCTACATTTGTCTCCCAAAGTTCTATTCCAGGATATTCTTTTGCTATCTTACGTGCTTCACGAACCATCAAACCACTTGTTTCACGAATAACGTTTGGTTTTTCAACAACAGTCACGCTCTTACGATTGTGTTCTTTGGCGTATTCAAAAGCCTGACGGACAATGTTCTGACAGGCTTTGCGAGTAAAGATGCGAGTAGAAATTGCAAGATCGTCTAAAGAAGTATCTTCGAACTTCTTCATTTTTGGATGATTTTCATTTAAAGCATTGAAAACATCCTGTGGTACGGGGTGAAATTCTACACCAGCATAAAGCCCCTCAGTATTCTCACGGAAAACAACAATATCGATATCATCACGATAATTCAAGGGATTTCCAGCAAAAGATTTACACGGGCGAAAGTTTGTATGAAGGTTCAAAAGTTGACGAAGTCTAACAATTGGAGAAGAATAAACAAAACCTTTTCCTTGTAGTTCAGGGGCAAGCTCTTTAGCAGCTTCTTCTTTTGGCTTTGAGGTAATCGCACCAAACAAACAGCAATCTGATTCGTTTAAAAGATCAATGGTCCTTTGTGGTAAGGGGTCACCTTCTTTTTTCCAAAACTCCCAACCAACGTCGCCAGGAATGTACTCTGCGTCAAGACCAATTGTGTCCAACACTATTTTTGCACAATCCATTACATCGTTTCCAACACCATCTCCAGGTAACCAAGCAATCTTATATTTTGACATGAGGTGCTGTAATTGAAAACATATTTTAAAGCTTTTTGAGCTAATAATTTACAAAATACTTTTCAAAAGTCTTTTTTGAAACATATTTCATGATTTTTATAAGAAGAATCATTACAATAATCGTAAAAATTACTCTGCCGATTAGAACTCCGAATATGGAAGCACCAATGGCTAGCATCAACAATGTATCTTCAATTAAACTATGGGAAAGACCCATTAAAGATAGGGAATAAAAAACATCCTTTTTACTTAAAACATTAGAATTTGCTTCTTTGATTATAAGGCCTCCACCGTACGCTAGGCCAAGAGTAGTTCCAATTATTGCAATTGGGGCCGCATCTTTGCTCATGCCTATTAATCTGAGACTTGGCTTGAGGAAATTGTTAAATTTGTCAATAATTCCAGTGTTCTTCAGAAATCTCATAAGCAATAAAAGTCCCAAGATTATCAAGAAAATCATAACATAATTACGCAATTCTCCAAGTGCCCATTGGGTAAGCGTGGGATTTACAATGCTGGGCTGCCATAGAATCTTATTTTCAGATTTAAACAAACCAAATGTTGAAAAAATTAAACTTAAAATTAAACCTAATATGAATGCAAAAAAGACGCGGAAGAAAACTGTGAACCAAAGCCGTACGCCTGCCTTTTGAGCAATACGTGCCTCTATTGGTAATGTATGAGCAACAAGGATCATACAGGCAAGTATGGTCACCTGAGCAACACTATACATATTAACAAGAGATAAATTAAAGAAAACTACAAGGGCGCCATAAATATTGGTAATCATTGCTGTCGCCCAAACAAGTCCGAACTCGCCAGGCAATCCAACTACATTCATAACAGGTGAAAGGTAGTCTCCGATTACCTTGATAAGGCCATAATAAGCTAATATTTTTACGATAATGCTGATAGGGATCATTATTTTTAAAAGAGTAAAAGTGGTTGAGCATGTCTCTTTAAAGACATTTTTTATCTCGAGTAAGATTCTCATATGAATCCTTGTTTATTTTCTTAGTTCACCTAATGTTGTTGCCCTTTCTGCAAAAGCATTATGTTTATGTATCGACTCTTCACTTTCGCTTCGAACGATGACTATAACATCGTCTGGTAACTTTTTGTACTTTTGTAAAATTTCGCTTAAAATATCCCTTACCACATCTTCAACAAATTTAGGATTTTTATGAGCATTATAAACAAGCATTCCCTCTTCTTTTCTTTTAAGAATTCCATATGTGGGGCTGCTAAACGATTTTTCTACGATATCAATCAGATCATTTGCATCTACTGAGTTGTCCTCACCAGGAACTTCAATCATTAGAGTAGTAATGTTTCTTTGATTATGAGTGGGGGGTATGTTCTTATATTTGCCAATTGCTTTAATTACCTCTCTAGCACATGGACAAGCAGTCATTCCAATAACTCTTACCCCTATGAGTTTTTTGATTTCATTTTTACTATTGGCTCTAGCCTCAGCAACCAATTTGAATGGTTCCAAACCCTTTTTTCCAGATGGATAAGTCCTTTCCAAGAAATAATCTGCTTCAGCTTTTACTTCAGAAAAGGTTGCATAATCATGCTTTTTTAATAATAGCTTGGCAGTTTGTGCGCAGAATGTTTCAAGATCTGGGACTGGTTTTTGACTATTTGCATCTATTATTTCTGAAATAAGTTCAAGATTTCGAGACATGTGGCTTCCTTTTTGAGATGCAGGTAAATCAACAAAAATATCCATTTTCACGACAAGAGGCATAGCCTCTTTTTTGTTAGGCCTTTTGATGTAAACAAGTTTTTTAACTCCTGTTACGCCAACTCTGGTCAATTTAAAATTTTGAGTTGATGGGCTGGATTGTACATCTGGTAGATCAATTGAATTCAAGGTTAATTCCCCGCCCTACAAAATAATAGGTAATAAATAATTTTTGGGTTTCAACCCAATTTTGCAAAATATAAAATATAAGCCTATTTATTCAGGGCATACAATTTGCCGCTGTGGCTTAGAGGTATAGCGATTCCTTGGTAAGGAATAGGTCGGGGGTTCAATTCCCCCCAGCGGCTTAATATTTTTAGTTCAATTCTTCAAACCACTAATATTTTTAACATAAACGAAAAGCATTTAACCACATGCTGCATATCTCAACTTAGGTGATGTGGGTGCAGAAAACCTTATTTGATTTTATTGAAGAAAGCGAAGAACTTGAGGAGATACAGGAAGTACAAAACACCTAATTTTTTTCTTTATTTAGATTAAAAAATGTTGGTTTTGCAATGTTTATAGCTTTGGTGTCCTATTTTTCCATAGTTTCCAACTAGATGTTATAAATAACATTCCAAAGACTGCTAAACAAACAATTGCGAGATACAGTAGTGAAGTATCTTGTACAGTTGCAATCATTTCTATAACTGAGGGATATGATTCAAAAGAATCGCGACCTCCGTTAACCATTTTAGATCCGTATGTATCATTATATGTTATATTGTTGTCTCCTTTTGTTTCATTGAATGTGGTAGTTGAATTATCTGGTGGGGCGGATGCATAATTGTATTTGTATTCCTCAGGCTCGAGACAAATATTTGCTATATCCCATCTAATATCAGAGGTTGCAAGTGTTTGCCCTATTGCATTCTTGGGTTTAACACTACTTTGTAATTCAGATGTTATATTTTCTAAGGTTTGATTTTCCCCATTAATCTCCCCAACAAATCTGTAATTAACACTTTTCGAAAACAAAGGAATGCCATCGTTTTCTGCTTCATAAAGGAGTGTTGTATCTTCAAAGTTTCTAGCCATTCCTACTGTTATGGGCTGCGCAAAACTCACTAGAAGCATAACTGCTAGAAATAATGAAATAAATGTAATGCTGAACATTATAACAATCTTAGTATTTTCAGGATGAAGCAGTCCTTCCCCTTTCCAAGTTAATTTATAATAAACCCATTTATGTCCTTCACGCTCTTTTCTCTTTACTAGGCCCGCCTCGTTAAGTTTTTGAAGATGCTCGTGAAGGGTCGCCTTATTCAATCTAGTAGCTTTACTAATGTCATTCAAACTCATTTTTTTTCCATCTAGAGCACGTAGAATATCTAATCTTGTATCTGAGGCGAGTGCTTTGAATGTGTTCATATCTAGAGTTACTTTTGGCATTCTATTATTATAGTTTATTTCTATTTTATTTATATACTGTTTGTTTTTGTTCGGAAAAAACCAAACGATATGACGACACAACATAAAATTATAAATGAAATGTTGTATTACCACTTGTATCATGGACAAAAAGGAATTGATAGGTTTACTAAAAGAATGTAAGGCTATACAATTTGGTCGATTTGTATTAACATCTGGTGCTATTAGTGATTATTATATAGATATTAAAAAAGCCAGTACAACACCTAAGATTTTGAAAAAGATTGTTAATGCAATGGCCGAGTATACGCAAGGATATGATCTGATTGCAGGTATGGAGCTTGGGGCTGTACCGCTTGTAGTTGCTCTATCTCTTGAGACAGAAATTCCATATGTTATTGTTCGTAAAGAAAAAAAGGAACACGGGACTACCAAACAAATCGAAGGTGAAGAAGTTAAAGGTAAAAAGGTTTTGCTTATAGAAGACGTTACAACAAGTGGAAAATCAGTAATAAAATCAATTAAAATTTTAAGAGAAAATCAAGCCAAAGTTGATGAAGTAGTTGTAGTAGTCGACCGTGAGAGTGGCGCTGAAGAAAAACTTCGAAATATTGATGTAAGTTTTATTCCTCTTTTATCTGTTAGTGATATTCTTAAAAAATAGTTTAAATTAAATATTTGAATTGTATTTGGGTAAAACCCTTGGGGAGGTTTGATTAATTTGAAAATACTTGTAGTAGGTGGAGGAGCTAGAGAGCATGCTATTTGTGATGCAGTGTACCGCTCAAAAAACACAGAACTCTATACTGTTATGAGCAACAAGAATCCTGGGATAGCTAAGATATCAAAAGATTTTTTGATTGAAAAAGAAACTAATGTAGACAAAGTTGTTGAATATGCAAAACAAAAAAATATAGATTTGGTAATTGTTGGACCAGAAGCACCTCTTGAGAAGGGAATTGTAAATGAACTTAACAAAGCAGGAATTGAGTCCTGCTCTCCAACAAAAGAAGCAGCTAGGATAGAAACAGATAAGGAATGGATGCGCAACCTTCTAAAAAAATATAATATTCATGGTCAGCTAAAATGTGAGACGTTTACAGATATTAAAAAGGCAAAAAAGTTTATTGAAGATTTAAATGGCGAGGTAGCAGTAAAACCTATTGGACTTACTGGTGGAAAAGGCGTTAGAGTTTCAGGAGATCATTTTAATGGTGTAGATGGAGCTTTAAAATATGTTAAAGAAATAATTGAAAATAAAATAGGTGGAAAAGCAAAGGTTTTGATAGAAGAAAAGGCAATTGGGGAAGAATTTACACTTCAGGCGTTTTCTGATGGGAAAACAATACTTCCACTACATGCAGTTCAAGACCATAAGAGGCTTTTACCGGGAGATGAAGGACCAAACACAGGTGGAATGGGATCTTATTCATGCGAGGATGGTTTATTGCCGTTTCTTACAAAGACAGATTATGAAGAAGGAGCTGCAATATTACAAAAGATAGTTGAAGCATTGGATAAAGAAGGATGTAGGTATATTGGCCCTATATATGGGCAATTCATGTTAACAGCAGAAGGACCTAAAATAATAGAGATAAATGCTCGGTTTGGGGATCCCGAGGCAATGAATGTGCTACCACTATTGGAGACAGACTTTGCCGAGATATGTATCGCAATGTTAAATGGCACGTTAAGTAATAAAAAGATAAGAATGAAAAAACAATCAACCGTTTGTAAATATGTCGTACCAGAAGGGTACGGTGTCAAAAGTATGATTGGTGAAAAAATATATGTTGATGAAAACAACATAAAGGATGCCGGCTCAGAATTGTTTTATGCATCAGTGAATAAAGAAAATGACTTTGTGACTACCACATCATCCAGGTCTCTTGCAGTTGTTGGAATATCAGATAATCTTTCTCAAGCAGAAAGCATATGTGAGCAAGCGTTAGAACATGTTAAAGGAGATCATATTTTTATAAGACACGATATAGGTACGCCAGAATTGATTCAAAAGAGAATCACACATATGAATAAAATCCGCGGAATCTAATATGAAAAAAGAAATTTTTGTTTATTTTATAGGAACTGCAGGATCAGGTAAATCGACTCTAACTCAAAATTTTAAAGAATGGATGAATCAAAGAGGTCTTGATGCAATAACAGTTAATTTAGACCCAGGGGCTGAGAACCTGCCTTATGAGCCTGACGTAGAT
>Ga0164311_10002163_pt1 | contig 10028 bp, 13 predicted proteins | sample GuaBasSedimGuay2_FD_121796 | JGI IMG/M metagenome (GOLD analysis project Ga0164311, IMG submission 121796) | Subseafloor sediment microbial communities from Guaymas Basin, Gulf of California, Mexico - Guay2, Core 4569-9, 9-12 cm | ecosystem: Environmental > Aquatic > Marine > Hydrothermal vents... | reverse complement strand
CCCGATATGGATATCAGATACAAATGCAAGGTACGATTCCTCATCAGCATAATGTCTTTTTTTATTCAATGGGATGTCAGGCCATATTATGTCCTGGGCGATAATCAGCCCGCCTCTCCCACCCTTCCCCACAATTCCTATGACCTCATCCTCCACAAGGTTTGAGGCGGCATCGGCAAGGTTATCAGGAAAATATATGGTTGCGCTGTCGCTTTCATCTTCTATCTCAACCAGTACATGACTATTTTTCCCTCGTTTTATTTCACTCACAATGCCGATTACAGAAACATCTCCCTCCCTCCTCTGAGCATTTTTGAGAGGAACGACGTTTCTCATTTCCTGCCTTTTTTTTAGCAGACCGTAAAGCATTTCATACCTGTTTTTGAACAGGTGGGTAAAGTCAGATATTGTCCCCTCGCAGCTGCTCTTGCCTGTCACATCCTCTAATATTTCCAGCTCAATTTCCTCGCTCTCTCCTCTGGATATATTCGGCGGATTGTATGTATTTGGCAGCTCATCTAACCTCTCTTTCCCTCCTTCAGAAGCCCCATTGTCAAAAAAACTCTTTACATCATCTATCATTATGCCCAATGGTTTTTCATCATAACTCCCGAGCAATTTCTTGGAATTTTTTAGAGCATCGCCTGACTCAATCAAGAAATCTACAGCTTCCGATTGTATGAGCACCCCATTTTTCTGGAAGTACTCTATTATCCTTCTTCTCTCATCCATTTTAGCCGGTGTGGACACGCCTCCAAGTGAACATGCAAACCATGAAGCGACTTGCCCGCCACTTTCCTCGATCCCGTGACCCTCTGAGCACCAATAGTCCTCGGGTGGGCTGCTCCCTTCCGGGCCTGACCCTTTGCCCGAAGTTAAGATGGGCTATTGACTCTCCAGCCAATAGTATCCATCACCTTTGATCCCAGAGGACGAGATTTCATTGTCCAATAGCGGATCGCCGCATAGCCTGCACATTGCCTTGAAGGCTTCGACCCCGACGTAAGGCGATTTTCGGTTACAGGAGACGCCTAACCTCCCGGTCTAGTCCACAACCTTTAGCCAGAATCATAATATCGGTGTGCTTTAATAATATTACCATGGCAGGCGGAGTATCTTGAATTCATTGGTGAAGAATCTGTAGAACATCCATGCAAGCGAACCGGTTACAAAGGCGATGTCCCGCCCCATGTGCCACAGGAAAGTTATTTCGTCATTGCTCCCATGGTAGTATCCTGCCATATATGCGTCCTTGGCAAGGTATACTATGGAAATTATCATCACTGCAACTACCACAATATCCACATAAAAAAGCCACCTTCTCCATTTTTTATGTTCTACTTCCATATTTCCTCCTCCTTATTTCCTCTATTAAAGAAATGGTATTCGGTATAAAAGTTTGTGCATTACTGCGGCATGAAGCTGTGTGGGGCCTGAATGCCCCAGCGGAGTTAAAATTACGAAGAGAATAATGAAAAAGCGAATGGCATAAACTACTTTTGGAAAAGCAGCGACTGGAAAGAAGACAAAACACCGATAAAAACAATCTAAAGATTTACCTCTCCCTGCAGGGCGATATATGCCTTGCCGCCCACCTTCACTTTATCTCCTGAAACATCCACGAAAACAGTGCCATCTCTTCCTATTTCATACCCCTGTTCGGACTTGTATATCGTGCTTTTTAGCAGGCCGTGTTTTTTTAAATAGGCCCCGAGCGCCCCATTTGCCGTCCCCGTGACCGGGTCTTCATTTATCCCGTAAAGCGGGGCGAAGCAGCGTGCGTGCACAAAACTATCTTCATTCAATGTTTCAAATGTGAAGGCAAATATTGATCCCACACCACTGCTTTTGCACAATTCTTTCACCTTTTCAAAATCAGGTTTTATCTTCTTCATTGTTTCTATGTGCTCAATAGGTACGTTCAGGGAGAATAATCCTGTTGATACTGCCTCTATTGGCAAATCGCCTATTTCGCCTACTTTTATACCCAATGCATCTGCAATTCTGCTTTTATCGATATTCACATCTCTGAAAACAGGTTTTGCCTGTTCCATAAATACCGCCCCTTCCTTTATTTCTATGCCCAGTATGCCTGCCTTCGTTTCCATGGTGAAATGCTCATCTCTCACAAATCCCAGCTCTTCCATGGTGTAAAAAGTAGCTATGGTGGCATGGCCGCAGAGGTCAACTTCTCTCAGTGGGGAAAAAAACCTGACCCTGAAATCCGCGTTATTGCCTTCCATTACAAATGCTGTTTCAGAGCATTTGAGCTCGGACGCTATTTTCTGCATGTCTTTTTCGTTCAGCTTATCGCTCTCCACTACGACTCCTGCAGGATTTCCTTTAAATGGCCTATCTGTGAACGCATTCACAATATGAAAGGGCATATGCATTTTTTCATCCATATGTTATCACTCCTTTTCTTCCCTCAATCTTTCATATGCCATGTAAAACGGGAGATTCAATATGGCAAAAAGAGAGATAATGCCCAGAAGATGGAAATAAGGAAATTGGTATAGCGTGTCGGGCGAATAGTGTATGCTTGCAAGTGAAGCAATAAATGCAATCAGATTCAGGATAAACCACAACGCTATAAATCCTCTGATTTTATCACCATTATTTAATGCGTCAGCAGCATATAAAGATATTTGATTTTTTATATCCCAAGGTGTGCATTAATATAGTGCAATATAATATATGTTTGTGAAAAAGACACCTTGCGAAATCATTGTGTGGGACGTTCTGCCCTGTATAAGAAGGGAACTGGCAAAAAGCATGGCGGAGATGGGGTTGAGCGAAACAAAAATTGCTGAAATGATTGGCGTGACAGTTGCTGCAGTATCCCAGTATCTCTCTGACAAGAGGGGCACTAAAACATCCTTTGACGGCGATTTGCAGGAAGAGATAAAGAAGTCTGCCGACAAAATTGTGAACGGGGAAGATGCTGTTAAGGAAATATGCCGCATATGCTCGCTTATAAAAGCAAAGGAAGGAATAGAAGTACTCTGCGGGATATGAGTTTTGATGATTTCGCCGATTCGCGCCGGTTAAATTATTAAATTATTTCAGGCTGTGTGTTTTTTCAGAATTTCCGGTATTTCGGCTATCACATCAGTTGCTGTCATTCCATAACTCTTTTTCTCAAAAGCAATATTTCCCGCTGAGCCGTTGATAAATGCGCCCATTCTCGCAGCGTTGTATGCAGAAACGCCCTTTGACATCAATGAGGCAACAATCCCTGAGAGTACATCACCTGTGCCGCCTACTGTCATACCTTCGTTGTGAGTATAATTCAATTTTATGCTGTTTCCATCACTTATTATGTCAACAGCCCCTTTCAGCAATATTGTGCATTTTCTTTTGCGCGCCTCCTCTTTTACAATGTCCTTTCTGCTGTTAATGTCTTTGGGCAGGGTTACGCCTGTCAGTTCTTTAAATTCTCCTGCATGAGGGGTTATGACGACATTACCGTTGCATTCCCTTTCGCCGAAAACCTGTATGGCATCGGCATCCACAACCATGCTTTTATTCAACGTTATGCACTCCTTTATTATGGCATCGGCAGCTTTTTTCACTCCTTCGCTATTGCCGAGTCCTGGCCCTATCACAACTGCGTCCACCCTCCCGAGAAACTCCTTTATCGTGGAAACATGCCTTTCATCCAGAAACTCTCCTTCGAGAGGCATAACGATAAGATCTGGTGAGAAAGATGCTACCACCTTCCACACCTTTTCCGGCGTAAAAACAAAAGATAAATCAGCACCTGTTCGCAGGGCGGCCGTGGCGGCGAGGGCGGGTGCCCCTGTGTATGGCCCGCCCCCTATTGTGAGAACAACCCCGTTCTCGCCTTTATGTGAATTTTTTTCTGGCAGGGGATAATAAATCATATCGCCCGGGCCTACCACTGCCTCCGCCTCCTCCGGGATGCCTATGTCTGCCACAAATATCCTGCCGCTGTTTTTTTCGTTCATTCGATCTTTTGCAGCATGAAAGGTTACGGTAATATCGGGCTTTACTGCTGTTTTGCCTCCCAGGCCAGTGGGGATATCCACGGAGATTACTTTGGCAGGGCTTTCATTCACCGCCTTTGCTATTGTATTGTAAGGTTCTCTCAGCTCTCCTGATGCACCTATACCCAGCATCGCATCTATAATTAATTCGCTTTTTCTCAGCTCTTTTTCCATGCCTTTTTTGTATCTGTAAACGGGAATGCCAGCTCTTTTCGCCCTTCTGAAATTTTTCCTGGCGATCAGAGACTTTGCTTCCTTGACCATAATTATCTTTACATTGCGCTTTTTTGACAGATAACGGGCAGCGACAAGCCCATCCCCTCCGTTATTCCCTCCTCCGCACAAAACCGTGCAATTTTTAAAATCAAATTCTTTGAGGGCTGTTTCAGCCACTGCCTTCCCTGCGTTTTCCATGAGCGATTCGGGGGGCATGCCATAAAGGGCCGAATTAATATCCAGCACCTTTACTTCCATTGCTTCCATACCAAAAAGTTAAACATCTGCAATATATAACATTTACATATGATGCCAAATATGGACCCTCGCCAGCTTAAAAAGATAATGCAAAGAATGGGAATGTCTGTCACCGAAATAGAAGATGTCGAAGAGGTCATCATAAGAACCCCGGATACGGAGTATGTATTCAAAGATGCTGAAGTCACAGTAATGGATGTAAAGGGACAGAAAACATATCAGATTGCAGGAAAGCCGGAAATAATCAAAAAAGTGAATGAGGATGACGCGAAGCTTGTTGCGGAAAAGACAGGCAAGAGCATAGAGGAAGCAAGAAAAGCCCTCGAGGAGGCGGACGGCGACATCGCCCAGGCAATAATCAGCCTTTCCTCATGAACATCACAACTGCATCCTCCCCATTTCCATAATAAGAGGGAATAATGCCTTTGCGTTCAAATCCTACCGACTGATAAAATTTCAATGCCCCCTCATTCCCTATTCTTACCTGTATTTCAATAATGCTTGCATCCATAATTTTTACAAGTTCCTCTATCAGCTTTTTTCCGTACCCTTTTCTCCTGTAATCCGGATGGACTGCCAGCGAAATTATAATTCCCTTTTCCCCCATCTTTACGCCTATTATATAGCCCCTAATTTTTCCCATTTCCTCGGCAACAAGAAATTTTGCCCTCAGATATTTTTTGAAGACAAATGCAGGATAGGGATGCGCGAAAGAAAGCTTTTCTATCTCAGCAACCTGTGGTATGTCCTTCTCGGTGCATTGCCGTATCATCGTAATGAAAATGCTTTTCCTTTTAAAAATTCATGTGATGAAAAGCAAATTTTTTCGTCAATTAATTTGTACTTTGTTTGGCATCATTGCTTACCAGTTTCTCCTTCGCCTTCTCTGCCTCCTCAATAATTTTTTGTTTGTCAAAGTATGGAAACTCTCTCTCAAGCATGACAGCCCTGCCATCAATTATTGTCGATGAAACATTGAAACCGGAGGCGGCATAAACGGCATGTGAAATGGGATTATGCATGGGCGCAAGGTTGGGCATGTCCATATCAAGGCATATCAAATCCGCTTTTTTGCCCTCCTCTATGCTTCCTGCATTTATGTCTAGGAAACTGGCTGCATTTACCGTTGCCATATCCAGCGTCTGCTGTGCCGTGACAATCTGAGCATCCCATCTGTGATGCTTGTGAATGAGAGCTGCGAACTTCATTGTTTCGAACATATCAAGCTTATTGTTGCTGGCTGCTCCATCTGTTCCAAGTGTTACACATGCGCCTGCATCAAAAAGCTCAGGCAGCGGGGTGAAACCGCCTGTTGCAAGCTTCATATTGCTAACAGGATTGTGGGAAACGCATGCCCCTGCCCTTGCAATCTGCCTCACCTCCTCCTTCGTTATCCACCCACAGTGAGCGAGCATCGTTTTTTCGGTAAGCATACCATTTCTCTCCAGCTGCTCGAGCGGGCGGACACCATAACGTTCAACAACATCGTAGACCTCCTTTCTGGTCTCTGAGCAGTGGGTATGCAGCATTGTGCCATACTTCTCTGCCAGTTCCGATGCCTTCTGCAGCGTTTCAGGAGAGCACGAATATGTTGAATGGGGGGCGACAACTGGCTTGATGAGCTCATCGCCTCTCCATTTCCTGATGAATTTCTCGCATTCGGGCAGCAACATTTCCTTCTTCATTTCGGGCGTATCGAAATCGATGATGGAAAAGCCGGCGAAGCATCTCATTCCCATCTTTTTACATGTGCGGGCTATGGTATCTTCAAAAAAATACATGTCATTGCATGTTGTTGTGCCTGTGGCTATCATCTCGAGCAGAGCAAGGCGTGTGCCTGCTTCTATCATATCCTCATTCAATTTCTTTTCTATGGGCCATATTCTTGTGGTAAGCCATTCCTCAAGAGTCAAATCGTCGCCGTAGCCGCGCATCAATGTCATGGGCAGGTGGGTGTGGGTGTTTATCAGTCCTGGCATGACCATCTTTCCGGTCAAAACATACTCTGCCTCGGTTGATATTCTTTCAGATACCTCCGCTATTACATCACCTTCTATGTAAATGTCCCCTTTCTTTACCTTCCTCCCTTTGTCCTGTGATATAATCAGAGAATCTTTTATCAGGATGCTCATTTTACTCCAGAATTTCTATGTGGTATGCCTTTATGAACGGTCGCTCATCTCCCACCATCTCTCCTTCAACTTCTATTTTCCTTCCCTCGAGTTCCATCTTTTCGTCTATGAGGACGCCTATCAAGCCCTTATCGTAAGAGAGCCGGATAAGATAATTTTCCCTGTAAGGCACAACAGCCTTGGCAAGTCCTCTAACAGTAACCGTTCCTTTTCTATGGCTTTTTTCCGGTGCAGCTTCCTCTTCCTTTCCCTCCCAGAATTCATTGAACAATTCTCGCAGTTTTCTAAGAATGCGCCCATCGACTGTGCGGAGGGCAAGCTGTCCTTCTCTTATCTCCCCTGAAAAGATAAGCGCTTTGTTACTCCCCAGAATGAAATTTCCGTATGCATCTGGATTCACTTTCGCGCCTTTTGAGAAAGCAGTCTCTACTTTAACAACAACCTTTGCATTTCCTGGCACGTTCATTTTCAATTTCTCAGCCACTATCATCGGATTGCTTATCTCGGAAATGCTCCATCTCTTTGCAATTTTGCATGTTTCCACTACTTCCTCCTTTTTCCAGCTCAGTTCTATGGCTATCGAAACCGCTATAATTCCCACCACAAATCCTACAATGAGGGATATTACATCCACAATATCACCAAACTATAATAGGCGGATGAGTATATAGATTTTGATGACGAAACTCACATTTATTGGGACAGGAGGCGGCAGATTTGCCACAATTCTGCAGAAAAGAGCTACAGGGGGCATATATGTCGCAGATAGGGGCATACTGATACATATAGATCCTGGACCGGGCGCTCTTGTGAAAATGTACGACCTGGGGCTTGACCCGACCCAGACAGATGCATTGCTCGTCTCGCACTGCCATCCTGACCATTACAATGATGCAGAAATTTTAATGGAGGCAATGACGATGGGCGGCAAATATAAGAGAGGTGTTGTTATAGGAAGCGAGAGCGTGCTGAAGGGAAAAGGAGAATACCGCCCTCTATCAAATTATCACCAGTCGCTTGTGAGAGAAGTGAAGGTTGCAAAACCGGGAGATGAATTCACATTGAAGGAATGGTATAAGGTCGAGATAACACCTGCCCATCATTCAGACCCTACGACAGTCGGTTTCAAATTGCATATGAACAATGGGATAATATCATACACGAGTGACACAGAATTTTTTGACGGACTGGCTGAAGCCCATAAAGGGGCAAGGATACTGGTAGTTTGCATGACACGCCCCCTGGAGGGAAAAATACCTTTCCACATGTCGGCCGAAGATGCGGCAGAGCTGATAGATGGGGTGAAGCCGGAATTTGCTATATTGACCCATTTGGGGATGAAGGTTATTCCCAGAGCAACTGAAGAAGCCACGTGGATATCTGAAAAGACAGGAGTTCTGACCGTTGCTGCAAGAGATGGAATGAGGATATATGCAGGAGATAAAATAGAGGTAAAGAGAAGGTAATTTTTAATTTAAATTGCCATTATATTTTTTCCAGTATCATCTCCGCAGCTTTTTTGCCGGAAAGAAGCATCCCTCCGAATATGGGCCCCATGCGCGGTGCGCCCATAACTGCGTTGGAAGCCATACCTGCCGTGTAAAGCCCGGGATATACCTCTCCCGTATTCTCAACAGTCTTTCTCTCTCCTTCATCAGCCCACATAAATTTCTCTCCTTCTATTTTCCCAGATAATGTTTTGAGCCCTACTTTTTTCTCAACTATTCGGCAGATCTCCGAAGGATGGCCTGTCGCATCTATAACTGCCTTTGCTTCAAATGAAAGCGGGTCAACATGCATGCCAGCCGCAAGCACGCCCGTCCAGTTTATCACAATGCCGCATATTCTCCCTTCCTTCGCCATAACGTCCTCTACTGTCACAGCACTGAACATGGTTGCTCCTGCATCTATCGCCCCTGCAATTAGCTTTGCAGTCGCCTCTATTGAATCTGCAACAAAATATTCTCCCTTCCTTTTGCATTTAATTCCGACTTCCTCCAGAATTTCCTTCCCGTCTTCCTGAACGACGATAACCGGAAAAGTCATCCCGCCGCCCCACATCCCGCCGCCCGGCGAGACCTTCCTTTCAAATATGCAGACTTTTTTGCCAGCTTCTGCAAGATAGCGCGCAGCTGTCAGGCCTGATGGGCCGGCCCCGACAATGGCAACGTCCATGTTTGTTGACTGAATGAATTTTTCGCTGAATTCTTCAAATATGCATTTTGTTATTTCAACGTCCTTTATTTTCATCTTGTAAAGGCATCAAAATTCGATATATATTACTTCTCCCCTTTCTCTTTTGAAAGCAGCGAAGGAAGGTGTATCATGTAAGAGCCGTCTTTCTGTATTATTATCGATTTGTCGTCCATGAGCCTCTTCAGATTGATGCGGTATTCCCCCAATTCTTCCACAGATATGCTCTCCACCTCTTCGCTTTGCTTTGATATGCTCTCTGCAACTTCTTCCTTCTTCTTTTCTATTTCCTTGAGCAACTCTTTTACATTCTTTGGCTCTATGTGGAGCCATTCCTCGTCTTCTACTGCCCTCTCTTTGATTATCTCCTCTATTGCTTCTAACTCGACCTCGCTTTCTTCAAGCAGTTTCTTTCTCTCCTTTTCACTGAGGGGCTTCTTTGTGTAAAAAAATTTCTTCCCGCCGCAAACAGGGCACCCTTTCAAAATATCTGCAGAACCGTCTTCAAAGACCTTTCCGCATTTCAGACACTGGTGAGGCATATTATCTCCCTAAGATGATTGTCTTTATTATATTATCATCTCTGTGAATGGTCTTCAATTTATCCGCAGGCCCTATGACCGTCATGCGCGGAGGCCGTATTTTGCCCAGCACTTTTTGAAGCCACGTAACTTTTCCATCCTCTCTGTAACCTTCAATTTCTATTCCAATGAACTTGTCAGGTTTTATTTCCTTCATCGTCTTTTCTATAAGTTTTGATTGCTCTTCTGGCGTGAGCCCCCTTTCAAGAACCAATACCTCACCATGTTTAACTTCCTCCAGGATAAAATCTATTTTTTCATCAACGGTCATGCTCTCGAGCTTCTGGTGCGAAATCAAATTTACCTTTATTTCGGTCATATTATTTCCTCCTTGCCTTCCCGAACAATTTAACCATGACCTCGTATAGCATTTCTATATTGTAGCCGGTCAGTGCAGAAATGGGAACCACGTCATGCTGGGGAAATGCTGATTTTATTGTTGCGGGTGTTGAACCGTCCAAATCGATTTTATTTGCTGCTATCAGCACAGGCAAATCTCTTGCCTCCAGATTTCCTATTATTGTCACATTTACCTGTGTGAAAGGATTTTTCGTGCTATCCATAAGGAGGATGACGCCATCAACGTTATCCAGCCATCTTATTGCTTCTATAACTCCCTCCGTCGCTTCCTTCGCCCT
>Ga0164311_10002162_pt1 | contig 10028 bp, 5 predicted proteins | sample GuaBasSedimGuay2_FD_121796 | JGI IMG/M metagenome (GOLD analysis project Ga0164311, IMG submission 121796) | Subseafloor sediment microbial communities from Guaymas Basin, Gulf of California, Mexico - Guay2, Core 4569-9, 9-12 cm | ecosystem: Environmental > Aquatic > Marine > Hydrothermal vents... | reverse complement strand
GAATCACGTCCTGCTTGTTGCCGAACCCCCCGCCGACATACGGCTTGACCACACGTACCCGGCCCCACGGTATATCCAGCGCCTGGCCCACGATGCGACGGCAGATGTGTGGAATCTGGGTGGAGGATACCACCACGATGTGCTCCATGTCATCCATGTAGGCATAGGCGCTGTGGTTTTCCATGTGGCAATGCTGGACAACGGAGGTTTTATAGTCACTTTCAACGATCACATCGGACTCTTCGAGGGCTTTTTCAAAGTCGCCTCCCACCTCGAACTGATGTGACTTGATCCTGTTTCCGCCTTCGTGAATCGGGGGGGTGTTCGGATCCAACGCGGTCCGAGAGCTCACCACGACGGGATATTCCTCATATTCGACTTTCACCAGGTCAACAGCTGCTTCGGCGCTTAATCGATCCTGAGCGACGACAATAGCCACCTCGTCTCCATGGTAGCGGACGTGGCCGGTCAGCAGACGCCTGTCGGCCACGTCCGCGTGATTGGGGTCGAAGGAATAGGGATGTCCGGCGGTGGCAAACCGCCTGTCCGATACGTCCTCGAAAGTAAAAACGGCTTCTACGCCGTGAAGGTGTCGGGCTCTCTTGGTGCCGATGCGCAGGACACGGCCGTGCGCAATGGGGCTTCTGACATATTTGGCATACAGCATGCCCGGCATGCTTAAATCGTCGGTGTAACGCGCCCGCCCGGTGACCTTTGCCACGGCATCCTTGCGCCTGGGAGATTCACCTACAGCCATATTTTCGACCTCCTTGTAATATTGCAAATTAAAATCAGCAGTTATAACTTATTCGGTCCATCAGGCAAACGGCTTAACCCGGCAACCGGCTCAGCTATCCGGCAAAAGGCTGTTGTGAACTCACAAGCCTGTAAAGCACGGCTGTTTCCACAGCGCGGTTGAGTTCCTTGGTGTCGGTTCCATTTTTGAGTTCCACCTTGCGGGCCTCAAGTGTGTCTGCCGAGATTTCGACCTTTACTTCCGAATCCTGGTAAACGAAAATGCCGTCGGATTCTGTCAGAACGGCTGGTTCGCCACCGAACTTAGCTTCCATGCGCCCGGGCTCGGCAAGGTGAAAGCCCTCACCGTAAGCTTCGAGACTCGCGTGGGTCAGGTGCATCTTGAACTTATCCTTGTAAGGTGCGCCGCTGGTGGGGCAGAAGGTGTCGCAGTTGCCGCATTCGTTACAAAAGTCGGCAATGTTGACGATCTGGTAGGGCTGATCGATCTCAACCTTGCCCAGGGTCTCCACCATAGTGTGGTCACCTCTTCTTACGGCACGCTGCAGCGGGTAGGAGACGGGTTCGGCGCGTAGGGCAACATTGGCCCTGTTGGGGCAGACGGAGACGCAGACATTGCAAACCAGGTCACACTGTAAGCAGCGGGAGGCTTCAACCATTGCGTCGGCTTCGGTCAACGTCTTGACGTACAATTCGAAATTAAGTCGCTCATGCGGCCCGAGTTCGGGCATTTCGGGGCCAAAGATGCGACGGGCCTGCCTGATGCCAAGGTCGGCCAGGTTGGGCCGGCGCCGGTCCTCGGGTGCCAGCCGGATCCTGGGCTCGTGACCGGCCTTTTTCATGATGGACCCGGCGGCGCGGCGACCGTCGCCGATGGCGTTGATCAGGGAGGAAGCGCCGCGGATGGCGTCACCGCCGGCAAACAGGCCCTCCAGTTGAGTTTCCATGCTGTCCTTGTCTACGGTAAGTTCGCCGCCGGGGAGAAAATCGAGTATCACGCGCTGGCCGATAGCCGTAATTACCGTGTCAACCTCCAATTTAAATTCGGAACTCTCAACTTTGATCGGTCTGGGACGACCGCTGGCATCTTTTGTTCCCAGTTCCATTTTGTAGCACATATTGGATGTCAACCGGCCATCTTCCACTAACATACATTCCGGCTGAGTGAGTTCATTCAGGCTAATACCTTCCTCTATTGCCGCCTGTACTTCTTCGGGATCGGCAGGCATTTCCTCGCGCGTGCGGCGGTAGATGATACTTACTTCCCCATTTTCTCCCAGCAATCGCTTGGCGGTGCGGGCGACATCCATGGCTGAATTGCCGCCACCGACCACCGCCACCTTCTTTCCCAGATCCGGCCTTTGGCCTTGACGCACCGCGCTCAGAAAGCTCAATTGGTCTATGACACCTTCGGCATCTTCGCCGGGAACACCCAGGTCATAACTTTTCTGAGCACCGATGGCGATGTAAACATAATCGTGAGATTTGCGCAGGTCTTCAAAAGCCTGTTTGTCGATGCGAACACTGGTGTGCAGCCTGACCCCCAGGGCGATGATGGCGTCGATATCCCGGGACAGGCTGTCATGGTCGAGACGGAAGGCCGGTATAGCGTCGGCGGCCATACCGCCGGCAAATTTCTTGGTCTCGTAAATGTCCACCTCGAAACCTTCCAGAACCAGAAAGTAGGCGCAGGAAAGACCGGTGGGTCCGGCGCCGATGGCGGCAACTTTCCTCCCGTTGGCCGGCGCCGGGGTCAGGGCAAGGCCTTTGGCCTGGTTTTGGGCAATAAAGCGCTTGATTTCCCGGATCATGAGCGGAGAATCATAGTTCATGCGGGTGCATTTGTACTGACACAGATGATCGCAGACCATGCCCTGGATGTTGGGGAACGGGTTGGTGGCCAGAATGGCTTTGTAAGCGTTTTTAAAGTCGCCCTTTGTGGTATAGTCAAGATAGCGCGGAATGTCCTGCCCCGTGCTGCAGGCGGTCACACAGGGTGCGCCGGCGCAGTCGAAGCGCGGCAGATTCCGCACGGTTTTGATGTTTTCAAAGGGGAACTTCTCCTTGGCGTAGCGACCGTTTTCGACAACATCCGCGGCATAGGTCTTCAGGTTGGCAAGCCGTGCAGCGGCTTCGCTCTCGAGGCTTGCGCGGGTCAGCATCAGGTTTTTTAGAGAGTCGACACCGGCGTTTTTCATATTGCCGGCAATGCGCTCCAGATATTGAGACAGGCGACCGTAGCCACCGGGTTTGAGCACATCGGAACAGACCGTCACCGGCTTGAGGCCGCAGCTCAGGGTGTCGACGATATTAAAGCAGTCGACTCCCGCGGAAAAAGAAATGTCCAGCACGCCTTTGAACTCCTCCTGGAGCCTGGCAGCCAGGTTGATACTGATGGGATGCAGCGCACGGCCGCTCATGTAGAGCATGCCTTCGTTTTTAGGCAGGTTCTGCTCGATGTTGGTGGTCTCCAGGGTATTGGTTAGCTTCAGGCTGAATGCGACACCTTTGTCGCGGGCGGCATCCAGCATTGCACCGATCAAAGCAACACCGTCGTCGTACTTGAGATCGTGCCCGAAAGCCTCGTCCGGGACTTCGGTTTTGAAATCGAGTCGGTGGTTGAGGATATTACGCAGGCGTTCGGCGCCAAGCAGGGTCGGATTCAGCTTGATGGTGGTATGAAAACCGCGTTCCTCGACAAAGTAACGACCGATTTTCTCGACTTCCTCCGGTGGACAGCCGTGCATGGTGGACACGGTGATGCTGTCGGACATGGTGCCGGGGATGCTCAGTTCTTTCACACGGGGATAGAACGCGGCAATGCGCTCGATCTTTTCAGTCAGTTCGGTGGAGCAGTCGCTCATGCGGTCGAAAAAACGTTGCACGGTGGGGCTTTTGATTCCCTCCAGATTATAGCCGGCGCTCATGTTGAAGATAAAACCCGGTTCTTTGGAAGTGCCCCATCCCAGCTTGTCCCGGAGGATATAGATAAGAATGAAGGCGTTAAGATACTCGTTGAAGGACTGATCGAGCTTTAGTTCCTGGGACCATTCACAATTATATCCCTCGTCGGTCATATCGATGCAGGGTTTGGTCACTTCCAGATCGTCCAGCACCTGGATGGTCTTCAGCTCGATGTAGCGCCCGCCACAGAGCCAGGCCGCGATGATATTCTGGGTCAGCTGGGTGTGCGGGCCGGCGGCCACGCCAAGGGGGGTTTCCAGCATTTGCCCATAGCGGCGCATGCGAAAAGGGTCGGACTCCCCGGGTTCGAAAAAAAGTTCCCGGGGAATGCCGAAAACCTCATTTTTCTGTTGAAGATCGGAAAGTGCCCACTTAAGCAGTACGTCTATGTCCGTACAACAAAATTTATCTTTTTCCATTATTACCTCTGCCATTATAAATTCAATAGTTAAATATTTTGGGTTCTTCTCCCGATTAGTTGGGAGAAAGGGTCCCAGGGGTCCAGGATTCAAGGATTCAAGTGTTTGTTTTCCAGGGATTTGATCATCGCTTTCAGCATTCTCTCTACAGCCCCGATCTTCATTCTTAATTCCTCAAGCCTTTCTTTCTCCACATAACCCAAATCGCCAGATATCATTGTTTATCAAAACAAAGTTTATACGCTTTTTCCCAGACTTTTAACTCTTTATAATTCTTAAGCATTTAGCTGATACCTCACTTCATCTCACTCGAACCCTGGACCCCTGGAATCCTTGAATCCTTAATTTGGATCAACTCTTTTGGAGATGATCCTAATTTTTTTTTACCATAAAAACCATTAGACGACACCGGTCTTATGCTTCTTCCAGTTTCTTCCAGAGACGAAGGCCCTGCTCGCGGGCATAGGCCAGAATTTCAGCCTCGTCAACACTGGTGAGCCTGCGTTCCTCGACAATCACTTTGCCCTGGGCAATGACGCTCAGGACATGGTTGGATTCGAGGCCGTAGATGAAGTGGCCGGTGAAGTTTCCGGAGGTTATTTCCGTGGGGGTGTCGTAGTCTAGAATGACCAGGTTGTTATCGCTGTCACCCTCGGCGCCCAAGGTCTTGGTGAAACGATGCACGTTGCGGAAGCGCTCATACATCTGATCCGGGGAAACGCCTTCGGTATTTTGCCCTGCAAGATAGGCAGCTTTGGCGCTGCGCAGCATGTCGCTGTGCATGCCGTCGGTGCCGAGCATGACGTTGCCGGTCAGCCCGGTATAGCCGGTCGTCCCTACGTTGTTGTTCTGGTTGCTCTCCACGTTCTGAACGACCCACACCGGGGATTCGCGCAAGCATTTTTTTTCATTGTCGTCAAGGAACACACAGTGGCCCAGGATGGTGTGAGGACTTTCCAATGCACCGAATTCGTGCAGACGCTGAATCACGCGCTTACCGTAGGTCTTGAGGCAGTGATCCTGGTCAGCCGGAGCCTCAGCCACGTGTACATGCAGCCCGGTTCCGTGCTTGCGGGCGAGTTCAATGGATTTTTCAAGCAGATCATCGTCGACGGTGAACGAGGCGTGCAGCCCCACGTGGCCCTTGCGGCCTGAAGAGAGGTATGCGTCGGTTTCAGCAAGGCCTGCTTCCATGCAGCTCTGGCCGTCCCGACAGGAATTTTCGTAGCACAGCAAGTGGCCGAGCCCTATCTTTTCAAAAGCCCGGGCAATGGTTTTAAGGGACCCCTCGGTGGCGTACGGGGAGGAATGATGATCAACGCAGAAAGTTACGCCGTGCTTGGCCATGTGAAGGGCCGCGGCCAGGGCACTGGCCTCGATCATGTCGCGATCGAGGCGCTTGTCCACCCGCCACCAGATGGTTTCCAGGACCTCAAGAAAATTGGTGGGGATCCGCGGCGGAGCGGGCATGCCTCGGGCAAGTGTGGAATAGATGTGATGATGGCCGCAGGCAAAAGACCTGGTCACGAGACGGCCCCGGCAGTCCACCACCCTGTCCTGAATCGACAGTTCACCATCGGAGGGGGTGGAATCACGGAAGATCAAGCCACCCGTGGGGCCCGGCTCGACCGCGAGATGGGTTTTGCGAAGTTCTAGGGTTTTCGCGTCGAGGTAGTTCGCGTTTTTCAAATATAGCGTCATTTAGCCCCTCCTTCGAGTAGATACCCGGGTCCAAATGGCCCGGCACTGATTCAGTCCTATAAGGGATCATCAGCATTACCCGGACTTGGCGGGCGGACTCAAGGGCAGCGTGTACCGCCTGATACCGTCGTAACTGTAAAAAGCGTTGGCAATGGCCGGTGCCGTAGGGATGCACACAATCTCACCGACGCCTTTGGCACCGAAGGCGCCCTCGGGATCATCTTCCTCCACGGCAATGGGCACAATGCGCGGCACCTTGGTCGACTTGGGAATGCCGAGAGAAATGTACTTTTCAGAGGTCAGGCGACCTTTTTCCAGGAGCACTTTTTCGCTCAGGGCATAACCGAGGCCCATGACCACACCGCCCTCGATCTGCCCCTCAAAAAGCAGCGGGTTGATGACCCGGCCCGAGTCGTGGGCCGCATAAATGGTATCCACGCCGCCCTTTTCGTCCAGAATCGCCAGGTGAGTCGCAAACCCGTAAGCGATGTGAGAAATAATCTTGCCGGGTTTACCCTCGGCATGGGTGTAGTCGCAGACAAAGCTACCCTCATAAATGCGGCCTGCCAGTTCTTTAAGAGAATTACTTTCGAGGTCCTTTTTCAGCTTCAGGGCCGCATCGATGATGGAACGGCCAAGGAGCATGGTGCCACGGCTAGCGGTGGTTACACCGCCGACAGTCGCCGAAGCGGTGGTCACCTTGATGTCGATCAATTCACAATTGCTCAATCCAACCGCTTTGCACAGGATCTGCCGGGCTACGGTGTGAATGCCCTGACCCATCTCGGTCCAGCCGTGATGCAAAAGCAACTTCCCGTCCGGCAGGACCTCAATTTTAACCTCGCTGACTTCCACCATGCCGTTGCCCATACCGCAGTTTTTAATACCAAGAGAAAGGCCTTTGTACTCGGCCTTTTCATAGGCATCCTTGACGGCCAGCAAGGTCCGCCTGAGTCCCACGCCTTCTCCGAGCACCTGGCCGGTGGTGGTCATCAGACCGGTGTCCAGTGCATTGTCGTAGCGGAACTGCCAGGAATCGAAGCCGCCCATCCCGCACAGTTCCTCGACCATCGTTTCCATGGCGAAGGTGACCTGGTTGACGCCGAAACCGCGCATGGCGCCACCGGGGATGTTGTTGGTGTAAACGGCTTTGCCCTCGATTTTCACGTTGGGCACATAGTATGCGCCGGCGGCATGGGTGACGGCGCGTCCCAACACCGGACCACCCACAGAGGCATAGGCTCCGGTATCGGCGAGAATGTCGGCTTTAAAAGCGGTAAGTTTGCCGGTCTCGTCGCAACCCAGGGCGTAGTCCAACCGCATGGGATGGCGCTTGGGATGCATGCGGATGGATTCAGGCCGGGACAGACGGACTTTCACGGGTCTGCCTAAATGATGGCAGTACAGCGCGGCGTGGCCCTGTACGGTCAAATCTTCTTTGCCGCCAAAGGCGCCCCCGCAGTCCACCAGGGTCACCACCACCTTTTCCGGGGAATATCCAAGAAGAGAAGCAATTTCGTGGTGATCGGCGTAGATGCCCTGGCTCTGGGAATAAACCTGCACTCCGGCTTTAAAGGGTACCGCCACGGAGGACTCGGTTTCGAGAAAGCCGTGGTCCACCATCTGAGTGCCAAGAACGCCCCTGGCCACATGGGCGGACCCGGCCAGAATTTTTTCCACAGGCTCGCCCCGGCTGATGGTCTGAGTGAACAACACGTTGCCATCCGCATGGATTTTGACAGGACTGGTTTCAGCTTTGGTCATGTCCGTCAGTGGTTCAAGAACTTCGTACTCGACGTGTATCAGTTTGGCCGCTTCGCGGGCCTGGTCTTCGGTTTCAGCAACCACACCGGCGAGCACGTCGCCGATGTAACGGGTGATTTCGCCGACCTTGATCATGACCGGCCAATCCTGAACGATCGGGCCCACAGTGCGCTCACCGGGAATGTCCTCGGCGGTGAATATACGGATAACGCCGGGGGCTTTGCCGGCTTCATTTACGTTCATGGAAAGAACCCTTGCGCGCGGGTGGTCGCTAAAGCGCAGGGTGCCGTGGACCATGCCATCAAAGCGCAAGTCGTCGATAAAGGGTTTACGGCCGATGGCGCGTTCGAAGGCCCTGTATTTGGGGCTGGAGATACCGATGCCGGCTCCATCTTCAAAGGGAATCTCCCGCCCTTCACCCAGGGAAGCGGCTGCTTCGAGCACGGCGTCCACGATCTTGACGTAACCCGTGCAGCGGCAAAGGTGTAAACGTATGGCGTTGACAACCTCTTGGCGGGTCGGGTTGGGATTTTTTTCCAACAGGATCTTGGTCCGTGTTAAAAAACCCGGAGTGCAAAAACCACACTGCACAGCCCCTTTGGAGACAAAGGCACGCCCCAGGGTGCGCAGCAGACTTTCCGGAAACCCTTCCAGGGTAACCACTTCTTTGTCTGCAATCTTGCGCATAGGCGTTGAGCAGGCCAAAGCAGCCTTGCCGCCCACTTCTACCAGACAGGCACCGCAGGCGGCCTGGCCTGAGCAGCCGTCCTTAGCGGAAGTAATCCCCTTCTCTTGCCTGAGGTAGGTTAAGAGGGGCATCCTAGGATCGCCTGTAAACGCCGTTTTCTGACCGTTTAATGAAAAAGATATCATTTCCCCCACTCCTATTGTTCCCTGCATAAATACCCATCTCACCGAATCCGTGCAAGACCAGCCGCAAGCATAGCTTCAAGGGTGTCCGCCGGGCATTTTACTTTGCTCATCAGAATCATGGCGGCGATGATGTACGGTTTGTAACTGGCCTCCATATACATGGGCACGCGATAGCGATCGAATACGCTGGCCTGGACTTCGCCCTCATCACAACTTACTCCCGTGATGTCGGCGGGCAGACAATGCATGTACAGGGCGCTGCCATCGTTGGTGGTGGCCATCAGTTCCTCGGTGCACTCCCAATTCTTATGGTTGGCATTCTGAGATAGCAACTCCTTCTCTAGGGCCGCGATGCCTTCATGATCGCCTCCGCCGAACAAATCGGTGCGCTTTTCCATGGCTGAAAAGGGCGCCCAACTTTTGGGATAAACGATGTGGGCATTCTCAAAGGCTTCGGCCATGGAGTCGGCCTTGGTGAAACGACCGCCACCGCGGGCCGTATTTCGTTGGGCAACTTCTTCGACTTCCGGCATCACCTCTTAACCTTTCGGGTGCGCCAGCACGACTTCCATACCGAAACTGGTCATCAGTCCGATCACACCCTGGGGAACGGAAAGCGGTTTTCCGTATGAAGGGCTGTAGGCCCAGGTCATGGCCAACTTCTTTCCCTTGAGGTTTTCCACACCTCCGAAAGTATTGATCAGATGCAGCATGTCGGTCATGGACTGGGTGGGATGATCGATGTCGCACTGCAGATTGATCAAGGTGGGCCGCTGCTCAAGTACTTTCTCTATATAACCCTCCTGGACTGCCCGGGCCACTTCGCGCATGTAGGTGTTGCCTTTGCCGATGTACATATCGTCGCGGATACCGATCACGTCGGCCATGAAAGAGATCATATTGGCGGTCTCGCGCACGGTTTCGCCATGGCCGACCTGGGACTTGCTCTCATCCAGATCCTGAACTTCCAAGCCCAACAGATTGCAGGCACTAGCAAAGCTGAAGCGCGTGCGTGTGGATTGGTCGCGGAACAGTGAAATGCCCAGACCACTGTCGAAGATCCGGCTGGAGATATTTTTCTGACGCAGACCACGCAGGATATCGGCCACCAGAAACGTGGCCCACACTTCGTCGTCACTCTTTTCCCACGTCAGTAGAAAGTCATTGAGATACATATTGTGGTAGTCGAGATGCGAGAGTTGATTGATGAGCGATTTGATTTTGACGGTGTCCATGAGGGTGTACTCCTTTTTATTCTGTCATTTAAACCCTGGTCCATTGGGCCATGTCAGAGATATTTGTCTATGCCGATAGCGGTATTTACTTAAATCCGAAGCACGAAATTCGAAATCCTAAACGGTTCGACAGGCTCACCGCCCTGAGCAACGTCGAAGGGCAATACCGAATGACCCAAATTCGAATGATCGAAACAAGACCTGGTAGATACAAGTTTAAGCAATTTTTAAATCATTTGAGCATTTGATATTTGTATTTGTTTCGTATTTCGATATTCGAATTTAGAATTTATCACACGCTGAATATGTATATTAT
>Ga0164311_10002161_pt1 | contig 10029 bp, 9 predicted proteins | sample GuaBasSedimGuay2_FD_121796 | JGI IMG/M metagenome (GOLD analysis project Ga0164311, IMG submission 121796) | Subseafloor sediment microbial communities from Guaymas Basin, Gulf of California, Mexico - Guay2, Core 4569-9, 9-12 cm | ecosystem: Environmental > Aquatic > Marine > Hydrothermal vents... | reverse complement strand
GGCCGTAGTCATCCTGCTCGACACCCCCGGCGGGGACGTCACTGCCACACTCAAGATTATGGAGACGCTGGAGAACGCGGAGGTGCCGGTCATCGTCTACGTCTGGCCACGGGGTGGAATGGCCGCCTCAGCCGGCACGCTGATCACGTTGGCAGCCTCGGGGGCAGCGATGGCTCCCCGCACGACCATCGGCGCGGCCCATCCGGTGGTCCCAGGCGGCGCGGAGGTGGATGCCGAGACGATGGAGAAAATGGTCAACGTGCTGGTGGAGCACGCCGGAGTCTTCGCCGCCCGACGGGGCGAGGCCGTGGTGGAGTGGGCCGAGCGGGCTATCCGCGAAAGCGAGACCGCCGATGAGCAAGAGGCGCTGGACCTGGGTCTGATTGACGTGATCGCGGAAGACCTGAACGACTTGCTGACGCAGTTCGATGGACGCACGGTGCCGTTGGGCACAGGTGAGGTGACGCTGCACACAGCCAGCGCCACAGTGCGCGAGGTGCCGATGTCTCCTATCGAACAGATCCTGAGCGTGCTCATCAACCCCAACATCGCCTTCCTCCTCCTGATCCTCGGCATCCAACTCATCTATCTGGAACTTTCGGCTCCGGGCGGATGGGTGGCCGGCTTCCTGGGTGTGCTCTGCCTGGCGCTGGCCGCCTACGCCATGCGTATCCTGCCGCTCAACTGGTTGGGCCTGGTGCTCATCGGCGTGTCCTTCGTCCTCTTTTTCCTCGACCTCAAGACCCCAGGCGTGCAGGCGCTGACCTTTGTCGGCGTCGGAACGCTCATCGTGGGGGCGCTGGTCCTGTTCAACGTGCCGGCCCACTCACCTTATGGTAGGGTCTCGGTGCCTCTGGTAGTGGCGACGGCGTTGGTGACCGGGGCTTTCTTCGCCTTCATCGTGGCCAAGGGGCTGCGGGCGCAGAGACTGCAGCCGGTGACTGGCCCAGAGACGATAATCGGCCACCTGGGAAGCGTCCGGACCCCGCTCGACCCCGAGGGAACGGTGTGGGTGGCGGGGGAACTGTGGACGGCGGTGGCCGATGATGGGCCAATTGCCGCAGGTGAGCAGGTTGAGGTCGTTTCCCTGGAGGGCCTGCGGCTGCACGTGCGCCGGAAGTCAAGAGACGGGAGAGGAACAGCAGTCACCCCCCAATCTTAAACTTGGTCCTCACAACAGAATTTTTAAGGTAACATGGCCAAATGCGCTTGTGTGCTGCGCAAGTGTGTGATATAATCTGCCACGCATAGAACCCCCCAGATGTGGGGTTTTTATTTCCCTCAACCCCCATATCTGGCGTATGCTCGGCCCCCATCCTATCTGGGAGGACAAAGCGATGAAATGTCCCTATTGCGGCCATACTCGCACGCGGGTGATTGATACGACCCGCAGCGCACAGGGTGTACGTCGTCGCCGTGTGTGCAAAGCGTGTGAACGACGTTTTAGCACCATCGAGCGGGCTATCCTGACCACTCCGCTGGTGGTCAAGCGGGATGGCCGGCGAGAGGAGTTTGAGCGGGAAAAGTTACTCTCAGGCCTGCGTACTGCCTGTGCCCGGCGGCCTGTCTCAGCCGACGACTTGGAGCGCTTGGTGGACCGGGTCGAGGCCCACATCCGCCAGATGGGCAAGGCGGAGATTCCCAGCCGCGTCATCGGCGACCTGACTATCGAGGAACTTAAGGCGTTGGACCCAGTCTCCTACATTCGCTACGCCATCGTCTATCTGGGACTGGAGGACCTAGAGGCAGTGCGGGCAGAGATTGATCGTCTGTTGGGGGAGCGAGAATAGGGCAGGAGCGATCCTCAGTAATGGAGGCAGTGATGGCAAGCACAGTTCAGACAGCAACGGTTTCATCGCCTAGACAGCAGGTAAAGTCAGAGATCAAGTTGACCGAAAATGCTCTCGCTGTCTTGAAGCGCCGCTATTTGCGCAAGGGACCCGACGGTGAACCAATAGAGACAGTCGAGCAAATGTTCCACCGCGTGGCTTCTCACATCGCCGCTGTCGAGGAGGATTGGGGCGGTGATGTGGCGGAGATAGAGGCGATCTTCTACGATTTGATCACCAGCCTCCGTTTCTTGCCCAACTCGCCGACTTTCACAGGGGCCGGAACGCCGCTGGGACAACTGGCGGCCTGTTTCGTCCTTCCCATCTCCGACGATATGGGCCGCGAGCCCGACGGCATCTTCCAGACACTGCGTGACACGGCGCTCATCCAGCAGACCGGCGGCGGAACGGGCTTCTCTTTCTCCCGTCTGCGTCCCAAGGGGGCTGTGGTCCATAGCAGCGGAGGCCGGGCCACCGGCCCGGTGGGCTTCATGCGGGTCTTCGACGTCGCCTCCGGCATCGTCAGCCAGGGCGGAGCGAGGCGTGGCGCTAATATGGCCGTGCTGCGCGTGGACCACCCCGACATCCTTGAATTCATCCGCTGCAAGACCAACGAGGACGCCATCACTAACTTCAACATCTCCGTCGGCGTGAGTGACGCCTTTATGCTGGCGGTGGAGGAAGACGGCACGATTGACTTGGTCAATCCCCAGGACGGCAAGGTCTGGAAGACCGTACGGGCGCGGGAGATTTTCGACGAGATCGTCGCCGGGGCGCACCGCAATGGGGAGCCGGGGATGCTCTTCCTGGACACCGCTAACCGGGATAATCCGTGTCCGCACCTGGGGGAGTATGAGGCGACGAACCCTTGCGGCGAACAGCCATTGCTCCCTTACGAAAACTGCTGCCTGGGCTCGATCAACCTGGCGCGGCACGTGCGCTATGGGGGCAACGGCCGTCCGGCGGTGGATTGGGAGAAGTTACGGGAGACAATCGAATGGGCGACGCGCTTCCTAGATAATGTAATCAACGCTAACGCCTACGTCCCCTCCGTGCCGCAACTCAAGGAAGCGGCTCATCGTACCCGGCGCATCGGGCTGGGCATAATGGGGCTGGGCGACCTGATGTACCATCTGCGGGTGCGCTACGGCAGCGAAGAGGGCCAGGAGTTGGCGGCCCAGGTGATGGAGTTCATCCGCTACCACGCGATGCGTACCGGCATCGAGTTGGCGCGGGAGCGTGGGCCGTTCCCCGCCATCCAGGGCAGCATCTACGACCCCGACGATATGCGCTGGACCCCGCCACGGCCTCTGACCCCCTACACGCGGCTGGAGAAGTGGGGCCGCCCGCCGTTGGACTGGGATGCCATCGTCGCCGGCATCAAGCAATACGGCATCCGCAACGCTGCCCAGACTACCGTCGCGCCCACGGGCACCGTCGCTACCATCGCCGGCTGCGAGGCCTACGGCTGCGAGCCGGTCTTCGCGCTGGCCTACACGCGCCACGTGAACGATAACGGTCGGGACCTCGAACTTCGGTATGTGAGCCCGCTCTTCCTGCAGGCGCTGAGAGAGGCGGGGCTGGATGATGCGTCTCGTGAGCGCATCGTACAGCAGGTGATGGTGACCGGGAGTTGTCAGGACGTCGAGGATGTGCCCCCAGTCGTGCGCGACGTCTTCGTCGTGGCCGGCGACATCACCGCTGAGGAACACGTGCGCATGCAGGCGGCGCTACAGGCGTTTGTGGATTCAAGCATCTCGAAGACGATCAATTGTCCCGCCACAGCCACTCCCGACGACGTAGCGCGGGCCTTCCAACTGGCCTGGAAACTGGGCTGCAAAGGGCTCACAGTATACGTCACCGGCTCGCGGGAGAGGGTAGTGCTGGAGACGGAGGCGACACGGCGGGCCAAGCAGCAGATCCGTGGCATAATGGTGCCTGCGACCGTGCGGCCCCGGCCGCACTGCCTGGAGGGCCGGACTTACCGTCTGGGCACGCCGCTGGGGACGGCCTACATCACGATCAATGTCAATGGCGAAGGCGAGCCCTTTGAGATCTTCCTGAACGTGGGCAAGGCGGGGTCGGACACGGCAGCGGTGGCGGAGGCCATCGGGCGGCTCATCTCACTCATCCTCCGCATTCCCTCCCCGCTCTCGGCAACGCGCCGGCTCAAGCAGGTGGTGAAGCAATTGAAGGGCATCGGCGGCGGGCGGCCGCTGGGCTTCGGGCGCGACCGAGTACGCAGCCTGCCCGACGGCGTGGCCCAGGTGCTGGCCGAGCATTTGGGGATGGTCGAGCCACCAGGAGAAGCAAAGATGGCCGAACAGTTGCCACTTTTCTCCACAGGTGATCTGTGCCCGGAGTGTGGCCACGCCACGTTAGTGAACGAAGAAGGATGTCGGAAGTGCTATGCCTGCGGATACAGCGAATGTTGAGCCCCAGGTGACTCCCGCACCCTCTCACCCCATCCTGGTGGTCTCCGCCAACTGGCGGACCCGTGCGCTACTGGCGGCGCAACTGGGTGAAACGTGCGGCTGTGATGTCGTGTCGGCGCCGGGAGTGAACGAGGCACTTGGCCTCGTCCAGATCGTGGGCCTCCATCCCATACTGCTGGTCGTGGATGCCGGCCAGCAGATGACCCGTGAGGACGTGGAACGGTTGATGACTGCATTGCCGGACGCACCGCTGGTGCTGAGTGTGAGTGCGCTTCGTCGGGCAACCTTTAACTCGTTACGTGAGCATTGCGCCGCTTACCTGCCCCGTCCGGTGAGCATCGGGAGAATCGCCCAGGTCGTTGTCCAAATAATAAGAGCGGCGGAGTGCAGGACAACAACGGACTGAGACAAGGTCAGCACCTGATGGGATGGCACTGACCTTGTGGGGCAAAGGTAGACGCAAACGGGGCCGGCTTTTCCCACCGGCTACGCTGCTGGGGAGCGAAACGCGCTTGACATGCAAAGCCTGATAAGGTATAATTTGAGCAGTTATGGAGTAGCAACTCATAACCTGGAGTTATGGCGACGTAGCTCAATGGCAGAGCAGGGGACTCATAAGCCCTTGGTTGGCAGTTCAAGTCTGCCCGTCGCCACTGACAACCGAATAGCCTATTGGAAACCGTCGGTGACCCGACCACCGACGGTTTTGTTCTTCACTTCAAACAGGAGGCAGCGATGGAAGCAATATGGCAATGGGGACTTGACATCATCCGCACTATCCAACTGGTGCACGGACCGACGCTCGATGCGATTTTCAAAGCCATCACCTTCATGGGCAATGAGGAATTCTTCCTTATCCTCCTCCCCCTGATCTTCTGGTGCGTGGACTTCGCGGTGGGGGCACGCCTGGCCTTTGCCTTTCTCCTCTCGACCTACATCAACACCGGCCTCAAGGACCTGTTCGCTCACCCGCGCCCTTTCGAACTCGACCCGACGGTGAAGTTGTACGACGCCGAGGGATACGGGCTGCCCAGCGGTCACTCGGAATCAGCAGTCGTCGTGTGGGGCACCATCGCGGCCGGGTTCCGCAAGACCTGGCTGTGGGTCGTCGCCATCCTGCTGATGGTATTGATTGGCTTCTCCCGCATCTACCTGGGAGTGCACTTCCCCACCGATGTGTTGAGCGGCTGGGCGGTCGGCGCTGCCTTCCTGGCGGCGTACCTAGCGCTGGAGCCACGCATCGAGGCCTGGCTGAAGAAAGCCAGCCTGACCGTGCAACTGGCGTTGATTGTGGCCGTGCCGCTGGCATTGTTGCTGATCCACCCCACCAAGGATACAGCCAGCCCGATGGCAGTGCTGCTAGGGATGGGCACAGGAGTAGCGCTGACCAGGCATATAGCCCCTTTCAGCGCGTCTGGCCCGCTGTGGCAGCGCGCGGTACGCTTCCTGGTCGGCGCAATTGCGTTGCTTGCCCTCTACTTCGGACTCAAACTCGTCTTCCCCGGCGAGGGGGAGCCGCTCTACTTCGTTATGCGCGTCGTGCGTTACGCGCTGGTGGGACTGTGGGCTGGGTTAGGAGCACCATGGCTGTTCCGGCGACTACGCCTGGCGTCCAGCGGGTAGCCGAGGAGATTTGTGGCACAGGGAATGTTTAGAGTCTCGTCTGGCACTGGTCATCTCCAAAAAGTCGTTGCCGGTTTCTCGCACGTCCGCCCGGCGGTGAACCACCGGGCTCAGCCGGCAAAGCCCTGCGGGCTGATCTCAGCCCCGAAGGGGCTTCGCTTTTGAGCCGGAGGCTTGAGCGTAGTGGAGCCTCCGGCGGGCGAGCCCCTGCTATGGCGGAAGCGACTTTTTTGACGCAGTTTGGCCCCCTAAACGTTCCCTGTAGTAGTGACCACTTTCGTTTCAAGCAACTGACTATAACGGAAAGGAGTTTTCATGCCCAAGAAGAGCAAAGGAATCAGCAAGAAGAGGAAACCGACTAAGAGGCGACAACAATTCCAGGCCAAGCCCCGGCGAAAGCCGGCTTCGACCGCACCCACCAGGCGCTGGTGGTGGATTGGTGGCCTCGCTGCCGTCCTCGTGCTGGGTGCAGTGGCTTTCTGGTTTACCGTGGGACCAGGCAAACCGACGTCGCCCGCGACCTCTATGCCAGCCAACCCTGCCGACCGCAACAATATGTACAGCGAGCCTCCAGAGATGCAGATTGACCCCAGCAAGACCTACATCGCCACCATCTCAACAGCCAAAGGCGACATTGTTGTCCAACTCGATGCCGACGCTGCTCCACTCACCGTCAATAACTTTGTCTTCCTGGCGAGGCAGGGCTTCTACGATAATCTGACGTTCCACCGCGTGGAGTCCGGCTTCGTTATCCAGGGAGGCGACCCGACGGGAACTGGTACCGGTGGGCCTGGGTACACCATACCGGCGGAGATCGGATTGCCCCATATCGAGGGCGCGATTGCTATGGCCCGGCGATCGGATGAGGTGAACCCTACCCGTGCCTCCAGTGGGAGCCAATTCTACATCACTCTGGCCCCTACTCCTTTCCTGGATGGAGCGTACACGGTCTTCGGTCACGTCATCGAAGGGATGGACGTCGTCAAGTCCATTGCCATCGGTGATGTGATAGAAAAGATCACCATAGCGGAAGAATGACGACCGACACTGAGCGCCGACTGAAAGTCGTTGTGACGAGCAAACGGGGTTCGGTCATTTGGACGTTGAAATCCCCCCTGCCTGGGAACGGATCACGCTCCACTCACTGAGCGGCGTCATCCTCGTCGTCGGTGCGCCGGACACGGGCAAGTCAACCTTCGCCCGTTACCTCTACCGCCGCCTGCACGAGTATCACGAGCGCGTGGCCTTTGTGGACGGGGATATGGGCCAGGCCACACTCGGGCCACCGACAACGATGACGCTGGCACTGGGCAAGCCCGGTGACGATACCTTCCCGCCCACCGGCCCGTGCTATCGTACCTTCGTCGGCGATGTTTCCCCGCGCCGCCATATGCTACCCACCGTCGTCGGCGCGCATAAACTGGTGCGAAAAGCACGCGGGGAAGGGGCCACCGTCATCGTGTTCGATACGACAGGGCTGGTGAATCCGGCCTATGGCGGTGGGGAACTCAAGCGGGCGAAGGTGGAACTGCTGCGGCCCACTGTGGTCGTCGGCATCCAGCGCAGGAGCGAACTAGAACACCTGCTGGTTCCTCTGCGCCGCAGTCGCCGTACTCGTGTAGTAGACCTCCCGGCCTCACGGGCTGCCCGCCGCCGCGAGGTGCCTATCCGCCAGGAGCATCGCGTCACTCGCTTTCGCTACTACTTCGAGGGGGCACACACGTTGGAGATAGCCTGGCAGCACCTGGCCGTTTTTCCGGCCCCCATCTTCACCCCTCACCGGTTGCTGGCGCTGGAGGACAGCGCGGGGTTCACACTGGCATTGGGCATCGTCACCGCCAGCGATCCGGTTCGCAATACGATTACACTATACACCCCGCTCCCCTCGTTGGCCGAGGTGGACGCCATCCGACTTGGCGACCTGGCACTTAACCCTCACACCTTTCACGAAACGCGGCTTTGATCAGCCCAATCGAACGCGGCCGGTAAATCAGTGCGCATCAGCGTCCACCCGCGTCTTATCCACCGGCAACATAAACGTAAACGTCGTGCCCTGTCCCTCTTCACTGCTGACGTGGATCTCCCCTCCGTGCGCTTCGACGATCTGCCGTGCGATGGTGAGCCCTAACCCGGCCCCCAATGTCCTCCTTACATCGGGCACACGGTAGAAGCGTTCGAAGATGTGCGGTAAAGCCTCCGCAGGGATACCAGGCCCTGTATCGGCAACGCTCACGACCAGACGATCCTCCTCACTCCGCACCATAATCGTAACCTCATCGCCCGGCCGACAATACTTCACCGCATTGCCCACCAGGTTTAGCATCACCTGATGGAGCCGCTGTGCGTCTCCCACGATAAGTGGCAGAGCAGAGGGAATGTCCACTGACAATCCTATCTGCTTTGCATCCGCCTGCGGCATCAGCACGCTAACCGCCATGCGGATCACCGTGCTCAGGTCCACCGGATCCTGGGCAAAAAAGGCGCGACCCGACTCCAGCCGTGCCAGATCGAGGAAATTCGTCGCCATCTCATTGAGTCGCTCAGCCTCGCCTCGGATGACGTCTGCAAATTGGCGGCACTGAGCCAACGTTGCATCTGCTCGCTGCATGAGTTCAGCATAAGCAAGGATAGCCGCTAGTGGCGTGCGCATTTCGTGCACGATCTCGGCGATCAGGTCAGATTGTTGAAACAAGAGCGCATTCTGTACCGCTACCGCCGCCTGATCACCCAGCACAGTCAATAGTTCGACGTCCCCCTCGCCGAACTCGGCCCCGTTCTTCTTATTAAGCGCTTCCAACACACCGATCACATTGTCCCTGGCAATCAACGGGACAGCCAGGATAGAATGAGTAGTGAAGGTGGACTGCTCATCCGCCTTATGGTAATGACGGGGATCGCTGCGGACATCCGGGATGACAAGAGGCGCGCCCGTTTGCACGACCCATCCCGCAATGCTGCCTTCCATCGGAACGACGATAGAGCGCATCCTGTAGCCCTGCGGTCCCGTCGCTGCCTCGAAGCGCAATTGTCCGCTCTTGCGATCCAGCAGCAGAATCGAACAGGCTTCCGTCCTAGTAAGTTCCTGTGCCGCCACCAGGATACGATGTAGCAGCGGACGCAGGCTAAGCGTCGAATTCAATGAACGGCTGATCTCAATCAGCCGTTCCAACCATACCACACGCTCACTATCCTGTACCATTCTATCCCTCCGCACAGGCACGTGCAATACGGGGCAATACTTCAGCCACATCAGCGTGGATAACTACCTCGGCTACCTCGTCAATGTAGGTGGGCGTCAGGTTGATCACGATAAGGCGACCGGCGTGCTCGCTCACCAGGAGCGGCAATCGAGAGGCCGGTATAACCTCCAGTGACGACCCCGCAACGAGCATCAGGTCGGCCCGACGGACGTGCTCCATCACTTCATTGACCACCTGGATGGGCAACTGTTCTCCAAAGAGCACAACGTTAGGCTTCATCACCCCACCGCATACAGGACAGCGAGGCACCTCGCCCGAGGCAAGGAAGTCATCGAGTAGTTCGCCGGTCGGCATAACGTGGTAGCAACTGATACAGGTTGCCTCCCGCAGATGGCCGTGCAGTTCCAACACCTCACGCGAGCCGGCCCGCTGGTGGAGATTGTCAATATTCTGGGTGATGATCGCCTTCAGCCACCCACCGGCCTCCAGTTCCGCCAACGCCAGGTGTCCAGGATTAGGTTCGGCTGCCAGCAGCGTCATCACCAGCGGTCGCATCCAGGTATAGAACGCCTCGGGGTGACGTCGGAAGGCATAAATGGAGGCCACCTCCATCGGGTCAGCCCGCTCCCACAACCCGGTCCCCGGCGAACGGAAGTCGGGGATACCGGATGGAGTGCTTATGCCCGCACCGGTCAGAGCGATAGCATAGTGGGCTTCTCGCAGGAGTGCCGCCGCACGTGCAACCCCACTGGTATAATCCATATCCTCCTCACGGGATGGTTCAATTACAAGCGAAAATAGGTCGACACTTCGATGTCCGCTGCACACCGCCGCCCGGCGATGAAGTCGCCGGGCTACAGAGCAGCGGGGAATCAATCCCCCTTACTTGCCGCAAAGACCGTTTTCCTGCTGTGTTGCGGCGTAAGCCCGACTCGTCGGGCG
>Ga0164311_10002160_pt1 | contig 10030 bp, 8 predicted proteins | sample GuaBasSedimGuay2_FD_121796 | JGI IMG/M metagenome (GOLD analysis project Ga0164311, IMG submission 121796) | Subseafloor sediment microbial communities from Guaymas Basin, Gulf of California, Mexico - Guay2, Core 4569-9, 9-12 cm | ecosystem: Environmental > Aquatic > Marine > Hydrothermal vents... | reverse complement strand
ATGGTGGGCCGGGAGAGATTTGAACTCTCGACCTTCCGGTTATCAGCCGGACGCTCCAACCAGGCTGAGCTACCGGCCCGCATTCCCTATAGCATAAAATGACTTATCTAGGAAATAATATTAAGTTTTCTCGAAGGGAATGGGCCCGTGGCCAAGTCTGGATTAAGGCGCTGGCCTCCGGATGCTTAGGGGAAAGCCAGAGAGCGTGGGTTCAAATCCCACCGGGCCCGCCAAGAGCCTTAAAAGGAAAGTGAAAATTGAGATGTGAAACACGTGATTATGACTAAAATCTAACTATTTGAAGTGGGATAATTTTCGGTTTAGTTAATTGCTGGGTCACTAGCTTGTTTATGTTGGCTGTACTGTAATGCTGAGTCTGATTGTGGCCGAGTGCTATTTGGATAAATTCTGGGATGGTCTTTTCGATTAAGGTCTGTGAAGGAGTTCCCCAGCGTATTCCAATGCAGTTTGGGTCCACATAAATGTAGAATTTCCTGCCGTTATATTCGAAGACTGCCTGTTTCTCTTGGCCATATCGTGGATGAGTGTAAATTTTGAATGGCCACAGTTTACATGCTTGAGGTTTTAGGCTGTTTTGTAGAGTGCAAATCCAGAGGCCGCCCAATTTTTGTAGGAATATGCAGGAGCCGTCATTTCTACGTCTGAGGAAAACTTTGTTTAATCCTGGAATTGTGACGTCTATTCCGTAGACTTTGATTATGTTTATCCATTCATTGAATCTTAAAGCTACGTCATATTCTTTGCAGCATATTCCACACGCGATGCATTGCCAATTGTTGATGTGTCTCCATGCGATTGGATGCATATTACCGACCGCTTGCAATTCTGTAAAGCATATGTATAAATTTCACGTTTTCAAAATTCCATGTAAGATTTTAATTTTTCAGCGATTTCTTTCGGTATTTTAACTGCGCCGCCAAGATTTCTGTCTGCAGCAACCACGACAATGTATCCCTCGGCTGCGAGGCGTCCGTTCTGCTTGTTATACACTTTAAACCAGTATTTCACCGCTTTTTCTCTAAGTTCCTTTACTGAAAGTTCTATTTCAACCAAGTCGTTGAATTTAAGCGGGCTTACGTAGTGGCAGTATGCTTCAACCCTTGGAAGTATTATCCCGTATTTTTCAGCCATGTCGTCGAAATTGCATCCTAACTTTCTGTAGAATTCTTCTTCGGCTTTTTCGAAATATCTGAAATAGTTGGAGAAGTGAACTATTTTGGCGGAGTCTGTGTCAACCCAGCTTACTCTGAAGGACGTTTTAAAAGATGGCATGATTGAAGTTTCAATTTTGAAGAAAATAAGTTTAACGATGGATATTTAAAATAATAGGGGGTTTGTTGGTTAAAGTTCTATTCCTTCAGCGCCCATTTTCGCCTTTGCTACAACTGCTCTGAATTTTTTGCCGCAGTTTGGGCATTCGTACATTCCAAATATTGTTACTGTTATTCGCATTTTCTTATCTGGGAATGGAGCTACAAGCTCCCATGTCTTGTATGGTTCTTCTACTTCTGTTCCGCAGTTTGGGCATTTCTTTTCTTTGCCTTCTCTTTTTCGCGGCATTTCCGGCTCGACAGCCTAAATCTTCTTTTTGCTTAGTACAGCTCTAAATGCCTTCTTACATTTTGGACAGTCGAAAAGTCCTATTTCAAGCTGAGTTCTTTTTCCTTTGCTGTCTGGTCGTCCAGCCATCTTCCATTTTTTCCTAGGCTTTTTAACTTCTGTTCCGCAGTTTGGACATTTAGCCATTACATATCCTCCATTTCGCATACATGGTTTAATGAATATAAATAAAAGATTTTCCATAGATTTTGACCTTCACTATATGATGAAAAATCATGCTAATTAATTAGAACAAAATTTTTGTCGAATTTATTTTACTAAAACTTATTTTTTGAGCTTTGATTTGATTATAGGGCTTATTTTTAGTTTTTATCTGGTTTTATCTCCATCTTAGGATTTTTCTGTTCATGAAGACTTCCGGAAATACGAATAGTCCCCAACTTGCCACACCTACTACGTAGAGTAGGTCGCGGGGGCTTAGCGGTACTAGATGGAACATTTTTTGGGTTATTGGGATGTAGCATATTCCAAGCGTTAGGGCTATGGAGGCTATTACTGCTATTACAAAGAATTTGTTGGAGAAGTTTTTGCGTCCCATTCTCCAAACGCTTCGCTTTTCTGAGCGACAGTTCCAAACAACAAATAGTTCGAACATGGCTGCTTGAACGAAGGCCGCAGTTCTTGCTTCTTTTAGGGTTGCTTCCGTGCCGAAGCCATGCACAGGCCAAATGTAATATTCCAGGGCGAAAACCAAGAATGTTCCGGCTGCCTGTAGTAGAAATGAAGCAATAATGAAGACTAGCATTCCGTGCAGTATTCCTTCCTCGGGTTTTCTGGGCGGTCGCTCCATCACGTCGTCTTCCGGCGGGTCAGTAGCTAAGGCTATTGCGGGTCCCCCGTCGGTTACTAGGTTTATCCAGAGGATCATGGCTGGCAGAAGCGGAAGTGGGAACATTTCTTGTCCGAATATTCCGCCTAAAATGGCGAATGTTCCTATTACTAATAATTCATCGAAGTTGCATGCAATTAGGAATCTGGCATATTTCCTTATGTTGTCATAGATTACTCTGCCATATTCAACTGCGCGAACTATAGTTGCGAAGTTATCATCTGTTAAGATTAAATCGGAGGCTTCTTTGGTTACGTCCGTGCCTGTAATTCCCATAGCCACTCCTATGTCGGCTGTTTTTACTGCTGGCGCGTCGTTTACGCCGTCTCCGGTCATGGCGACTATGTGGCCTTTAGCCTTTAACGCCCTAACAATTTTCAGTTTATGTTCAGGCGAAACTCTGGCGTAGACGGTTACCTTTTCAACTATTTCCTCAAATTCCTTTTCATCCATTTTTTCTAGTTCTTCTCCGGTTAGAACTAGGTCGCCCTCCTTATAGATTCCAATTTCCTTTGCTATTGCCAATGCTGTTAATTTGTGGTCGCCAGTTATCATTACGGTTTTTATTCCTGCCTTTTCACATTTGCGGTTGGCTTCTATTGCTTCTTCTCTCGGCGGATCCATCATTCCTTCGAGGCCTATAAATATCATGTCCTTTTCTATCTCTTCAGTGAACTTTTCGATGTCTTCTGGGAGTATTTTGTAGGCCATTCCAAGAATTCTTAGGGCTTCGCTGGCCATTTCCTCATTTATTTTTAGAATTTCCCTCTTCTTTTTACTTGTAAGCTTCTTTATTTTTCCATTCTCGACTATGTGGCTGCATCTTTCCAGAATGACTTCTGGTGCGCCTTTCATGAATGCAACTTTCTCTTTTTCTGGCGTAAGGTGAATGGTTGTCATTCTTTTTCTTTCGGAAGTGAAGGGTATCTCGCCAATTCTTGGATACTGCTTTTCAAGGGTTTTATACTTTAATCCAGCCTTTTCAGCGGCGACAATTAATGCGGCTTCGGTTGGGTCTCCTACAACCTCCCACTTTTCCTTCTCTTTGACAATTAGGGCATTATTGCATAATGCTCCAATTTTTAACAGAGAAGCTAGGATTGCATTCTCTTCAACGTTTACTTTTTCTCCTCTGTAGATAAACTCTCCTTTCGGCTCATAGCCTACTCCTGTAACTTCAAATATTTTGTTGTCGGCGTAGACTCGGCGAACCGTCATTTCTCCTTTGGTTAGCGTCCCAGTCTTATCTGAGCATATGATAGTTACAGCGCCTAATGTCTCTGCGGCTGCAAGCTTTCTTATTATGGCGTTTCTTCTGGCGAGTTCTCTTGCCCCTAAAGCCAGCGTTATGGTTACTATGGCTGGTAATCCTTCTGGCACAGCTGAGATTGCGAGGGCAATTGAGGACATGAAGGCTTGGATGAATCCTTCCATTTCAAGGCTTGATTGCATAGCTACCTCGAAGGCCTCTAGGGCGAATATTAGGATGCAGACGGCGATCACGATTTTAGCTATTTTACTTGCGAAGCTGTCAAGCTTCCTTTCAAGAGGAGTCTTCTCTTCCTTGGCTTCTTGAACCATTTCGGCTATCTTTCCAAATTCAGTGTTCATTCCAGTCGCGACTACGACGGCTTTTCCCCTTCCATAGACTATATGGGTGGCTGAAAACACCATGTTCTTTCGTTCGCTAACTGGTGCGGAAGCATCAACTATTCCAACCTGCTTATCTACTGGTGTTGATTCTCCAGTTAGGACCGCCTCGTTGGCTCTGAGCTCTATTGCTTCAATAATCCGGGCGTCTGCTGGAACGCTGTCTCCAGCCTCTAGGGCGAGTATATCGCCTGGAACAACCTCTCTGGCTGGAATAACCTTAACCTTTCCTTCCCGAATGACTCTAGCCTTTGGAGCAGCCAGCCTTTTTAGGGCTTCTAACGCCTTTTCAGCCCTATACTCTTGGATAAAACCTGCAATTACACATAAAAAAACTATAACTAGAATTGTTATTGCATCTGTATAGGCCTCAAGAAAACTTGTTTCCGGCATTTCTAGGCTTTCATAATATCCTACTGCTATGGAGAAAATGGCTGCAAAAATAAGTAACAGAATAAAGATATCTTTAAACTGTCCCAAAAACATTTGAAGGGCGGTTCTTCCTTTTTTCTCGGCTATCTCATTATATCCATACTTTTTAAGCCTTTCCTCAGCTTCTTTCTGACTTAAACCTTCCGGACTAGTTTCTAACCGTTTAAAGAGCTCCTCTTCGCTTATTGAATGCCAATTCTCTGGAGGGCTTTTTGCCATAGGATTAAACACCTAAATTTGAAACTATGCAACTGCAAAGCTTATCAAGAACTCATAAATTCACATTTATAGGTTTTTCCAATAAAGAATTATGCTCCTCTTTACAACAGTGCCTTGGATAAGTTTGGAGGTATCTAGTTGAGTGCTAACATAAGAACCGCTAAAATGGATGACCTCGAAGTCTCAGCTAGACTATACCATGAATTTTGGTCTGAACTTCGTAAGAAACAAGGTTGTAAGCCCGAAAGCATCGAGGAGGTTAGGACTTCTGTTAAGAGTTGTCTTGCTGATTCTAAAAACGCTATCTTCCTAGCGTTTGTCAACGGAGATGCAGTGGGCTTTGTAAGAGTATCTGAAAGGGAAGGCTGCTTCTGGGCAGAGGAATTATACGTCAAGCCTACTTATAGGCGTATGGGCATTGGCAAATCATTAATGAAAACTGCCGAACAATATGTGCAAGAAAAAGGCGAGAACTATGTTTATGCTATGGTCTCGCCCCAAAATAGAAGTGCACTTTTATTCCTAGAACGCTTGGGATACGATATTCTGAATACAATTGAGTTGGTTAAGTCTCTAGAACCCATATCGAGAAGTGACGTTAGAATCATAGAGTTTCTAGCATCCCCGTACAAAATATGGAAATGGTCAAAAGAGGAGTATGATGATTTAGAGAAAGATTATTTGCAAGCTGTAGAGGAGTTTTTCAGACAGGGAGAAACAAGAGATAAACTTTTACAGATTACTACAAAGGCTATCAGAGACTACTTGTCCGAAGCCATATAACAAATTTGTGAGAGAATCCCGGTCCAGAAAGTGTTCAATAAGAAATGCTTTTAGACCTCTGTTTCATTTTATCTTTTGGCTTAGAGGTTCAACCAAGCTTGAAGGAAAAACCAGCGAATGCTTTTGATATGCTATCAAAGCCTATTCGAAAGCTAATTGAGCAGAGAGGATTCTCTAAACCGACTGAGCCACAAGAAAAGGTTATTCCAAAGATTCTGGAAGGAAAGAATGTTCTTTTAATCTCGCCTACAGCTACTGGAAAAACCGAAGCAGCATTCCTTCCAGTACTTAGCATGCTAATTCAAATGCCTGAGAGGCCCCACGGAATAAAGGTTCTCTACATAACTCCTCTTAGAGCATTAAATCGGGACATGCTTGAGCGTCTCCAATGGTGGTGCAACAATCTAGACATAAAGCTGGCCGTTAGACATGGAGATACAGAAACCCGCGAGAGGTCAAGGCAAGCGAAGAGTCCGCCTGACATCCTGATTACGACTCCGGAGACTTTACAGGCAATCTTGCCAGGCTGGATCATGCGTCAACATTTACGCGGAGTAAGATGGGTCATTGTAGATGAAGTTCATGAATTGGCTGATAGCAAGCGGGGAAGCCAGCTAAGCCTAGCTCTTGAAAGACTGAGGCTGATTGCCGACAGGGAATTTCAGATAATTGGCTTATCCGCCACTATTGGCACTCCGGAGAAAGTAGCACAATTTCTGGTTGGAAGTGGACGGCCAGTCGAAATTGTTAAGGTTCCCGCCGCACGTGATATGCGTCTGCAAGTGATTTTTCCACAGCCAGAAAGCAAGGATTATGAGTTGGCTACAGCCCTTTTCACCCATCCAGAAGTTGCGGCTAGACTTAGAATAATCCGAGAGTTCATGGAAGAGCATCAATCCATACTTTTATTCACTAATACCCGTGCAATTTCAGAGGTTTTAGCAAGCAGATTTAAGGTTTGGGACATAGACTTTCCAGTTTCGATCCATCATGGCTCTTTGGCGAAAACTTCTAGAATTGCGGCTGAAAGAGGATTGAAAGATGGAGAGCTTAAAGGCCTCGTATGCACCAGTTCGCTTGAGCTTGGAATAGACGTTGGAAGAATAGACCTAGTCATCCAATATATGAGCCCAAGACAAGTTACGAGACTTATCCAGAGAGTTGGCAGAAGCGGTCACAGAATTGGAAGAATGGCCAAAGGAATAATCGTTACAATGGATTCGGATGACACGTTGGAAGCGATGGTTATAGCGAGAAGAGCCCTAAAAGAAGAGCTTGAGCCAGTTGAAATTCCTTCAAAACCTTTAGATGCATTAGCTCATCAAATAGCTGGTCTACTCCTAAAAAAGAGAAGACTCTACTTTAACGAAATCTATGACATCTTCAAAAGAGCATATCCCTACAAGGACTTAACCCTTGAAGATGTAGAGAAAGTTCTAAGATACATGCATGAACGTTTTCCAAGGCTCGCGTGGGTTTCCTTTGAAGATGAAGTTGTGCTCAAGCCAAGGCGAACAAAGGCTCTTTTCGAATATTACTTCGAGAACCTCTCCATGATACCGGACGAAAAGCAGTACCTAGTTGTCGATGAAACTAAAGATGCAGCCGTAGGCATATTAGACGAAGCCTTTATGGCAGAGTATGGAAAACCGGGAACAAAATTCATTATTAGAGGAAGCCCGTGGAAGATAACTCATGTTTACGGCGACAAGGTCTATGTAAAGCCAGTTGATGATCCTACCGGTGCTATTCCAAGCTGGATAGGCGAGGAAATTCCCGTTCCCTTTGAGGTTGCCCGCGAAGTAGGATGGATAAGAGGAGTAGTTGAAAAAAGGATAGGAGAGGGAAGAAAACCCGAAGAAATAGTTTCTGAACTAACAAAGGAATATCCGATTTCTGAGGACGATGCTTTAAGGGCTCTACGCGAAACAATCGAGCAAGTAAAGAACGGTCAGCCAGTTCCCACAGACAAGCGAATCATAGTTGAGGATTGGGAAGACTTCGTTATACTCCATGCCCACTTTGGTTCGCTGACAAACCGCGCCTTGGCTCAATTAATAGGACATGTCCTATCTGAGCAAACGGGCTATACCGCCGCTGTGCAACATGACCCATACAGAATATTCATCCAGACAATGGGCGTAATAAACTCGAACGGAATAATCGAGCTTCTAATTAAACTCGCCAATATGCCGGAACAAGTAGTTAGGGAAAATTTGAACAGAGCAACCGTAAGAACAGGTCTATTCAAAAGAAGACTTATTCATGTAGCCAGAAGGTTTGGTGCAATAAAGAAATGGGTTGACTTCAACAGCGTAAGCCTAAAAAGCCTCGTCAAAAGCTTCGAAGGAACAGCCATTTACGAAGAAGCATTAAAAGAAACATACACAAAAGACTTGGACGTTAAGCATCTAATCCAAATTCTAAATGAAATCAGAAAAGGAGAAATTGAGCTTATAAAAGTTGAAACAGAAGGCAAGGCTACCCCGATTGCCCGCGTTGGCATAGAAAGGGTAAGCATGAAGACAGACCTTATTCCTCCTGAGAGAATGCGGCTCATACTCGTCGAATCGGCTAGGGCTAGACTGCTAAACGAAGTTAGAGCATTCATCTGTACAGAATGCTGGGACTACCTAGAAAACATCAGAATTAAGGATTTGCCAGAAAACCCGAAGTGCCCTGTATGCGGCTCGTCTGCTTTAGGCGTTCTAGATGAGGATGAAAGCGTTTTACAATCAATTATTGAAAAGAAGGGAGAAAAACTCACAAAAAGCGAAAAGAAAATTATGGAAAAAGCCGTGAAGACTGCAAGATTAATGCAGAAATACGGAAAATTAGCCGCTATCGCTTTAGCCGGAAGAAAACTTAGAGTTTCCGACGTAAAAGAAATACTTCACGAAGAAAATCGCCTTACAGACAGATTCTTCGAGCTTGTCATAGAGGCTGAAAGAAAAGCTTTACAGAGGAGATTCTGGTAATTAGAATCAATAGTTCAAATTCATAAAAGTATAAAAGTCTCAAGAACTTCAAATAGTTAGAACTTACGGAGAGATAAATTTGGAAATAACCCGAAAAAAGCTTAGAGAAGAAGTTCTAAGCAGATTTAAATACATAAAAACATGCGTTTTAGCCCACGAACTCTGTCTATTAATCAGAACAAACCGAGTTGCCCTAAATCCTGAAGATGTAAAAGAATGCTGCCTTTTCATATCGAACCTTTGTCGAGAAGCGGGATGCGTGGAACCAAGTGAACTTTGCCGAAAAGCCGCAGAAGCGGTAACAACGGATGAAGAGAAATATTTAGAGCTCTGCAGGCAAAGCTGCATGAAATGCGGAGAAGCAAGAAGACCAAAACGTCAAATGCCAAAACAGGCCTACGTAGCCTAAATTCAAAATCAACCATCAGCGAAATCTCTTCAAGATACATTATTTTCTAATACTTTTATGAAAATTCAGACACGAAAACCTTTAAAATATTCAACTTGCTACTATTTCGAAAAGGTCGAGGTGACTCACAGGCTTGTATATAGCGCCCTTTGTAGCAAGCCCGCTACCAGTAATTCGCAGAATGCTCGTATTAGCCGAATTAAAACCTGGAGAAGTCTTCTATGACCTTGGAGCTGGAGACGGCCGAAGCGTGATAATGGCTGCGCAAGAATTTGGAGCTAGAGCAGTAGGTATAGAACTCAGGGAGGACTTAGCGAAAAAAGCGCTGGAAACAGTTTATCAATTAGGCCTACAAGACAGAGTAACCATCCTCCACAGCAATCTCTTCGAAGTCGACATCAGCCCTGCAGACGTTGTTTTCCTATACTTAACAACAAGCGCCAATGAAAAGGTAAAGCCGAAGCTTGAGGCTGAACTTAAGCCCGGCGCAAGGGTCGTTTCGCATGACTATGAAATAGTTGGATGGAAACCAGTTAAAGTCGAAGAATTCTGTGAAAACCCAAGCCTAGGATACCCATCTCACACGCTGTATCTCTATAGGAAGAAATAGGAGCATTATAGCTTGGAGAAAATCAGAAAATTATGGCAAAATGAATACTTTAAGACAGCAATTTCAATTCTGGTGATCATTATCGTTTTCCTCATTTTCTGGTTCGGTTCAATAGCTTACTTTAACACAGAAAACCCCTATCTGGTTGTTTCGTCTGGAAGTATGCGTCCAACCCTTGAAGTTGGCGACTTAATAATTGTGAAACGGGTCGCTCCATCTGAGATAAACGCAAATTATTCAAATGGAGATGTAATAGTTTTCAAGAGTCCTATCAACCCGCAAAAACTTATCGTCCATAGAGCAATCAAAAAGGAAGTAAAAAATGGCATGTATTGGTTCACTACACACGGAGACAATAATCGCCCCTCTCTCACAGAGAATTTCAGCGAAGAATACTATGTTGGAAAAGTTATTGCAAGAGTCCCCTTTATAGGGCACATCTCACTCTTCACACACACTCCAGAAGGATATTACTTTTT
>Ga0164311_10002159_pt1 | contig 10032 bp, 10 predicted proteins | sample GuaBasSedimGuay2_FD_121796 | JGI IMG/M metagenome (GOLD analysis project Ga0164311, IMG submission 121796) | Subseafloor sediment microbial communities from Guaymas Basin, Gulf of California, Mexico - Guay2, Core 4569-9, 9-12 cm | ecosystem: Environmental > Aquatic > Marine > Hydrothermal vents... | reverse complement strand
TGGAGAGAAAAATTTGAAACTTTCGATGCTTCCTCAAATCAGAAAGTGGATGAGTAACCAAACCACTCTCAACTCGTCTATGAACAATTGGCTCGTCCTACGCTGGGAAAAACATTGGTGGTGGAACTTGGGAAATCTTTAAACAACAATTCCTTTTACTAGACCTTAAGGTTACGTTACGCGTTCTAAGTGGAAGTTTTGAGGTAGAGACTTTGGATGAACTCGAAAATCTAAGGCTAAAAATAACTGAAGTTACAATGGAAATTCTAAAACTGGTAAAGAAACGCCTGGAATTAGCAATACAGATAGGCAGAATAAAGGCGCAGAGGGGGCTCCCCATAAAGGACAAAGACGCTGAGAACAAGCTTCTATCCCGAGTGCTAAAAACCTGTGAAGACCTGAAGATTCCCCCTGAACTCGGCGAAGAACTAACCCACCTACTGATCAAGTATTCCGTAAAAATACAGGAACATGATAAGGGTTAGAGTGCAAACCCAATAATATGAGAGAGGAAACAAAATGAAAACTCCTAAAATTGCGATAATCGGAGGATACGGACGGATGGGCGCTTGGTTCGCCCGGTACTTCAAAAACAAGGGCTACTCCGTGGTTCTAAACGCTAGGAACCGTGAAAAGCTTGTTGCCGCCGCGGAAGCCCTTGAGGTGAACTACGCGGAAACTATTGAAGACGCGGTGAAAAACGCGGATTTTGTCCTTGTCTCTGTACCGATTTCCAGCACTTCGAAGGTCATCACAGAACTGGCCCCACACGTGGATAGAAAGACTGTAGTTTTCGAAATAGCCTCTGTTAAAGGGGAGATACCTGAAACACTGGAGAAGCAGAGCTCGAAGTACGGGTTTAAAGCGGTTAGCGTTCACCCAATGTTTGGACCCGGAGCCGCAAATCTCAAGGGGCACACCGTCCTAATTGTTCCTATTAATGGTTCGGAAGAAGCAGCCGATAGGTTGATGCGAATCTTCCGTGACGACGGAGCAAAAGTGATATCAACAGACAGCCAAACTCATGATCGAATGGTGGCTATGGTGCTCGCCCTTCCCCACTTTTTGAATATCCTGTTTGGTAGAATTCTGCTGGAAATACCGGACACGCTCCCGAAAATTAGGGAATTCTCCGGCACAACTTTTGCACTGCAACTTCTTTTAACCGAATGTGTCTTTGGAGAGGACCCGGAACTGTACTCCGAAATACAAATGGGAAACAAGGAGTTTCTAGAATTTCTGGATAAGATGGAAAAAATATTCCACGAATTGAAAAACGCAATTACGAAAAAAGAAAAGGTCAAATTCTTCAAGACCTTTGAGATGGTTCGGGAAAAACTAAAACAGGACACCGAGTACTCCAAGGCTTACGATAAATTCTACCAGATAATCAAAGTCTTAAAAAGTGGATGACTCTCCTCTCGAAGCAAACCAGTTAACAGTTTCCGAAAACAGTCTTCCTTATTCCTATATTTTCCCTTCCTTAATCATATTCATTGCTTTGTCTATTTTTCTCTGGTACTCCAGAATCTTGCCCCTGACGTCCTCTCTGCTGGGAGCCGCTACGATCTCACCGGTTTTAGCGTCCACTCTTATCTCCCCAATATCTCCGATGTATCTCCCGAGAGCCATATGCTGATAGCCAAATACCGCTCTCCAATAATCCCCCTCCAGATCTAATTTTCGTAGTTTGAAGACAATGCCATAATTATCAACAATGTAAGTTCCAAGAATCTTTTTAACCAGAGAAATGTCTACGGACATAGGTTTCACCTTCCCTGACTAAACAAGTTATAACTTACAACCACAATTTAAGTAATTTTCTTTGAGGGAAAAGGATTCTAGGTACCATCTGTTCGGTAGCCGTTTTGAGGGGTGGTTCCTGCTTTTAAGAACGCTGCAGATTTCGTGTTATATTTGAATCATTTAAACACTATGTGTGTTCCTTTTGATACAGTATGTTAAAATAGTTTTCTGGAACTCTACTTGGTTGAAGGTGAAACATAAATGGCAACTGTTCACGAAACGATATCCGAGAATGTTTGTTATGTCTGCAAAGAGAAGACGGAATACTACTGTGAAGACTGCGGGCGTCCCGTGTGTGCCAATCACAGCACCGTGTGTGATTTTTGTGGCAAACGCTTATGCCTAAATTGTGATTATTAAGTATCAAAATTAAGTATCTTCTACCTTAATTTTGCTGTATACCTACAAGTAAATAATAGAATCTCTGAGAAGAGGATTACTTGTTGAGGTATACCATGTCCTCCTCCATCCTTATCATCCCTGCTCTCTCGAGCCATGCGAGGTTAGCTCTCACCTGTGCAGGAGCTATCCCTGTGGCTTTTATCAGGTTATCCACCGAGATTTTCTTGATGCTCTCGATTATGAAGTATATCTTGAATCGGGGGTCGAGCGTCATGGCTCCCCGGTATCTTTCCAGCTGTTCTTCGCGTGCCTTCTTTTCTCTTTCGAGCTCCTCCCTTATTTTCTCCAGCTCCTTATTTCTGGAGTTGAGTTCCTTTATTTGCGCCTCTAGTTCCTTCCTGTCCGCAGTTATTTGCTTGGATATCATCTCCATCTCTGATTTTAGCGATTTTAATTCTTCCTCCTTTAGACGCAGTTGACTTTCTTTCTGTTTAATGAGTTCAGCGTTGGTGTCCACATCCTTCTCTAACTCTTTGAGTTCCTCTTCTAACTCTTCTTTTTCTTTCTCTAGTTGTTCTATGAGTTTCTGTCCTTCTTTTAGTCTTTCTTCCTTAAACTCTAGGTCTCTGCGTCTGTTCTCGATTATGCTCTTTAATCTTTCAACTTCTCTTTCCTTGAGTTTGAGCATGTTTGCCCCTTCAGCTATGAAGGCGTCTCTTTCCTTGATCATGCTCTCCAGAGTTTTTATCTGCTCAGTGAATTTGGATAATTCCTGCTGTGCGCCCTCCAATTTTCCTTCCAGTTCGGCGGCCCTCGTTCTCTCCGCTTCAAGCGACCTTTGAAGCATTTCCAGTTCTCTGCTTGTCGCCTCAAGCTCGGCTTTCACTCTTTCCAGTTCCTCTTTCCTCGCGTTCAGTTCTCTTTCTTTTTCTTCGAGTTCTCTGCTCTTCTCCGCCAGTTGGGCGTTGGTTTCCTCGAGCGCCTTCTCCCTCTCCGAAAGGATTCGCGACCTTTCTTCCAGGATTCTCTCTTTTTCAAGGAGTTGATTGTTTAGCTCCTGGATGCGCGCCTTGGCTTCCTCCTCCTCTTTTTCCAGCTTCTCCGCTTCTAACTTTGCCCGTTGATACTTCTCCAACAGCCCTTCAGAGCGGCTTTTTTCCTCCTGTAGCATTCTCTGCAGGTCTTCGTATTCCTGCCTCGCTTTTATGAGTTCGGTTTCAATTGCTTCAAGGTTCGCTTTCTTTTCCTCAAGCTCTCGTGCTTTCTCTTCTAATACTCTCTCCCTTTCTTGGAGCTTTGCGCTAGTTTCCGCAAGCAGCTCTTCCCGCTCACGAAGTTGACTATTCAGTTCTTCTACTCTTCGTCTAACCTCCATCTCCTGGTTTTCCAGCTTCTTGATTTCCTCCTCCGCGTTCTCGAGCTTTTCGAGCAGCATCCTTGACTTCAGTTTCTCCGTTTCGAGTTTGTCTAAGGCAGACTTCAATTGTGCTTCCACCGCTTCCAATTCACTCTTCTTCTGATCAAGGCTGCTTTTTATCTCCTCTAATTCTCTTCTTCTCTCCTCAAGTTCCCTATCTCTCTGCTCGAGTTCTTTTTCCTTCTCCACTAGGGCTAGAGTGTTTTTTCTCAGAAGAGCCTCCCTCTCCGCTAGTTGCTGGTCAAACTGCTCAATTGTTGCTTTTACTCTCTCCTGCTCCTTCTTGAGTATCTCGCCAAACTCGTTGGCGAACTTGTTTAGGGCTTCTCTAAAAACCCGTATTTCTCTTTCCGTAGCATCAGAAAGGTTGCGTACGGCTAAATCCCGAATCTCATCAATCACTTCGGAAACGGTGTCAACAAAGGTGTTTTTGATTAGTTCCGAAGCAAACTGGATGTGAACTTTAGAAACAACTCGCTCGCTAACCACATCCTTCATACTAAGGATATTACTTTTCAAATCCTCTAAGCTTCCAGAAATAGCCGCGTCCAGCCCCAGCCGCACATCATCCACAACGGATTCCAGCTCACTGAGGTTTTTGCGTAACAATTCGGGAGAAAAGAAACCGACGGTTTCTGCATTGTTTGCTTCGGAACGATTTTCTTCCTGCATCCTACTGCCTCCTTGGGAGAAGTATACGTTAATTAAAGAATTAGAATCGAAACCATTTAAAGTTTTACAAAGAGTAGCGAAATCAGAAAAATATGGTTTCATTTAAACAAGCAAACCTAACAATTCCAAGTTACTAACCCCTATACCATGCAAATTTTCGAGTATCAGTTCCCTGCGTACGGGGGCAGCTGAATAGGGCAACGGATTAGTTTAATCCGCTTAGGGGATACGTTAAAAAGGGGAGATAGCCTAATCTATACTTGCCTGAAATCGATGAAGCAATCCGGCAAGAATGACCTTTTTGGGATGATTGATTATAGTTACGCTGAGACAGGAAAACCTCTTTGAATTCGGTAGTGCTCTCTCTCCCTCTAATCTGACAAAGTGGCCGTAATGACTATGAAGCCTGATCTGAAGGGTGTCTACTCTCTACTAATAGTGTTGGAATCCGAAGCGCTGATTCGAATCGGTAAGCTGGGTAGAGTTAGTTTCCCCGCCGGATTTTACGTTTACGTGGGCTCCGCCTTGGGCAAGGGTCCTACTGGTTTGATGGGGAGAATAATCAGGCATCTTTCGGATAAAAAGAAGAATTTCTGGCACATCGACTATTTTCTCTCAAGCAGCGCCTCCCGAGTTGTGGGTGTTGTTTTCGCCGAAACTTCTGAGAATAAGGAACATGATGTTGTAAGAGAGCTAAAAAGCGATGCAGAAATTGTTTGCAAGAGATTTGGTGCCAGCGACTGTAGAAGAGAGTGTGAGAGCCATTTACTCTACCTAGGCCGAGGATCACCCGGTATTCTGAAGCTGGTTGAGGACGCGTACAGACGGCTCAGGCTCGAACCCACTACTCTGCTCCTCGAACTCGGTGCTGTACTCGATTAGCTTAGCGGGGTTTTGACAGTTTCCCTCCGTGTACGCTTACTTTTCTATTATTGTTTCCTCTACGGTTTTTCCGAAGTGGCGTCCGCCGGTAATCGTGTACACCAAAATTTCGGTTCCCTGCTCCAGTCTTGCGACCGAAACGGGGCTCCCATCCTTGGCTACGAGGTTCACCGTTTCCGCGTTTTGAACCAGAGTCTTAAGAATTGTTTCCGCCCCGTTTAGCTCCGCCTTTATGAGTAGTAGGGGTCTCCTCTCTATCTTCACCCGTCCAACCACGACCTCTCGGCATTCCCCCCGATAATTGACTGCGAGGACATTGTCCCCCGCCTCGAGTTCTGAGAGATATTTTGTTTTCCCATCGGCCATCAAAACGTATGCATGGACTGCTCCTGCATTCACCCTGAACGGTCTAGGAGCTGCGAACTCCGTTTGAAGTGTTTCACTGTGCACTAGGAATAATCCCTGTGACTGGCTGCCCACCAGCATTCCTTCTCCTTCCCTGAGAAGTGAGCAGGTGTCTATGCAAACCCGATCCCCTGATCCAACCTCCCTTACCTCGACCACTTTTGCTGTTGTCAAGTCAATCTTTGTGGGAGCTTCGATTAATTTCCCGAGTTCTGATATTTCCTCTGCGGCTTTGGGTGTGAAGATCACACCGTCTACTCCTAGCTCTAGCGTTTGGAAAAGGGTTTTTGCCTCCTCTATGCTCTCAGCCTCCGCGTACAGTTCTGTGTTTGACTTGTGGAGTTCTGCAATTAGGTTTTCCAACGGTATTATTTTCCAATCTTCCGCGCTTACAATAATATAAGGGACTCCTATCTTTGAGAGTTCTATGACCGTGTCTTCGTCCTCTTTCGTCTTGATTGTCACCCAGCTGGCAACGTGTTTCTCCTGCTTCATGATTTCTGAAATTCTTTCGGGACTGGTTTCGGTTGTGAGCAGCACGTCTGGTTCAGAGCTTTCTGAGAAGGAAAAAATGGTCACGGAACCCAGCTCCCTGAGCCGAGGTATGATCTGCTTCCCAGCCATGAAGGTGTTTACCCCGCCTGTCATCGAAGCTATCGCTGTTTCTTTCACGTCTTCCCAGTTACCCTCCAGACGCACTATTATCTTTTTCATCATTCCGTCGACCTCAGAACCTGTAGAGCCTCGTCAACAGAGGCGTCGTTCTTCACTATTTCTGAAACAGCCTTCACAATCGCCGTTGGTTTCTGGTGTTGAAACGCGTTTCTTCCCATCGCCACACCTATTGCCCCCGCATCCATGGCGTCTCTCACCATCTGCAGGGTTTCACGATCCGTCTCTGTCTTGGGCCCCCCCGCAATTATGATGGGTGCCGGGCAACCCTCAACCACCTTCCTGAACGTTTCCACTTTCCCAGTGAACGGGGTCTTTATGATGTCTGCTCCTAGCTCTGCGCCTATTCTAGAGGCGTGTGCGATGGCCGTCGGGTCTAACGAGTCGATGTTTTTTCCTCGGGGGTACATCATCGCAATCAGCGGCATCCCCCAGTCTTCGCAGTCCCTCGCTGCCCTTCCAAGATCCTTCAGCATTTCTGGCTCCTTCTCGCTGCCCACATTGACGTGTATGGAAACCGCATCCACTCCCAGCTTGATTGCTTCTTCGACTGTTCCGACGGTGACTTTCCAGTTCGGGTCTGGGCCCAGTGCCGTGCTCCCCGAGAGGTGCATAATCAATCCGCAGCCAGGAACCTTCTCTAACTGCTTCAAGATGCCCTTATGAAGCAACACCGCGGTGGCTCCACCCCTTGAAACCATTTCGACCATTTCACGTATGTTCTCAAGCCCCCTAATGGGTCCGTTGGTAACGCCGTGATCCATAGGAATCACGACGGACCTACCATCTTCCATTATTCTGCTCAGTCTGACCTCCTTTCCCTTCATTCTTATCACCTCAGAGAAGATTTCTTGCGCACAGCAGCTCAGCGTTCAGCACAACTGCTCCTGCCGCGCCTCTTATCGTGTTGTGGCTGATAAGTGTCAAAAGCAGCGTATTCTCGTCGAAGCCCTGTCTTAGCCTTCCCACGGTTACACTCATTCCTGGAACCGTGCCCGCCATGCGGTCCAACCTTGGCTGCGGTCGATTCTCCTCGTCCCTAACTATTATCGGCTTCTTCGGAGCGGAGGGCAGGTTCAGTTTTTGGGGCTCACCCTGAAAACCACTGAGGATTTTTCTAGCTTCGTCAACATCCACTGGCTCCTTGGTTCTAATGAAAACCGATTCGGTGTGCCCGTCAACCACCGGCACCCTGTTACACGAAGCATCTATCTTAATGTCCGCAAACTTGACCCTCTTATTCTGAATTTCGCCCAGAATTTTACACGTTTCCGTTATCACTTTCTGCTCCTCTCCTTTGATGTAAGGAATCACGTTATCTGTAATCATTAGTCCGGGTACACCGGGAAGCCCCGCTCCCGAAATTGCTTGCATCGTGCTCACGTAGACTGTGTCGATTTTGAAGCGGTTGTGAATCGGCTTAAGTACCATAGCTAAGCCAATGGTGGTGCAGTTAGGGTCAGTGACTATGTATCCGCTCCACTCTCTGTTTTCTCTCTGGACATCTATCAACTGCAGATGATCCGCGTTTACCTCAGGAATAATCAGTGGGACATCGTCTTCCATTCTGTAGGCGCTTGCATTACTGGTAACCGCGCACCCCGCCTCGGCGAACTTACCCTCAACGTTCTTCGCTATATCCGAGGGCAGGGCAGAGAAAACGAGAGGGGCCTCCGCCTCACTCGGTATTGTGTTAACCACGGTCACGTCTTTCAGGTCTTCGGGAATATCCATAGGTAGGTACCAGTTTATAGCCGCATCCTTGTAGGCTTTACCTGCCGACCTCTCTGAGGCTGCTAACGATACAATGTTGAACCAAGGGTGGTCGTGAAGCATTTCAATCAGTCTCTGGCCAACCGTTCCCGTACAACCCAAAATCGAAACATCTATCTTCTTCAATCCTTAACCTCCAGATTTGTTTTAATCAGCTCAACCGCCTTCTCCTTCTCTTTCCAACTAACAAAAATCCTCACACTTGAGCTTATGGTCAGAATTCCGAAAATGTTAATATTCGCCTTTCCGAGGAGATCCGTGACACTGTCCACGATACCCGGCGAGGTTTCAAGATTCACGCCTTTAACCGTAATCATCGAAAGATTCTCGAAAAGCGAAACCGCCTTACCCAGCCTTTTTTCCCGGATTCTTTCATGAATAGCGTTGACCACTTTTCTAGTATCTCCGTCGGAAACGTAGAGTATCAGAGATAACGGTTCCAAAGCCGCGGACAAAATTTTTCCGTCAGCCTCCCTTACTGCCGATAGAATCGAAGACACCGCATCAGGCTTGGTCGATTCTTCCCCTACTATGGTAATCATAGAAACGTGGTTCTCATTAGCTAGAACCTGTAACTCTGGAAAACCCGCTCCAGTAATCACCGTTCCCGACGCGGACAGGTCCCCGTTCTTGAAACCCACGATGCGGATCACCATATCCCTAGACTTGAACCACAAAGCCTTTGGGTGAATTATCTTCGCTCCAGCCGAGGTAAGCCTGGCAACCTCCTCCGTGTTCAGAGACTCTATGAGAGCCGTTCTGTCCACGAGGTCCGGGTCACCCGTGAGAACACCCTCCACGTCCTTGACGAGGATAACCTCCTTAACTCCGAGGCAGTTTCCAATCAGAACAGCAGACGTGTCACTTCCACCGCGCCCCAGAGTCGTAATTCGGCCCTTAGTGTCTTTTCCCAGAAATCCGCACACCACCGGAACCACACGCTGCTCTATCAGCGGAGCCAGTTTCTCGTTGACCGCCTTCTTCGTCTCCTGAACCAGCGGGTTGGCGTTCCCAAAGTGGCTATCCGTGATTATCGGCCAATACTCCGAGTACGGGTCCACAACGACACTCTTAACCCCAGCGGAGTTCAACGCTGTGGCCATCAAACGTGCGGCTATACGTTCTCCCATGGACAGTATCTCGTCAAGCTCCGCGGAGCTTATGTTCCCCTCGGTGGATCCCTGAGCCAGGCGCAACAACTGATCCGTTGTCCCCTTAAGGGCGGAAACAACCACCACCACGCCTCTTCCCCTACCCGTCTCCGCCGCTACCATTCTCGCAGCCGTTCTCAGATCCTCACTGTTCGACAGACACGAACCGCCAAACTTAACAACTATGGTGTTATCTGCACTCACTGTTCACATCCTCCAAAAAACAGTTTTTTGTTGGGTATCTTGCTGTATCTGTTCTCAGAAGTAAAACTCAAACTAAAAGTAACAGCATGGTGGAAGCCTGAAGTCACGTAAATTGGCAGCAACCACCACACTTGTGTCCAGTTAATTGATATTGGCAGGGCATCACCAAACCAAACCACCTAACAATGGTATTCACTCACTAATAAAAACAAGGTATTAAATGTTTCGCAAATCTCGAACAACAATCAACCAATCGAATCAACGAATCCTCGCACAACCCCTTGCTTACAGCTAAAAACTAAAAGTCGGAACAGGTCTAGCAGGGATGATTACACAACCTTTTTATGGACAAACCAAAATCCTTTTTAAAGAAAAATGTTCATTAACCCACGACACAGCAACGAAAGGTGCCTCAAATGTCCGAAAGCACGGTCATCGGAAGCAGAAAATGCGTCATCCTCAACTACGTACGCGGTAGACGCACTCAAAAAAACAAGTACATGCTAATCAAAATTAACGGGGTTGATTCGGATAAAGACGCCGCCAAGTTCATAGGCAGAACAGTAACATGGCAGTCAGCGTCCGGAAAAATCCTGAAAGGAAAAATAACCCGAGTCCACGGCAAAAAAGGAGTAGTAAGAGCTCGATTCGAAAAAGGACTACCCGGCCAGGCAATCGGAACAGAAGTAAAACTAGCCTAAAACACCC
>Ga0164311_10002158_pt1 | contig 10036 bp, 8 predicted proteins | sample GuaBasSedimGuay2_FD_121796 | JGI IMG/M metagenome (GOLD analysis project Ga0164311, IMG submission 121796) | Subseafloor sediment microbial communities from Guaymas Basin, Gulf of California, Mexico - Guay2, Core 4569-9, 9-12 cm | ecosystem: Environmental > Aquatic > Marine > Hydrothermal vents... | reverse complement strand
GAACAGGGTTGAAGGGGTTCTCGACTGCCGTATTGATGGTGGTTATGTGGCTGAGCCAGTAGTCTACGCTACTGGCAACGTGGTCGGCGTGAAGATATACTACCAGACAGGTGCTTCTGGTGAGCCGCTCACCGAGGTTGCTGATGGAACCGACCTCTCGGCTAGGAAGATAGATGTGATTGCCTACGGCTGGTGAGGTGCTGGCCTCTCCCGGCTTCAAAACTTTAAATTTTTTCACCCTCCTTCTCGCATGGTGAGAGAGGGGTGGCTACTGTTAGGCGCTTGATAATTTCATCCGACATAGCTACTGGGGAGATCAAAGCATGGCACATACCAGATGCGGAACTGCCAGAACGAGTTTACGCCACAGGTAGTGTATCCACGAGGGCTATCGCTGACTTTGCTATAACAGACGACAAGATAGCAACTGGGGCACTTAGTGCCGCAAAACTATACGATCCGTACTTTGCTACCGCAAAAGTAGGCCCCATCCCAGATGTAAACAGCGAGTACGGATATGGTTTTACGTTAGCTAGGGATCCAAGGGTTGTCATAGTTACTCCGACTACGGATGGCGTGTTAGATACGGTGTACGAGGTAGCTGTAAGTAGGACTAGCATTACGTTGAGGGCTGGAACATCAGGTGTGTACGCCCGTTACGCTGTATGGTGCTGAAACGCTTATTTGGTGCTCATGAACCCTCCGTGTGGTGGTGTGGATGGCTGAGGAGCTGAAGGCTCTTATCGAAGCCATCCCTGATGAGATAAGTGAAGGTCCGCCTACCTGGCGTAAGATAAGCCTAAAGCCCCTCAAGGACGTGCTTGCTTCTCTCATCACAAGAGAGCAGCCCGACATAGGAGCTGTGCTTGAAAGAGAACTAGCCCCGCTGAAGGGGGCAGTTAGCGGTATAAACACGGTGGTCTGTGAGCTACAGGCCGATGTGGAGAAGCTGAAGAAAGACATGAAAGAGCTGAAGAAGAGCATAAAGGATTTGAAAAAGGAACTAAAAGGCCTTACTAGACATGTGGAATCTAGTATAGCCACTCTGGCTGAGAGAACCGAGAACCTTGAGAACACTATTGAAGCGTTGGAGACGAAGGTAGCCCAGCTTGAGAGGGCCTGAGGAGGCTAGGTAGGCTTGGCCTGGTCTTCCATACATCCCCGATTAGGTGTTTGCCTCCCTGTGAGGAATAAGGTGAGTATCGAGTGGGCGATCACCTTCGCCCGTGTGTGCGCTCGTATAGGTGTCCCCTTCAGGTTCTACGTGCAAAAACACTTTCGCTTAGACGTGGCAAGGAACAAGCTGGTCAAAATGGCGTTGAAAGACGGTTGCGAGAGAATACTCTTCTGGGATACCGATATACTGCCCTGTGGGTTTGACCCCAACAGGAAGAAGTTCTACTACAGGCCAGATGCCGTATACGTATTATGGCAACACCAATACGTTATCGTTAGTGGCTGTTATTGGACTAAGCGCAATGTACCAGCTCTATACGAGTTAGTTGACCCTAATGACCCTAGGCCTTTCAAGGTAGTGATGCGTAAGCTGGAGGATATAGCTCACAGGATAATATACGTGGATGCCGTGGGACTTGGCTTCTGCCTCATTGACCGTGAGGTTTTCGAGGGGCTTGATTATCCTTACTTCGAGTATAGGGTTGAGTATGATTTTGATGCTGATGAGGAGAGGGAGATCAGCGAGGACCTATTGTTCTTCCTGAAGGTCAAGGAAGCCTTCCCACACCTTAAGGTGCTGGTTGATGGCGGAATTATCTGTAAGCATGAGGCCGAGGTCCACCTGACGTGGGATGGTAAATGCGAGTGGGTGGTGCTTGAAGATTGAAAATACTATATGTGGGCTTACAACACACGATAACAGTATTCAGGCCAGGTGGTGTACGTGAGACACATTTTGCGCCAGTTAACCATATCTGGGAGACACGGGAAGCTTATGGGCTTTCTAGGCTAGGGCATGAGGTTATATACGTGAGTGATTTTGTGCCCGGCATCCGGGATGTTGATGTTGTGTTTTGTTGCGTTGACATAGCCCTACCTCTAGCCCACCGTTATGCCCGAACTTTGAAGCAACAACCTAAACTGGTGTGCCAGTTCATAAGTCGCCTACCGGATTACAAAGATCCTGTATGGGATGAGGTTAGGAAGCTCATGCCTGAGTGTCATGCTTTAACGGCTGTTAGCCCCGTTGTATATGAGAGCCTCGTCAAGTGGGCTAAGGAGAACGGGTATGGCGGGCCTGTGGAGCTTACACCACACGGTGTTGATGTTGAATTGATAGATATGGTCCCTGACCAGGGAATAGGGGATGTGTTTACCTTCGTAGGAGCACTCTACGGGCATAAGAAGGTTGATGATCTCATCAGAGTGTTCGCTGAACTTAATAATCCTAGGCTTATCATAGTGGGAAATGGTCCCGAGAGAGAAAAGCTCGAATACCTTGCCGAACACCTTAATGCCCCCGTTGAGTTTTTAGGCGCTGTTGATGAGCACACTAAGTTCCTAGTTATAAAGAAGTCTAGAGCTGTGTTATCGGCTAGTATTAGTGAGCAATTCTGGATTGTTGGAGCCGAGGCTATGGTAGCTGGTAGACCCGTGATAGCACGTTACATCAAGAACCTCTACGACATCTACGGCGACCACATAACCTACTATGAGGAACCAAGCGAGCTCAAGGACTTAGTAGAACTCTGCTTAGACATGGATGAAGAGAGTATCAAGGAGCTTGGAGCCGTGGGCCGGGAGTTTATCTTGAAAGAGACAGATATACCTTTAAAGAAGAGGAGCAAAAGACTCATAGAGTTGTTTGAGGAGGTGTGTAAGTATGGTTGACAGCATGAGAATAGCGGTAATCTCAACTACTACATATCGAACTCCTCCTAAGAAGTATGGCGGAGAGATATATTATTGGCTCATATCCAAGGGCCTAGCCGAGTTAGGGCATGATGTAACGCTATATGCTACGCCGGGTTCTAAGACACCGCCGGGTGGTCGTCTGAGGCTTATTCCTTCAAGCTACGGGGATATTATACTGGGGAATGAGTATAGGGTTTGGAAGTGGTACAAACAGGAGATACTGGATATGGATTTCATCATAGATTGTAGTCACAACCACGTCGCAGCTGAGAGGATACGTTTTCTCCACAGAGATAGGGTGAACAGGGTTGTGAATGTGCTCAACGGAATCGTAACTTGTGTCATTCGCCCAGAACCGTTTAACCTCGTGGTCGGGAGCCAGGTATGGAGGAGGCTAATGATAGAGGGACGTAGCCAATTTTATGGTACGCAATGGGAGAAGGAGTATGGAGCACACATCAAGCCTGTTAGACCTGAGGCAATAGTAGCTGTCATCCCTTGGGCCATAGACACCAGCTTCCATAAACCGAAGTTCAAAGGGCGTGAAGACTGGTTTATGTGGTTCTGTTATGATGAAGAAACGGAAGTTCTCACCAAAAAAGGTTGGAAGAAAATAAAGGACGTCACTTTTGAAGATGAAATCGCTACACTAAATATAGAGACAGGAGAACTGGTGTACTACAAGCCCATAGCAAAACAGAAATACTGGTATGAAGGATATATGATACATTTCAAAGGTAAAATGTATGATTTGCTGGTTACACCAGAACATAGACTGTTTGTTAGAAGGGGTGGGAAATATGTTCTGGTCAGAGCTAGGGATCTATATGAAAAACTCAGCAGGCTGAAGAACCCCGGTTCAGCGGGTATCAGACTTTCACGGAAGGTTATATGGAGAGGCAAGGACGTAAAATTCTACATACTGCCTGCACGGTATTACAAATGTCCTTGGAAACTACCGAAGGAAGCATATAGAGAGATGCTTGAATTAAGGGAAAAGGGCTATGGCTATTATAAGGATAAACTGAGGATACTCATTGATGTATTGATAAAGGGGGACGGGTCAACTCTCGGCAGTAGTATGTCATTTTATACGCGTTCTAAAAGACTCGCTGATGACGTGCAAGAGATAGCTCTTAAAGCAGGCTATGGTGCGACTATCACAAAAGTTCGCGATGATTATACGGTAACTATAAACAAGAGAACGGAATTCACAATTTATACTCGACCAAAATTAGTATATTATAGAGGATATGTTTATGACTTGACAGTACCAGAGCACCACATTATTCTTGTGAGACGTAATGGCAAACCAGTTTGGTGTAGTAATAGTCGCCCCACACCATATAAGGGCCTTGGAACAGCGCTAGGCCTAGCGGAGAAACTCGGCTTTGAACTCAAAGTGCTTTGTGGCGTGGCTACGGAGGAGCACAGGTATTGGCTGGAGCACTACAAGGAGCGCATAGAGAAATTGGATAACGTGGAACTTATTGTGAACCCCACGCATGAGGAGAAGATATGGTATATGCAACGTGCTAAGGCTCTGCTATATACCATAAGTAGTCATGAGCCATTTGGCCTTATTCCTGTGGAAGCTATGGCTTGTGGCTGCTTTGTAATTGCCAGCAGAATGGGTGCTATGCCCGAGATTATAAGGGAGGGTGGTGTTCTCTGCTCCTCTCTCGGGGAGTTCGCCAAAGCTATCGAGACTGTAGATGAGTGGGCTGACCCTGTGAAGGCTAGAAGGAATGCGGAGAGATACGACTACCGGGTTATTGTCCCAGAATACGTGAATCTCTATAAGCGGATGGTTGAAGAAGGGCCGGAGGAGACCAGCTGATGCGAGTGCTGATAACAGGTGGTGCAGGCGTTCTTGGTAGTTCCTTGGCTGAACTCCTTACGAAGAAAGGCTTCCGTATCAAGGTGATCGATATTGTGCGGAAGGAAGAAGCCTGGCGATTAGCTGAGGTGATGAATGAGATCGAATACGTATGGAAATCCACCATGGACATCACATCATCCGACGTGGAGAACATAGACATCGTATTTGACTGTAGTATTGGTGTAGCAGATAGGCCCTTCGGAACAATAAGTCCGGTTCATACTGTGCTGAACAATCTTTTGCCTCCGCTCAGACTTCTTGAAACGGTATCCAAGCTACGTGAGAAGCCTCTCGTCATCTATCCAAGTAGCTTCAACGCGCTATACGGACATGTGGGTGGTGTGTATAGGGAGGACACTCCTGTTGCTCCTGTCTCGGTATATGGCTTCACTAAAGCGTGTGCGGAGCTGTTGTACCTCACATATCACAAATCGTATGGTGTCCCGGTAATTGTAACGAGAACGGCTTCTTCTTACGGTCCTAAAGGAAGGTGTTATAGTGGAGACACCGAGGTTCTAACGGTGAACGGATGGAAGCCAATTAGTTCCGTTTCCGTGGGCGAGCGCGTCTACACGCTGAACCCAGAGACCTTCAAGATAGAGGAGGCCACCGTAGTCAATACGTACCGCTACTTCTACGAGGGCGAGATGTACCATATAGCGAACCAGTTCGTAGACTTGCTGGTTACCCCGAACCACAAGATGGTCTTCACGCCCTACTACTCCAGTAAGCTACTCAGAGTTCCAATAGAAGATATGCTGAACTATTCATATGTTAGATTCTTCAATACCGGGCGCTGGGATGGGGCGAGCCCTACTGCACTCAAGTTGACGATTCAGAAAAAGTATTGCCTGAATTGCGGCGCGGTAACTAAGTTCTTCGGAGCGAAGGAGCCGAGGTGTAAGAGGTGTGGGAGCAGGAAGGTAGAGCTAGTAAGGGAGAACTTGGAACTGCCAGTAGGCGACTTCGTGAAGTTCTTCGGGTTCTGGTTAGGCGACGGTTCCCTCGGGAAACGAAAGTCGTCAGAAGTGGTAATCACTCAGAAGAAGGAGAAACAGTTGGCCGATGTAGAGAAACTCGTCAGGAGACTCTTCAAGACCTTCACAATAACCCTGAAGCGAGAAAGTCCGAAGAGGGGGGCAAAGCAAATAATAGTACACAGTAGGCCCCTCTATGACTTCCTATCTCTGCTCGGGAAGAAGGAACGGCGTTACATACCAGAGCAGTTCAAAAACCTATCACCGCCCCTGCTCCGCACCCTCTTAGAGTGGCTTGCTAGAGCCGATGGGACATTCTACCGAGGTAGTCGTGTGGTAAATGACCCGTCAGAAGCGACCAAGGCGGTCATCTACACGAGTTCCCCGAGGCTGAGAGACGACATAATGGAAGTCGCGCTCAAGGCTGGGTTCTCTGCGAGATTTTACACTAGGCCCGCTGGTATGGCGAGCGTAATCGGAGGGAGGAGGGTAGTGAGCAAACTGGACAACTACGGAGTCACCATTACCGTCGGGAATGTTGGCAATAATCCCGTCCTAGAGGTAGCTAAGGTGCTGAGGGGCTCGCACCACTACTTTGGACGTCGCACAGTCATAGAGAGGGTACCGTACAGGGGGTATGTCTACGATATAGAGGTCAACAGGAACCACATAATCTACGTTAGGAGGAACGGTAAACCCATTTGGGGTAGCAACTCCGACGAACTGCCTCACCGTCTTATCATACATTGCCTGAAGAATAGGGATTTCTACCTGAGAAGCCCTAGAGCTAGGAGATTATGGACTTTCGTGGGTGATGTGAAATCATTCTACGAGAGGCTGGTAGAACGCATATCCTCTGGTGAAGACTTCTCTGGTCTCGTGCTTCATTGTTGTGGCAACAAAGGCGATAGAATAGTGGAAAACATAGAGTTGGCTCAGTTGATAAAGGAACTGACCGGATCAAATATCAGCATCATAGAAGGGCATTATGAACCCGGTGAGCTGGTCGGTGGCAAGCCTATCGATTTCAGGATTGACTCTTCCTTTACACGAGAGTTGCTGGGCTGGGAACCTAGATGGTCTCTAGAAGATGGCCTGAAGGTCACGATCGAATGGTTCAAAAAGAACATAGACCGCTATCTATGAGGTGCTCAACTTGCCGTCCGTGTGTCTCATAATACCACCTCGGCCCTACCTCCTGAACCAGAAAGCATTACCTAACTTGGGAGTGCTCTATGTGGCTGAGGGCTTTAGGCGATATGGCTGGGATGTTACGGTGCTGGACTTCGCTGATGGCTACAGATACGTGGAAGCTGACCTCTACGGCATCACCTGTACTAGCGCTGACTGGCACGAAGCCGTGAAAATAAAAAACTGGCTTAAGGAGCAGGACAAGAACACCTACGTGATGATAGGTGGTCCTCACGCTACTCTATGCCCGGAGATGTGTGTTAGAGCTGGTTTTGACTTGGTAGTGGTGGGCGATGGAGAGGTCGTAGCAAGACAGGTAAGGAAAGCACTTGAGAAAGATAGGAAAGGTGTCATAAAGGGTTTCAACAAGAATATTGATAGTTTCCATCCTGCGAGAGATTTGATTGACCTCTGGGAGTATGACTTCCGTGTGGCTGGTATAAGGGCTACGAGTATGATGACTATGCGTTCGTGTGCATGGAGACGTTGCATTTTTTGCAGCAGATGTCCCGAACCCTGGGATACTCCACGCTATCATAGCGCAAAGTACGTGGATGATGATTTAAAAGACATAGTAGAGTATGGGTTTGATGCTATATGTCTCTATGATGATGAGTTTTTCACAAATCCTAAGCGGGATATTGAGGTAATCAGGACTATCGGGAGATATGGTCTTACGTGGAGGTGCTTTGGGAAGTCGGACTTCATACTGAAGCGTAAGGAGCTGGTGGTTGAAGCGGCAAAGAACGGCTTGGCAGAAGTGCTCTTGGGTATTGAGAGCGGTTCCGCCAAAATACTGCGTATTATAAAGAAGGGGACTACGCCAGAGATGAACCTAGAGGCCATTAAGTTCCTTCACGATCTTGGCATTAGAGTGAAAGCAGCCATGATAGTTGGTCTCCCGGGTGAGAGTAGGGAGACGCTAATGGAAACTTGGAGATGGCTTGAGAAAGCAGAACCCTACATAGATACCTATGACTTCACGATATTCACACCATATCCTGGTTCAGATGTATATGAACACCCAGAGAGGTATGACATTAAGTTCAGCAAAAATGAGATATTCACGGCCTATAAGGGAATGCACAGTCCAAGCTGGAAGCCGTGCAGGATTGAAACTAGCCGCCTATCATTTGAGGAGATAATGGCGTGGAGGGATGCTTTGGAACAGAGGTTCAAATTCAAGAACGTGGAGGTAGAAAAACCTATACCCACCTCGACACCTACAACCTAACTGGGTGAGAGCATGAAGCAGAAAGGAAAGGGAGGGAAGATAGTGTTCACAGCGGGATTTTTTGATCCGCCCCACCGAGGCCATGCAGAACACCTCAGGGAGGCCAAGAAGCTCGGAGACCAATTGATAGTCCTAGTTCATAGGGATGAGTGTGTGCCCCCCTCAACATTAGTCGAAACTCCCGAGGGGGTTAAGAGGATCTCAGAGGTGAACATAGGGGACGAGGTTATTGGTACTAGCGTGGGTATATGCACGGCCAAGTTAGTGCGGGAGTACGAAGGTGAGTTAGTGAAAATAAAAGCTAGGTACCTGCCTGCTGTATATTTTACTCCTAATCACCCGATACTTGTCAGAAAAATGAATATATATCAAACCAGAAGGAAAGGTAAAAGACCGTATGTCTATAAATTGAAAGAATTTGAATGGATAGAAGCAGGTAGGGTGGTGCCAAGTAAACGCTTTAAAAAACTCTTAGTGGTGGTTCCAAAAGATTTAACCGAAGAGCCTTATATAATTAGATTAAAAAGTCTAAATCCCTATGCCAAGAAGGATAGGATAATTGAGCTTAATGAGGAATTCGCAAAGTTGTTAGGACTATGGTTTGCCGAGGGCACAGTTTACATCTCTATTTCCAAAAGGAAGCACAGGGCGTATTCCTATAGGAAATTGAAGGATGGAACTATCAAGAGGTATCCCTATATGCGACACACGAGGTATCATAGAGTTTGCTTTTCATTCGGCAAACATGAGAAGGAACTGGTAAAATGGTGTGTCAACATCCTCAAAAAATATGGATTTAATCCTTTTGTCGCAGAAACACGAACGGCCCTCGTAGTGTGGCTAAACTCTGGACCATTAGCTAGATGGCTGAAGGCCGAATTTGGATGTACTGCGAGAGAGAAAAGGATACCACATTGGCTCTTCAAAGAGAGAAAGAGGATAATCAAGGCATTCATTGAAGGAGTTCTTATTGGAGACGGTTGGACAGACGGATACCATCATAGAATAGCCCTGACTAACAAGATAGCAATTCTAGGTCTTCACAGGCTACTAAGAAAGCTTGGAATTATGGCGTCATACACCGAGCGAGAAATAACAGGCGAGATAGAGGGCAGGAAGTTAAGGAAAACAATGGCTTATGCGATTTCTTGGACGAATATCAAGAGGAAAATGTTCTTTGAGGATGAGAGATACTACTACCTTCCGGTAGAAAGAGTCGAGAAAGTGCCATATAAAGGAAAGGTCTATAATCTGGAAACAACAACTGAAACCTACGGGGTGCCATTTATCGTCCACAATTGTTGCATCAGGAAAAAGGGCTATTGTTTCATGCCTTTGGAGGACAGGAAGGCCTTGCTGGAGTCTATGCGCTGGGTTGATAAGGTCATCGTATGCCCAGAAGAGTGTGATTTAACAGCCGTAAGAGTTCTTAGGGAGCTAAAGCCAGACATATTCGCTAGAGGCGGGGATAGAACACCGGAGAACATGCCGAAGGAAGAACTAGAGGTATGCGAGGAACTCGGCATTAAGATAATCTATAATGTCGGGGGTGGTAAGGTTCAGTCGAGTAGCTGGCTGTGCGAAAATTTCATAAGGAAGTTCAGGAAGTAAGCAATAGGGGTGATAGAATCAAAATCGCGGTAATCTCTAGCTTTGCCATAGAAACGCCACCCACCAGCTACGGAGAGATCGGGCTGTAGTAACCCCGAGCCCGGAAGGCTGGAGTGGGTGGCTTACCTAAACGCCCGCTACCTAGCCGAGAAAGGATACGATGTAACCCTCATAGCCAGCAAATACAGCCAAGCGCCTCCGGGTGCCCAGCTCATAGAGACCATAGAGCCATCTTTTGCTCCCGGTATCGAGTATCACGCTTGGCGAATG
>Ga0164311_10002156_pt1 | contig 10044 bp, 7 predicted proteins | sample GuaBasSedimGuay2_FD_121796 | JGI IMG/M metagenome (GOLD analysis project Ga0164311, IMG submission 121796) | Subseafloor sediment microbial communities from Guaymas Basin, Gulf of California, Mexico - Guay2, Core 4569-9, 9-12 cm | ecosystem: Environmental > Aquatic > Marine > Hydrothermal vents... | reverse complement strand
GCATAGCCCATATCCCTTGAGTGCCCCGCAATATCAGTGAGGAAGAACTCAAATAGGGTAAAGTCGCTACTATTCATGATTGACAGAAGGTTCTCCCCCGCTCTTTCTGGTTCTATTATTTCTATGTTGTATCCCCTCGCCACCAGTGTTGAGTTGTCTATGTCGTGATAGACGGCGTCTCCCCTTTTAAGCATGGCAAGGTCTCTCAGCCAGCCGATGCCTGAAAGTGCAGATATTGTGGTGACCGAAGCCCTAACCCCCCAGAGACGCCACACCCAGGGTCTCCTGTAGGCGTTGGCGAAGTCGCACTCAAAATCAAGTTTAGAGAGTTTTACGAATATGTTTTCTTTGCGAATTAACCTCCTCAATCGCAGGGGTGGGTAGGCGGGGCAGTGCCTTCCCATATATTTAGCGCAGTTTATACCAGTTAAGAGGGTTGCGGTTCCCGTGGCTGACTGTGGAATGCCTTTAACACCGAGGTTTGCATCAAGTGGTGTAGCAAGGCAGTTGCCCTTCAGTTTCGGTTTATTGAGTGCCTCAGCAGTTAAGCGACCGAAGTATTGCTCAAGCGATGGCAGTCCATACCTGCTCAGCGGGTTGCAATCATTGTCTTCAAGTCCCAGACCGATTCCATCAATGAACATAAATAGAGCATTTCTCTTTGACATATCTCTAACTTATAAGCGATTAATTTCTGGATTGTAATACACTTGTGTTGATTATAGAAGTCAAAATGGACTTACATATCAAAAAGGAGTATCGCCTTTAATCTGCCGTCCTTCATTCTCTCCACTTTATAATTATGATAGGTGAGCATCTTGACCTCACCGCCAAGGGTATGTTTCTCGGGGTCAATTGACTCGCCATAGCAGACAGCATTCACAATAATTTTATTTTCTTTCTCTATCATCTCAATATTAAAATCTGAGTAGAGTTCATTTTTTATTGAATACAAAAATATCAATTCCTTGATGAAGTTCATCAGCAGTTCCTGGAGGTCACCGCCTTCTGCACATATATCTCTACTCACATTTCTTTCAATGTCAGCAATATTGACCATCAGGGCGAACATCGCCTTTGCTGAGGTTGACAGCAGGTCCCTTTCGTCGTCTGCCACCACCTCTACAAGACCATCTGCAGTGTGCTGTAGGAACCTAAATCTCCCCATTGTATATACCCTCAATTGGTTTAAGTGACTTTATGCAGTTCAACTTGAAAGAGCGAATTCTCCCCCTCAAAAAGCAGAAGCCCTCTAAAAAGAAGCGGTTCTTGACTGAGATGGGCATTATATCCCTCTCAATGACCCCCTCTTTGCCTTCATAGGCGATGCGGATTACGAGACGGCGGTTAAGGGCTTCTACGATATTCTCATCAAGACCTCTGATAAATGGCTGGGTGCGTGACATCTGGGAGAGACGGTATATAGGCAGGTTCCATAGGTTATACATATCCGAATAGGTTGTCAGTGCCTTTGCGGTGAGGAGGGAGTCGCCTGTGGCGCGGTGCAGGTTCTCTGCTGGCAGGTTCAGTACACCTGCTATGTCAACCAGGCGATGGCTTACGAAATACGGCTGAAGGTATCTTGATATTCCCAGAAGGTCAATGACGGGGGATTTGAGTTGCCTTCTTATGGTTTTGAACAGTGCTATGTTTATGAAACCCATATCAAACGGAGCATTATGTGCAAGTATGATACACCCTTTGACTTTGTGTGCAAAGATGCTCATAACATCCTCAAGACGGGGAGCATACCTCAGTTCTTCCTCTGATATACCGTGAACTTCTTCTGCATCGGAGTTCATCTTACCTTCTATTCTTATGAGCGATGACCACATGTCTTCAATTTCCCCTGCTTTCATCTTCACCACTGCTATCTCTACCATCTCCGCACCCTTCTCAGGGGCGAGACCAGTGGTCTCCACATCTACGGTGGCTACCTCTACCTCTCCTAACAACGCACCGCTATGCATCATACCATTATATTCTCACCAGTTCTGTTTAACAAGGAATATTTGGTAGTTAAAGATTATCGCCTCAGAACTTCTCTTAAGTGCCTTCCCGTATAACTTCTATCATTTTTTATAATATCCTCAGGCGTTCCCTCTGCGACAATATAACCACCTTCATCTCCCCCCTCAGGTCCCAGGTCTATAATCCAGTCCGCACACTTTATTACCTCAGGGTTGTGCTCTATGACAATCACGGTATTTCCACTCTCCCGAAGTTTGAGGAGTATGTTCAACAGTTTTTTTACATCATCAAAGTGAAGTCCGGTGGTCGGTTCGTCAAGGAGATATAGTGTTTTGCCCGTCGGTTTTTTTGATAGTTCGCGCGCCAGTTTTATCCTCTGTGCCTCACCCCCTGATAGTGTAGTCGCCGGCTGACCGAGTTCTATGTAGCCGAGCCCCACCTTCTGCAGTAGAGCAAGATGCCGGTTAATTCTGGGGTGTGTCTTGAAGAAATCCAGTGCCTCGTCAACTGTCATTCTGAGAACATCGTAGATGTTCTTGCCTTTATATCTGACCTCAAGTGTCTCACGATTGTATCTTCTCCCCTGGCATACATCACAAACAATATAAAGGTCGGGAAGTAATATCATTTCCACCTTCTTGACACCAGCGCCACCACATGCCTCGCACCTTCCACCTCGGACATTGAAGGAGAACCTGCCCGGTTGATAACCACGGACCTTTGACTCTGGCAGTTGTGCAAATAGTTGTCTTATGGGGTCAAACAGTTTGGTATAGGTTGCGGGATTGGAGCGGGGAGTTCTGCCGATGGGGCTCTGGTCAATCCTAATTACTTTATCTATATTTTCTATGTGTTTTATCTCGTCGTAGGGCGCTGGCTTGACCGGTTTTCGGTTCAGGCGCCTTGCCAGGGCGCGGTATATGGTATCGTCCACCAGCGTTGACTTGCCGGAGCCACTGACACCGGTTATGCAGGTAAGCGTTCCCAGCGGTATTTTCACATTGATGCACTTGAGGTTGTGACCCCTGCAACCTGTGAACTCAATATACCTGTTGCTAATATTTGCTCTCTCTGATGGTATCTCTATTCTATCAGCACCCGCTATATACCTCCCTGTCAGGGTGCTTCTGGACCTCTTCAGGTTTGCGGGATTGCCCTCAAACACCACTTTTCCTCCGTTCTTGCCCGCACCAGGTCCAAGGTCTATAATCCAGTCCGCTGAGTTTATAGTATCTCTGTCATGCTCTACGATGATGACAGTGTTTCCAAGGTCGCGCAATCTCTTCAGTATATTGAGAAGGCGTGTGGTGTCCCTGGGGTGAAGCCCGATGGTCGGCTCGTCCAGAATGTATAAGACCCCTGTTAGACCGGAGCCAATCTGTGTGGCGAGACGAATTCGCTGTGCCTCACCGCCTGCCAGTGTTGGAGCCATTCTGTCCAAGGTCAGGTAGCCAACACCGACATCTATGAGAAAACTTAAGCGGGAGATTAACTCCTTTAATATCGGTTTCGCTATTGTGCTTCTCTCTCCATTGAGTTCAAGGTGGTTGAAGAACTTGAGTGCTGTAACTATGTCCATATTAGTGATGTCGGCTATATTATGACCATTAATATAGACAGAGAGCGCCTCAGGTCTCAGACGATTGCCTCCACACTCAGGGCATGGTTTCTTGCTTATGTATCTACCATAGTAGAACTCCCGTGCTTCCTCAGATGATGTATTCTTATAACCCCTTTCAATTATCCCGCAGACACCTTTGAAATGTATCTTCCTCTTCCTTATGTATCTACTGAGCGGTCTTATTTCTAGTAGTTCATTCTTCTCGCCATACAGTATTGCATTCCTCTGCCTCTCTGTGAGGTCCTTAAATGGTTTGTGCGGGTCAATATCGTATTTCTCTATCAGAGCATCTATTATTGCTTTTATCCAATCACTCGTTGTATCAGCCCATGGATTTATGGCACCCTCGTATATAGAGAGGTTGGGGTCTGGTATTATGAGGTCGGGGTCGGGCTTGCTAATAAACCCAAGACCCTTGCAATGCGGGCAGGCGCCGTAGGGGCTGTTGAAGGAGAAGAAGCGGGGGCTTATCTCTGCTACTGATGTCCCGCATCTGGGGCAGGATAGATACTGGCTCAATAATATCTCATCGCCACCCCTGGTTCTGACCACCACAAGACCGTCATCGGAGCGAGTGAGCGCTGTCTCTATATCCTCAGTCAACCTTTGCTGTATGCCCTCTTTGATTATCAGCCGGTCTACAACAAGGTGGATAGTGTGCTTTATATTCTTGTTCAGTTTTATATCATCTTCATCCAGGTGATATTCGGTGTCATCTATGATGAGACGGGTGAAGCCGTCTCTTTTCGCCTTCCCAATAATATCGGCGTGAATTCCCTTTCTACCTCTTACCAGAGGTGCCAGGATATAGACCCTACTCTCATCTGGTAGGCGCATTATCTCATCCACCATCTCGTCAATGGTCTGTGACTTTATCTTTGTTCCACACTTGTGGCAGTGTGGTTCACCTATGCGTGCATAGAGGAGTCGCAGGTAGTCGTGAATCTCGGTGATGGTAGCAACAGTGGAGCGGGGGTTGTGCCCTGCTGACTTCTGCTCAATTGATATGGCAGGTGATAACCCTTCTATGGCATCGCAGTCGGGCTTGGGCATCTGCTCCAGGAATTGGCGGGCATAGGCGGATAATGACTCCACATAGCGCCTCTGACCCTCTGCATATAAGGTGTCAAAGGCAAGGGATGATTTGCCCGAACCCGATACCCCTGTCACCACCACCAGTTTGTTGCGGGGAATATCTACTGTGATATTTTTCAGGTTGTGAACCCTTGCACCCCTTACCCTTATGGGTGATATACTATGTTCTTCTACTCTCTTTCTTCTGGGCATTACACTAATTATAATATATGGTCCTGTTGTTTAATGGATGCATTGGATAATTTCTATGAAAATCGGTTGATTCTTTATAGATATACGGCTTTTGTAATCGGTGGATTATTACTTCATCTTATCTCTTCTCGTAAATATCCTGATTGCTCTGGGTAGTTTCTCTCTCCATTCCCAGAGGTCACAACCGGTGATTAAGAATTGTGCTTTACTGCCATTTACAATGGTTGTTTCTCTTATCTGAAGGGGTTTGAAACCAAGGAGGTTCATCTTGTCTTCGGGGTTTTCCCACCTCTGAAGCAATACCCCCTTTATGTATCTGACCCCCCTTTTGATTAGGTAATCGTATCCATTTATAACCATTTCGCCCCACACTCTATATTGTGCTATATAATCGGGCAGGAAGTTTATATGTATATCAGCATTATAGCCCGCAGGTTCAAGGTTGAGGGGACCATATCTCAGGTGGTCTGTAATCATACGGAGGGCGACAACGAACACCTTTCTACCGAGTGAGTATCTGCCGGTAATAATTTTTAACATGATATCAGGGACTATCACCTGTTTCATTATCCTCTTCTGCCTTTCAAGGTTTGAGCAGAGTGCCATATAGCCCACCAATATGTTGCCATTGAGGGCGACCTGAAGCCCCTCTGGTTCAAAGTCGGTGTAGTATCTGGTGAAGAAGTCGGCAAACAGGTCAGGGTGTATGTCCAGCCATTTATTCAGATGTTCGCCAAAGTAGGCGGTTTCTATGCAAACACGGCGAACACCATCCCTATATTCAGGGCTGTATCTTCTTACAGTTATCATTCAGGTATATTGCAGTTCAACCGTTTGATGCAGGTTTTTTTACTTTTGGTATACATGCCTCATTACATCGCCAATCTCTATTTTATCAACGATATCCATGCCCTCAATAACCTTTGCGAAGACGGTGTATTTACCATCAAGTTGTGGGAGGTCATCAAGGCAGATGTAGAACTGGCTCCCTGCTGAGTGTGGTTCCTTGGTCTTCGCCATACCCACATATCCACGAAGGTGCTTGAACGGTGTTGTCTCGTCGGGTATGGTGTAGCCGGGACCACCATAGCCGGTCCCCTCAGGGTCGCCTCCCTGGACCACATAGCCCGGTTCAACTCTGTGGAATATTATACCGTCATAGTAGCCATCGTTTACCAGCATTAGGAAGTTGCCTGCGGTTATGGGCGCATCAAGGAGATAGACCTCCAGGATGATATTGCCCTTATCGGTCTCAATCACTACCTTTGGGTTTTCATAATCAATTGCATAGAGGGGGGTAATAAATATTACTGGTAGTATGAGAAGGCATATAGTTGCTATTCCCTTCATATATTACCTCCTGAGCATATTATATATCTACAGGTGAGAAGGGCAAGGTATATAAACCTTGCCCTCTATATGTTAATAGTGCCTGTTGTTACAGTTAAATTATTCTTTCTTCTTCCTCGGTCTTCCTCTTTTCCTCTTCTCTACTTTCTCCTCTTTCTCTGTCTCGGGTTTTTCCTCCTCCTTCTTTTCCTCCTCCTCAATTGCTGGTATTATCGGCTCCTCAAACTCCTCATCAAGCATCTCAAGGAGGTTTTCATCATCCTTCTTCTTGCGCACGATGGTGTAGATGATTACCTGACCGACCGAGTTGATAGTGAGAAGGTATGAGGCGATGAAAAGGAGTATGAGGGTGAATGTTAGACCGAGTATGAAGCCAGAGAGGTGCATGCTCCAGTTCAGTGTCTCATAGAATACTGGTTTGAAGTTTGGTATGCCAGCGGGAATCAGGGTAAGCCAATTGTAGAAATTCTGACAACAGGGAGACAATGATTTTATGAATGGCAGATTTGGCAGGTATTGCATAGCATAGGCGAAGAGAGTATTCACCTTCTCTGGGGTGTGTATTATCTCAGAGGCGTAGTAGTAGGTTGCAAACATCACCTTGATACCCAGAAATGAGGCAATGAAGAACAGGGCGGTTCCGAGCGGTGCTATTATCCATAATAGTATGTCGTAGATGACTATTCGCCACGGTTGGCTTGTTAAAGAGGAAAACAGCTCAAACATTGTCTCAAATGTGTCGTTCTTGGTTGTTGCTACCACAGCCGGAGTCATAATAAACGATAGGGCAATGACAGCAACGAGAAGGACGAAGAAGAGCGACACGATGAATATGGGTATTGCAAGCAGGTTGGTGGTAATCTCACCTACATAGGGTATCTCCTGCCAGGCACCAACTACCATACCACCCACAAACAGTATAACCATCAGTATTATCAGTGCGATGGGGCTGAAGATGACCGCCTTCCAGTTCTTCTTTATGAAGTTGAATGCCTCCTTCCTGGAGTAGAAGTCATTACCGCGCAACTGCTCTATGGTAATCTTTCCGACAGCCGCTGAGGCAAGGAACCACAGAATGACCATCACTGCAACGCCTACCCAGTAGAGTATGTCTCCTCCAACATTAAAGTCCATGGGGTATGCCTTGGAGAAAGGGCATGGGAAGAAGTGGTAGGTATGCCACATTATCGCAAGGTCATATCCGCTTATCTTTGCGGCAATATAGGTGAGGATGTCATAGATTAGTAATCCATAGAACAGATATGTAAAATGTATCCATATCTTCTTCGCCGCAAACCCCAGTTTTACCGCTCTGAATATATCACGAATATCAAAATATAGTGACACCATTCCTATTACCTCCTAATATGGGGAGCAATTAAAAATACTTTGTTGTGATTATTGCATTGTATATATGATTAGTCAAGAAGAAAAATATATTTATTTTTTATGATTTGATTATTAATATTTTTGATATTTATCCAAATTTAATAAATATCTGATTATTAGAAAATTTAATGAAAAATTTTCAATTATCTTTAAACGGTTCAGTGTGAACATCTTTAATATTTAATTTATGCACATATAAAAATATTGTTGTGTTTTTTATTACTATAATCTTTTCTACCTCAACCAAAACTATTTCATATAGTATCCATTATTATCCAGTTAATATGTCTTTTATAGAAAAAGTTGAATTTTACAGAAATTTCTCTTTATGATTAAAAATATGTGTATATTATTTACTTATCCCTCTCCTTCTTTATTCTGTATCTCTCATGCTCCCTGAATGTCTCAGTAAAATAGTGGCTACCATCGCCCTTTGATACAAAGTAGAGGTAGTCGGTCTCTGCAGGATACATCGCAGACATTATGGAAGACCTCCCCGGACTGCATATGGGACCTGGTGGTAGCCCAGTATATTTATAAGTATTATAATGGTTGTCAATCTTTAGGTCCTTCAGGTATATTGGACCCTCGGGTCTGTTCACAATAAATAAGATGGTTGCGCATGACTCAAGTTTCATACCATTTTTAAGCCGATTGTGAAAGACGCTTGAGACCAGCGGTCTCTCTTCATCAAGGTAGGTCTCCTTCTCTATGATTGAAGCGAGGGTTATAATCTGGTGTTCGCTCAGGTCTCCGTCGTAATCAGCCGAGAGTTCATTATAAACTACCTTATATCTGGTAATCATTGACCCTATTATTTCTTCCTCATCTGTATCGGGGGTGAATTCATATGTGTCAGGGAAGAGATAACCCTCCAGCGTTTTTGCCTCATTAGGAATCCCCTTAAATAGGTGCGGTTTATTGCATAGTTCAAGGAATCTCGCCTTATCTGCAATACCTGCCTCCTCAAGGCGTGAGGCAATCATCTCAATAGTGAATCCCTCCGGGATGGTTACCCTGTTGGTGTAGATTCTGCCGGAGGTTAGTATATCAAGTATCTCGTTGCTACTCATCGTTGGAGACAATCTGTAAAGTCCCGCCTGTAACCTCTTATCCGCACCAGTTACCCTGGCGAGGGTGATAAATGCAGTATCGCTCTTTATCAGCCCCTCCCTCTCAAGTCGTTCTGCAATACTATGGGTGGTCTCACCATCGTTGACCCTGAAATAGATATAGTTCTCATCTCCATGCTCATTTACAGGCGAGATTGCGGTTCTTATGCCTTTCACTATCAGAATGAGGGCAATTAGAAGCGCAAGTATGACCACCAGTGTGGTTATATTTCTTCTCAATAGGCGACCTCCAGTAGCGATATGATATCATTTAAATTGTAAATGGCAACGCCCCCCGCTGAACCGAAATAGACCGTATCGCCAGCCACCTCAATTGTTCTGATGTAGTCGCTTCCAAGACCGTCTGAAGATGAGATATATCCAACCACCGCTCCACTTTCAATATCGTATATGTCAACACCACAGCCCCTAACGGAGAGAAAAACTAAAGGGTAATGTGAGTCAATTGCCCATATATCTGTGTGTCTCAGACCACTTCCCCAGGTAATGTTCTCAAGACGCTCGCCGTCATATATGAATAGCCCTCTGTCCCAGGTTCCGATGAGGAGGTAATTACCAAGAGAGTAGAGTGAGAAGATATAGTCGGTATCAATGGTGCTTAATTCCTCAGGCAATGCCCTTAAAGTGCCGTCCTTACCGATAGCCGAGAGACCTCCTCCAAGGGTCCCGATGTATATTATATCATTATGCTCTTTTAGACAACTAACCCTGTTGTTCTTCAGCCCGTTTGTAGTGTCAATCTTGCCCAAAATCTCAAAGTCGGAAGATAGAATATACAGACCACAATCTGTAGCAACAAAGACAGTGTCTTCACACTCCAGTATTTCGTTTACCTTTGGAAGCTTGATATGTCCGGTCTCACCGCCTTTTATTATGTATAGACCTGATTTAGAGCCGATGGTAAGACAATCCGATATAAAAGAGATACATCTGGGTGAAATTGGTGATTCTGATAGGTGTATATCTTTTATTACTCCATCCTCAATTGATGATACCCCCCCGGAGGTCACAATTATGGTTTTTCCGTTGATGCACTCTATATCATAGATGGCGCTACCACTCAATCCCTCTCCAATATATAACCTATGTGTCTTTTTCCCCTTCACTCTGTATATGCCTGTGTCGGTGATGCAGATTAGGTTGTCGTCTATTCTTACAATACCGCTTACAATCTCATCTTTATCCATATCACCCTTTAATCCCCCTCTTTCAAATACACCCTTCTTATCGTTGAAACTTACAATATCACCTCTCAACCCCAGAATAATCTCATCACCGTCTTTGAATATTGTG
>Ga0164311_10002155_pt1 | contig 10044 bp, 17 predicted proteins | sample GuaBasSedimGuay2_FD_121796 | JGI IMG/M metagenome (GOLD analysis project Ga0164311, IMG submission 121796) | Subseafloor sediment microbial communities from Guaymas Basin, Gulf of California, Mexico - Guay2, Core 4569-9, 9-12 cm | ecosystem: Environmental > Aquatic > Marine > Hydrothermal vents... | reverse complement strand
CTGAATCTACCAGAAAACTTTAAATTTAGAACTTACTGGGAAGATGGTAGAGTCATAACAAAAGTTAAATACCTTGGTGAGATTGAAAGCTTGATAGTGGCGTTGGATGATTTAGTGTTTTCAATCAAGATCGCTGAGGATGTCATAGAGAAGTGAAATTGGAGGTGTTAAGATGGCAAGGATTAACCCAAGAAAAAGAGCTGCTGCTGCAAAAGATAAGTGGAAGCTTAAGGACTGGTATATTGTATATGCTCCAGAATTTTTTGGAAACGTCGAAATAGGACTTACTCCGGCAGATGAGCCTGAAAAGGTTAAAGGCAGAATTATTGAAACCACATTAAGGGATGTGACTGGAGACTTTACAAAGGGTCATGTTAGACTTTATTTCAGAATTCACGATGTTAAAGGCCAAAACGCGTACACCAAGTTTAAAGGACATAAGCTTGCTAGAAGTTACATAAGGAGTCTTGTGAGAAGGAGAACCACAAGAATAGATGGTATCTTTAATGTCACGACTAAAGATGGTTACAAGCTTAGAGTTATGGGCATGGTTATTGCTATAAGGAGAATCCAAAGCAGCCAGGAGAGAGCAGTTAGAGAAGTCATGGAGAATTTGATTCGTAAGAAAGCTGAGGAATTAACGTTCACTGAATTTGTTTTGGAGGCAGTTAATGGAAAAATGGGTGCTGAATTAGCAAGAGAGGCGAAGAAGATCTATCCACTTAAAAGGGCTGAGATAAGGAAGATAAAAGTGCTTGCTGAACCTGAAGCATGATTTTTCCTTTCTTAACTCTTCTCAGGAGTTCATCTTTCGTTCAAAAGTGTTTTTAAGCATGAGAAGTTGCTATTGGATCACAACAAGAAGAAAATTAGTGCTCCAGTGATTCCTCCCAAGAGGGTTGCTAAGAAGTTTGTATGGTGGTTGTTTACAAGTTCTTTTCTTTCGAGTGTTGCTCCTATAACGCTATCTACATTGCAACCCAAAAACCCTCCAAGAGTTACAGCTACAAGCATTTCAATCCTATTTTGACCCAGAAAGAGTCCAAAGAGGCCTATAACAGACGCTCCGACCAGAGCTGCTACCTCTCCTTGGAGAGATACAGCTCCGTCTTCTCCAGGCGAAACTGGTTCCAAAGTCGTTATGATTCTTGGATGCTTTCCCCAAATTTTCCCTAATTCACTCGCAAGGGTATCAGCGTTTGCAGTGGCTATTGCAGAGAATGTGGCAGCCCAGAAAATGTCTTGTTTTGTATGGTATTCAATTATCAAAAATATTAATGCAGCCAGACCATTTCCAAAAACATTTCTCCAGCTTCTGGTTCCTTTGCCTTCTTGTGCAATTCCTCGTTTAATTTTTTCGGAAAAATGATATTTAGTGGCCAGTATTCCAAAAATTACAAAGGTTAAGAGAGCAAGGAATGGGTATATGCCCCCTAATTCTAGAGTGAACACTCCTAAGAAGGCAGCTGCCAATGTCCCTTTTCCATCCAATGCTCTAAGCTTGTAGGCCATAACTCCAAGAATTCCGATGATTGCTATGATTATTGTGTCCATTACTGTCACCACTGAAACTCAATCTCTGGACTCCCTATTACTGTTGCTTTTATTAGGTTTTCCCTCACTTATTGTCGAAAAAGAGAAAAGATTTAGACGAGCTCGAATTTCACTATATCTGTTACAAAACTCAGGTCCATACCTTCCAATCCTTCTATTTTTTTAGAAAGCTCGTGGATCTTTTTCTCAATTTCTTTCATGTTTTTGGGGGCTACTATATGAACTATTAGTTGTTGATATCCAATGGCTCTTTGGATAACTTTAACATCCTCATCTTCTTTTAGAGTTTCAATAATCTTTTCAATTGAAGTACCAGGTTTTATTGAAATTCCAATAGCTACATAAAGATAACCCAATTTGTCAAAATCGGGAATTATAGTGTATTTCTTTATTGTCCCCTCTCGTTCAAGTCTTTCTAAGCGCCTAGCGACCCTCTGTCTAGTTGTATTTAGAAGTTCTGCAAGCTGTCTATAATTTACACGGGCATTTTTTGCCAGCACTCCCATAATTTGTAAATCGAATTTATCAATTTTGTTTTTCATATACAACTCACCTTATATTTTTTTAGCTATCAATTTATATAAATATTTCGAAAATTATCTAACATAATGAGTGATACTTTTTCAATAGGATTGTAAAACGTTATGCATTCCTAGGGGGAGTTTATGGAGTGGAAGAATTCCATCTTTCTTTATCTCGGGAAGAATATTTAAGAATTGTTTTATTAAGAGCCTTTTCTACATCAATGTTGTAGTAATTAGCAATACAGAAGAGGGCAAATAACACATCTCCAAGTTCTTCTTCGACCTTGGGACTTTCCTTAGAAGTTTTTATACCTTCTAGTTTTAGTATCTCATTAGAAAGCTCTCCAAGCTCTTCTATAACTGCAGCAAGCATTGTAAAAGGCTCCCAATATCCACCAAATTCTTTTATGAGAGTATCAACTTTTTCTTGGAGTTTTTTCATTTTTCCTCACCAAAATAAACGGAAATCAGTTAAAAGAGCTCCGTCTCCAATGTAGAGAGGTATTTCTTAAGTTCTTCCATGTTTGTTTTGTAAAATCTTAATTTGCCTTCTCTTCTTTCATGTAACAAATTCATGTTCTTCAATGTTCTCAAGTGGTGGCTTATGAGGGTTTGATCTTGGTTCAATGCTTTTGCTATTAAACATACGCACATCCATCTTTTCTTGAGCATTTTTATTATCCCTGCTCTTATTGGATTTGAGAGGACCTTGACAAAGTTTATAAGTTCAAGAGAAAGCTCAGTTTCTACTTCTTCTTCTAGATCAAGTATTTCACAGGAGGCTAGACATTTTTGCACAGTTTTTCTCTGTTTTTCATTAAGCTCTTCGAGAAGTTTTTTAACCTTCATTTTGATCACCACTTATTTATAATGAAGGCTATTTATAAAAATTTTCACATGAATAGAACCTAATCGATAATTTCTATCTTGACCTCAAGGCCGTTGCTGTTGTATGCTTTAATACTCCATGCTTCAAATGGGTATGCAATTATCAAGTGAACACCTCCAAATTTGGAGAAGAACTTTTTATCTGCTTGAGAAGGTCGGGGAGAGGGCCCAGGATGTGAATGGACGGTTCCTTTTATATTCTCATCATGAGGAAGGAGCCACGTGTCAAAATATATTGATTCTTTCCCGAAGTATCCCTTTGGAATTATCAGAACTTCTTCAAAAATCCCATTTTTCTCTCTTAGAAATCCCCCAAATTCATTAGGATAAAAGTCCTTCGCTAACTGGAGGAGATATTCGAGTAGTTCTCCTCTAATTTTTATTTTCATTTTTCTTATCCTCCAACATGTCTAGGGGTGAGTACAAGGTATAGCCTTGTTTCCCCTTGACTAACTGACATGCTTTGTCAACTTCTTTTTTTATCCCCTCCCATAGCTCTGGTTGGTTTCGTTTAAGGTCTTCTAAAAGCACTTTTAGCTCCTCTTTGTATTTTATCATCTCGCTATCCTTTCTAAGTTCTTCTGGATCTTTACCTTTAAGTTCTTTTTCGACAATGTAAGTTCCCAAATACGCAGCCGGAAATCGTGATATGGGGAATATTAAAAAGAGGGCTGAGTTAAGAGGGGTGGGGTTGTATTCACTTATTGCATTAAACCCTCTCCCCATAACACCGTATTTTTTTGGTATCATTCGTTTCCTTGTGAAGAGAACACTCTTTCTTAGGAGTCCTCTTTTCACTTCTAGATCAATGTAACCTCCATGTAGAAGTTCTACAACTGTGGCTCCCACTATGGAGTATGCTACCTCATAACTATCATATCTCTTTTGCCATGTAAAGTATTTGGCTCCCTTTCTAATTGAGGGATTCTCTCGGGTGAAATCCTCAAGAAACAATAACACAGCAACTGCTGGGCTTATCTCTTCCATTTTCATCCCTGGTCTATATTTTGTTTTACTATGTTATTAAACATAACTGTTAGGTTTTGGGGTTAGAGTCTCAATAACAAGAAAATAGCCAGAACTTTTTTAAGAGTCCGCTTGTAGGATAAAGCATGCAATTTTATGTGCTGGCATTTCCAGAGAGAAAATGGGAAAACTATTTGCTTTCAATAAATGAGGAGCCAATGATAAGGATAGTTGAAAGAAGGCTTTTAACATTAAAGAGAATTGATGTCTAGTAAATTATCTTTCCATGATGTTTCATGAGTTGAAGTATGAGGCATTAATCCCAGGATGGGCTGATGGAACTCTTGAAGTCACTCATGCATTTTATGATTCAAAGGCTTTAAAGAATGCAATTGAAGTTTGTCTACTTGAAAATGAAAGAAAGTTGAGCTGTATTGCTGCACATCTTGATTACAAGAAGATTAGCATAGAAGAACTGAGTAGGAGAAATCCTAAAGTTACATTAAGCTTTTTTAAGGTAAGGACTGTTTTTGATGTGAAGTTTGTAGAAGAAAATTTAAAGGATGGACTTTAAATTTTAACAGCAGTTTTAACTCTCTTTGCGATCAATATTGATAGGGCTCCTTTTCCAAAGTCTATTAATACAAAAGGTGCAACTCCCACTATAAATGCTTTTTTAAAGTCTCCGCCCATGAAGAGGCCTAATCTAAACCATCCAAGTAAATAAACCACAGAAATTGCTAAAAATGTTCCCAATATGTAATTTGAAATGTTTTCTTGTCTTTTACTGAAGAAACCGGCTAGATAGGCCGCTATGGGGAAAGCCATTAGATACCCTCCTGTTGGGCCGTAAACATGTGCGAATCCTCCACTAAAGTTTGCAAATACTGGGAGACCGATAGCACCCATGAATATGTATATTAATTGACTCAAGAATCCCAAGCGGGGTCCCAAAATAAGGCCACTTAATAAGACAAAGAGTAATTGAAAAGTTATCGGAACAGTCCCAATTGGAATCGAGATTTGAGCTCCAACTGCGGTTAATGCTACAAATAAAGCTGAATATGCAATATCTTTTGCTTTCATTTTCTCACCTTTTTGCATATTCACCTGGTTAATTTTAAAATTTTTTATGATTAACAGATCCATGGTATTGGGGTACCTGGACTGTTCCGTGGATATTTTTGTTTTATAATTTGTTTTAGTGGATGTCCAATTAAATAGATTAGGAGAACCACCTCACATTCATCTTGAAAGTTATGAATATCTCAAAGACAATCTTTTAAAGTGTTGGTGTAAATTGTGTACGATGATCGAAGTAAAGAATCTCTGGCACGTTTACAATGGAAAAAAAGTAGCTATTAGAGGGGTAGACCTCACTATTGGAAATGAAATAGTTGCGTTAGTTGGGCCTAATGGTTCGGGAAAAACTACTCTAGCAAAACATCTTAATGGCCTTTTAAAACCCACAAAGGGCAATGTTGTTGTTGATGGAATGGATACAAGGGAATATAGTGTTGCAGAGTTAGCCAGAGTAGTGGGTTATGTTTTCCAAAATCCTGAGAACATGTTTTTTGAAGAAAATGTTTTCAAGGAAGTATCGTTTGGACCCAAGAACCTGGGTTTATCAGAGGATGAAGTTGAAACCCGGGTTAAATGGGCACTGAAAGAAACAAATCTTGAGGGTTATGAAGACAGATCCCCCTATTCTCTCAGTGGGGGAGAAAAACAAAGGCTGGCCATTGCATGTATCTTGGCCATGAAACCTAAGTACATTATTTTGGACGAGCCCACTACAGGTCTCGATGAAAAAAATGCGGGGGCTATAAAGAGGATAATTAGGAAGCTCTATTCTGAGGGCCATGGTATTCTTTTGATAACTCATGAAATGGACCTTGTTCTTGAGCTTGCTGAGAGAGTTGTACTTCTATATGAAGGAAAGAAACTTTTCGATGGCGCTATCAAGGAGTTTTTTGATCTTGATTTGAGAACGTATGACTTAGACAGACCTAGACTATTGGATATAAGCGAAAGACTGGGTATGGGATTTTTGAGGGATATTAATGACTTCATAAACAGCTTGGGGATGATACCATGATGTACACTCTTTACTTGGATAGAGATTCTTTTCTTCATAAACTGGATCCCAGGGTTAAGATAATTGGTTCTTTCCTTGGAATAATTGCTTTCATACTGTTTAACTCTCCAAGCCTGTTGTTTGTGTTGTTTTTAACGATTATCTTGGCTCTTGTTCTAATTGGAAAGATCCATATTAGAGAAATATTCACTGTTTTGAAGCCTCTCATCCCTATAGCGATAGTTGCTATGGTTATATGGCCTTTTATCTTAAAGCCTTGGTATTTTGGTCTTTTTATAGGGGCTGGATATGGTATTAGGTTACTTTCAGTGGCTCTTCTTACCTTAGGCCTTATAATGACAACCTCGCAAAAGGATCTTGTACTGGGCTTTATTAGAATGGGAATGCCTTATGAGATTGGCCTAACGCTTACAATAGCTCTCCGATATATCCCCACACTCTACATGCTTACCCAGACAATAATGGATGCTCAAAAATCAAGGGGTCTGGAACTGGAGAAGGGTAACTTCTTCCAAAGGGCCAGAAATACCGTGCCGGTGCTCATCCCATTGATAGTTGCGTCAATAAAAACGGCTCATGAGCTCAGTATAGCCTTGGAAAGCAGAGCTTTTGGTGCCAGTAAACGGAGGACTTTTCTTTACGACATCAAAATGGAAATGAAGGATTACATGTCCTTTGGAGTCCTTATTGCACTGTTTCTTCTCACTCTTTATGTGAGGTATTGCCTTGAAATAGGCTATACCAAACTGTTTTAGAGAGCTCTTTGCGTTTATCAAGTAACAGTTTGGAAATTTTTCAGTCTTTTAATTGCTTTAAATTGAAGTAAGTTGTTGGTTTAGAATTTTTGCGCATAAATTTTCATGATTCTTTTTATGGATGTGTTATTAACAAGATACTGTAAAATTTTCAAAAAATTATCCAATATCCAAAGAAGTGTCTAGATGTATTGAAAATCTAAAAGGAGTTCTTTTCATGATTTTGTAATCTTTTTCCTTCCTATAGTGCTTTGCAGCTAATTTATCCGAGAAAAAGCGAAAATCAAACTTTTCCAAAATGTTTAAATATAATAAGGTCTAACAAGTTCTGAATGTGAATTGTAAGTTGAATATGATTTTACGATTCTGAAATCAATGAATATTGTATATTTAGCTTTAAACTGGTTTAAGGGAGATGATTGTGGTGGAAAAGGCGGAGATTTCTATTGAAAAGGAAATTCTGAAACTCTTAAAAGAGAGAGGTGAGCTTACGGTTGCTTTCATAACTCGTTTCTTAAATGAGGGAGGCATTGAATGCACTAGGCAGAAAGTTGAAAAAACATTGGAAAAAATGTTTATTGCAGGTCTTGTAGAGTTTTTCTACAAGAATGGAAACCATAGAAGGCATTATCGGCTGGTGGGGTAATGATCATGACGCCAGGAGGGGTCAAAATGAAAAGTGGTGACGCAGTGACTCCTTCTTCAATGATATTGGGCAATGAAAGGAGGACGCTTCTTGTAAGATACCTCCAGAGCTGCGATGGTAAGGCCGATTTAAGGGATATTGTCGATTTCATAGCTAAGGAAGAGGGAAAAGTCGATAGAAGACATAGAAAGAGCGTTTACGTCAGCTTAGTTCAGACGCATATTCCAAAAATGGAGCGAGCGGGGATGATTCGATTTGACCATCACGTTGTCACATTGTTGAAGATTCCTGAAAATGTTGATGTGTATATGGAAATGGTGGAAAAACACGATATAAGCTGGAGTGTCTTTTATGCGGGAATTTCTGTAATATTTGGTATTACTGGTTTATGGTTTAATAATATCCCTCTGGTGGTAGTATCTGGGATTTATCTAATTCTCTCGATAATCCAGCACTTCAGGACCTACAGAGTGTTTAGCTCTGGGAACAGTGAAGAGTAATGGATGGTTACTCACGGATAACTTCAAGTAATTCGGAATTAACTATATACCTTAAGGGGTAAGAACAAGGTGAGTGCCTCATCGTTATGGTGAGGCACCCTTCGAAAAAATTGGAGGCGAAAGATTTGAAAAAACTTTTAGCACTTGGAATGTTAGGCCTGTTAATGGCCTTTGCAATGGCACTCGGCACTACTGCAACCTTCAGAGATTACAGAGCTCAAAGAAGTGTCCACGTTAGTGTAGTTGCAGATGATGTTGAACTTATTGTTCTGCATCCGGGCCAACCATATGCTTACATAAATGATAGAGGAAAGCTCGTTATAGACTTCTCTGTCGACAATCCAAATTGGCCGGGGTATATAGACTCACCGTACTACATCCCTAACTGGACAGGAGGTCTTGGAATAAGTCCACAATCAAGGTACAACTTTGATCACGTGTTCTATGTAAGCAACCACCTTTGGGAACAAATGCCTATAGTGGTTCAGGTTATTTCATCTAACCCAGGTACATTCTCATTCTACGACCCCACATACAATATGTGGATAACCGATGATTACGGACAGCCTTACAACTCAGATACTGCAGCTGGAGATGTTTGTTTCATCTTGCAACCGGGAGAAGAACTTGGTGTTGGAATGGAAATAGCAGGCGGACAACTCGGTGACTTCTACGGGAACGTGACAATTAAAGCATGGCCATTAGGAGAAGAGCCAATTATGTGTGGGGTGAGAAGATGAAGAAGATACTAGGAATTTTCATGTTGATTGCAGGAATTCTCATTGCAGTGACAGCAAGCAGTGCCACTTTTGCATACTTTGAAGCAGATAGAGAAGTTCACATAGAAATGGTTCCAGATGATGATGAACTTATTGACTTAGTACCCCTTCAGCCTTATGCATACATAAATGATAATGGAATGCTTGTAATAGACTTGAGCATGCAGAATGCGAACTATTGGGAGCTATTCTTAGAAAACTTGACAATAGGTAAAGGTGTTAGCCCGGACTCAATTTACGTGTTTGAGCATGTTTTTGGCGTGAGCAACCACCTTTGGGAAAACGTCACTATTTGTATGCACATTGAGTACAGTGGAAGTGGAGCAATTAGCTTCTTTGAAGGAGAATACACAAACGAGACTGTTGGAGTAGATGAGCTTGAAATTACTATTCTTCCAGGAGAAACTGTGGAGATCGGAATGATCATCGACAGCGAAGGCTTGGACGATGGTGATGCATTAAGCGGGACTTTAAACTTCGATGCAGTACTCGGTGAATGTGACGTGGAATGATTAATCTTTCCATCTTGGAGCATTTGCTCCTTTATTAGATCTTTAGGGGGAGAAAAACGTGAGAAAAATATTCAAATTTACTGTTCTGCCGATTATGTTAGTTATAACGTTTTTTGCTTGGGGAGTTTTTGTTGTAAAGCCGATTTCAGTTGTTTTAGCTGTTGATGATAATGTAACAGTACCTATTGAAAATCCTTTACCACCTTATGCGTATCTAAGTGAGGGGTATTTGAAGATTGATATTACTAATCAAAATCCTCTTTATCCTGGCTTTGGGGAGGGGCTTTCACCCGACAGTGTCTATGTTTTCGATAGTGTCTTTGAGATATATAACAACGAAAGTGAGACTGGTTTTAGTGAGATATGTGTGACTATAACTTCACCAACTTCAGTTGTTGGCCTTTTTGTAAGTCCCTATACTGGGAGTTGGAGCCAAACTATAGAGTTCACAGTTCCTGCGAACCAAAGTGTACAAGTAGGCATGCGTTTTGATACGAATAGCTTACCTCTGGGAGATTATAATCAAAACATCACGATACAGGCCTTTGGAGGTCCTTGCGAATGAAGAAGTTCCTTGAATATTTCCTAATTCTCGTAGTTTCCGTGTTTGTTGTGGGGTCTATCTTGGGAGCTCTTCTTGATAGGCCCATCTTCATGTCTTATGTTTCTTCAGAAAGCATGACGCCCACCATAAACAAGGGTGACCTCTTCTTCATGAACCCCTTTTCAAGGGGTGCCGATGTTGGGGATGTGATAATCTTCAACCTGAGGGGCAGATGGACTGTGCACAGGGTTGTGGGGATTGTTGGGGAGGGCTACATT
>Ga0164311_10002153_pt1 | contig 10049 bp, 1 predicted proteins | sample GuaBasSedimGuay2_FD_121796 | JGI IMG/M metagenome (GOLD analysis project Ga0164311, IMG submission 121796) | Subseafloor sediment microbial communities from Guaymas Basin, Gulf of California, Mexico - Guay2, Core 4569-9, 9-12 cm | ecosystem: Environmental > Aquatic > Marine > Hydrothermal vents... | reverse complement strand
GGCTGGGCTGAAAGCAGCTGACTCTGTCCGCTTTCAGGCTGCACGTGAAGAGGCAAAATTCTTTGATGACAAATGGCAACCAGGTGTGCAGTTTTTTACGAGTGAATGGTTGCCTATTCAAAAATTTGCTCTGGATTCCATCCACTACACGTTCGATTTTAGCAACGGTGGCACAAACGAGCCAAATTTTATTAATGGCCATACTTATCTCTATCGGGTTCAGACTAAAGACCTGGTGGGAAACTTAAGCCCGTGGTCTCGAATAGATAACCAGGGGAATGAAGTTAAGACAATTCCTGATTTATTTCCTGCCGAAGATGTGCCAAATCTCATGATTGATGTTGTCAAAGGAACTAATGCCACCGATAGTTACATGTTGATTCACTGGGATCCTGTTAATGACCCGGTAAGTGGTTTGAAAGAGTATTTAGTATTTCGAAAAAAAGGTACCGGGGGAACGTATGAAATGGTTGCCACAGTGCCTGCCCAGAATGGGGCATCTCAAATATCTTACCAGGATAGTTTTGCCAGTATTGATACCAGTACCACTATTTATTATCGCATTGGTTCCCGGGATCATGTTGGCAATTGCCGTGATTTTGATGATTGCGCATGGGAAGTGGGGGCACGATGTCTGTTGGGCCCGAAGGTTAAACTACAAGCTACAACGAAACTTATTAATGGTAGTTTGTTTACAACTCAAACTAAGGTGATTTTGGATTGGTCTGGATATGATTTAGCTAACGTTATTGGATTTGTTGCCTTGGTTAACGATAGTCAAATGCAGGTAGGTGCCTCCACCACGCAAATACAGGTTGATATCCATGAGGGGCTAAATCGATTAGCAGTGAAGGCACTGTTTGATGATGGACGAGAAAGTTTGTGGTCAGATACTCTACAGGTTTGGCGCGATACCACTCCTCCCCCGCCAGTCTCCTGGGTGAAAGTAGAGAACGACTCCGGCTATCAGGGTAATATGCATGTTCATTGGTCACCTTCCTCCGATCCGGCAGGTGTTTTTTACAGAATCTATCGTCAGCAATTGGGAACTGGCGGGCCAGTTCTTTGGGCCACTACATCTGATACTTTTTGGACTGACTACTATGAGGCAGCATCCTTGAGAGTTTATCAGACCTACAAGTATATTGTTTATCCTGCAGACTCTCTGGGAAACTTTCAGATGACAGGTACCTGGGACTCTAACTACTGCAATAAGCCACCAATTATTACCCACTTATCTTACGATCAGGAATACAGCAAATTGTCTATTAACTGGCACACTCCGCCATATCCGGATTCAAGTGCCGTTGCATTGCAGAACTTACGCTTTGATGTTAAATGTTTCCAAGACAGTTTGCCGGTAGATTTTATAGCAAGTTCTTACTACAAGTCGCAGTCGGTAGTGGGCGATACTGCTATGTGGTTTAATGTGGAACCCAATCATGATTATTATTGCGTACTTCGAGGAGTAGAACTGCGGTCTGGACGCTATGACTCGACCAATTGGGCAAAGCCTAAATTGGTTGAAGCAAAGTTGGTCACTGATATCCCTGGGGTTACTAATCTTTATCTCCAACCTCAACCCACCGATACGACCGGAATTTTCATCTCATGGGAAAGCTATTGGCAGAATAGTTATTGGACAGCCCATGAGAAAAAGATAGTAGATTTCTTTCGGATTATTCGCACAAGTGACACCGATACTCTGGTTCGGGATTTTACCCCATCTTCAGCCGTCTTCACTTCGGCACAATTTATGGATAGAGAAGATTTAGTACCTCTTGCTAAATATACTTATCAGGTTATTCCATTTGAAGTAACGCAGAATGAACCGCCTGATTCTTTGTTCCCTGAAACCAACGTAGTTGCAACCGTCATAAACGATACTGATCGTGTTTTTATTCCTCAAATAGATAAGAGCCAATTTTCATTTCATCCCCAAAAAGGAAAGTACTATTTCAGAAGTGAACAACACTCCATTCGGGTAGAATGGCGATGGTTGGACAATCAGGGGGTAGTGTTCGATACTTCGACTCATAATACTCGTGGTGCTCAAATAGTACAGGTTGAAGCAGCTAACAATTCTGATTTTCTTTCAGAGCCCTCTACTGGCAAATATGCCAAGGTCAAAAATATCATCCTGGATCCCTCTACTTGGGACGAAGATACCGGATTTTATCATACTTATTTTCGCGAACTGAATTCGCCCCAAAAGTTCAATATCTATGATGGAGACACGCTGTTTCTAAGAATCAAAGGATTGGATCGCTGGGGGCACGATCCGAAATATCCATCATCAGTTAAATGGGATGGAGTTGTCAGTGTAATATTAGATGATACGCCACCGCCCCCGATTTCCCTTACAGCAAGTTCACGGGCAGTTACTTCTCCAGATTCAAACAAAGTAGACTTGATTCTCTCCTGGAATTTGGCGATTGATCTTATCAGTGGGGTAAAAAATTATAAAATTTTTCTTGATAGTTTGAAAAATGGTAATTATATTAATGTTGATTCTTTAGTCTTTATCCCGGCAACAGTCAAAGACACTTCTTTTTCCAATATTACTATTTCCAAATCGGTGGCAGCTGAGTGGCGAGTTCGTATAGTTGCCGAGGATTGGGCAGGAAATCAACAGCGCCAAAACAGCCCAGTTTGTTTTAAGGTACTCCCTGCCCCCAAGCTATTGGCGATTAAGATGAATAGCGACAGCACAATCACTGCCGTATGGTCTAAAGTAGCCAATAGTGATCACTATTACATTGAATATGTTGATAGTTTGCAATTTTTGGGGAACCCCGCTCTGCGAATTAGTCCCGAAAATCATCGCATTACTACCGATACTTCCTACACCTGGCCTAAAGATTATTTTGGAAATAAGCGTTATTATTTTCACGTTGCAGCGATCTCACCCACCCATCACGAAAGTGGATGGTCTAACGTAGATTCACTCAAAGGACTGTTTCCTGGACATGGAGGTGTAATTTCAGAAGTTGAGGACAATTTACAAGTTCCTTCTACGTTCCAGTTATGCCAAAATTATCCCAATCCGTTTCCTGTACGCCTGTCTGATCAACGAATAGGAAGTGTGGAGACCATCATTGAATATCACTTACCGTCAACTCATAGGGTAACGATTAGGATTTTTAATACCTTGGGTCAGGTAGTTAGAACATTAGTTGATGAGCAGAAGGAGGCTGGTATTTATTTGGTTCGCTGGGATGGCCGGAATGAATCAGGTCAAGATGTTGCTTCGGGCATTTATTTCTACGTGATGAACGCCGGAAACTACCGAGCAATCAAGAAAGCTTTATTACTTAGATAGTGATATTTTTTAAAATTATGTGACCAAGATTAAAAGCAGCCTGAGGTCGAATGCTTTGAGGAGATTAAGAATCTCTAAGAAGGGAATGCGGTAAATGAAGGTTAAATATGTTAGCTCCACGATAGGAATAGTAGTAGTACTGCTGAGTTTGGGACGAATATGGTCGGTAGCATGGGCACAGAAGGGACAAATTGAAGGGCACGAACCGCTTAACGTATCCCAGACTGCAAATTCATCTGGTTCTCTACGCTTATTTCCTGAACCCCAGGTGACGCAGGGAGACTCCAATATTGTCATTTGTAGCAATGGTACTGGTCTTAAGATTTTTCAAATCTCTACTGACCAGAGTAATTGGGAGTCGCGTCCTGGCACTTTTTCTAACTTTTGGAATTTTGGAGGATTGTTACACGGCAGCAAGTATTTTTACCGTGTAATCACTACTACCGACACTTCTAACGTGGTTGTCTCTACGCAGGACACTTTGGCACCAGAGATTCAAACTTACTCATTATCAGACTCTACTACCGATGCAATTATTCCCATCCGTTTTAAAACCTGGGATCCAATATGCGGCAGTGTCCAGAAAGTGATCCTGTACTATCGAAGTGATCCCACCAGCGTTTGGGTGCCCTATGATTCTCTCCTTATTGATCCCCAAAGAGTAGCTATCGCTCCGGATCAAGCTGTAGAAGACAGCGTTATGTTTGATATTAGTTTGACCAGTGCAGGGGATGGTTACTATGAGTTTTACCTTAGCGGGGTAGATACCGCCTGGGCAGCCGATAATACCGGCATTGTGGGTAATCTGAAGATTCCATTAGTCGGTACTGAGAAGCAAACCTTCACCTATTTTGATACTCAAAAACCGGGTTCAAAAATTTTCTCCCATTTTTTGCTACCTTATTACAACCAATCTCAAGTTCCGATTGGTGTCCCTTTTTCGGCTGCTGATTCTGCCAACGGCGCCCGTGGTTATTGGAGTGGACTTGAAAAAGTAACCGCCTTTTTTAACTATAAAGTGAATCCTGTCGGTCCCTATCTTTCGCAAGATGTTCAATTTGCAGCTTATTCTTTCACCACCAAACTACTCTCTGTGGATAGTACCTTTAATTTTACTCCTGCTCAAGATGGTATTTATGAATTCTATACCCTTGCCAAAGATAATTTTGGCAACCAGGAAGACAAACCTCAACTACCCTATCCTACGATAATATTTGATACCGAAGTTCCCCAAATAAATCAGATAGTACTGCAAGACCAAACATCCCTAACTGATACCATTTATGCCGCTCAGCCTGGCTGGACGAATAGTAGTTCTATTTTTGTTTATGCTCTGGGAATGGAAGATTTGCTCAAAGACAATTTCCGTAGTGGTGTAGATAGCCTTTTAATGGCTCAAAATGTTGACTTCACTTTGAACACACAACGTTATAAGGTCTCTTCTTCAGAGGCTGTTATCAACTATGTTCTGGATAGTATGCCGGGAGAAAAACAAGTTTTTGCTAAGGTTTTTGATTATGCTAAAAATGAAAGTCAGGCTGTTTCTAATACCATCGTTTTTGATCCCATAGCGCCATCTTTTCATGAATTTGACATTACCACTACCTACACTACACAGACAGAAATTTCTCTCAATGTGCAGGCAACAGATACGGTAGCGCAGGTTGGTGAGTTGTACAAATTACGCATATCAGAGGACCCAACTTTTCCTTCCGACAAGACTATTTATTGGCAATTACCAGCCCAAAACCAGTACGCTGAAACTTTACCATTCACTATAACTTTCACCCCCGGGAAACATTGGGTGTATGGGCAAGTTAGAGATAAAGCCGGCAATTGGAGTGAAGTGTGGTCAGATTCAGTCTTTGTAACTGCTCCGGTTCAATTAAACCGTCTGACTCTGCAGGATTTGACTGATCCAAGCGATACACTCAACTGTGCAGATCCTGGCTGGTCTGATAGCTTAACAGTTACAGCACGGATCAACTATACTGGGGTGTTAAAAAAGATCATATTGTCGGAGACCTCATCCTTTGCTCCCTCACAGAAGGAATACACCGAATGGGAGTCTGAAGGAGACTCTGTGGCAGTTGTGGTGTACGACCATTTCCAGAAGGTAGGACATGACACATTGTGGTGTCAATTGATCGGTCCCAACCTGACTGATTCCAGCGCAGTGAAATTTGCTACAATCCGAGTTGATACTACAAGGCCATGGCTTCAGGATTTTGAAGTATTTCACACTTTTGATGATCCTGAAACAAGTTACACATACACTGATACTTCGCTGGTACAGGTGACAACTTTGGTGTCTGTAGATTTTATTTCGGGGATGAAATTTTGGGAACCAGGACTAACCCAGATGTTTTACCCACGATTTAGTCCTGATACTACTTATGTGATTCGCAGCCCAGGTGAAGGCGAGAAGTTGGTATTTTGTGCTGTGCGCGATTCGGCTGGCAATTGGAGCAATCCCCTTTCGAACAGCATCAGTGTGGACAAAACGGATCCTGTATTTACCCAATTTGATATCGTTACAGCAATGACAACCCAACCTGAAATTTCTATTGCTGTAGAAGTGGCAGATGCAGTAGGGAAATTGTTCAAGTTTCAATTGTCAGAAGATCCAACATTTCCGCCAGACAAATCGGTTTTCTATTATTTGCCAGATCAAAATGAATATTCTGGGGTTTTGTCTTTTACGCTGGAGCCCTTTACTACTGGACAGCATCGCATATATGGTAGGGTTTGGGATCAAGCAGGTAACCGAAGTGCCGTGTTGGTTGATTCAGTAGAAGTAACCCTACCTGTGCAATTGTACAGTTTAGCAATTCTGGATTTGACTGATCCTTCCGATGTTTTTAATGTTGCTGATCCCGGCTGGAGCGATAGTTTAGTGGTAAAAGTGCAAATTGGCTATCATGGCGTTTTGAAAAAAGTGATTCTTTCAGAAAGATCAGACTTTAACCCACCGCGTCAGGAATATTCCCAATGGGCAACAGAAGGAGATTCCATAGCGATTGTCGAATACACTTTTCAGAACGTTGGTCAAGATACTATTTGGTGCCAACTATTAGGGCCTAACTTAACCGATTCCAGCACGGTTTTGTTTGCTACTATTCAGGTGGATACAACCGCTCCCCAACTGCAAGATTTTGTAATGTATCATATTATTGATGATCCAGAAACTACTTATGCTTACACAAATGATCTCACAGTGTACGTCAGACCCTATGTTTCCGGAGATTTTCTGGCAAGAATGAAACTTTGGGAACCAGATTTAGCTCCTGTCCTTTATTTTTATTCTACTCCGGATACTACTTATTCTATTCGTACCCCGGGGGAAGGACAGAAGCAGGTTTTCTGTGCTGTACGCGACTCGGCTGGTAATTGGAGTAACTTTCGTCAGGCTCAAATTTACTATGATGTTACTTTACCCATTCTCCAATCTTTTCAGCTTTCGGATCTCTCGACACCAGGCCCGAGCGATTCGGTGCTTACGGACACCTCATTGGTGGAGGTGACATTGCAAGCCAATGATGCAGAGCCGGGGAAATTATATAAATTTATTCTGGCTCAGAATGCCGGTTTGACCGCAAATCGGAGAATTTACTATTGGGACTCCGATGATGTTCAGGTTGAAGACAATATTATCACCCTGGCTTATGATGTCAATCTTGCCTTGATGCAGGATGAGCGTATCGAGGTATGGTGTCGAGCAGTAGACAATGCTGGAAATATTTCACTGGAACTTGCCCAGGATGATATCTTTTACGCAGGTCCAATCCAGTTGCAGGTAACTCTTTACGATTTGAACGATACCACAGACACCCGCTTTAGTCCTACGGATCAAGTTGGAGTCCGTATTCAACGGATTGCAGGGTTTGTGGAAAATGTTGCCATTACAGATGATCCATCAGCTCCCAAGGAGTTTTTTTCATTTCCTATGGAACAGGGCTATTTTGATACCCTATTTGTATTTCACTCAGATTCTTTGGGATATACTGCAACGCTCTACTGTGTGGGGACTAACTCTGCTGGTCGCTATGATTCTACCTGGGCTACTATTCGCATCGACAAGGTGCCTCCGGTAATTTCTGCACTGTGGATTGAAGCCAATTTACCTCGGGGAGATAGGTCATGGAGTCATCGCCGAGATGTAGAGATACATGTCAGTGCGCTGGATGACTATGGCGAAATTGCCCGTATCGATGTATCGGAAGATTCTGCTTTTCAGGAGTTTAGCGTGGCTGATATTCCTGAAGGCTATCCATCGGTGGAACAGCTGGTTTCCTTTACACTCTCAGGTGGTAATGGGCTTAAAAGAGTGTATGCCCGAGTTTACGATCGTGCTGAGCACGCCAGTGCCATTTTGTCTTCGACCATCATGTTGGATTTGGATCCAATAACTGTTGTGACCAATCACCCCAATCCTTTCAATCCCAATATTGGACAGTCCACCATTATTGTGGTGAAAACGAATGGTAAAACAGCGGTTGAAGTGCGCATTTACGATGTTTTTGGCAATCTTGTGCGAACCTTATCTCGTCCACCTGGTCGAACCTATTACGAAATTGAGTGGGACGGTCGCAATGATTACAACGAGATGGTGGCCAGTGGCGGATACATCTGTGTCGTTCGTACTGACCAGCGGACAATCAAACGTAAAATTGCCGTGTTGAAGTGACATTTGAGAAATTGAAATAGCTTTCAGAATCTTAGTTGATTTCTACAGAAGAAAAGGGACGAAGATGATACCAAAGGGAATGCAACATACAAAGCTGATCGTTATCCTTTTGGTTTTACTTACATCTGCAGAGTTGGTTTGGGCTCAAGGTGATGCTGGTCAACCGGGTGAATTCCTGCGCCATGGAGTAGGTGGTCGGGCATTGGGCCTGGGCAGGGCATTTGTAGCTATTGCTAACGATGCCAATGCTATTTACTGGAATCCCGGCGGGCTGATTGCGGCGTATCGTAAAGAGTTTACTTCCATGTACACGAATCTTTTTTATGATAGTCGATATTCTTATGTGGCTATTGCCTTACCGCGACCATTTTTCGAACCTCACAATAAAATTTTACGATTTCTATTTGGATCAGAAAGTGCCTGGGGAGTGGGGTGGGTCAGACTTTCTACCTTTGATTTTGACCAGCGCAACGAAGCCAACGTTTCTGTAGGCAACTTTGATATTTATCAGCAAGCTATTCTGGTTAGCTTTGCCCACGAGTGGGTACGAACTAGCGGCATCTGGAATGTGGGGGTTAACTACAAAATGGTTAGTCAGGGCTATTCCGGACTTGTTCAAAATACTAACAGTGGTATTCAAGGGTTTCATCCAGCCTGGGACTATTTCGGTCTGGATGTTGGTGTTACTTTTCAACCTCTCCATGCACCATTTTTGCGCGAGATACCGGGTTTAGGGTCTCTGCGGAATCTCCAATTTCTGCGCTTGGGAGCAATTTTTCAAAATTTCATCCCACCCTCTCTTAACCAGGGCGGGGTAAATGAAATCTATCCCGCAGTTTTTCGCATTGGCTGGAGTTACCTCTTTCGGTTCCCTAAGGACTGGCGGCTGCTTGTGGTTAATGACTATGAAACTTTGTTTAAGCCACGACCCCATAAATATGACGTGTGGAGATGGGATTTGAATAGAGATCGCCGCTGGGGTGTTTACTGGGGTATTGAGCTGCAAAAAAGAATGAAAGATTTTCTCCTATTACCACGACTTGGGTTCAACAACCGTGCAGAAAACTGGACAGATAGTTTTACTTATGGGTTCGGGATGAATTGCCGAGTAGGTATTAATTCTATTCTCAAGTTGGATTTTGCTCTACTGAAGCCCAATGAGTCCCTCGGTTGGGATAGTCGCTTTTTTTTAACCCTTGAGTTTGGTCAACCGTTTGACGTAAATTACTTCTTAGAAAGAATCAAAATTCATAAAAAGAAATCTGACCTTCGGAAAGATTATTTACACATTGTGGCTCAATACCCCAATGATCAAATCGAAAGTTCTGCGAGAGCATTAGCAGAAATATATGATCCTAATAATGCACCCCGTTATTACCGCATGATCGGTGGCTTGGGATGGGCAAATGTTCTTTATCAACAAGCAAAGAAATTACACAATGAACAGAAATTTAGCAAAGCCAAGGAGAAGGCAAAATTAGCAGTGAACGAATTTTCCAGAGTCTATCGCAAGTCGCTTAAAGAATTTACCGACGAAAAATTTCTCAACTATGGAGAATCCTATATGATTAATGAGCAGTGGAGCAAGGCTTTGGAAAAAATAATGGATGTTCAGCAACCGAGTTTGCGCTATTGCTATTTGTCAGGCGTAGCTTACAAGCGACTGCGAAATTTGGATAAGGCTATTGAATCTTTCAGATGTGCACTCGAATTTAAGGAGGAGGATAGCGACCTTTATCGCATTTGCTTGTTCCATTTAGCTGAATGTCTGATGGAAAAGGGACACTATCAGGATGCTATTAAATATTTTGCTTTAATTATTAAGAGCGACCAAAAATTATTGAGACAAAACTATCCTCGTTACACAATCTTCTCTGATCGTAACATTTTGGATGATGCTTATTACAATATGAGTATTTGTTACCAAGAGTTGGGGCAGAAACAACAGGCTGCGGTGACTTTGGCTAAAGTAGCAAGGTACTATCCTAATTCCGATAAGATCAAGGGGAGATGGTATGACAAAAAGCTCGATAGCTTAAT
>Ga0164311_10002147_pt1 | contig 10060 bp, 7 predicted proteins | sample GuaBasSedimGuay2_FD_121796 | JGI IMG/M metagenome (GOLD analysis project Ga0164311, IMG submission 121796) | Subseafloor sediment microbial communities from Guaymas Basin, Gulf of California, Mexico - Guay2, Core 4569-9, 9-12 cm | ecosystem: Environmental > Aquatic > Marine > Hydrothermal vents... | reverse complement strand
ATGGTCAGCCATAATTCGCATAGGACGAGGTTGTTGAGAATATTTTTGGGAAGATAATTGCTCTATTTTTTGAATGATGGGTTGCCAAATGTCAGTCAAATAATTGTCAGAAAAGCCGTTTAAAATGGCTACGGTTCTTTCGACTCCCATGCCGGTGTCGACATTCTGTTGAGAAAGCAGATGGTATTTACTGCTCTCATCTTTATTGTATTGCATAAAAACATCGTTCCAGATTTCAATAATTCGTCCTTGTCGACAAGCTTGATCAAAGGGAATTGATGGCTGTTGTGGTTGAGTATCAATAAACATCTCGCTGTCGGGACCACAAGGACCAGTGGCTCCAGCTGGACCCCACCAGTTGTCTTTTTTGGGTAAAAAATGAATTCTAGATTCTGGAATGCCAAGTTGACGCCAAAATTTGGCACTTTGTTCATCTTTGGGAGCATTGGTATCGCCGGCAAAACAAGTAATATGCAAATGTTGAGGATTAAGATTTAATTGTTTAGTTAAAAATTCATAGCTCCAAGCAATCATGTCTTTTTTGAAATAATCACCTAAAGACCAGTTGCCTAACATTTCAAAAAAAGTGTGATGAAATGTATCACCTACTTCATCAATATCCCTTGTTCTAAGACACTTTTGAACATCAACCAGTCTTTTACCCAAAGTGTGGGGAGTACCTAGTAAAAAAGGAACTAACGGGTGCATACCAGCTGAAATAAAAAGGGTGGTCGGATCGTTTTCGGGAATCAAACTAGCGGAAGGAATTTCTTGGTGTCCTTTAGAAAGGAAAAAATCAATAAACTTTTGTTTAAGTCGAGGTGCATTCATAGCCAAATTATAACAAAAACTATTTTTTTATACCTTTGAATTTCTTTGGTTTGGACTGACGAATTTTGGGAATTGTTTTTTTAGGAGAAGCAGAGACAAAGTTAAAATACTTTTCTAATTCTTTTTTAAGTTGAGCTAAAGTTTTATTTTTGTCCTTTTTATATAAAACTATGGCTAAGATGGCGGAAAGAATCAAACCTAAAACCAAGCCAACGATAAAGCTAGACGAGGTTGTGGTGGTTTTAGAATCGGAAACGGACATGTTATTTTTTAAACAAATTGTTCAAAGATTGAATACCGTCTTTAAGACCTTTAAAAAAATCGGCAAAACTAGAAACTGGTTGAGCTATAGAAGAAGTAATTAAGTGGGTGTCGTCTAAAATGAGATTGCTTTTTGATAAAGTCATTTTGACTTCTTTTAGGATAGAAATAAAGTAAAAAGCGATGATGGTTAAAAGCGTAGTAATAATAACAATACTAATGACCAAAATTAGTTGAGTGATATCCATAAAAATAGTATAGAGTAATTAAAGGCCAAAAAGCAAGAAATGTACCGTATCACAGTTTCGTTTACATTTGTGACCTCTGGGGTATCCAATGAATTGTTAAGGTGATGTAGAAGCCATTCTTCTATTCTCTCTATGGGCCTTTTCTTGTTCATCCCATAGCCAGAATGTCTCCTAAGGTGATTGTACCAAGCCAAATATCTGTTTAACCAATACTTGTTTCTCATCTCTTCTTTTGGCTTGGCTTTAACTCTCCACAAACACTCTTCTTCTATGGTTCTGTGCATTCTTTCTACCTTGCCATTTTTTTGAGGACTATGCGGTGGGTTTCTAATAATATTGATATTCAAATCCTTGCAAGCCTTAACAAAGTCTTTTTGAAATTCAGAACCATTGTCTAATCTGACTGACACAATTGGGAATGGCAGAGAATGCCTAAGGCGATATAGAAACTTGGCAGCATTAGCTGATGTATTACCATGATACAGATCAGCCGATACCCACCTACTGTAATCGTCTATGGCTACAATCATTATTCCTTTACTCTTGCCAAATGGTTCAGTGGTATCAATTTGTATTTCTTCCCCAGGATAGGATTTAGTGTAATGTCTACAGTCTTTTCTCTTCCTCGTTTTTTTCTTTTCTTCATACACTTTTCTCCTAATTAAAATACGGTAGATAGTAGACCTGGATAAACTAATACCGACCGTGTCTTCTAGAATCCAGACTAAATTGCTTACTCCGACACAATACTGTCTCCACGACTTCTCCACCTCTTTCTCTATCCATTCTTCAGTTCTATTCCAAACCCTTTTGTATGACCTAGGACCTGGTTTAGAACCCAATAAATTAGTTTTAGTATAGCCACCATTTTCTACTCTCTTTTTAATCTTCCACAGTCCTTGTCTAGTTACTCCTAATAAATTGGCAGCAGACTTGACAGACATCTCTTTATTTCTAACTGCCCTTACTATTCTTTTCCTGCTCTCTATCAGCTTATTTATGTTATTATCAGTCATCAGTTGACCCTCCTTGTTTTAATTTGTAATTCAATTCATAGATTAGCAAGGGGTCAGCTGATTTTTAATAGGCAAAAACAATTAACTTTAGCCTCGGAAATGTAAACTAATTGGGTGAAACTTTAACAAGAGTTGACAAGAGGGAGGTATGAATTACAAAAAAGACAAACTGAATAAAATATCGTATGCTTGGGTGATTAAATCCAAATCATGGACCACGATTTTAACAACTCCATATTTTTGAAGTGAGGTAGCCATAACTAAAAAGTGGTCTGGTCCGGGAGATGGGCCGGTTTTGTCTAGCTGATAAACGGTGGTAAATGGAGATGAATTGATTTTGTTGATGATACCCACTTTGTAGCCCACCTGTGTCCAGCTCTTGATAAATTCAGCCTCACTTTCGACCTGATCGGTGGCCATGATTTCGATTGGTTCAAAAATTTCTCCAGAATCGGGGTGCGGTTGTGACTCCGGATTAAGAAGAAACAAATTTTTGTCATGCAAAGCGGTAGCTGAAAACCAGTTAGACGGATATTCTATTTGAAAAGCAAAATCCTGGTTGGTATATGTAGAAACAGAAGCGTTTGATTGATTATTTAAAACAAAAGTGGACATAATCAAGTCAACTGTTTTAGAAAAACCCTGATGACCGGGATCGTGAGTCGAATCAGTTATAGTCATAACCAAACGACCGTCAGTCGACTTAACATAAATATATCGATGTAGACCAAGTCCTTGAACAGAAAAAGAGTAAGCGTCAAAACCATTTATCTTTATCTTTTTTTTCTTATCAACCAACTCCCCTGTTTCCAGAAGAAGCTTGAGTTGCTGATCTGTATAGTCGTCTAAGCTAGAATTTTTTAATTTAAGGGGATGACCAAAAGTAAGATACAAACCATCGTAAGGCTCGGTATCTTTTTTTTGGCTAGGCCCATACAAAGACAAAGAAACATGCCCTGATTTAGTTTCACGCAAGTCTAAATTAGACGGATACTTAAAACTAAAACCTGTCCTAGAATAGTTTTTCCATTGGGCTGTCTCGGGCAAGGCCAAAGACGGTTGATGGATCGAAGTGGGGATGGTTTGATTTGAAGCAGAGACTTTTACCTGATCCGTATTTTTGAGTTGATAGTATTTATAGGCAAAAAATAAAGCAACTAAAAACAGGCATAAAAATCCAAAAAAGGTGTACAAATGGCTCTTTTTAATAACTAAAACATTGCCAGCTTGAGTAATAGGAGTATTGGGATTGGCCTGACCCATATATTTTGTTTTTAAATAATCAATATTTTAATTTTAACAGAGAAACCTTAGAACAAGAACAAGCAAACAAACAAAGATCAATACTCTTTTTCTAGAATGGTAGTGGCGCCGGAGGGAGAAATGGCCGTAATGATAATTTTGTTAGTTTGATTATCTAGTAATTTGATTTGTTTAGAAAAATTACCATTATCATCAACAATTAACAAACTATCATTAAGTCGGATAGTGGCTTCGGAATCAGTCTTACCTTTTAAAAGAAATTCGCCTTTTTTGACATCTTCCATTGACGGCCAAGAAATTTCTAATTGTGGAGGGCGGTGAAAACTGACATATTGGTTGAATAAATAGGCGAAAAGAATTAAAAATAGTATTAAAATAGAAGACTTAAAAAGTTTTTGAGGGGTGATAAAAAAAGTAGAATGTTTTCGAGGAGACTTTTTGTTCAAAGATTCTCGGTAATCTCGACGAAAAAAGGAGAGAATGTCTTTACTGTTAAGATTGAAAAAATCTGCGTATTCCTTGACAAAAAGTTGTAAATATGGTGGTTGGGGGTAATTTTTAGAATCTTCCTCTTCTATGGCTCTTAGATACTTTGAAGGAATTTTTAACTTTTTTGAAATCTCGTCTATACCTAATTCCCTATCCAATCTAGCTTTTTTAAGAATTGAGGAGGCTTTAAACATAGATTAAGCAGAGGATATCTTATCCATAAAAATTTGACGAGGTTTAGCCCCATTAGAAGGACCTATAAGACCAGCCGATTCTAATTGGTCCAAAATTCTAGCAGCCCTAGCATAACCTAACTTTAATTGTCTTTGTAATAAGGAGGCCGACGCCTTACCACTGTTCTTGATGACAGTTACGGCCTCTTGGAATTTTACATCTTTTTCTTGCCCACCCACCGAAACTAAATTTTTGCTTGAACTACCAGCAGAAACTGGTTGGTTGACAACCTGATCATCATACTCGCTTTGTTTTTGTTTTTTGATATGATCTATTAATTTTTTTATTTCCTTGTCAGAGACAAAACAACCTTGAATACGCAGTGGCTTGGCTAATTCTGGTGGAGTATAAAGCATGTCTCCTTTACCAAGAAGTTTCTCGGCTCCGGGACTGTCTAAAATAACTCTGGAATCGGTTACAGAAGAAACAGCAAATGCAACTCGAGTAGGAATATTGGCTTTAATTAAACCGGTTAAGATATCAACAGAAGGTCGCTGAGTGGCTAAAACTAAATGGATACCAACAGCTCTGGCCATTTGAGCAATTCTACAGATAGAATCCTCTACTTCAGCAGGAGAATAAAGCATTATATCGGCCAGTTCATCAATAATAATCAAAATATAAGGTAAACTTTGAAAACCGGCCATATTATTATAAGAAGCAATGTTTTTAGCTCCAACTTCAGCAAAAGTTTTATATCTTCTTTCCATTTCGCCAACAGCCCATTTAAGAGAAGAAACCACTTTATCTGGCTCAACAATAACTGGTGTCAATAAATGAGGAATACCATTATATGGAGTCAGTTCAACTCTTTTAGGATCGACCATTATCAACCTTAGCTCGTCTGGAGAAGCTCTAAAAATTAAAGTACTAATCCATGAATTAATACAAACTGATTTACCTGAACCAGTTTGACCGGCTATTAGAACATGGGGCATTTTAGAAATGTCAGCAAATTGAACCTTACCAGAAACACCTAAACCTAAAGGAATGACTGTTTTTGATTTGTTGTTTTTTATAATTTCACTTTCTAAAACTTGTCTAATTGGAACTACTTGTAATGATTGGTTGGGGACTTCTATTCCAACTAAAGGGCGACCAGGAATTGGGGCTTCTATTCTGATTTGACCGCCTGGAGCTGAAAGAGCCATAGCTAAGTCATTGCCTAAACTAACGATTTTAGATAACTTTGTTCCAACAGCTACGGCAATAGCGTATTGAGTAACTGAAGGACTGTTATTTATTTCTTCAACTCTGGCTCTAATTCCAAAAGACTCTAAAGTGTCTTCTATGGTTTTGGCGTTATAGGCAACATCGCCTCTGTCTGCTTTTTTACCTGGAGCTTTATCGAAAATGTCAATGGTTGGATATTCCCAAATTTGATTAGACGATGAAGCTAAAGGACTCTTGATCTCTGATACAGAAGTGGTTGGTTGGGTTGGTTTCACTTCTTCTCTCGTGTCTTTAGTTTTTTCTGTTTCTTGTCTTTGTTGAATATAAACCACCTCTTCTTTTTCTTTTTTCTTCTTTTTGTTTTTATCAACTCGCCCTAATACATATCTTTTAAATAACTTGATAATTTCTCTGGCTTGTTTAATAATTTGGGCGATCGAAGTGTCAAATAAAACAACGAAACCAACGATTAGAGTGCCTAAAAAAATTAAAAAAGTGGGAAAGTCAGTGAACAAAAAAGAGAGTTGTTGCCAAACAAAGTTTCCAAAAAGACCTTGCTTGGCTAAGGCCATTAAGGAAATAAACATTATTAAAAAACCAAGAGAGACATTGGTTTCTTTTAAAGGAGATTTTAGGTGACTGAAAGAAAAAGCCAGAATGAGAAGTAAAAATGGAAGAAGAAGAGAAACGAAACCAAAATATTGATTAATGGAGTAGTTAACCATATCTAAATAACCGGTGGCATGCGAAAAAGAAAAGGCAATGATAACTGATAAAACGATGAAAAAAATGAAGAAAATAGATTTGATTGTTTTTGCTTTTAGTTTGAGAGACAAGATTTTTTTCTTCTTGCGTCTACCACGTCGTCTTTTAGCCATATTAAGAGTATATAACAAATAAAACAATTAAGTCTAAAGGGACAAATTACTTTTTATAAAAATCTAAAATCACTTTTGACAAATCGGAAATGGGAATGAGTTCGGATTCAGAAGAATGGCGATACTTTAATTCTAGTCCTCCTTTATCCAAACTTCTTTGACTAATCAACAATCTAACAGGAATACCAATTAAATCAGCATCAGCAAATTTAGAACCAGCCGAAACATCAGGACGATCATCGAATAAAACTTCAATATCAGCTTTTTGTAAATCCTGGTAAACTTGTTCGGCTTTTCCTAAAACCGTCGGATCGGAAGAATTGAGATAAACCAAATGGACATGATAAGGAGTAATGGACTTAGGCCAGATAATGCCTTTGTCATCGTGATGAGTTTCAATTACACAGGCCATAGCTCGACCTAGGCCAATTCCATAGGAGCCCATATAAAACTTTTGTTGATGATTGTCTTGGTCAATAAAGTTGGCGTCCATCGCTTGGCTATATGTATAACCAATGTTGAAAATATTACCAAACTCAACACATTTAACTAGTCTCAATTTACCCTTGTTGCATTGCCCACAAATGGCACCAGCTTCGGCTTCGGCAATATCACCAAAAAAATCACACTCAAAATCACGACCATAATTAACATTGATAGAATCAGTGTCTTTTTCTTTTTGTCCACCGATAAAATTGACTACTGTTTTAAGTGACAAGTCACCGACATAAACAGCCTTATGCCCCCAACAATGAACCCAACCGAATTTAGTACCTAGTTTAGCCAAATCTTCATCAGTAGCTGGTTCTAATTCACCCTTGGCCCCATAAACATTGGCCAATTTAGTTTTGTTGACCGATAAGTCGCCACGAATAACACCAATAATAATAGTGCCGTCTATGTCTTTATAAACTACATTTTTCAAGAAGTGATCTTTGGATTTACCATAATGTTTGACATTATCCTCCATGGTCATAACCCATTCGGGTTGAGACACAATTTCCATTTTTTTGGGCTTTTCATCGGGATTGACTTGTTTTCTAACAAATTTAGCTGTCTCTAAATTGGCTGAATAGCCACAATCACACTTGGCTAAAACATCTTCACCGACATCGGTTTCAACCATAAATTCGTGAGAAATCATACCACCTATGGCTCCATTGTCCGACTCAACTACAGTCACCTCTAAATCTAGTTGTTTAGCTATATTTAGATAGGCCTGCCAATAGAGTTGGTAGGTTTGTTTTAAGCTATCTTCATCAACATGAAAAGAATAACCATCTTTCATGATAAATTCTCTAGTTCTTAACAAAGCTCCACTGGCTCTAACTTCATCTCTAAATTTTTGAGAGAATTGAAAAATGTTAATAGGTAAATCTTTGTAAGATAGGTTAAATTGTTTGACTAATTCAACCATCATAACTTCAGCAGTAGCTCCTAAAGTAAACTCAGCCCCACGACGGTCTTTGAGTCGCATCATAGAGGGACCAAATTTTTGATCACGGTTAGCTTGTTGCCATAATTCGATAGGGTGAAGAGTAGGAACAACTAATTCTTGAGCTCCAATTTTAACCATTTCTTGGCGAATCATATTCTCGACTTTGCGACGGACTCGAAGACCTAGAGGTAAAAAGGCATAGCGACCTGAGGAAATACGACGAATAAAACCGCCTTGGACCAAAAAGCGATGACTGGCGACAATGGCTTGTTTACTGACGGTTTTGGAGACTTTACCAAAAAGTTTTGAATAACGCATGGCTTTATTATAACCTAAAAAGCTGGAGGGGAAAGTTGAAAAAAGAGAGTGTGACTCCAACGGGATTGCCACGTCGCTTCGCTCCTCGCAATGACGATGTGTAGAATTGTTGGATAGTTAGGTAAAAAATAATACAAAGAAAAATAGGAGTTGATAACAAGCTTTTTATTTTGCTTATATCTCAATCACCAAAGGCAGGATCATGGGTTGGCGACCGGTTTTTTGGTAAACAACCTGTTCCAAATGTCCTTGAATTTGTTCTCGAACATAGTCCAAATTGATAGGATTACCAGCTACTTGTTTAAACTTATTAACAATTTCTTGTTTAAGTTGGTTAATTAACTGGGTATTTTCTTTAATAAAAACAAAACCTTTACTAAGAACAATTGGCTCTTTGGCTAACCGACCAGCTTTAGTATTAACCAGCAAAACAGCTGACAACATCCCATCTTCAGCCAACAATCGCCTGTCTCTCAAAACAGTAGTGCCAACATCGCCAATTCCAAAACCATCGATTAAAATCTTTTTAAGATGAAGACGGAATTTAGTGTCATAAGTCTTATCGGCATGAAAAGTAACAGTGGCGTCTGGATCTGGCGAAAGTAAGCTATTGGCTGGATAGCCCAATTTTTGAATCATGCTTTTGTAACTGCGAATATGCCTATAATTACCACCAATAGGTAGCAAATATTTTGGATTAAGCAAAGAAATCAAAATAGCATGTTCTTTCTGGTAACCATGACCAGACACATGTAATTGACCTTTACTGCCATAAGCTACTTCAGCTCCCATTTTGGCTAGATTATCAATCATAGTGTAAATAGAATGGGAAGTACCAGGAATATAATCAGGTGAAGAAAAGACAACCTTATCACTAGAACGAATCTTGATTCGATGTTTGCCCATAACCATCTTACTTAAAGCTGAATTGGGCTGACCAGCAAAACCAGCTGTCAAAAAGATCAGTTTATTATCGGGAAAATTATTGGCCCTATTTATGGGTATCAAATCGCTTTTCTTAAGATTGATATATTCTAATTGCTGAGCCACTTTAATAGCTCTTTCAACCGAAAAACCAACAATAACAACTTTTCTACCAGCTCTCTTGCCATATTCAACTGCTTGACCCCAACGAACAATATTACTGGAAATAGAAGTTACAAAGACCCTACCCTTAGCAGTTTTTATCTCTCGTTCAAAATCTTCAGCAATGGTTCTTTCGGAAGGTGAATAACCAGGGTGATCAGCTCCTAAACAGTCAGACAATAAACACAAAACATTGTGATTATTGCCGATTTTGGCAATGTGAGGCAAATCAGCAAATTTACCATCTAAAGGAAAAAGGTCAAACTTGAAATCAGAACCATGGTAAAGCAAACCCAAAGGAGTTTGGATGGCAAAGTGGAAAGTATCAGGGATAGAGTGAGTAACTCTAATAGGGTCGATAGTAAATACTCCAGTTCTAATAGGTATAGCATCTTGATAAGTTTTGATTTTGGCTTTAATTTGGTTTTCTTCTAACCTAGCTTTAATGAAAGCAGTAGCTAATTTTGGAGCATAAATAGGAATTTTTAAACCAAGGACTGGTAAAATAAAACGAATAGCTCCAATATGATCTTCATGTCCGTGAGTAATAAAAATACCCAGAATACGGTCTTTCTTGTCTTCTAGGTAAGTAGTGTCAGGAATTTGGAGATCAACTCCAAAGTCATCTTCTTCAGGAAAGCCGACTCCACAATCAACGATAATAATTTGGCTTTTAGAGAAATCTCCCTGAGGAGCATATTCATAAACGAACATATTTTGGGTAACATCCCCAAAACCTCCTAAAGAGCTAATTCTCAGAGCGTCTTTGTTTGAATTTTGCCGATTTTTAAAAATACGGCTAAAATTATTTTTGTTTTTTATATT
>Ga0164311_10002145_pt1 | contig 10062 bp, 4 predicted proteins | sample GuaBasSedimGuay2_FD_121796 | JGI IMG/M metagenome (GOLD analysis project Ga0164311, IMG submission 121796) | Subseafloor sediment microbial communities from Guaymas Basin, Gulf of California, Mexico - Guay2, Core 4569-9, 9-12 cm | ecosystem: Environmental > Aquatic > Marine > Hydrothermal vents... | reverse complement strand
TTAACGGACCATGGCCAATTATCAAAACCACTATTTGTTCCTAATGTAGCGGTCCCTAACCCACCCATACATATTTCACCAATTAACCGGCCCGCTTCTAAACCACCAATACAGTTGATGCCGGCATCAACGATACGGGTGCCATTGCTTAAGGTGCTGATTTCAAGCTGAAGCGCTTGGGCATCAGCTATTAAGCTATCAACTAAAGGCTGACAAGCAGCATTGACGCTAGTCCAGTTGGCAGAAATATTACTGCTCATAGGTGTTGTCTCATGTTATTTAATAAACGATAAATTATACGTTATGTCTTACTAGCTGTAATCAGCATTTTCCCGAAGTTGAGCGATAGTATCAATGCGCTGTTTGCGAAGTTCATCAGCAATTTCTTTTCCTTGTAGTCCTTGCTCAATTAATGGTTGGACTTGAATTGCCTGAACTGTGGAGAAACAACGTTTAAACAGTTCAAGCTCAGGCATAGCTTCATCTTCATAGCCAGGGCGACCGCGAAAATCAGCTTCACACGCCAGTAAATATTGTTCAAATCGTTTTGGTCGACGAAAAGCATCGAGTGCTTCAATGACTTTTAAGATTGTGGCCGGCTTCATTTCAAACAGCAAATGCATATGAGTATGATATTCGGCCACTTTTAAAGCGAGCGATTCGGCTTCTTTAGGTACACGTAGTCGACGGCATAGGTTTTTTGTGAGATCAATGCTTCTTGCCTCGTGGCCAATATGTCGTGGCAGGATGTCTTTCGGTGTAGTGCCTTTACCTAAATCATGGCAAAGTGCCGCAAATCGTACTGTAATGTCTTCTGTCAGACGGGCAGCTTGATCAATCACCATCATGACGTGGATACCAGTATCAATCTCAGGATGCCATTTAGGTGACTGAGGTACACCAAAAAGCCGATCAACTTCTGGGAATATGCTTGCCAAAGCCCCTGAATCGCGTAGTGCGAAAAAGAACAAGGAAGGTTTTGCTGTTGCCAACGCCTTTTCTAATTCTTGCCAAACACGTTCTGGCACTAAATAGTCAAGCTCTTTGGCTACAACCATTTGTTGAATAAGTTGTTTAGTTTCATCAGCAATAGTGAAACCAAAACGAGCAGCAAAACGAGCAATACGTAATACTCGAACTGGATCTTCGGTAAACGCTGGGGATACATGACGCAGTACTTTGTCTTGCAGATCTTGCTGACCATTAAAGGGGTCAATCAAGGTGCCATCCTCCGCTTGTGCGATAGCATTGATTGTCAAATCACGTCGTGCCAGATCTTGCTCAAGCGAAACATCTGGTGAGGCATGAACCACAAAACCGTGATAGCCAGGCCCTATTTTTCGTTCAGTACGAGCAAGGGCATATTCTTCATGAGTCTTTGGATGTAAAAAAACGGGGAAATCTTTACCCACTGTCTGGAAGCCTTTATCTATCATGTCTTTGGGGCTACTACCAACCACAACCCAGTCCCGATCTTTGATCGGTAAGCCGAGTAGTTGATCGCGGACACTGCCGCCAACGAGATAAGTTTCCATCATTGTAGTTTAAGGTGTTTTAGCCTGGACTGCAGGCATTCGATCAGACAAAGGTTTAATTTTTTGTTTACGCTGGTAATCAAAGACTGCCGCATAGCTGAGTACGTTACGGGTATATTTTCTGGTTTCATCAAATGGAATATTTTCGATCCATATATCTGCAGACATTTCCTGTTCGGGAAGCCAGCCTTTTACTCGGTGTGGTCCTGCATTATATGATGCCGTAGCTAAGACTGGGTTATGCTGGTTTTTATCATACATTCGACGTAAATAAGCACTACCCAATTGTATATTTCTGTCAGGGTTCAATAGTTCAGATGTTCTTTTCATTGGGCGATTAATCAATCTGGCAATTAATTTACCTGTTTTAGGCATTAGTTGCATTAAGCCTGCTGCACCTACATGTGAGTGGGCATTGGGGTTGAAAGCACTTTCTTGACGTGCGATGCCAAATAACCAAGATGGATCGATACCATTCTTTTTACCTGCTTTTAATATCGCAGTGTCATAAACGATTGGGAAACGTAGGTTTAAAGCATCCCAGTATTTTGCCTTGCCAAGCAGTGCAATAGTTTGATTGTACCAGTTCCATTGGTATGTGAGGATAGCAAGGAGTTCCAAGTCTCGCATAGATAGTGTTTGTATTAACTTATAGGCTTGTCTACGTGATTCAATAGTCATATTGAGCACATAGAATTCTCGCAAGCGAGTTACTGCAGGATGTTGAGCAAGTTTATCAAGCTCATCTTGTGTAAATACAATTGGATTGTGATTCATTTGATAAGGTCTATCCAATTGATCGGCAGAGAGAAAAGCATAATAATCGCGATCTGCCATTAAAATTTGAAAGGTTTTGTAGGCAGTTAGCTCATCATCTAGTTCAATTTGACTCCTGCTGAGCCAATATTGCCAACGAGGAGATTGCTGCTGATCATGATTAAGACTAAAAATGGCTTGTTGCACTGCATGCCAATCTTGTTGCCATAAAGCTGCACGTACTCGCCATGGTTCCGCAGGAATATCACCAAAAAATTCTAATGCACGCTCTTCATGCCTTAATGCTGACCGTCTAGCTATGTCACGTTGAACAAATAGTTTCTCTTGCTCACTAAATCGATAAGTAGGTTGAATGCGTTGCCAGTTCTCAAAGGCCTGATCGGTAGATTTTCGTGATAATCTAGCAATGCCATGCTGAATAATTTCGCGCGAAATATCAATGTCTTGAAATAGACTAACAGTCTGTTTTGAGGCTGGAGGCATTCCAGGCAGTTGTTTTAATAGTGAAAGAGGATTGTGATGCATTTTCTGCCAGCGAGATATCCACGCCTTTACAGAGTCAGAATCTTGCATGGGTTTAGCAAGAAAAGTAGCTAATGAAAACTGATTATCTTGTAATGATAATCTGATACGCTGCCAGCGTAGTTCATCAGTTAATAAACCATGATCCTGCCAGATCTTAAATGCAGGATCACAGGCTTTATGTTGTGAACGAGGTACCAGCCAGAGAGCGGGTATTTCTGCAAATGCCTCTTCTTGTCGGTCTGTTGCTATCAGTGCTTGTAAACGTAAACATTGTCTGGATATTGATTGAGACTGCTGATAGTTATCCAGAAATGTTTGCCATTTTTTATTCTTAGCAAGGCGATCTAGCCAGATGTTGCGTAATCTATCAGCATAGAATGTATCTTGATTGTCAGATAGAAACTGGGTGATAACACTGTTTTTAGTATGACTTAATCGGTGACGTAAATACAGATAATCCAGATAGGGCTGTAAGGGATAGTCTTCGAGTTGTTGCTTAAGAGTATTGAATTTGCTTATTTGATGAGTATTTAAGGCATTGTGAGCTTGTTGAAAAATACTACGTTGCACACTTGATGATTTGTTGTCAGTTGCATGAGCGAATGCTGGAAGAAGCAATAGCCACAAACTACCAAATATGACTGATTTGATAAAATTCATGGCGCTATCATAAACTAAAAAAGTCTGATGATAGCGTTTGTAGAATTAAATGATTTGGAAACTGTAGGTTTAGGAAGCTGTTTAGATATTAAAGTTTACTGTTGTTGGCTAATAGAAGCCTCGATAGCATCAAGGTTCGGGATATAAGCGATTTTAGTACCAATTTGGATCTGATAATGTAAAAATTCAGACTCTCTAGTATCGGGGGCTAACTTGAGAGCAGCTTCGTTTAAGTGAATAAGCTGTGGCACTCCATAGCAGGGTAGCGCATAAACTTTGATATTGGCATCAGTATTAATGCCATGAAGTATACATAGTTTGTTGGCATCATCTGTATCAGATGAATTATTTTCAACAAGTGCTTCCAGATCAATGACTGGTAGCTGCCGTGAGTTCCAGTCGTGTTGTCCAACCCAGTAGTCAGGCATATTTTCAACATTACTGAGTCTAGGCATTGGAATGACTTCAGCAATAGTGGTGTTTGGCAATAATAAATAGTGCTGATGCAATGGAATTAACACGCAAGGAATAAAGTCGGTAGAAATGTCAGCCATTTGATGTTCCTGTAATATTGACTTGTTACGGTTTTGCTTGCGGGTAGTTGTCACCGAGTAAACCTTGCATTGTCTCAATGAGGTCTATTTCCTGATAAGGCTTACCCATATATGAGTCCACACCAATATTCATAGCTCTGTCACGATGTTTATCACCAGTACGAGAAGTTATCATAATGATTGGAAGATCCTTATATTGATCATTATTTCGCACTAACGTGGCAAATTCAAAGCCATCCATACGTGGCATTTCAACGTCCAGTAGAATTATGTCAGGTACTTGCTCATTTAATTGGGCAACAGCATCGATACCATCACGAGCTGTAATAACATCAAAACCATGACGTTTTAACAGATTACCAGAGGCTTTCCTCATAGTAATAGAGTCATCGACTACCATAGCAAGAGGTGTTCGATCTTGTATTTCATCAAGCTCTATGATGGATCTTGATATTTCCTGAATTTCATTGCTTGCAGACAAGTTGGTAGTATTAACCAAAGTGGGTATATCGAGAATAAATACTACCTGACCATCACTCAGGATAGTTGCACCATTGATAGCGGCAATAGTACCTAATTGTTCTCCGACTGATTTAAGTACAATTTCGCGATTGCTATTAATTGAATCAATCAGCAAGGCAATATGAATATCCCCTGATCTGAATAACAATAATGGTAGTTGTAATTTAGGATCGTCAGGCAGGGTAAAGGGTTGATTAAGTAGTCTGGCTAATGGAATAAAAGGATAATAAGCACCATTATATTCGTAGTGTGGTTGGTTTTTTTGAGCCAGTAATGTCTTAATATCTTCAACCGCTATTCGCTCACCAGCATGAACTGTAGCAAGAGGAATAGCATATTGTTGGTCATAACTGTTAACCAGTAGCGCTTGCATGATTGATAAGGTTAGCGGTAAACGAATACTGAATGTTGTACCTTGGCCAGTCACAGACTGGATAGATAAACGACCTTTTAAGGCTCTAATTTCACTACTCACTATATCCATGCCAACGCCTCGGCCAGAAAGCTGAGATACATTTTCAGCAGTACTGAAGCCAGAGGAAAGGATTAATTGAATCAACTCCTCATCACTAGGCATATTGTCAGGGTTCACCAAATTCTGTTTAAGGGCTTTTTCCCTGATGTTTTCAATGTTGATGCCCTGACCATCATCTGCCAAGGTTATTAGCACTTCAGAGCCATCACGTGCGATAGTGAGCGTTAATTTACCTGTTTCATTTTTAGCTAGTTCGCTTCGTGTCTCAGGTGTTTCTATACCATGAGCAATGGCATTTCTTAGAAGATGCTCAATAGGGGCTACAATATGATCAAGGATTGTCCTATCTAATTCTCGGTTGGCCCCTAGCACAGAAAGTTCTGATTTTTTACCCAATTCAGTATTAGTCTGACGTACGATACGTTCAAAACGAGGTACAAGCCCACTAAAAGGTAGTAAACGTGTATTCATTAAGCCTTGTTGTATGTCAGTATTGAGCCGTGATTGTTGCAACAGGATAGCATCAGTATCACGGACTAAGATATCAAGTGATTGTCCGATGTCATTCAAATCACTAACACTTTCGGTCAGACCACGAGATAGTTGCTGCATCATGGAGAAACGGTCGAGCTCAAGCGGATCAAATTCTGATTTCTTACTGTGTGTTTCATCCTCATACCTGAATAGAATCTGTGTTTCAGTTTCAATTTCAAGGTTACGCAATTGATCCTGCAAACGTGCAACTGTGGTATCCAGCTCCATTAGCTGTCGTCGAATAGCCGCATTTTGTTGACTGACGCGGTCACGGGAAATATTTACTTCCCCAGCAAAATTGGTGAGGAAATCAAGTAAATCTGCTCGAACCCTAACTTGTTCAACTTGGTGTGTCGCTTTAGTTTCTGAAATAACTGTTTCAGGTAACGCCTTGGCCGGTTCAGCTTCGGTTATTCTTGTGTCAATGGCTGCCACTTTATTATGTGACAGTTCAGACTTATCCTGACCAGAGAATTGTGCAATTTCAGTTAATAAGTCATTGGCTGACGTAATGTCTGTTTTATTCGCTAGTTGAACTTGCATGTCAGCCAGTCGATCCTGACAGCGTTGCAATAAATTGAAAAATTTAGAATTAAGTTTTTGACCATTCTCGGTTACTGACAATACAAGGGATTCTGTTTGGTGCGTGAGATCAGCAAGTGGGGTAACCCCCACTAAGCGGGCACCACCTTTGATTGTATGTAAATCTCTTTGCAGCTGCATGGTTGCTTCTTGATCATTGTGATCTTGTTGCCAATTTTTAAGCGCATTTCCACTTGAGTCAAGTAACTCAGTGCATTCTTCAGTAAATGCTTCAAGTAACTCTGTATCGCCAGTTGGAAGAGTAAATTGTTCGACAGTGGTTGCGCTGTTGTCTTCCTGGCTCTGTTCTGATTCGTGTATTACTGCCTGATTTAGATAGTCTTCAACCTGTTGCTTAAACTCATTAATATCAGCAGCGGGCTTGTTCTGAATTAGGCTTTCAATTTGATTATTAAGTTCTTCATAGCCATGTTCAAGGTGAGTAAAGACATCTGTGTTTTTACTGTCAGATTGCTGTGTCAGCTTCTCAAGCAATTGATACAGTTCAGCAATAGTTGTCAGACTTGCGTGTTGAGCATTGCTGGTGAGTGTGGCAAGTATTTGCTGAATTGCTTGTTGAGTATCAGCATTATCCGGTTGCTGTTGAAGCTGTTTGATTTGTTGAACATATTGATCTAATAAATCGTCAGTTTCTTCCAGATAAACAACCAGAAATTCGGGATCAATTAATTTCTGCTGAACGTCTTCCTCTTTCACAGCAGGTGTAATCTGATTGAGATTATCAATTAGTGGAAGAATATCAGGCTCTTCAGTATCAGGGCTTTGTTGATGATGCTCAATAAGTTGAGCAAGCCCATCAATAGTCGCTATTAATAACGGTAGTTGCTGCTCATCTAAAGTACTATCTTGCTCATAAATTGAACGGAAAGTTTGGTCAAGCTGGGTAGCAACAACTGCTACAGGGGTAACTTTGGCAATATTGGCACAGCCTTTGAGTGAGTGTGCTGCTCGTAATAGTTCCTTATCTAAGCTGAAAGGTGATTCTGCTTTGATAAGTGTTTGTTTGAGTGTGGCAATGTGTTGCGTTGCCTCAGTGTTAAAGATTTGTTGTAACTCATCATGTTCAGAGATACTTGTTTCTGTTTCTGTTTCTGTTTCTGTTTCTGTTTCTGTTTCGAACACATTATTAGTACGTTTTATTAACTCATCAACTTGACTTGATGTAGCCATGTCACCTTGTATAAAACGAGTTAACAAGCTAGGAATAATTTGATAATTATCTGTAACTAGTTGTTTTGTTTCTGGGGAATTTGACTGTGTGCCTTCCATAACATGATTTAGCATGTTTTCTACGGCCCATGCTAACTCACCAATAATAGTCGCCCCAGCCATGCGGCCACTACCTTTGAGTGTATGAAAATGGCGTCGGATTACTTTTAATATTTCAGGGTCTTGTTGAGATTCCCAATCAGGAATAAGTATGTTTAGCTCGGTTAATACATCGTTGGCTTCTTCAATAAAGATCTCTGCAATTTCTGGATCTATACCTTCAGCAAAGTATGATTCTTGTTCAACACTTGTTTCAGTATCTACTTTTTCAGGTCCAGCAAGTTCATTGATATAGCGTTCAACACTTGTTTCAGTATCGGCTTTTTCAGGTTCAGCGAGTTCATTGATATAGCGTTCAACGCTTGTTTCAGCATCGGCTTTTTCAGGTTCAGCGAGTTCATTGATATAGTGTTCAACACTGGTTTCTACATCTGCTTTAGTGGGGTCAAGCACCATTTCAGCAGTATCAAGATTATCATGAGTTAATTCAGGTTGATTTTCAGTAACAATTTCATCTGTTTCATTTGATGCATAGCGGTCAAAATTGCTAAGTATATTCTGGGCATAATCTAATAACTGTAATTGTTGTTGGCCATGTTGAGTAAAGCCTTCCATATAGAGTTCTGTAGAAGCAACTACTTCAGCAAACAATCCCAGCTCATCAGTTGTAAGAGAGTGTCCAGTTGCACTGGTCTTCATCATCTGGTCAGCGGTGTTTTCAAGGAGGCTAGCAGCTTCACCCAGATTTAGCATCGTAAAACTACCGGCCATCAGTCCTAGTTGAAATGATGCTTCAGATAAAGTTTCAGAGGTGTTTTCCGGACGATCTTCTAATAAAGCCAGTGTTTCTTTAATATTACCAAGTTCATTGAGACATTCGCTGATAACTGTACGTTGAAGTTGATCTTCATCAATAGTTTGATCAATGCTGGTACCAGTACCTTGTTGTAAGATGCCTTCGACGTGAAGTAAGTCGTCAGCCAAAGCCATCAGCTGCTTATCATCCGGCAGTTGTTGTTGTTCAATTAGCTGTTGTAGTTGTTCAGATTGCTGCTTTAATACTGAACTAGCATAGATTTCATTTAATAGCTGTAGAGTCTCAGCCATACTGGTAAAGCGTTCGGAGATATCTTGAATAACATCTAGTGACTGTTCGGAGTGGCGATCAAATTGATCGGTTTGTTCTTTAATTTCTTGTAGTTGTTCTATTAGTGCCGTACGAACATCAGATATAGCATTATCACTGAAACTATAGATTTGTTGATATTGTTGTGGGTCAAAGAAATCAAGTTTGAATGCTTTTTTCAATGCAGTGGTGTGTTTTCCTGTGCTTGTAGAGCGCGCTACAAGTAATAATAGTTGGTCTATCAATGCTGTAGGATATAGGGAAAGTAACGGCTGTTCACCTTCACTACTAAATAGTTTAATAGGTTGATTCAGGTTACCTAAGCTAATTTTAACTTCAGGGTTAACAGTTAAGCCTTTATCCAATAGGGATTCAATAACGCCCTCTGCAACCCACCAAAAGATAATAGAACGTTCTTGTGTGCAGTGAAGGCGTAGATATTGAACAATACTACTCAGCTTTCGCAAGCTGGAATCATCATTATTATTTAACCAGTGTAAAATCGATAGCCGGAATGCATGACTCACTTTTTCCATCGTCAAACCAGTACTAGGTATGTCTTTTTCTGAGTTTGACGCAATATCATCAGGTAAAACCACAGATAAATTTGGCTTGAAGATACTACTGGCTTTAATGGCTTTATCACCACGGGCAACACGAAGTTCATTGATCGTTTCGATTAGTCGTATCGGGTGATCTTCTAATTCTAAACCAAGTAATTTCAGGTAATTAGGTAATAGCAATATACCTTTTAAAAGGCTATCTTGAGTTTGACCATTATCTGCAGCTTTCTCGTCGTGAAGAGCAATTGCCGAGGCCATCATTTCGCTAGTTAATAAATATGCTCCTTGCAGGCCTAGCATTTCCATAATGCCGTTAACTTGGTGCAATTGAGTGACGCACTGATCTAATAATAACTTTTCTTCAGGATCATCAATAAAGCGAGTTAACGCTTTCAGTGCATCAGATAGGGATTGTTTAATTTCATCCAGTACCCAAGCAAGTGCATCATAGTTACCACTAGTGGTCCGAGCCATCTGCTACTCCAGATCAGTGACGAAGGTGACTGTGACAAAATAAGACATATTCTGTATACACCTTAGGATTATGGCAATTTGAAGCCGGAAACGGAGGTGCGTAGCTCATTAGCAAGCTCTAATAGCCGGCCAATAGAAGCGGCACTTTCATTTGTTCCAGTCGATGTTTGCATGGTGATTTCTTGAATGACATTCATGCTGTCAGAGGTGCTCACAGCTGCTTGAGCCTGTTGTCTAGCAGCATCAGAAATATTAGTTATCAGATCAGCTAATTGGTGTGATACGGCTTCAATTTGCTCAAGAGCCGTACCGGCATCTTGAGATAGTTTTGCTCCTGACACCACCTCTGTGGTACTTCGTTCCATTGAGCTAATCGCTTCATTGGTATCACTTTGAATTGTTTTTACCAAAGCATCAATTTGTTTAGTGGCGTTACTGGAGCGTT
>Ga0164311_10002143_pt1 | contig 10065 bp, 11 predicted proteins | sample GuaBasSedimGuay2_FD_121796 | JGI IMG/M metagenome (GOLD analysis project Ga0164311, IMG submission 121796) | Subseafloor sediment microbial communities from Guaymas Basin, Gulf of California, Mexico - Guay2, Core 4569-9, 9-12 cm | ecosystem: Environmental > Aquatic > Marine > Hydrothermal vents... | reverse complement strand
CTTCAACCCGAGCTCATTCATTATCAGCTGTTTAAGTAGAGGATGCTCATCTAGTATCTTAAGCTCTCCTAGCCTTGAAGGATCTAAGGTGAACTCCTTACCGGAGGGATCCAAGATAATAAACCTACTTGGCTTAACTTCTACCACTTCTTTTAGGTCCCTGGGCGCTACAGGCTCCACAGACCTTGAAAGTTCGCTGAGTGGATGGCCCTTACAGCTAAGGGTGAAAGCCTTGTACCAACCAAAGGGAGCTCTATGTACCTTAAAGCCTTTCCTACCAAGTTCATCTTCCATGCACCTCAAGATCTCTAAAGCTACTGTAGGTTTAGCCAAGTTGCTCGATAAGTGAGCATAAGGGTAGAGCACGACTAGTGAAACCCCTAGCCTTTTAGCTACATCCTCCACCACGTTAATTCCTGTCTCAACCGACGCGGAAGGATTTGTCTCATCGACCGTTTCTACCGCGCAGAAAACTACAAGGCATTCATTGAAACTAGCCTCCCCTTTCCCCTTAGGTATAGGTTCAGGGTTCTTCATAGCTTCTCCAGTGACCTTGTAATCAAGGTGATCAGCGTGTATCAGGAGCAGCTTCATGGCTCAGACACCGTTTAAGCAGCGTTAGAATGGATCCCTTTTAGTTTTTGCTCAGGTTTAAGTAGCCTTCCACCATTTCAAGGTCAGAAAGCCTACCTATATCCCTCCAATACCCTTTAAGCTCCTTAGCCTTAACCTTAACCCCTCTCCTTAACAACTCCTTTACCGCATCGGTTAATTCATACTCTCCACGCTCACTAAGCTTCACATGTTCTAGGGCATCAAAGATGTCTTTACTGAAGAGGTAAACCCCAGCATTAATTAAACCGGGGCCTTTCCCAGCTTTTTCTTTAATATCCTTCACTACCTCGCCCTCAACCTCAACGATCCCATACTGAGAAGCGTCTTTTACCCTATAGACCGATAATACTACTGGATCCTCGTTGTGCATCCACCTTAAATCATCGGTGAAGAAGAGGTCGCCGTTCATGACCGCGAACTTATCATACTTCACAAAGCCCTTAGCAGCATAGAGCGCGTCGGCTGTACCCATAGGATGGGCTTGTTCACAGTACTTAACTCGATCTTTAAAGTAATCAACAATCACCTCTTTCTTATATGACACAACCAAAGCAATATCCTCAACCCCCAGTGCCTCTAGCTTCTCAACCAAGTACTCTACCACAGGTTTGCCGGCGATCCTGACCATTACCTTAGGGACTGTATCCGTTAAGGGGCGAAGCCTAACTCCCTTACCGCCACATAGCAAAACCGCTTGGCGTAGCAAGCCCTCTCCATCAAATAAAAGATAAATAAGGTTTAAAGCTCTTCGAGGAGCCCCCTCCTCTTCAGCCTCCCCCTGATCTGTTGGAACGCACGTTCCATCTTAGCTGCCTCTTCCTCTATGCTTACCGTAGGTTTAGGCGCTAAACGCTCCTCTAAGCCGCAGGAGCCGTCAGGTAGCAAAGCACGTTTCTCGCAGAAAGCGTATTTGCACTTGGGTCCTTGACAAGGCTCATTATCTAAACTGCAAAGCACCAGCGGAGGCTCAGCGAAGCTGCCAACCGGAGTTGAGGGTTTCATCGATCTCCTATCGCGCTCAAACCTTCCAAGTCTCACTGGTCTAGTACCCTTGTAGATCAGGGCTTTATTGCCGCATCTAAAGAAGGGGCAAGTAGGCCTGCAAGGTTTGCCCAAGAGCAGAAACCCCTGGACTTGACACGGTAACTGCAATTTTCTTCTTCTAAGCAGTCTAATTAAAGTTTCCATCCAATACCGTTAGGAACACCTAAGAGTTACTCCACCTTCACCTTCTCCCTTCTTACCTCAGTGTTGAGCGACGGCCTAACCTCCTCTATGGCTTTAATTTGAGCTTCAATTAAGGAGTCGACCAGTTTCAAGAAGCGCACGTAGAGTTCTAGGCATGACTCTAAGAAGCTCTCCCAAGCAACTATTGTAGTAGATAGGTTTACAACCATGGAGTCCATTAGCCTAACTGGGAGCTTCGATAGCTTAGCTAATTCTTCCTCGCTCATCCACCTCAGCCTCGAATATGATATGGAGCTCACCCCCGATAAGCTTAGCCCTGCTAAGCTTCATGTTATAGGTTATAGCTGGTAGGGGGATGAAAGACCTCACCTCCCCAACTTCACTATCCACTTTCACCATGATCTCCTCGCCCAGCCGCTCAACCTCGCATCGTTCCTTGTCTAAGAAGGGGGTCTTAATCACAAACTTCATCCATCCCTCACCTTGCTCTACGCTGAAAGGCCTACCTTCATAGAATACTCGGAGAGGGTCATCATCCTCGAAGAGCTCCTCGGCACATTTCCGTAGCAGACGTAGCCCCTTCAACTCTTCCTTAAATAATCTAACCTTCCTTATAGGCAGTGGATAGAAGGAGATTTCAGCTTCAGCGAGATACTTGGCCTGCGTCTTCCTCCATCCCTCAAAGTAGGGGTCTGAAACTTCGTCTGGAAGTACCTTGTTTATCACAGCCAGGTCGGCGTTGATGCCGTAGAGACCTGCGGTCATGTAAGTTCTCCTCAAGTTACCTATGCTGAAAGCATCGGGATTTGCTACAAGCCTTAAGCTTGTCTTCTTGGAGTCGGTCAATATTTCTTTAAGCTTCTCTAGCCTGTCCAGTAGCTTAAGGTCAGCTTCTATGACCTGTTTCGATGGAGCCGGTATCTTAACGAGGGGCTCTACAACCTTGGCCGCCCCTACTAGGCTCCCAGCTAGTTTAAGGAGCTTCCTGCTCATTGATCCCATGAGGGTTGGGAGGTAAAGATTCTTTAACGCCTCCCCTGAAGGCACGGTGTCCAAAATAATAGCGTCGTAGCCTCCCTCCTCGAATATGTCTACTATCTTCAGTAGAGAGAGGAAGGAGGTCATATTAGGCAGGGAGGCTACTTCATAGGCGAGAGTTTCATCAAGTCCCTTAGCCTTAAACACCATGGCGACGTATTCTTGAATTATCCCATACTTTTCCTTCACTTCCTTCAAGGGGTCTACTTGAAGAGCCCATAAATGGTCGGTTACCTTCGTCGGCTTAGGGCCTATCTCGGCCTCGAAGAGGTCCATTAAGGTATGGGCGGGGTCGGAGGACATGACCAGTACGTCACGCCTCGTTTCAGCGACCTTGGCCGCTGTGGCGCAGGACAACGCCGACTTGCCTGTACCTCCCTTACCTGTGTAGATGAGGACTCTCATGTAAGCTCAGGCTTAAAAGTGCTTAGGAGCTTTAAGTTTTGGGGAACATGACTGGCGAGGCTGAGGGCAAGCTTAGGTTGGCTTCCAGAGTAATCTTGGAGCTTGAGGCTGGCGGTTTTAAGGAATTAGAGGCCGACGTCTTCATCCACGTTAAAGGTTACTCGCTCGCACGAGTCACCCACCTAGACATTGAACACGAAGAGCTGACAGGCCTCCTTCCACCTAAAGGAGGTAAGTTCCTAACCATCCAAGGGGTTACAGGAGGGCTTAGGATAAGCTTCCATCCACCTCAACGAGGAGTTAAGAATTTAATGGTGGAAAATAGTCACCTAAACCAGGTGTTAAAACCCGGGGAGAAGACAAGGACTTGGGTTGGAGGTAAATACGGAGGAATCTACATAGGTTTTAGAAAAACTGAAGTAAGGAAGCTTGAAAACCTAGCTTTAAGATTATTCAATGTAGAGCCAAGGTGAGTGTATGAAGCCTGCAGTATTGGTAATCGATATGCTCAACGACTTCATTAAAGGATCGTTAAAAGTCCCTGGAGCAGAGGAACTCGTACCTAAAATAAGGAAACTTCTTGAACATGCCAGAAACCACCACGTCCCTGTAATTTATGCTTGTGACTCCCATCTACCTCAGGTAGATAGGGAGCTTGAGGCCTGGGGACCTCACGCTTTAAAGGGCAGCTGGGGAGCTCAAGTTGTTGAGGAGCTAGCTCCCAAGAAAGGAGATTTCATCGTGGAGAAGCGTAGGTACAGCGCTTTTTACTCTACTGACCTTGAACTATTGCTAAGAGAACTAAACGTGGACACCTTAATCCTCGTAGGCGTAGCAACCGATATCTGCGTACAGCATACCGCCGCTGATGCCTTCTATAGGGGATTCAAGCTGATAGTTGTCGATGACTGCACAAAAGCCCTTAGCGATGAAAAACACGTTAAAGGCATAGAGGTGATGAAGGATCTATATAAAGCAGAGGTCGTAAATCTCGACGAGGTGCTCAGGAAAGCTTTCCAGAAGAGCCCTTAGCCAAGGAAACCTGTTCCTCGATAACCTTGATCAACTTTTCTGCATCTTCTCCTTTAAGCCTATCCAGGGTTATTATTTCATCTTCCCCTTTGACCTGCGCTTTAAATCCTCTACGTCCTTTGCTAACCTTAAATTGCTTCACCGCAGACCACCTAAGCTCCTCTCCTGTCTCACTTCTTTTAAAGAGAGACGACGAGTAGACCCGCTTAATCAGCCGCCTGTTGGTAGCTATGTAGAGCACCGAGTAGTTAGATGATGAGAAGTAGAGCGCCATAAACAACAGCACCAGTAGCAGAATCCAACCAAAGTAGCCTGACAGTACGATCACCGCTATTAGGAGGAGGGGGAGGGAGAAGAGAAAGAGGGTTGACCCAGACCACTGCTTAGAAACCATAGATAGGATCTCTTCACCAGCCTTAAACCTGAGCCTCTTCTTCAAGGCCTCAAGAAACTCTGCCTCTACCTTGGCGTTATATAGCGCTTCAACCCGTCTCTTCACTCCAAGCTGCTTTAACAACTTCTTCTCTTCTTCCTTAAGGTCCGGAGAAAGCTCCTTCTCCACCTCCTCCTCTATCTTAGCTAGCTCCTCGGAGGTTACATACTTAGATATCCTCTTCTCAAACGATGATCTAGCTGAAGCGAAAAGTATGAGCCACATGCCCGCCGCGACAAACCCCATTAGAATGAAAGGTAAGGCTAACGCGAGCATGAGAGGAGGAGAGGGCAAGCCAAACCAGAAACCAGCTAGACCAATTAGAAACATGAGAGCAGCAATTACGAAGAACAGTATGCCTAGAAGTTTCAATTTCTTGGGAGGCATTAGCGAAAGCCTATCCTTTAGCCCTACTCTCCTCAAGTTTTTACCCTTCAAGGAATAGACGTTAATACCTATTAAGCTTAAATACAGCTTAGGCCTCGCAGGTGAAGGAGGGAATACTATGGCTACTAGGCATCAGCTTTACGAATACGACTACGAAAAAGGCACCATTAAACTGAAGAACAGGTTATGTCCTAGGTGCGGTAAGGTTATGGCTAAACATGGTGATCGATGGACATGTGGAAGCTGCCAGTTTACGATCTTTGAAAGAGGGAAAAGTTGACGGTGTATATGTTGAAGTTGATATATATCGTCATAGATGGAATGGCCGATAGACCCCTGGAGGAGCTTAACGGCCTTACTCCTTTAGAATACGCTTCCACACCTAATCTTGATGGCTTAGCTAAGAGAGGAGTTACCGGGTTAATGTATACTGTAGAGAAGGGGGTAGCGCCTGAAAGCGACGTAGCCGTGATGTCTATTCTAGGCTACGACCCTAGACGATATCACACAGGCCGAGGGCCGTTAGAAGCTATAGGAGCTGGTATAGAAATGAAAGACGGGGACTTAGCCCTTAGATGCAACTTCGCTACCGTAGGTGGCGACTGGGAGCTCATTGACAGGAGGGTGGGTAGGAGTCTTACTAGCGAAGAAGCCGCAGAGTTAGGGAGTGCTATCAACAAGGAGGTGAAGCTCGAGTCCCATCCGGCCGACTTCGTATTTAAGACCACGATAGGGCACAGAGCAGTGTTGGTTATAAAGGGGAGGGGGATTAAGCTATCGGCCGACATAACCAACACCGACCCTGCCTACGTTAAGCTTGAAGGGATGGGCATAGCTAGCGTAAAACCGGAGAGAATGGTCAAGCGCTGCGAGCCTTTAAAGGATACACCTGAAGCTAAGGCTGCTGCAGAACTAGTTAACGAGTTCACGGTGAAGTCAAGGGAACTTTTAGAGAAGCATCCTATTAATGTTAAGAGGGTTGAAGAAGGTAAGCTTAAGGCTAATATCGTGCTAATGAGGGATGCAGGCGATAAAACACCTAAGCTCTTCAACTTGAACGAAAAATACGGTTTAAGGTTTGCTTGTTTAGCCGACATGCCTGTGGAGAGAGGAATAGCAAAACTAGCTGGAATGGAGGTCATCCCTATACCTCCTCCTACAGGAGATTTGAAGAACGATTATGGATTTCGGGTCGAGAGACTCCTAGAGGTGCTTCCACACTTCGATGCTTTTTACATACATATCAAAGGCCCTGATGAGCCGGGGCACGACGGAGATGCCAGACGCAAAGCAGAGGTGATCTCGCTGGTGGATGAGGAGTTTATGGCTCCTCTTTTAAGTAGCGTTAAGCTCAGCGAGACTGTGATATGTGTAACTGCTGACCACGCCACACCATGTAGTCTCAAAGCCCATAGCGATGACCCAGTGCCCATATTAATAGCTGGAGGAGGCGTGGAGGAAGATGAGGTCCAAACATTCTCGGAGAGAAGCTGCGCCTTAGGTAAGCTGGGACTTTTAGAGAAAGGAGTAGAGCTTATGCCCATACTTGTAAAGGCTGTTAAGGCTGGGTTAACTTAGCTAACGCTTCTTTAAGCCTAGAGTATGTATCTTTCAGAAGCTCCGGCAATACCTTCGTCCCCGACACCACAGTCATGAAGTTGGTATCGCCAGCCCAGCGAGGAACAACATGGACATGAATGTGGTCTTCCACCCCTGCGCCTGCAAACCTACCTATATTAATGCCCACGTTAAACCCATCAGGCTTTAAGGCTTCAGTGAGTAGCCTCAAACCTAGAGAAGTACACTTCATCAAGCCTAATAACTCCTCTTCGGTTAAGTCCATCAAGCTGGGTTTATGGGAGTAGGGAGCTATCAGTAGGTGGCCCGTATTGTAGGGGAAGATGTTCAACATAATGAAGCAGTTAGGCCCCCTATAAACTATGAAGTTCTCTTCATCCTTGCCCTCGCTGGGTTTACGGCAGAAGATACATTCTTTAGGCTTCTCGGAGGTTATGGAAGTTATATATTTCATTCTCCAAGGAGCCCAAAGTCTCTCCAAGCAGACTCGCCTCCACATAATCGGATACTAGAACCTAGTAGTCCTATTGGCTAGTTCGTAGGCATTTAAAGGTTCTGTATCCAAATTAAGTTTTAGATAGGCAGCCCTCAAGTTCATGTATGGAGGACCTTTTCTTGAGAAGAGCGTGAGGACCTTACCTTCATGTCTAACTTCTACTCCTTCAGGACAGGGTTCATGTCCTCTAATTAAAGTCTTAGCTCCAGCTAGTCCTAGCAGCTTTGAAGTTATGTCAGAGCCGAAGAGTCTTCCTGCTCCTCTAGGTGAAGGATATGACCCCGTAACGCCATCTACAGGATCATTCCATAGGACCTCCTCCAAGATAGATTTAGAGGGATGTAGCCTTGAAGCCTGAGAGAGCTCTTGAAGAGAGGTTAATGTGCTTGGAGCACCACCATGTAGAAGGACATAGGAACCTTCCACTATAGCGGCTACATGAAAAACGTCGAAGAGCCTCCTCACAGCAGCATAGACTTCCTCTCCCCGCCTAGAAAAGCGTTTATAAATCATCAAGGGGAGGTCGTGAGGGCTGGCTAATAGATCGGGTGGTCCTTCATGGTTTCCTCTAAGCAGGAAGACCTGTTCAGGATACTTTTCCTTTAATTTAAGCACCACGTAATACACCTCTACTGAATGGACCCCCCTATCTCCATAGTCTCCGAGGAAAACCAACTTAACATCTTCCTTAAAGGAGAAGCCATCCTCGATAATGTATAATAGGCTTTGAAGGTCGCCGTGAAGGTCGCCCACCACTACTAATTCCCCTCTCTTAGGGATAGTTATCAAATCCCCCTCCACTACTACGTCTCCAATCCTACCGTTCTCGACCGCTGTCCTCTGAAGCCGAATTACATTCTCAACTACTTCTATAAAGCCGTCAGCGCTTACCGTGTAAGCCTCTTCGATTAAAGAAGACAACCTCGACAACTCAGCTCCGTAGAGGATAGATAGTCAGGTGAAGATAAGGGTTTAACAAACTTTTCTTTCACGGCATCTCTCTTCCCTTAACCATGGCTAGGAGCCTCCTTAAACACATCTAAAATGTAAATCCAGCGCCTAGACGAGCTGTGGAGCACAGCGTCATACCTACTTGGAAGTTACGTAAACGCTTACTTAACATGGTTGGCGAGTAGACGCCTCGTTAAGGTTTAAAGGCGGACACCGCCGCTCTTTAATTGTCGCCAACGCAACGTTCAGGTGAGGGGGTAGAAGCTGCTCAGCCAGGTAAGGCGGGAAGTCTGTAGAGAATTGGCTAAGGCACTAAACCTCCAAGAGAAAACCGCTAACCTGCTTTGCCGTGTGCTGGAGAGGGGTAAGCTGAGAGTGACGATGGTTGAGGTCGCAGCGCTAGCTGAAGAAGAGGGAATTGATGAAGAAGAACTCTACGACGCGCTGCTTGACCTTGAAGGTGTTAGGGCAATGGTACCTGTTAGGTCTAAGACAGGTAGAGGATTGGCATGGGAGCACAGAGCGTTAAAGGTGGGGCCCGGGGAGGAACTGGAGGTACCCATTGCTGTGTACTATGCTTTTGAAGGCTTACTGTGGACGGGGAGGTGGAGCTATGAGTATGCGGCCCAGAGGTATTTTGAGGCTATAAGAGAAGTTCACGCTAGCTCCTTCACGGAGGCTCTCAAAGTCATGGTTTCGAAGACCTCCCAGCTGTTAGTCGACGCCGAGCTAATAAAAACATCCATCATCGAAGTAGGCCTCCCCGAGAGTGAGGCTGGAGTGTTAATTTCTGAGCTCAAGGGAGGAGGCTTCATAAGCCCCCTGATATCCATGTCTCAGCTTAAGCCCACAGCTAAAGGCCCATACTACGAGCTAAACCCTGCCCTCTTTAGAGGTGCAGTGAGAAGTAAACCCTTCATGCATGCCTAATGGTTCCTTCAACAGCGGAAGGTCAGACTGACTAAACTTAAATGTTTAAGAGCTGGAAAGTAGGTAGCAGCCTCATTAAACCTGGGATTCAAATTAAAGAGGTTCCAAAGGTATCCACCACTACTTAAGGTCATAGTTAAGACCTAGAGTAGATAAGTAGTCATAGGAGAAGCTCGAAAAAGGTTAACGCTTACGATAATGTATTAATAAACTCCCTAGCAAAGCTTATCCGAGCACGCAGCGTAGCTTAGACGCTTCAGGGGTGCGGAGCTACGCGGAGGAAAGAAGAAAATCTAAAGTTTAGAATGATGGTAGTAGAGAAGCTTAGACTACTCAAGAAAACCTACTCTTACAATGAACTAGCGAGGAAGCTAGGAAAACCAGAGACTGTATTGTGTAGGTATGTGAAGGGAGATGTTTTGCCAGGCGAGGAAACCGCAAGAGAGCTTTGGGAGGCTTTAAGCAGGTTTGAAGACTTCGCAGAGACTCTTAGAAGTAGGCTCAAGTTCGATAACTATGGTTTTGCTGACACCACTAACCTAATCCATGATCCTCACCTATTAATGCAAGCCAGCTTAGAGGCATCCATGCGTTTTGCCGGTAAGCGACTGACGAAAATTCTCACCGCCGCGGTAAATGGCATACCCTTAGCCACTTCCATAGCTCTTTACCTAGAGATACCCTTAGTGGTGGCTAAGAGAACCAAGGATATAGGAGTAAAGGAGTTTATTGAGGAAGCCTATCCCTCTGGAAGCCCAGCCATGCTCACCACCCTATATGTCCCCAAGGAGGCTTTAAGCCCTAAAGACGATGTATTAATAGTTGATGATTTGATAAGGTCGGGAAAGACCATACAGGCTCTCATGAACTTAACTAGGAAAGCCAAAGCTAATCCCATAGGCGTATTCGTGCTTCTAGCCTTCGGAGAGGAGTGGAAGAGGAACCTCGATAGGCCCCCATGCCCTATCGAGGTTGCCTTAACCCTCCCCTCCACAGAGGGAGGGGTAGGCAG
>Ga0164311_10002141_pt1 | contig 10065 bp, 12 predicted proteins | sample GuaBasSedimGuay2_FD_121796 | JGI IMG/M metagenome (GOLD analysis project Ga0164311, IMG submission 121796) | Subseafloor sediment microbial communities from Guaymas Basin, Gulf of California, Mexico - Guay2, Core 4569-9, 9-12 cm | ecosystem: Environmental > Aquatic > Marine > Hydrothermal vents... | reverse complement strand
GATAATGTGCCACTATTTAAAGACATAGAAAAACCCATTATAGGTGTTGTCCATCTAGAACCCCTTCCTGGAACGCCTCTTTACAAAGGAGATTTAGGGGAAATATTGGAAAGAGCACTAAAGGATGCAGAAGCTCTTTACGCAGGAGGGGTTGATGGAATTATTGTAGAAAACTATGGTGATAAGCCTTTTACTATTCGTGTAAGAAACCCATTGACCTTGACATCGTTTGCAATAATAGCGTGCGAAGTTAGAAAGAAATTCAGCGACATATATTTGGGAGTTAATGTTCTCCGAAACTCAGGTGTAGAAGCGTTTGCTATAGCTTACAATATTCGTGCAGACTTCATAAGAGTTAATAATTTATGCCAAGTACTTGCCTCACCTGAAGGAATAATATACCCTATTGCAAGAGAACTTATAAGTCTGAAAGAAAAGCTAAGGCCTCAAGTTAAAATATTTGCAGACGTAAATGTAAAGCATGCTTCTCCCCTAGATAGAAGACCTATTGAAGAAGTAGCTAAAGACTGCACGGAAAGATGCTTAGCTGATGCATTAATAGTGACAGGACCGAGAACGGGAGAAGAAGTAAACATTGAGGAGCTACTTAGGGTAAAGAAAGCCATATTAAACCCCGTCATTGTAGGTAGTGGGGTAAACGTTAGGAACATAAATAAGTTCTGGAAAATAGCTGATGGCTTCATTATAGGGTCATTTTTCAAAAAAGACGGTAAAGTAGAAAACCCCGTCGACTACAATAGAGTATTAAAGCTCATAAGCCACGTCAAATCGTTAAGAAAACAAGGTTAAATATCAAGTGAGGAGAGCTAGGAAAAGAAAATGTATAGCTTAGTGATCCTTGCCGGTGGGCTTTCTCAAAGACTTGGCTCAGCATATAAGCCTCTAGTGAGGCTAAAAAACAAAGCACTAATTAGGCTAGTTGTTGAGAACTTAGAGGAACTATTTACTGAAGTAATTATAGTTGTGAAAAGTGAGAAACAAAAGAATCTTCTTAAACCTATCCTAAAGGATAAAAATGTAATCTTCACTTTAGACTCTTCAATATTTGAAAATGGACCACTAGTTGCTATGTACACTGGGGCCTTGAAAGCACAATACTCTAAACTATTCATAATAGCATCGGATTATCCCTTCATCGAATCGAATTTAGCCCTAAAACTTTTAGAGAAACTTAGTGAATATGAAGCCGCAATACCCATGTGGCCTAACGGATACATAGAACCCTTAGTTGGATCATATAGAAGAGAACCCTTGGTAAACTATTCTTACAAAGCTTTAATGAAAGGTTTAAGAAGGGCTAGAGAACCCTTAAACTACATGAAGACATGTTATGTAAATGTTTACGAATTAACGCCAATACCTGAAATAGTTTTCCACAACATAAATACTATTGAAGACTTAGTTAAGGCTGAGAAATTTTACGATATGTTTTTCAGACGGGAGTTCACTTAATCATCTCTCATTAAGCGGCAGAGCTTCATCATCTATGAGTGTTTTCGTTTTCAATAAACTTAAATCTATCTCCTACATTTAAATGTGGAATGGATGTTTGAAGGTGTACTTTATGAGGTTCTACATTGCCAGGGAAGAGGAAATAGTAAAGGGTAAAGCTACAGATGTTTATTTTGTAAGAACAGAGAAAATTTTAAGAGAAAAAGGACTAGCGGACGTTAAGGTTAGGATGGAGTTCCATTCTACAGGCTTACCTAAAGGCTATGAGTGGGCAGTTTTCTCGGGACTTGAAGAAGCGTTAAAGGTTTTAGAGGGAAAACCGGTTAGAGTATGGGCTTTACCTGAAGGTACAATATTTAAACCTAATGAACCTTTAATGATTATTGAGGGCAATTACGCTGACATAGCTACGTTAGAAACACCTCTCCTCGGCATTCTTAGACACTATAGTAGTATATCAACTGCAGCTGCTAGAATTAAAAGAATAGCTGGAGACAAAGCAATTCTATTTTTCGGCTTAAGAGCACTACACCCCATATTACAGCCAATGGCCGATAGAGCAGCATATATAGGTGGTGTTGACGGGGTATCTGGTGTTTTAAGCGAAAAGTATTTAGGCTTAAAACCTATAGGAACAATGCCCCATGCATTAATAATAGTTTTCGGCAGTCAGGAAGATGCATGGAAAGCTTTTGACGAAGTAATGCCCGAAAATGTACCTAGGATAGCATTAGTCGATACATTCTATGATGAGAGAATAGAATCCCTAATGGCAGCTAAGCTTCTAAAAGAAAAACTCTATGGAGTAAGGCTAGACACTCCAAGTAGCAGGAGGGGAAATATGTTAGAAATAGCTAGGGAGGTACGTTGGGCTCTTGACATTCATGGATTTAAGCATGTAAAAATATTCATTAGTGGAGGAATAAACGAGGAAAATATTAAGGAGCTTAAAAAAGTAGCTGATGGCTTCGGCGTTGGCACTTCAATAGCCTTCCCTAAGTCCATAGATATAAGTGCTGATATAGTAGAAGTATTCAAAAATGGCAAATGGCACTACATGTCGAAGAGGGGGAAACTTCCCGGGGCAAAACAATTACATGTATGCCCTAATCACATTAATGAACGTGAAATACGCTTACTCGGTATGAGAGAAGAACTCGTATGTACTAAGTGCAGTGCAAAACTTAAGCCGTTAATGGTAAAATTTATAGATAATGGTAAGCTTATAAGAACACTACCCAGTATACAGGAAATTAGGAAGTATGTTTTAAATCAGCTATTCAAGCTTCCTGAACCTTAGCCTTAGTAATCTTCACAATGCATAGATATTTTTTTCTATACTTTCCGGGTTCAGCTAGTACCTCTATTCCCTCGTAATCTGCATTATATAATCTGAGAGCATACTTTGCCGGGTCTAAATTGTGCCTTGACATTAATTCTCTCATAGCGTTTATTAAAACCTGGACAGCGCTTCTTAGCTTCGTAGTTTTAGATTTTAACTCATCTAAATGTTCTTCATAAAACCTATGAATTTTTCTTATGCCAACAATGTTCATTATTGTTGATGAGTAAACCACCACTAATCCTATAAGAAGCAATAAGTAGGGTAAAATACCATAACCTGGTAAGTAAACTATAATAGCGCTTATGAACAGTATAGGTACTGCAGCGTAGATTAGGTATTTGGATCTACTAAGCCTCTTATACCATTTAAACATTCTTCCATCTCTCAGAGGATAACGAAGAACTATTTCTAATATCCTCCTTATCGACTTCCATTTGAGCGGGACGTTAAATGAAAGTTCATAGTACGCACGTTCTATAGCCTTAATAGACCTAACTTTACCTACACGGTAAGCATCAAGAGATTCTATGAGAAATACTAAGTTCTTTAGATCCCGCTTAACTGTTTTATCCACTTTAGCCATTGTTTTAACCTCAGAATTAAACTGCAACTAGCATAGACCAGTATTTATAAACCTCTTTAACATACTCTTATATTTCTCATTAAAACAGTTATCTATGAACAAAGTCAGGAGAGCTATTTTACTTGCAGTTTCAGCTGATAGATCATGTTCTATTCTACATGCATCTTTTTCAGCAACATCTTCAGGTATTTCTAAAATGTCTTTCAGCAAATGTTTTAAAACTTTCCATCTTTCATATAGTTCTCTTGCTATTTGCTCGCCTTTCTCGGTTAAATCTATGTAACCATATTTCTCGTAATGAACAAGACCCATTTTTGAAAGTTTCTTCATAGCATCTGTAACGCTTGGCATAGTAACTTTCAAATTCGAAGCTATCTCCTTGACTCTTATGACTTTTTTCTTATGCTCGACCTTTAGCCTGTATATGGTTTTCAAATACTCTTGCATTGTTCTCGATAAAAACAAATTGGTCACCTACTACATAGTAACCTATGTAACTTTCTTAGATAAACCTAACTTTGATATATTGTATGCTCATTTTAAAATGAAGATTACAGGGGCTCCAAGGGTTTTAAGTTTAAAGAGATCATATAGTTTACCAACATTAGATATTTGCGTTAAGACTAATATTATATTGCCTAATGGTACATGCCCGCTCTGATTAAGTTCCCTAGCTAAGACTACTTTGAACCCCTCTTTTTCAAGCATATTTACTATAGGGGTAATGTTTAATCCTGGCTTATAGTATATAGAAAAGCGGCACTCTATCTCCCTACATGCATCTCTAATGACTTTCACTAACTCTTCTTCAATAACATAGTCAACTATAATTGTTACATTATAAATTTTAGTCTCTGCCATTATAATTCCCTAGAATATTCCATGCTTTTCCTTAAGTATATTTTTACTGTAGGTGCAATACTTTTTATCACTTTAACTATTTTATTTACGTAGTGTTCACTGTTTTTAACTATAGGGCTTATGTTAATGTAGCATTCGTTTAAGTGTGATAGTAAGTGTATCGTGCATACTATTTTCCCATGCGCCATTACTAAGTAATCGTAAGCATGTAATCTAATGTAAAATCCTCTATTTCGTAATAAATGCGCAATTCTTTCTCTATTTTCCTTTAACTCTAGGGGGTTTAGGTATGACCTCAACAGGTTCACCTAATGCCTTCTCTATTTCATCGGGCATTATAGGTCCTATTCTAATAATCTTTACCATATCTCCAGTTACATCTACTATCGTTGAAGGCACTCCGCCAGGTGAAGGACCTGCATCAAGTATTAAATCTACTTTTCCGTTTAGAATTCTCAATGCTTCTTCAGCCGATTTTGCCGCTTTAAACCCTGATTTATTAGCGCTTGTACCTATAATGGCTCCTCCACATAACTCTATAAGCTTTAAAGTTACTTCATAATTCGGTATTCTTAGCCCAATACCTTCTTTACCGCCCGTTACTACTGATGGTACATGCTTCTTTTTTCTAACTATAATTGTTAATGGTCCAGGCCAAAATTTCCTAGCTAACTTAAGGGCTCTGCTATTAAATATGCCAAGTTTAAATCCTTCTTCCAGCGTACTTATTAAAACTGGTAGGGGCTTACTTAAGTCTCTCTCCTTAACTCTGAAAACTCGTAGTACAGCTTTTTCATTGAGAGGGGTTGCTCCCAATCCGTAAACGGTATCTGTTGGGTAGACTATTATTCCTCCAGACTTTACAATCATAGCTGCTTCTCTTATCTTCTCTATGTCGGGTTTTTCAGGGTTCACTTTTAGTATTATGGGCTTAGACATTGTAGAACTACCATTTAACATAAACTAGCATATTACCTGGTAAAATAATTTATTTTCATTAGCCGCGCATGTCTGCATCATCGCTTAAGCTCATCCCTTGTAAGCCTCTTCATGGAGTATTCAGTACCGCGCGGCATAAATTTATATGTCGCACAAGGCTTATATTGTTACTGCTAGGTGATGAATACTTTCCAGGCCGATGTATGGAGAAGGATCAACCAGCTGATGGTGTTTTCTAATGTTTACTAGAAGAGAATATATCATGACCCCTGGACCTACACCTATTCCAGAGAGAATAATTAAGGCTATTACTTCTAAGGAGGCCTTACTGCCGATGTATGATAAAATATATGGAGAAGATCTGAGACTTGTTATGAAACTCACCGATTCTGACGGAAAAGCAGTAATTATGGGCGGTGGTGCCACAGTAGGCCTCGAATCAGCATTATCATCACTTATAGGAGATTATGATAAGGTTCTCGTCTTGTCGGCAGGGTTTTTTGGTGACATATTATCTAACATGGTAAAATTGTATTCGAAGAAAGTAAATATCCTAAGAGCAAAGGTAGGAAGCACGGTTAGTGATGAAGATACTAAGAAATTTCTTAAAGAAAATCCTGACGCTAAATTCGTTGTTTTAACACATTGCGAAACCTCTACAGGTGCCCTCTTTAACCTTGAAAGCTTATCTGAGACTATTAGAAGCTATAGTAATGCATTAATAATTGTTGATTGCGTTTCAACTATTGGAGCAATACCTATAAGTATCAGAAAAGGCCATGCGGATGTACTGATTTTTGGTGTACAAAAGGTTTTGAATATGCCGCCTGGCTTAGCTATTATTGCGCTAGGGAAAAATGCTTTAGACATTTTAGAAAGGAGAGAAGGTAGAAGTTATTACATGAACTTAAAAACATGGATAAGTTGCTGGGAAGAACGGGGTTATCTACCATCGACTCCCCCGGTTAATCTATTATATGGTCTTAGAGAAGCCATAAATATACTATTTGAAGAAGGTCTTGAAAACGTATTCAAAAGACATGAAAAAGTATCTAATGCTCTTAGAAATTATTTAGAGAAACTGGGTCTAGAACTTGTCGTAAAAGACCATAACATTGCTTCTCCAACGGTTACTGCGTTCCATGTTCCTGCCAAAATATCTGATAAAGAGTTTACTGACAGACTATGGAGTGATTTTAGAGTCCTCATAGCTAGAACTTACGGTGAGCTTAGAGGAAAAGCTGTAAGAATAGGTCACATGGGTTCCTCAGCTACATTAGATAATATCTATGTAACCTTAATCGCTATAGCATCAACACTAAGAAAAATGGGGGTTCAAATCTCGAAACATGTGTTTCAAAATTTACTTCTTAATGTAAGCTAGTGGATTTCTAATAATTTCCTTCAAAAACTCTTTCCAGCCTTTAAAAGTAATATCTTCAACTATTTTTTCCCAGTTTACTTTAACTAATATTAGGAGAAGCACGATAGTTGCTATGAGAGATACTATAGCTGCTAGAACGGATGACTCCCCCGCAATTAGCCTTATAATGCCTCCGAAAAGTAATGCCATATAGGTTATGATGATTTTTCCTATGACCGCTGCTGCGAAGAATTTAAACGGGCTATAACCCATAGCACCCAATGGTATGTAAAGTATATCGTCAGGCAGAGGTGACGCAGCGAAAATTAAGACCGCTACAAATACGCTTTTACCTGCAAGTTTCATGAATAGTTTCATGCTTTTCTTGGTTTTCTCAGGAATAACTTTCCTCGCGGCAAACCCTATCAATAACACTATAACCTTACCTAGAGCTGCACCTAATCCTCCGAGAACAGCTATTCCTATGCGGATCAGAGGATTACCTATGGCTACGCCGTATTGTACAACAAATATGAGGTATGGTATTGTAGAGTAAGGTATGACATTACCTAGAAAGGAGACTAAGAATACGCCTAGGGGACCGTAAATATAGATAAGCTCTCCTAGCTGTTCGAACAATAATGCGGCACCTACATGGCTTAATTAAATTGAATGGTCGTGAACATAATATGTTGGAACTAGTACTTATAAGCATTTCTTAATGAACATTAAAGTTTAAATTTCTTCGGCTAGTTATTCTGTAAAATGGATGATGAGTTTTCGGGGAGTATGAGTAGATGATGTAACGCGGTTACCCGGCTGACCTCATGTAATAGAGTATTTTGAAAGCAGCTTCTCTGCTTCTTCAACATCTTTATGTGTATCAATGCTTTTCCAAAGAACATCAGTATAATCTACTGCTTTTAAGAGGCCCTTCTCAGCTAATATTGGAAACGCCGTTTGCTCTATATCTCCTTTTTCAGGCAGATACTCGAAAATTTTAGGTGTTAAACAGTAAACACCAGCATTAATCCAGTACTCACGGAGCACAGGTTTTTCTACAAAGCTCATTATTTTTCCTGTTTCCGGATTAAACCTTATTATCCCATATGGTGATTTTAGAGGAACTACTGCAATTGCTCCTACGATATCGTTGGTTAGTGCTTCACTTAGCCTTTTAAGATCCAAGTTAGTTATAATGTCTCCGTTAAGAACGAAGAAATGTTTCTCATTCTTTAATACATGTTCCGCGTTTTTCAAACCCCCAGCTGTTCCTAAAGGCTCATCTTCAACTACATAACCTACCTTTACACCGAACCTTTTGCCACTACCTATTTCTTCAATAATTTTCTCCTTCAAATAACCGACAGCTAAAATGACTTCATCAATACCGCTTCTCCTTAACCATTCGAACTGCCATGCTAAAATAGGTTTACCCTTAATCTCAATAAGAGGCTTAGGGCGCTCTTGAGTTAGCGGTCGAAGTCTTTTCCCAAAACCTCCGGCTAGAATTAGTGCCTTAACCATGGTATCAACTCCTTCTCGTAATAATTGAGGATCCGCATGTAATATTGTGAGTATCTACCTAAATAAGTTTTTTAAATAATCTAATATGTTGGAAATAAACCAAAATTAATGTTTGAGTAGATAATTATGGAGAAACTTAGTAGCGTTATCGAGTTATCTAGGAGGTTTGAAAAGAAGTTATCATTACTATGGCCTATTATCATAGGTTTATATTTTGCCTTCTCAATATTAGTATCAATAATGAACTTTCTTAAAATGTTAGAAATAGGCCATGAAACCCTGGAGGAAGTAATAACCCCAATGACTTGGAGCATTTACGCTTTAGGCATTCTTGCTGTATACTTTACGTACTTAATAATTCAAAGGAGAAACTGGCACTTCGCCAGAATGTACCTTATATTCTCGGAAATATTGAAGCTTATAAGAATTAAACCGTTAACTGATAATCTTCAGCTTAAAGCCTCATTAATAGGAAACATGTTAGAAGAGATTAAGAGCGAAGAGAAACCTAGAAATGTTTTTCTATGGATTATCGCCTCAGCCATATCATTCGGCTTCTTCGGACTATTAGCATCTTATATTGTGCATAGAGACTTCCACAAGCATTCAATAAGGGAGGAGAAGATAGTAAGCCTTTTCACTGAACTATCTGTCTTTAGCTCTGAAGTTAAAACTTATGTAGTTAGAAAGAAAAGCATAGTGCACCTATTGCTTTCTATATTAAGTGCTGGTCTCTATGCTCCTATATGGATTTACATGTTCATTAGAGACTTCAATAAGCATATTGAAGAACATAAAATCATAGATGAGCATTTAAAAAGATTTTTGGAAGAGCTTTAGCTACTTAGCTTCCTTTGCCTTTTTCCTTAAAGCTTTAATGGCTTCAACTTCTTCTGTTAATCCGTAAAATGCTGCTATGAACTTTAACGCGTTTCTTTTCTTTCTTCTGTCAAATTTCACAATTTTTGTCCATCTATCTTCAGGTAATGGTTGATATTCTACATAGCCTCTTTCTACTGTTGCTTTCCATAGTTCTTCACCTTTATCGTTCATTATTAATACTGCATTCCATCCTATTAGCCCTAAAGCACCCACCGTAACATCAGAGTAGTAGGACAGAAATTCTGGGCAATGCCTACAAGCTGGAATTAGAAACTTAGCAGCGTCTTTTAACGAATACTCAACAGTCCTACCATCTTTTAAGTAAAAGTAGAACTTTGCCTTAATGTTTTTCTTTACAACTTCCTCCGGTTTTACCCCAGCTGATTTCATCATCTCAAGCATTTTACTCCATTGCCAGTTTTCGGAGCACATTATGCTTATGGTGTATGCTACTTTACTAACAAATTTTCTTAGCCCGACTTCTCTCGCCCTTTGTATAGCTCTTATCTGGCAGGGTAATCCAACAGCTAGAACTTTATTTAGCTCTGGATGGGTATATGCTAAAGCTTCGAGCAAGTGGTTTACTGGGCTGTAAACGTATTTGCTCCCAGCAGCCTTTATTACATCTTCCTTAGTTTTAGCTATAATAGGTACGGGTCTCCAATATTCATCTCTTGCTACGAGAAATGCTGCATCAATAAGGCCTTCTTCAAGTGCAGCTATTATTAGAGATGATGTCACACCGCCATCTTGAGCTACTTTTCCTAGTGCTTCAATTTTTGTTCTAGCTAAGTATTTCTCCTTAGGTACTGGAGGTTCAATAAACATTTCCTTCTTCATAGCAACGTGTGGGCATACCATAGAGCACAAACTACAGTATACGCAAGCATCCTCTGTTATTACTGGGTGGTCTGGTTCTTCGAAGATATAATTCACTGCTTTTGTTGGACACACTGCAGTACAAAAGCCACAATATGAGCAGAGGTCAGCGTTTATTATTTCGAAAACGTTTACTGGTATAATATTACTAAAAGGCCCTCTATATGTGTAAAACCTTATCTTAGGTGTTGCCATAACACGTCACCTATGATG
>Ga0164311_10002140_pt1 | contig 10066 bp, 7 predicted proteins | sample GuaBasSedimGuay2_FD_121796 | JGI IMG/M metagenome (GOLD analysis project Ga0164311, IMG submission 121796) | Subseafloor sediment microbial communities from Guaymas Basin, Gulf of California, Mexico - Guay2, Core 4569-9, 9-12 cm | ecosystem: Environmental > Aquatic > Marine > Hydrothermal vents... | reverse complement strand
GCGGGCCGAGCACCGCGCGCTGGTGAAGCTGAACAAGGTTCTTCAGCATCACCTGGCGGCGGCCGACGAGCTGGGCACGCCGAAGTGGCTTGAGGGTCTGCGGATCGGCTTCGAGCGTCTGCGGGCACACCTGTCCCGTCATTTCGCCGCCCAGGAGGCCGGCGGCTACCTGAACCTGGTGACCGAGCAGCGTCCGACGCTCTCGCCGCAGGTCGAGCAGCTCCGCCGGGCGCACGACGAGATCCTCAAGCTGGCCGACTGGATCATGCGCGACTTGGCACAGACCAGCGGCGACGAGCGGCTGGTGGCGGCCGACCTGGGCGCACGCGTCCAGCGCTTCATCGAGCTGGTCCGCCAGCACGAGCGCGACGAAAACACGCTGACCCTCCTGGCACTCAACCAGGACCTGGGGGGAATGGACTGACGCCCCGAGACCACGCCCGAGGCGGGCAAAGCAGAGGGAGACCACCAATGGCCCGAAGTTGCACGCTACAGGGGAAACCCTTCGAACTGGCCGCTCCCGAGCTGCGGGTCGGCGAGAAGGCGCCGGACGCCACGCTGAAGCGCGACCTGCTGACCGACTTCCGGCTGGGCGAGACTGCCGGCAGGGTCCGCATCTTCAGCGTCGTGCCCTCGCTGGACACGCCGGTTTGTGCCCGACAGACCAAGCGGTTCTACGAGGAGGCGGCCGGACTGCCCGAGGTGGGGATCTACGCGATCAGTTGCGATCTGCCGACCGCCCAAGCCCGCTTCTGCGGTGCCGAGGGGATCGACCCCGAGCGGATCGTCACCCTCAGCGACCACAAGGATCTGAGCTTCGGCCGGGCCTACGGGACGTTGATTCCCGACCTGCGGCTGCTGTGCCGGGCGGTGTTCGTCGTAGACCGCGACGACACCCTGCGCTACGTCGAATACGTCCCCGAGATCACCGAACAGCCGAACTACGATGCCGTCCTGGCCTGCGTGCGACAGTTGTAGGCTGTCGCGGCGGCTGCCAGTTTGACAGCGCCACGCCCGGTGTCCGGGAGGTCGGTCCGGGACGGCGGGGCCCGCGCGAAGCCGACCGGTGAATGCACACGTTGCCTAACCCACGGCGTGTTCTGGAGATGAAGCGAGGCCAGCGCTCGGCCCGGCGGCGGCGGACGTTGGCACGGGGCTTGCCACCGGGCCGGTCGTCGCTAGCAGCAGGGGGTTTGTCTGGCGCCCCCTGGGCAGTTCGAGAAGGTTCGTCTGCCGTCTTGGGAGGTACTGTTCATGGCACGGGTGTCGCTCCGCCCTCTGGGCGACAAGGTGCTCGTCAAGCGTGTCGAGGCCGATGAGAAGACTGCCGGCGGGATCGTCCTGCCGGACACGGCCAAGGAGAAACCCAAACGCGGTACCGTGCTGAGCGTCGGCGAGGGTCGGCTGCTGGAGAACGGCAAGCGCCAGCCGTTGCAGGTCAAGCAGGGCGACCAGGTGCTCTTCGCCAGTTACGCGGGCACCGAGATCAAGGTGGACGGCGAGGAAATGCTCGTGATGGACGAGTCGGACATCCTCGCCGTGCTCGAATAGGCCCATTCGCGGCCGACGGAGCTGACGGGTATCGTCGCGGAGCAGCCGCCGGAGAGGTGGCTGCTCTTGTATTGTGCCGACGGTCCGGCGCAAAGCGGGTCGCGGCGTGGCGTGCCCGGCGACGTCCCCGACGCGGCCGGGGCGTGCAGCGGTCGTGACCGTCGCGGTCTGAACGTCTGCCAGTTTGACACCCGACACAGGGGGCAGCCGCGACGAGCCCGACGGCTTTGCTTTCTTAAGACGTGTAGCTATAAGCACTTGCGCTCAGGAGCGCCGACGGTTCGGCGGTGGAACGCCGCGTGATTGTCCAGCGGTGTCGCCACTGGCGCCGCGCACTTGCGCTCCGGGAAGCGGACGCCGGCAGGTTGCGACGGCGGGTGAAGGTACCTGCCAGCTCCAAGCTGATCTGGACCCAGGTGGGCCGCTGACCCACCCAGTAGGAGACGTCGATGGCAGCCAAGCAGATCGCATTCGAGATGGAGGCCCGCGAGGCGATTCGCCGCGGCGTGAAGCAACTGGCCAAGGCGGTCAAGGTCACGCTCGGCCCCCGCGGGCGCAACGTGGTCCTGGAGAAGTCCTTCGGCGCCCCGACGGTCACCAAGGACGGCGTCACCGTCGCCAAGGAGATCGAGCTCGAAGACGCTTACGAGAACATGGGCGCCCAGATGGTCAAGGAGGTGGCCAGCAAGACCTCGAAGGACGCCGGCGACGGCACCACCACCGCGACCATCTACGCCGAGGCGATCTATGACGAGGGCCTCAAGAACATCGCCGCCGGTGCCAGCTCGATGGAGCTGAAGCGCGGCATCGACATGGCGGTCGAAGCGGCGGTCGAGGCCCTGCGCAAGCTGTCCGTCCCCGTCAAGGGCAAGCAGCAGATCGCCCAGGTCGGAACCTGCGCCGCCAACCAGGACACCGAAATCGGCGAGAAGATCGCCGAGGCGATGGACAAGGTCGGCAAGGACGGCGTGATCACCGTCGAGGAGGGCAAGAGCCTGGAGACGACGGTGGATCTGGTGGAGGGGATGCAGTTCGACAAGGGCTACATCTCGCCGCACTTCGTCAACAAGCCGGCCTCGATGGAGGTCGTGCTTGAGAACGCCTACGTTTTGGTCCACGAGAAGAAGATCAGCGCGGTCAAGGATCTGCTGCCGCTGCTGGAGAAGGTCGCCAAGAGCGGCAAGCCGCTGCTGGTCGTCGCCGAAGACGTTGAGGGCGAAGCCCTGGCCACGCTGGTGCTCAACAAGCTGCGCGGCATTCTCCAGTGCTGCGCGGTAAAGGCGCCCGGGTTCGGCGACCGGCGCAAGGCGATGCTGGAGGACATTGCGATCCTTACCGGCGGCAAGCCGGTCTTCGAAGACCTGGGCATCTCGCTGGAGGGCGTCGAGCTCAGCGATCTCGGCCGGGCCAAGCGCGTGATCGTGGACAAGGAGACCTGCACGATCATCGAAGGGGCCGGCAGCGCCAGCGAGATCAAGGGCCGCATCGAGGCGATCAAGAACGAGATCGAGGCCACCACCAGCGACTACGACCGCGAGCAGCTGGAGGAGCGGCTGGCCAAGCTCTCGGGCGGCGTCGCCCAGATCAACGTCGGGGCGGCGACCGAGGTCGAGATGAAGGAGAAGAAGGCTCGCGTCGAGGACGCCCTGCATGCCTGTCGGGCCGCGGTCGAGGAGGGCATTCTGCCCGGCGGCGGCGTGGTCGCCCTGCGCATCGACGACGCCCTCGACGCGACCTACAAGAAGGCCCGCGGCGACCAGAAGGTCGGCGTCGAGATCGTCCGCCGCGCGCTGCGGGCGCCGATCAGGCAGCTCGCCGAGAACGCCGGCCTCGACGGAGCGATCGTCTGCCAGAAGGTCATGGAGAGCAAGGATCCGAACTTCGGATTCAACGTCCAGACCGAAGAGTACGGCGACATGATCAAGATGGGCATCATCGTGCCGCTGAAGGTGGAGCGGATCGCGCTCCAGAACGCGGCCTCGGTCGCCGGGCTGCTGCTGACCACCGACGCCCTGGTCAGCGAGATCAAGGAGAAGGAAGAGGAGAAGGCCGGCGCCGGCACGCCGGGCTACTAGGCGCCGTCGGACCGGCTGAGAACCAGTCCTCCAATACGGCGGCCGACGTTTCGTCGGCCGCCTTTTCTGCGCGCCGCCCCGGTACCGGCCGGACCGGTGCCGCGGTGTAAAGCGCGCGCTGCGCCTACGTGCCGTAGCCGTAGTTGGCCAGCAGGGTGCTCAGATCCGCCAGATCGACGCAGCCGTCGCCGTCGAAGTCGGCGGCAGGGTTGTAGGGCGGGTCGCCCTCGCAGGTGCCGTACGCCGGCAGCAGCGCGGCCAGGTCGCTCAGGTCGACGTCGCCGTCGCCGTCGACGTCGCCGGGCACGTCTTCCTCCCGGAACAGGTATGTGTCGGGCGCCAGCCCGCCCAGGTCGCTCATCTGCGGGGTCGAGCGGGTCGTGCGGTCGTACGCATAGCGGAAGGCCTCCTGGAACGAAACCCGGCCGCTGGCGTCGCTGTCCGCGTTGACCGCGCCGCACATGCCGCACGGCGTCTCCCAGTGCCACGCGCAGGTCTCGGGGTAGTGGAACTCGATGTGGTAGGAATCACACTGCCAGCGCGTGTACGTGAGTTGGTAGAAGGTTGCGGTACTCATTACGATCGAACTGGGCCCCTCGAGGTCGTCGAGGATGCCCCCGCTGTAACACGTCGCCCAGGAAAAGGCGCGTGCCGCGTGATCGATCGGGGCCATCCAGTTGGCGAATTCGTAGTCGTACATGGTCTCCCCCGTGGTGCCGATGTGCATCATCAGATGGTTGCCGGCAGGCGAGCCGTGCCCGGTCCACCAGACGTAGATGAAGTCGTCCGGCGTCATGATGGTGCTCAACTCGCTCAGCACGTGCTGGATGTTCGCTCGACTGACCGGATAATCGGTAACCCGATAGGGGACCCGATAGCAGGCGTGGCGGCTGTTGAAGTCGCTGCCGTAGCCGAAGAGGACGTAGATGTCGTCGTGCTCGTAGCCCGCATCGAGCAGCGTGGTGTACTGAAGCAGCAGGTCGTACCAGAACTCGCAGTTGATGCTCGCGTCGTCGGCGGTCGTCTGCTCGGCGCTGATCAGAACCGCGTAGTTCCTGGCACGCGCCAACGGAGCGCACGCCAGCGCGCAAAGAATGCCAATACAGGTGATTCGGTGACAGCTTCTCATGCTGCGTCTCCTGTCGACCTGTGAGCCCCCGAACGGCCGCGGGCTCTCCCTCCAGACACGATCTGCTCTCAGACGCAGCGCCGGCCATTGCCGAAGCCGCGCCCACAACCGCGAGCGCCGCCAGAAACGGGCGGCCGCTCGCGCGCGACGCTGCGCCCCCAGTGTAGCCGCTCGGACCGCGCGAAACAACGATAACCGGCGCTGCATCCGCAGGCGCCGGCACATCGCGGCGCTCGCAGCGGCCGGCCGTTCGGCAAGACCGCGTGGCCACCCCGCTGTCGCGTATCGGAAGGCGGGGCCGATCCGAGTCGCCGCCCCGACTTGAGCAGCCGCGGCCGCGGCAGCGCAGCGATGCCTGTCAACCGGAGATTCACCTGCATTTGCCTAGAGGACCCTGAACAGGTTGTCGGCCCGGTGTCATGTGGTATAATGACATCTCGTGCATCTGCGATGCCGTTACGCGCATCTCTCGGCCGACTCAAGGAGGACACATGATGGCGCGTGGGGCTTCACATGCCGGGCACGGACGCCCCTGACGATACCGACGTGAACGTTTACATGAACGTGCTGACCATGACCGCGCCCTGGTGGCAGGCGAGCCCACGGATTCAGATCAACGACGACACGACGCGCTACGAGAGTGATCAGTTCATCCCGTCGGTCACTGTAGATTGCTTGGGAGGCATCCATGTGACTTTCTACGACGATCGCAACTACACCGACGGACCCCAGGGTGACCTCCAGCCCGACGGGTGCGAGTTCCCCAAGTTCGACGTGTTCTATGCGTACAGCGATACCCAGGGAACGCAGTGGACCAACAGTAAGCTGTACGCAGTGCCGCCGGAAGCGGCGCTGGACTTCAACCTCAAGAAGATCGATCCGCACGAGTACAACGGGATCGCCTCCGATGGCGACACCGTCTGGGCAACCTACGCCGGAACCTGGAAGGACGACTCGCAAAACAACAAGGCGGTGATCTCGGCCAACCGGATGGACTGGCCGCCTCCGTAAGCCGGGGTGCTCTTAGGCAGGGGAGGGCTGAACGTGCGTCGGCTTCAGTTGATGCTGAACAGCTCGCTGATCGCGAGCGTCCTGCTTGTAGCAATGAGGCCGCTTGGAGCTCAGGCGCAGTGTCAGCGTGCCAAGCTGCTAGCGGAGGACGGGGCGACGGACGACCTCTTCGGTTGTTCCGTAGCGATCAGTGACAACGTGGCCATCGTGGGCGCCCATCGCAACGCGCTCACCGGCGCCGCGTACGTATATGAGCGCTCCGGAAGCGCGTGGGAGTTCGTGGCGCGACTTGTCAACGACGGCGCCGCCGGCGGTTCTCACGTTGGTTGGTCAGTCGCTGTCGAGGGCGACCTCGCTGTGATCGGTGCGACGGGAACATGGACGGGGGTTTTTCAGCGTCTGGGGACCGGCTGGTCCCAAGTCGCGCGCTTGAGGCCGGACGACTTCACCCCCGGGAGTCTGTTCGGCCGCACCGTCGCCCTGAGCGGGGAGCGCTCCGTCGTTGGCGCCCCGCACGACGACGACAACGGGGTGGAGTCCGGTTCCGCGTATGTTTTCGAGCGCGACCCGAACGGCGCCTGGCCGCAGGTCGCCAAGCTCCTGCCCAGCGACGGCCAATACGGAGACCGCTTTGGCCTTGCCCTGGCGATCGACGTCGATGTCGTCGCGGTCGGCGCGCCGGACGACGACGACCTCGGGAACTGGTCGGGCTCGGCCTACGTGTTCGAGCGTGACCCAAGCGGCGCCTGGTTGCAGACCGCCAAGTTGCTGCCGCACGACGGCACGTTCTTCTGGAGATTCGGGACTTCCGTGGCAGTACGTAACGGTCTGATTCTGGTCGGCGCAGACCATGCCCGCGGGGTGAGATACTACAGCGGCGCGGTATACGTCTTCGAGCGCGACCCGGACGGTGTGTGGAGTGAGACCGCCAAGCTCATGCCGAGCGACGGGCAGACCTCCGACGCCTTCGGCCGCTCTGTGGCCTTCGACGGAAGTGTCGCCGTCATCGGCGCTCCCTGGAACCAGCGCACAACGTGCGGGGCCGTCTACGTGTTCACGCAAGAGGCGAACGGCGCCTGGTCGGAGATCGCCAAACTGACTCCAAGCGACGGCGACTACCACGACGAGTTCGGCTGCTCGGTGAGCATCAGCGGAAACACGGCCGTCATTGGGGCCTACTTCGATGACGATCAAGGAACTGATTCCGGTTCGGCGTACGTCTTCGCCGTCGGGCCGGACGAGGACGCCAACGGCGTGATGGACCCCTGCGAGGAGTGCCTCGGCGACCTCGACGGCGACCAGGACGTCGATCTGGCCGACCTGGCCGAGCTGCTGTCGAACTACGGCACGGCCCAGGGTGCCCAGTACCCGGACGGCGACCTCGACGCCGACGGCGACGTGGACGTTGAAGACCTGGAGACCCTGCTCGGCCACTACCGCGAGGTGTGCCGGTAGGAGAGGGTTCAGGGGTTGGCGGGAGCCCCTGCGCGAAAGCCGGGTCCGGGGTCGAGGGGTCAGGATTCACGACCTCGGGTCTTGGCCGGCCAGGCGCCCAAGGTTAGCTGTCAGGGCGTCGGGTTGCATGATGGGCGTCGCGGCTTGACACCACACGCCCGGCAGCTTCCAGTGGCACTCCGGGCACACGTCGCCCTTGAGACTGTTGCTGAGCGCCCTGAAACCGAGCCGCTCGATCACGGTTGTCCGGCACCAGGCACACACGGTGTTGCCCCCCTCGTCCGGGACGATGTTCGGAGTGTGGACATAGCGGAGGCCGGCCGCGCGACCGGCAGCAGGCGTGCGATCGGCGGCCCGTTTCAGCGGTCGGAGTCCAGCACCGGTGCGCCGGGCTCGCGTGGCGACGTGCACACTTGGCCGGGGTCGCCGAAGTCGAGCGGCTCGTTCCAGTCCGGATAAGCCTGCCTGAGAGCCGCGTGCACCAGCCCGACGAAGAACGGGTGCGGCCGCAGCGGTCGGCTGGTCAGCTCCGGGTGCGCCTGGGTGCCGACGTAGTAGGGGTGCACGCTGGTCGGCAGCTCGAAGATGTTGTAGATCTCGGCCCGCGGCGACTTGCCCGAGAAGACCATTCCGCCGCGCTCGAGCCGCTCGACGTAGCGCGGATCGACCTCGTAGCGGTGGCGGAAGCGCATCCGCGTGCGCGGCCCGAACATCCGATAGGCCAGCGTGTTTTCGCGGAGCACGATGTCATAGCCGCCGACCCGCAGCGTCCCGCCCAGCCCCTCGATCTTGCGCTGCTCGGGCAGGATGTTGATCACCGGATGGCGGCACTCGCTGTCGATCTCGGTCGAGTCGGCGTCGGTCAGGCCGCAGACGTTGCGGGCGAACTCGATCACGGCCATCTGAAACCCGTAGCAGATTCCCAGGCACGGCAGCCTGTGCGTGCGGGCGTACTTGAGGCAGGCGATCTTGCCCTCGGCCCCGCGCGTGCCGAAAGCGCCGGGAACCACGATTCCGTGCAGGCCCGCGAGCGCCTCGGCCACGTTCCGATCGCTGACCTCCGAGGTCTCGATCCAGCGCAGGTTGACCCGGCAGCCCAGCCGCACGCCCGCATGCTCGAAGGCCTTGATCAGGCTGGCATACGCGTCGCGCACCGCCGTGTACTTGCCGGTGATGCCGATGACCACGCTGCGGTCGGCCTGACGCAGGCGCGTGAGGTACTCCATCCAGGCCTCGCGGGCCCGGCGTTCGGCCTGGAGATCGACGCGGTCGTGCAACCGGAGCCAGTCGATCACCGCCCGGTCGCAGCCGGCCCCGCGCAGCATGTCCGGAATCTGATAAACGCTTTCGCAGTCGTGCATGCTGAACACGCGTTCGGGCGGAACGTTCGAAAACAGCGCGATCTTCTCACGCACCTGCTGCGTCACCGGCTTGTTCGCCCGACACGCGATCATGTGCGGCTGAATGCCGCTGTCCATCAGGCGGCGGATGCCGAGCTGAGCCGGCTTGCTCTTCTGTTCACCCAGGCTGGGCGGCTCCAGGACGTAGGTCAGCGCGACGAAGCAGACGTTGCGCTGGCCCTCCTCGAAGGCCAACTGGCGGATGGCTTCGATGTAGTAGGCGTTCTCCACATCGCCGACGGTGCCCCCGATCTCGACGAAGACCACATCGGCCTGGGTGGCCACGGCCAGCTCGCGCAGCCGATTCTTCACCTCACCGGTCACGTGCGGGATCATCTGCACGTCGCGGCCCAGATAGCCGCCGGTACGCTCGCGCTCCAGTACGCGGCGGTAGATCTGGCCGCTGGTAGCGAAGTTCAGCGCGGTCAGGTCCTGGTCCAGGGCGCGTTCGTAGGTGCCCAGGTCCATGTCGCACTCCGTGCCGTCGTCGAGCACGAAAACCTCGCCGTGCCGATAGGGGTTGAGCGTGCCGGAGTCGATGTTCAGATAGCCTTCGAGCTTGATCGGTGCGACGGCCAGGCCCTTGTCCTGAAGGCAGCGGGCCAGCGAGGAGCTGAAGATTCCCTTGCCCAGACCGCTCATCACCGTCCCGACCACCACGACGTACTTCGTCGCACCGGGCTTGTACCCGCTGGGCAGCGGCAGATGGAACTCGGTCTCGACCGAACGGTCGCGGATCTGGCTGAGCAGGTCCGCGGCAGGGGGTTCGCAGTCGCGGATCGGGTCCTGGGCGTTCATGGGGCTTCAGGCGGGTTCACGGCGGTTCGACCGGGTGCCGCGCCAGCGCTGGGGTGCCGTCGACTCATGGGCTTTCACCGGCGTGCCGACCGCGCCAGCGGGCGACGAAACGCGCATAGTCCTCGGGGGTATCGACTCCAGGGCAGGCCTGCGGGACGATCTCGACGGCCAGCGGACAACCGTAGTCCAGAATCCGCAGTTGTTCGAGCCGTTCGAGCCGTTCGAGCGGGCCCGGTTCCCAGCTTGCGAATTCGAGCAGGAACGCCCGGCGGTAGGCGTACACGCCCAGATGCAGCAGCCAGGCCATCTCGCGGGCGGCTGCCTCGTCACGCGGGTAGGGGATCAGCGCGCGCGAGAAGTACAGCGCGTGCCCCTGCCGATTGCAGACCACCTTGACGCAGTTGGGGTCTCGTGGGTCGCCGTCCGGCGGGAACGGACAGGCCAGCGTGGCAACTGAGCAGGTCGGCTCGGCAAGCAGTCGCTCGACCAGCCGGTCGAGGCAGTCCGGGTCGATTTCCGGCTCGTCGCCCTGCACGTTGAGGATGATGTCGTCGCGCTGGCCCTCCAGCTCGCGGGCCACCTCGGCAACGCGGTCGGTCCCGCATTCGTGGTCGGTCCGGGTCAGGGCCACTTCGCCGCCGAAGGAG
>Ga0164311_10002139_pt1 | contig 10070 bp, 7 predicted proteins | sample GuaBasSedimGuay2_FD_121796 | JGI IMG/M metagenome (GOLD analysis project Ga0164311, IMG submission 121796) | Subseafloor sediment microbial communities from Guaymas Basin, Gulf of California, Mexico - Guay2, Core 4569-9, 9-12 cm | ecosystem: Environmental > Aquatic > Marine > Hydrothermal vents... | reverse complement strand
TCACCGAGGCTCGCGTTCTTCCCCCCCACCTGACCGATGGCGTCCTTGCCCACTTTCTCGAACCAGAGGATGCGACCCATGGTCGGTCCTCCCATCGGCGAATTTGCCCCCCCTGGCCGCTCGAGCGGCCAGGGGGGATGGCTTTAAGCCCGTTTGATGATCGTCACCACGCCCTTGTCACCGTCCACCCGGATGATATCGCCTGTCTTCAACACCTGGGTGGCCACGCCGGTGCCGGTGACCGATGGCAGGCCGTACTCGCGGGAGACGATGGCCGCATGGCTGGTGAGCCCTCCGATGTCGGTCACAGCGGCCTTGATCTTGGTAAAGACCGGGGCCCAGGATGGGTTGGTGGTGGGACAGACCAGGATCTCGCCGGGCTCTATGGTGGTGATCTCCTCCAGCAGCTTGATCACCCTGGCCTTGCCCTCGGCCACACCGGCTGAGGCGGCAAAGCCCTTGAGCTCGGTCACCTCTTCAGGGGTCACGGCGACGCCCTTCAACCACTCGCTCACCTTCTCGGAGGTGATGCCCCAGAGCATCACCGTGAAGGGCTCTGCGATCTCCTCTGGCACGGTGCCCAAGGCAGGCGGAGGGGCCCAACGCCTTGCCGCCTCAAGGATCTTCTGCCGCCGCTCGGCCTTCTGCTGCCAGTAGGCACCCCTGTGGGGCACCCCCTCGCCCAGGGCCCAAGAGGTGACCAAGTCCTCTATCAGGTAGGGGACCTCAAGGCGGTTGAAGAGGAAGATGTCCTCGGGGTCCTTGAGCATGCCGTATTTGGCGAGGACCCTCCCGAACTCCCTCATCTTCTCGAAGACGATGGTGTGGAACCAGTGCTCGACCCAGAACAGATGGTCCTCGGCGTAGCGGTAGATGGTGCGGCAGGTCTTGAAGGCATCGTCGAAGGTCTTTCGGTCCTCATCGCTCTTTATCAATCTGCGATACTCCTCCACCAGCTTGTCCCTCTCGGCCTCTATCTCCTCGAGGTACCTCTCTATCCTCTCGCCCTTCTCCAACCTCTCCACATAGCTCTTGAGATAGCCGAAGGGGACCTCGAGCTTGTTGACCCAGCTTCCCTCGTAGTGGAACCAACCGCTGCCGCAGGATACGTAGAACCAGGGATCCTTCACCTGCTCCATCTGATCGAGCCACTCCCGGCCCTCGGGGAAGGTCCGAAGCTCCTTGATCTTCTCCTCCGGGGAGACGTCCTTTATGAGGATCTCCTTCACCCCCGGGAGGCTGGAGGCCACACGCGCCAGTTTACAGAGCTCCTCCTCGGGGCGGAACATCACCACGTAGGCCCCTGCCACCATCTTGCCGATGGTGCTCTCGCTGATCCCGGGGAAGAGCTTCCGGCAGGTGTCGGCGAACATCAGATAGGCCAAATAGGCCAGGTTGAGGTACTCGAAGTGATACTGCCATCCCTTGTAGATGGCGTTGACGAGCCTGTCGTAGGCCTCCATCAGTTCGTAAGAGGTGTAGTAGCCCTTCGGGGCGGGAAAGACCCCCTCGTCGGGTTCGAACTGCGGCAGCTCCTGGGGCACCGTGAGGTCCTCCACTTCCTTCCCGAGGGCGCGGAACTTCTTGAGCCACTTCTCCCACAGCTCGTCGTAATGCTCAAAGACGTAAAAGACCCTCTTTTGGAATAACTCGGCCTTCTTCCCCACTATCTCCTCAGGAGGCGGTTCCACCGCGCAGATGTACATGTAGCAGCCCACCATCCTCTGGGCGACCCCCTGGGCGGGGGGGATGCAGAACACGCGGGTATTGAACTGAGAAAGGGCGATCTGCCACGCCTCTTGAAAGATCAGGTCCCAGGGATACATGGGCTCCGGGGCGTGGATCTTATCGGGGTACCAAAACTGCCTCTCCTCCCACTCCCTCCTCTCCTCGCTGAAGAGGTAGTAAGGGGGATACATCTCCTCCCACCCGGAAAGCTCCGGGGGGTACTCCACCTCCAAAGGCTTGGGAAAATCCCCCTGCGCCATCTCTCCACCTCCTTTACAATTTTTTGAATCTCCCTCCTTTGAGGTCCGAGCCTCAAAAGACCATTTTATGGAGGCAAAACATGGTTTGCAAGAAAAATAAATTGATGAGCCTATAAGAAAAACTTTTCCCGCTACCATAGAGTTCTTTGAGTTCTTTGTCCTATTTTTAAAACAAAGGTTTGAGTTTTTGGCTTTACTCCTGTACAAGCCTTGGCGTAAAATCGCGAGGCGATGGAGGGCCAGAGGACGGTTCGCCGGTTGATAGAGGTCGCCCTGGGTGAGGGGCCCGCCGACCTGGTGGTGATCGGGGGGACCCTGGTCAACGTCTGTACAGGGGAACTTCAAGAGGGGGTCAACCTGGCCATCGCGGAGGGACGGATCGCCTATGTGGGGGAGGAACTGCGGGGTTTGGTCTCGGAGGAGACCCGCGTGTTGAAGGCCCACGGTCTGTTCCTGGCCCCGGGGTTCATCGACCCCCACTGTCACCTGGACAGCATCTACCAGGTGGCTGAGTACGCCCGCTGGGTGGTCCCGCGGGGGACCACCACGGCGGTGACGGAGGCGGCCGCGATGGCCAACGCCGCAGGCCCCCAGGGCGTCAAGTGGTTCGTCGAGGACACCGAGGGCCTGCCCTTGCGGGTCTTCGTCCTCTCCCCTTCCATGGTGCCTCCCTTCCCGGAGTTCGAGTCGAGCAAGGGCTTCCCCTATGAGGCCTTCGAGGAGTTGATCTCACAGGGACGGTGCCTCGGCCTCGGGGAGACCTATTGGCCACGGGTCCTGGACCGGGATCGACGGGCCATGGAGCGCTACGCCGAGGTCCTGAGGCTGGGGAAACGCCTCGAGGGCCATTCGGCCGGGGCGCGGGGCAGAAGGCTCCAGGCCTATGTGGCCGCGGGGACCTCCTCTTGTCACGAGGCCACCCACTGGGAGGAGGCCCTGGAACGGCTCCGCCTCGGCATGGCGGTGATGATAAGGGAGGGGTACATCCGCAGGGAGCTTCAGGCCGTGGCGCCGGTAAGGGAAGCGGTCAAGGACCTAAGGGGGCTCATGCTCTGCACCGACTTCGCTGACCCTGAGATGGTGATGGAGTCAGGGTGCATGGATGAACTCGTGCGAAGGGCCATCGCCTGTGGGTTCACACCCGTGGAGGCCCTCCAGATGGTCACCATCAACCCAGCCACCTATTTCGGCCTCAGGGACCTGGGTGCCCTGGCACCGAACCGCAGGGCAGACGTGGTGCTCTTCGAGGACCTCGAGAGGATCAGGGTCAAGGCCGTGATAAAGGACGGGGAACTGGTGGCAGAGGACGGCAGGCTCCTTGAGGAACCTCCGAGGTACAATTACCCCCCACAGGCCTACCGCACCTTCGCCCTCAAGGAGGTCCGCCCCTCGGACTTCCTCGTTCCCTACCACGGCCAGGAGGCAAGGGTGAAGGTGATGGAGGTCGCCTCGGAGACCATCACCCGGGCTGCGGAGGCGGTCCTTAAGGCATCAGGCGGCAACATCCCTTCGGACCCAGGGCAGGACCTCCTGAAGATGGCCCATATCTCCAAACACTCCTCCGAACCCCGGCTCGCCCTGGGCTTCGTAAAGGGCATCGGCCTGAGGGAGGGGGCCGTGGCCACAAGCCTCATATGGGACACCAACAACATCCTTGTAGTCGGCGTCACCGAGGAGGAGATGGCCTTCGCCGTACAGAGGCTTCTGGAGCACCAAGGGGGGCTCTTCGTGGTCCGAGGGAAGGAACTCCTCGCCTCCCTGCCCTTGCCCATCTGTGGGATCATATCCCCGAGGCCCATGGAGGAGCTGGCCCGGGGGATCCGGGACGTTGAGAGGGCTTGTCACGGGCTGGGATGCAAGATCCCAAGGCCCTTCCTCACCCTCCAGACCCTACCTTTTACCGGTCTCCCCTTTCTCAGGCTTACGGACCAGGGGCTCCTGGATGTGCGCCAGCGCAGCTTAGTGGAGTTGATCGCCTGAGGACCCATCCTTGACACGCTCCTCTGCAAAGCGTTAAAAAACTGTTTGCTTTGAGGAGGGGCTTATGACACACAAAGGGCTTTCCGAACAAGAGATCACCTGGGACCACCTGATCCTGGGCTTAAAGAAGACCACCAAGGACTTCTTGGAAAACGTGCTCCAAAACATCATCGATTCGATCGTCGTTACAGACCTAAACGGAAGGATTATCTTCTTCAACAAATTCTCTGAGAAGCTCTTCCGTTACCGGGCAGAAGAGGTCCTGGGCCGTCACATCGTCATCCTCGGGGCCAGACGGCCAAACGTGCTACAGAGGATAAGACAGGGCAGGACCTTCCGCGGAGAGATCACTCTCAAGACCAAGGACGGGAAGGCCTTCCCCGCCCGTGTAGTTTGCGTCCCCATAAGGGATGAGAAGGACCTCCCCATCGGTATGGTGGGAGTGGCACGGGACATCACCAGGGAGAAGCAGGAGCAGGAGGAAAAGAGATTCCTCCAGAGGCAACTGGAGGAATTGCAGAGCCGTCTGTCCCAGACTTCATTGTACGGGGACCTCGTCGGCACCAGTGAGGCCATGTTGAAGATCTACGCGTTGATAGAGAAGGTGGCCCCCCTGGATTGCAACGTCCTGATAGTGGGCGAAAGCGGCACGGGTAAAGAGCTGATCGCTAGAGCGATCCATGAGAGGAGCCCGAGAAAAGATCACAACTTCGTGATTGCAGACTGCGCCCTCCTTTCAGCGGGGCTGCTCGAATCGGAGCTCTTCGGTTACGAAAAGGGGGCCTTCACGGGGGCATACACGAGGAAGATAGGCCACTTCGAAGTGGCCAACGGAGGAACTCTTTTCCTGGACGAAATCGGGGATCTTCCCCTCGAGGTTCAGGGGAAACTGCTTCGGGCGGTTCAAGAGCGGGTGATCTTTCGAGTTGGTGGAGTTGATCCGATAAAGATCGACACGCGGATAATCGCCGCCACCAACCAAGACCTGGAAGAAAAGGTCAGGCGGAAACAGTTCCGGGAGGACCTGTATTACAGGTTGAACGTAGTCATCATCAAGGTTCCCCCTCTGAGGGAAAGAAAAGAAGACATTCCCCTCCTGACCACCTACTTCCTCAACAAATATGCGGCCCGCTTCCAGAAAAAGGTCGAGATAAAACAAGAGGTATACGATGCCTTTTGCCAATATCCATGGCCGGGAAACGTGCGGGAACTGGAGAACCTGATCCAGAACCTGCTGATCGTGTCAGGAGGCAATGCCATCCGCCTTAAGGATCTTCCGACCAAGATACTGGCTCAGCTAAGACCATCTCCCGCAGAAACGGTGCAAAGTAGTTACAAGGAACTAAAACGGAAAGTAGTAGCAGATTTCACGAGGGACTTCCTGATCGCGATGCTGAGGAAGAACAAGGGCAACGTAAGCAAGACGGCCAGGGAGATCCGCCTCCGCAGAACCTCCCTGCAGCGCCTAATGAAACGATTCGGTCTCCGAGCCTCCGACTTCCGAAATCTGCCTCTTTGAAGGATCACTGCCTCTTTTAAGAAACAACTTTTTCCGTCCCTCTCAATTAAACTAAGGTAATCTAAACGCCTCCAGAAAGAGGCAGATTCTGAAATTGGAGGAACGGAAAGGACTATTTCGCGGTGGTTTTTGGGGTGGCAGGATTTTTGCCTTCTGACTTTTCGGGATGGGAGAGGTAAACGGCTCCCGAGGAAGGCTCAGGGTGTGGGTGCGTGTAGGTTATGAGGAGATGTCCATGGAAATGGACAGGGGCAGCCCCCTTAGAGATTTGTTGTTAGGCCTCATGGCTTCCTTGGGGACAGAGGCTTCGGAGTTTTTCGACGTCAAAAAGGGGGAACTCCACCCCGACTGTCAGGTCCTCATCAACGGACGTGTCAAAACTAGAGAGCTGCGCGTCGAACTTAAGGACGGCGATCACGTGGAGATCGAGCGCATCGTGATCGCCGGCGGTTAGACCCGTTACGGAAGACGGAAGGAGGAGGAATTCAATGGAAGGGCTGGGGTATCTGCTGGCATTGCCCAGGTTTGAGTATTTCTCGCCCAAGACGGTCGAGGAAGCCTGTTCCCTGCTCGAGCGCTATGGTCGGGAGGCCAGACTTCTGGCCGGTGGCACTGATCTACTTGTGGCCATGAAAAAGGGGAAAGAGGCCCCCCGGTATCTGATCGGCATAAAGGCCCTTTCCGATCTGGACTTCATAGAGTACGACGGAGAACTACTGAGGATTGGGGCCCTGGCGACCTTACAGTCGGTGGCCGATGCGCCAATAATCAAGGAGAAGTTCGGCCTCCTGGCCACGGCCTGCAAGAAGGTGGGGACCCCACAGGTGCGAAACATGGGGACCCTGGTGGGCAACATCTGTAATGCCGGTCCCTCCCAGGACACTGTGCCATCGTTGCTCGTATTGGGGGCAAGGTTGAAGGTGGTGAGCAGTCGCGGAGAGAGGATCATCCCCTTGGAGGACTTCCCCCGTGGCCCTTTCAAGACGGCTCTTGAGGATGGAGAGATGGTCACAGAGGTCCAGATCCCGACCCCTCCACCCCGCAGTGCCGGTTGCTACCGGTGGATGACCAAGAGGACCGAAGTGGACGAGACCTTAGTGGGGGTGGCCGTGTTGGTGGTGGCGGACCCTACCCATGAACGTTGCGAAGAGGCGAGGATAGCTCTCTGTTCAGTGGCCCCTACCCCCTTCAGGGCGAGGCGAGCTGAGGCACTCCTTCGAGGAAAGGGAATCAGTGAAGGGTTGCTGGAGGAGGCGGGGCGCGCAGCCGCTGAGGAGACGAGGCCCCGGGGCAGGGCGGAGTATAGGAAGCTCCTGACTTCCATCTTGGTAAAAAAGGCTCTGACCGAGGCGTGGGAGAACTTGAAGGGACAGGAGGTAGTCTCATGAAACGTCTGATCAGCCTCACCGTGAACGGGGAGAACCATGAGGTAGTGGTGGAACCGCGGACGACCCTGCTGGAGGTTCTAAGGGACGCTTTGGGCTTGACGGGAGCGAAGGAGGGCTGCAGCCTGGGGAACTGCGGGGCCTGCACCGTGCTGCTTGACGGGAAGCCGGTCCTGTCCTGTCTATTGCTCGCTGTCGAGGCCCAGGGCAAGGAGATCGTCACCATCGAAGGGCTGGCCGAGGGGGGTAAGCTCCACCCCCTACAAGAAGCCTTTGTCGAGCACGGGGCCGTGCAATGCGGTTTCTGCATCCCGGGGATGATCCTCTCCGCCAAGGCCCTGCTCGACGAGAATCCCCATCCCACCGAGGAGGAGGTCAAGGAAGCCATATCGGGCAACCTCTGTCGCTGTACGGGGTACAGTAATGCTGTTAGGGCCATCCTCGCGGCAAAGGTGAAGGAGGAAGGGGAGAGATGAGGCAGTATCGAGTAATCGGGAAGCCCCTTCGCAGGGTGGACGCAGGGGTAAAGGTCACCGGAGAGGCCTTGTTTGCCGCTGATGTAAAGCTCCCAAATATGCTTCATGCCAAGATCCTCAGAAGCCCTTACCCTCATGCGAGGATCCTGAGGATTGACACCAGCAAGGCGGAGGCCCTCCCCGGCGTGAAAGCGGTGATCACTGGCAAGGACGTCGGGCCCATCAGGTTCGGCTTTGTGGATACGCCGAGGTATCCAGCTGACCAATATCCCTTAGCCATAGACAAGGTGCGCTATGTGGGGGAGGAGGTGGCCGCTGTGGCCGCCACCGACGAGATAACCGCCATCGAGGCCCTCAAGCTCATCGAGGTGGAATATGAGCCGCTCCCTGCTGTCTTCGATCCCGAAGAGGCTATGAAGGAAGGGGCCCCGAAGATCCACGATGAGATCGTACCCAACACCACCTGTGCATGGCAGGACTGGGGTGTCGGAAGGGCAGCCAGGCCTTTCAAGGTCGAGCGCAACATCTGCGCCACCACCTCCATCAGCTATGGGGACATCGAGGAGGGCTTTGCCCAGTCGGACTACGTGCGGGAGGCGAGGTTCTTCGTGCCGGCAACCTCCCATGCGGCCATGGAGCCCCATGTGGTGGTGGCCAGCTACGACCCCACCTCTGGGAAACTGGACGTATGGCTTTGCCATATGAGCCTGGCGGTGAAGCAGTATTGGCTATCCAAGACCCTGGGCATCCCTCAGAGCAAGATAAGGATCCACGGGTGTTATACTGGGGGCACCTTCGGTGGCAAGATCGACCTCTTCGCCCACGAATTCCTGGCAGCCTTCCTCTCCATGCGGACGGGCAGGCCGGTGAAGATCGTGCTGTCCCGAGAGGAGGTCTTCATGGCGTGCCGCTTGAGTCACAGGATGATCATCGACCTTCGGATCGGAGTCAGGGCGGACGGCAAGATCATGGCCCAGCACGTGAAATTGATCAACGATCCGGGGGCATACCGGGGCAGCTCGCCGGTGGTGATGTTCCTCGCCCATGCCTTCCGCATCCCCATCTACGACATACCCAACTGGAAGCACGAAGGGGTGGGCGTCTACACCAACAAATCCATCTGCATGCCCAGGAGGGGCCATGGAAGCCCCCAGATGTCCTTCGCCGCTGAGCAGCTCCTGGACATGATCGCAGAGGACATGGGCATGGACCCGGCGGAGCTGAGGCTTAAGAACGTGAGGAAGCCAGGGGACGTGCTGCCCAACGGCGACAGGCTCGATAGCTGTGGCCTGAGGGTCGGGATCCAGAAGATCATCGAGGCCACGGGCTGGAAGGAGAAAAGGGGAAGGGGCAACTACCGCGGCATAGGGATGGGGCTTTCGGCCATGTTCAGCGGGGCCATGTACTACCCCTTCGCCAGCGCCGCCATCGTGAAGCTCAACCCCGACGGCAAGGCCACCCTGTTCACCGGGCAGTCGGAGTTCGGCCAGGGATCGGACACCGCCATGTCGCAGATCGCCGCCGAGGAGCTCGGCCTGGACCTGGAGGACATCGTCATTGTCTCTGGCGACTCCGAGCTCTGCCCCATCGACCTCGGCGGCTTCTTGAGCGGAGGGGTCTACGTATCGGGGGAGGCTGTGAGGAGGGCGGCTGAAGACGCCAAACGGCAGCTCCTTCAGGTCGCCTCCGAAATGCTGGATGTGGAAATCGGCTCCCTCCAGATAGAGAATGGCCGCATCTTCCCTAAGGGGAACCCTCAAAAGGGCGTGACCTTCGCCGAAGTGGTCCGCTACAACATCCAGAAGCACAACGGGGATCCCATCATTGGAAGGGGATTCTGTAAACCGGTGCCGGAGGTGGAGTTTTACCCGAGCCTGACCAAGGGGGCAGGGCGCTTCACCGATGCCTACGGTTTCATCGTAGCGGTGGCGGAGGTAGAGGTCGATCCCGAAACGGGCAGGGTGAAGGTAGAACGGGTCACCATAGCCGACGACTGCGGCCAACCCATCAACCCGGCCAATGTACATGGACAGCTATTGAGCCAGGTAGTCATGGGGGTAGGGGATGCCTTGTTCGAGGAGATCGTGACCGAGGAAGGCCGCATCGTCAACGCCTCCTTCGAAGACTATAAGATTCCAGGGGTCTACGAGGTCCCAGAGTTCGTCCACATCCCCACAGGCACCTTTGAGCCGAAGGGACCTTTCGGAGGTAAGGAGGTGGGCGAAGGGGCGAGAGCCGCAGTGATCGCGGCCATCGCCAACGCTGTGGCCGATGCCATAGGGGCCAGGATCTACAGCTTGCCCATAACGCCCGAGAAGGTACTCGAGGCGTTGGAGGCGAAAAAACGCAGTCGTTAGGGAGGAAGGCCCATGGAGATAAAGATGTACAAACCAGATCTGGAGACGGCCCCCCGGGAGAAGATCGAAGGCTTGCAGCTAGAATTCTTCAGAAAACAGATGAGGTACGTCTACGAGAGAAGCCCAGCCTACAAGAGGAAGTTCGACGAGGCAGGGGTCAAGCCAGAGGACATAAAGGACCTGTCGGACCTCAAGAAGGTCCCCTTTACCACAAAGGAGGAGCTGAGGAAGAGCCAAGGACAGAACCCCCTCTGGGGCGACTTCCTCTGCATTCCCCCGGAGGAAGGGGTCAGGGTCTTCCAGACCTCGGGGACCACGGGGATACCGGTGAGATCCCTGCTCAACAAAAACGATTGGTTCAAGTG
>Ga0164311_10002136_pt1 | contig 10071 bp, 6 predicted proteins | sample GuaBasSedimGuay2_FD_121796 | JGI IMG/M metagenome (GOLD analysis project Ga0164311, IMG submission 121796) | Subseafloor sediment microbial communities from Guaymas Basin, Gulf of California, Mexico - Guay2, Core 4569-9, 9-12 cm | ecosystem: Environmental > Aquatic > Marine > Hydrothermal vents... | reverse complement strand
GATAAATATAGAGTTCTCAGACGGCAGTAGCAGGATGATCGTGACCGATGAAACTTGGTAGGTTTCTAAAGGCCCAATAATCGAGAACGACATCTATAATGGAGAAACTTACGACGCTCGACTTGAGAAGGAAGGTTGGGACAGCCCGGGATACGATGATTCCGAGTGGGGGAGCGCGAAGATAGCTAAACCGCCAAGAGGAAGACTCGTTTCACAGGCGACTTTTCCGCCAATAAAGGCTGTTAGGACTATTCAACCTATAAGCATAAGCAATCCTAAACCAGGCGTTTATGTGTACGATTTTGGACAGAGCTTCACCGGTTGGGTTGGGCTGACCGTTAAGGGCCCTCGCGGTACTAAGGTGAAACTTCGATACGCTGAGTTACTAGATCCCGACGGCACAGTAAACCAGTCGTCTCTAGGGACGGCCAAGGCGACTGACACCTATATTCTGAAGGGAGAAGGTGTTGAGATTTATGAGCCTAGATTCACTTACCATGGATTTCGCTACGTTGAGGTTACTGAATTCCCAGGAACACCTAACCTTGATACCCTCCAAGGAGTCGCTGTCCACACGGCTGTTAAAACAGTAGGAGGATTCACATGTTCAAATTCATTGATTAACAGCATCCACAAGAATGTAATATGGACTCAACTGAACAATCTAATGAGCATCCCAACCGATTGACCTCAAAGGGATGAAAGGATGGGATGGATGTGCAATGCCCACATCACCTGCGAAGAGGCAATATACAATTTTGACATGGCCGCTTTCTACACGAAGTGGACACATGACATGATTGAAGCGCAGAAACAGGATGGTAGCGTACCGGACACCGTCTCTCCCTACTGGCAAACTTATCCCGCGGACCCCGCCTGGGCACCGCTTGCATAATCGTTCCATGGTACCTTTATATATATTATGGGGATGAAAGAATTCTTAAAGAAAGCTATCAGCTCATGAAAGGCTGGATTGATTTCCTAGGCACTCAAACCAAGAATTACATTGTGCAATACAGTAAATATGGTGATTGGCTCACCCCAAGCGAGGTCACAATCGACGAAAAGTTAGGAAGATACTTCTACAAACCGATAAGCACTCCAGGAGAATTGGTTTCAACATGGTTCTATGCCCTCGGCACCCTGTTGCTATCAAAAATAGCTCGCATTTTAGGAAAGACGGCCGAAGCAGAAGAATACGCCAAACTATTTGAAAGGATCAAGGAAGCATTCAATAGAAGTTCTTAAAGAAAGACTATTATGCTACTGGTAGCCGGACATTCAATTTACTGCCGCTATATTTAGATATGGTTCCCGAAGACAGAAAAGAAGCCGTCTTTAAAAGGTTAGTGGAAAACGTGGAGGTAATTGGGAGTTGTCATCCAGACACGGGGATCGCAGGAACTAGATACTTATTTGACACCTTAACGAAATATGGACGTGCAGATCTAGCTTATAAGCTGGCGACTCAAACCACATATCCCAGCTGGGGATATATGATAAGGGAAGGCGCTACGACCGTTTGGGAAAGATGGGAATATGTGACAGAAAGCTCCCATGATCATCCAGCGCTGGGCAGTATCGACTCATGGCTTTATAAAGCCTTGGCAGGCACGAACGTAGATCCGTCAGCACCAAGATTCGAAAGAATAATAAAGCCTCACATAGTTGGCGACCTCCGCCATGTGAGCGCGTCGATTAACACGATTAGAGGACAGATATCTTCGAGCAGGAGGAGAGAAAAGGATTCACTAGTTCTAGAAGTAACATTACCAGTAAATACTACTGGAAAAGTATGTATTCCAGTGTTTGGGTTGAAGAGACCAATGATAAAAGAAGGCGGAAAAGTAGTCTGGAGAGACGGAGCCTTTGTAAAAGGCGTACCACGAATCGCCTCAGCGAAACAGGATGACGGTTACGTTACTTTTGATGTGGGTTCGGGGACATATTGCTTCCAGCTTTTTTCATGCTAAATTTAGAATCTAGAGGAAGGGAGTGTTCTACGATACTAATGCTATTTATGCACATAACGTGTAGAAATTCACTTTGAATTTTGAATAGTTTTTGGGTTGGGTATCGAATTTGCCTTAAAGACTCGAAGAAGGAGAAGGCCCATTTTTGCTACCATGATCGTTCACGGAACACACGACAATACTTAATGACAGAGACTCCTTGATATTGCTACTTGAACCTTCGAGCCCTCTGGTTCCTGTATCCCTTTATATTCTGCGATCTCTCCCTCTCCTAGCACCTACCGCTGTGCCGTCAACAGTGATCTCATCCAAACTTGGCCTGCCACAGAATAGCTCCATGAGACTATAGCCTTGAGTATCCGCTTTAGGTTCTCCTCCGTCTCCTCTTAAGACTCCTCCAAACCGTCACATAGGAGCTATACTTAACAGGCATATCCATCCACCTAAAGCCAGTAACAACTAAATACAGAATGCTGTTCAGAACCATCCTATCGCCAGCCTAGGCCTACTAGTCCTAGCCTAGGAGGCAAAAAATGTATTATAAGTCCTAATCACCATCAGATATTCCCCTAAAACCGTAATAGAGCCTCTACATAAAAAGGCTTAAATAGTTTTGAAATATCTTCATTAGATGAATGAAATGAAAACGAGCAATCAGAAGCCTTTAGTAAATAGAAGGCTTAGTGTGATGCTTGTAAGGTTGAAAGGGAGATCCGCTTTACCAGCGGCATTCTGTCTAATGTTTTTGATCATAATTATGGTTTACACCGTTTATTCTGCTGGATTAGTCACAGCAGACAAAGCGGTAAGTCGGAACCTGCAGGAAACAAGCATAGACTATACAACTTTAATTGAAAAAATCAATAAAACAAATATACTTAAGCATTTAAACTTCTTTGCAAACCTCGGCTCAAGGGTTACAGGTTATCCCGGCTTTTATTCTGCAGCCTCATATATCCGAGATAGATTTGACAAGTACGGATTATCTGATATTCGATTCGAGAACTATTCTGCAGCCTCTCCAATTTGCGAAGAGGGCCGACTTATCGTTACGTCACCAGAAACCCGCGTCATGAAAATTTACCCCTTATGGCCTATGGGTCCCTGTCCCATAGTTATTGATGATGAAGCACCTCTTATTGACGTAGGCTCAGGATCTATGTCTGAATTCGATGGGAAGGATGTTAAGGATTGTTATGTTCTTATGGATTTTAACAGTCTCTGGAATTGGCGAAATGCTTTCGTTTTAGGAGCTAAGGCAGTGATCTTTATAGAGCCCCAAAGCACCACTAAGTTGGAGGCAATGTATAAGTTTACGAATGTGCCAATTAACTTTCCAAGATTTTATATTTCAGCGACTGATGGCTTTTATCTAAGGTCGCTACTGAAGAGATCTCCTGTAACAGTTAAGATAGATGCTCGTATGGTATGGAGAAATGTTAACTGTCCAAATATCTTCGCACGCGTTAATGGTACTGATCCGGTCCTAAGTAAAGAAATTATTGCCCTGACGGCTTACTATGACTCATGGTCTATAGTTCCGCTTCTTAATCCAGGAGCTGATGATGCTCTTAGCATCGCGGTTTTACTTGAGATAGCCAGGATTATCGCCGCTAACCCACCAGCTAGGACGGTAGAGTTTATCGCTTTCTCAGGACACTTCAGGGGAGTTGAAGGTGCTAGGCACTGGGTGCAAGAAAATTTTGGCTCCCTCTCAAAATATAGATATGTATTTTCGCTAGATCTCTCATCTGCGGGACCGGAGCTAGGCGTCTTCGCACGAGGTTCGTTATACTCTTATGAGACAATGATCGAAAATATGTATCTTGAGATCCACCATAAATTCTTTCTAAAATATCTCCCAAGAATGGAGACTCAACTTAAAAGGACATACAAAATAGTAGATGCCATCCAATGGTCAAGGCCTGTTGCCGCAACAATTTATGAGTCGCAACCAATCCTGTTGGATTCTGATCCCTTCACTGCCGCATGCTACGGCGGCGGCGTAGGTTTTCATACAACAAACGCTATAAGAAAATTGCAAGGCACTCCGCTTGACACCCTTTCAAACTTGAATTTCAAGAATGTTTGGCCCCAAGTTGAGCTAGTACTAGGGTTGGTCTATAGCATCTGTAATGAACCCTATTTGACAAGAGTGAATAATCCCATCGGGTTTGGACGAGATTCAGGAGTGACCACGGTAACTCTTTCAATAGCAGAGTATAACATGACATCTGCTTGGTACCAGCCCTTCATTGATAATAGAACCGTTGCTATCATCTATATGACTTCTGCAAAGATCACAGAGATGGAATTTATCAAGATGTCCTTCGACACCCACTTGGGCCAAGTATCTACAAGCGTATCTACAACCACCCTTCAAACGGGACAGATTTATCCTTCAGGAAGCGGTGTCAAAGCTATTCCGCCATTCTATCAATGGTACGTTGTGAAGCCGGATAAGAAGGGAATCATAAAGATCCCTGGAATAAAGAGCTATAGCGTCTTAATAGCAGAAGCTTACGTCGTTGATGAAAATAAAGGAAACGTTATTTATGCCACAGATCTAGGGACATATGGAGCTCCGCCATTCCCGCCTTCTCTTACGGTGCCCGACAAGAGAATTGTACATGTAAATGCACCAAGACCCTTCAAATATATAGCTATGTTCCCTTGTGCTACTATAGTATTAACTGGCATAACGGATCCTCGAACATTAGCTTCCCCCACAGCTCTTCAAGTGTTGGATGCATCATCTCATGGTCCCCAAATTTGGTATGGAATGACTCTTGGCTGGCCTGATGCAGCAGTCTTTGTGCCTCCTGGAGTAAGGACAGAGATACTTATCCAATCAGGTGGTAAATTAACAGGTCAATCGAGCGGCGGGCTAATAGGAATTTTGGTGAATGCAAGCGAGGCTAAACCTGAGGGATGCGGCTATATAGTCCAGAAAGATTCTACTCTAATATTGACGCCTTTCGATGTCATTAAAGATTATAACTTACTTACAAGATATAGACTGAGTAGACTTAAAGCTTTTCATGTTTCTAACCCAACTGTTATGCTATACGATCAAAAGAGCCTTCACAACTACGCTAGCTATCAAGAGCTCATAAGTCTAAAGCGGTTTTGTGATGGCTACTCATTTCTATTTTCAGCTTGGGGCTACCTAATACCTCTGTACCAAGCTGTTATGAGCTTGAATTTAAGCGTCGTAGTTACCCTTACATTCATAGTACTTATGCTTGTTCCCTTCTCACTCTTCTTCGCCAGACTGGCTGGGTTACGAAGCGGCTTAAAGTCAGCCCTCGTCAGTCTTTTTATCTTCTCCCTTGGTCTAGTATTACTCTATTTCGTACATCCGGGATTCCAGCTTGCATCGAATGCCTCCATGGTTCTTATAGGCGTTTCCACCGTAATTGTATGTCTAGGTATTGTTGTACAAAGCTATATAGAAATCTCGGCTATAACGAGTAAGATCAGACAATCTATACTAGGTAGCCACTTCTCTGAGGTTCGAAGGACTGCGGCCTTAATGTCTGCTGTATCTATAAGTATAGAAGAGATGAGGAAACGCAAATTTAGGTCGATACTAACTTTGCTTTCCCTTTCTCTATTAGTTTTTTCGATGGTGGCCTTTACCTCCATATCCAACATTATAATTGTACACCCGAGGCATAGAGTGCAGATCATCCCATATCAGGGCGTGTTACTTAGGAATGTACCCTGGAAACCTATCTCTTACTACTCTCTTGAAAGAATCTTTGGTATGTTCAAAGATAAAGCTATAATAGTTGCTAGAACATGGCTCTATCCACCTAGACAAGAGTATACTTTCACTCAGCAGAGAAAAACTTTCATTAGGGGCTTTCTTGGGATGAGCGCTTTAGAAGCTGAAGTGACAGGGATTGATCGTTCGATTATTAACGGATCCTGGTTTGGTCCCCATGACCGCAACGCCATTATACTGACAAAGTCTCTGGTAGATAGCCTTGAAGAGGAACTGGGAAGGCCTATTGTTCCGGGTTCAATAATCAATATTTGGGGTATGGATCTGTTGGTTAGAGGCATAGCGGATGATAAAGTGTTGAGGAGCATTCTAGATCTGGATGGTGAAAGGCTCTCGCCCGTAGATTATCTTGCAACGGTGGAGCCTGGACAAACGGAGCTGCCTCATCTAGATTTCAAATTCGTTGCAATTCTTCCAGTTCAGCTAACTATAGATACCTTCCAAGCTCCGATTATGTCAATAGCGATCAAATTCAATAGGCCAGAAAATATCTTGGATTTAGCAAGGGATCTGTCCATTAATCTTGATGTTCCCACATATGCAACCGAGTCGAAACCTGGCGAAGAAGGAAAAGTCTTCGTATTTTTGCCTAGGACATGGCTTTCAGCTACTGGATTTGCGTTTCTGTCCACTCCTATGGCGATTGCCGCCCTTACAGTCTTAAATCTGATGATTGGAGCCGTCTATGAGAGACGCCGCGAAATCTCCATATATTCGTCGATAGGACTTTCGCCAATGCATATATCAGGCTTGTTCCTCACAGAAGCACTATTGTATGCTGTATGTAGTAGCGTCATAGGATATATTGCGGGAATAATCGGAATAAGAGCCATGTACATCTTTGGAGCAGTTTCACCCGGCTTTTATCCAAACTACGTTTCACTTGTTCCAATAGTCGCAATTCTAGTAACTTGCGCAGCTGCGCTTCTTTCAACCCTGTATCCCAGCTGGAAAGCCTCAAAACTCTCAGTTCCCTCCCTAACGAGAAGATGGAGATTGCCTACAAGGCCTTTAGGAAATAAATGGGACATACCATTACCGTTCATAATGAGTAAGCATGAATCTGCTGGTGTTCTCATGTTCTTAAAGGAATTTTTTGATATGCACAGAACAGAACATGTAGGCCGGTTCTGGGCTAGAGATGTGGTCTTGGATAGGTTAGTCACAGAGAATGGTATGGTCTTGTTACTAAAGGCAGTTTTAAGAATCGCGCCGTTCGACGCGGGTATAGAGCAGAAAGTAGAGATTAGAGGAAAAATTCCTCCTAATAGTGAAGTCTGCCATTTCTCTCTATATATAGAAAGGATCTACGGCGTTGAATCAATTTGGGTCACATCCAACTATTATTTCATAGATGCTGTGCGGAAACAGTTCCTTCAGTGGAGAGCGTTAAATATGGAGGAAAAAACCAAATATATAAATATGGCAGAATCATACTTCAAAAAATCTGGGAGAGCGGGTAGGAATAAACATGCCAGTTGAGAATACAAAAGAAAGGCCTCCTACCGGCCTTACGCCGAGAATAATTTTAGCAATAATCTCCGCGACGCTTCTTCTCCAACCAGCCATGATATACTTCTATCTTATAATGGGTATGGGCTTGCCCATTTCTCAATGGGTAATTGTGCTTCTTGTCGCTGGTATCGCAAAACTTTATGGAAACCCCTTAACAATTCAGGAGCTCTTCGTACTGTCGCTGGTGGGGGGAATGGGATTCGGGCTTGGATGGTATTTTCTAAATCCTATAAAGAATTTATTCTTTATGATTAGTCCCATAACCAGATCCTTCGGGATAACTGATTATATACCTTGGTGGTTTGTGCCGCCATACGAAACAAGTCTCTACCTTGCACAAGTAAGAACGTTCTTCCATCCGTCTTGGACCGTTCCACTTCTTCTCTCAGTTTTAACAATACTTCTAACAATTATCTGTGATATATGTTTGGGTTATGTGGCTTATCAGCTCTATGCAGTGGTGGAAGAACTCGATTTTCCCGCCTATTCCATGGCGGCTGAGACAATTGTAGAACTATCATCAGGAGGCTCTAGACTGAAATATTTTTGGGGTGCAATAGCATCTGGCGTCATCTACAATATACTCTCTTTCTGGTTAGCATTCGCCTCCGGCAATCCTTATTTGCAACTCGTTCCGAGAGGACTAGTAGATCTAACGAATGTCATAGAAACAAATTTGCCAGGCGCGACATTCGGCTTCACAACGGATCTTTATCCATTTTTAGTCGGCTTTCTCCTACCCATCGGCGTGAGTGCATCAATGCTAGCGGGCGCATTCGGCCTCTATTTCATTGGAAATCATCTTATCACAAGGATGGATCTCTGGCCTGAGGAGGCAAAGTGGACTCCAGGCATGGGAATGTCATTCCTTACTTTACGGAGTCAGCTTTACTTCTGGTTTAGTTTCTGTATGGGTCTGGCAATTTCAGCTCTAGTGATACCTCTGTTAACGCGCCCCAGGACGATTACAAAACTGATTAAGAGCTTCTCAAGGGTTAGCGAAACAAAAGTGTTCGGAAGTTTTGATCCACGTCTTTTCCTAGCAGTCTTTCTTGCGATAGCGATCTTCGATGTGCTTCTTGTACATTTTCTTGTACCCGGATTCCCATGGTGGATTCTTCTCTTCTTTACTGTTGGATGGTCTCTATTCTCTACATTTGTCTCTACATACTCAGTAGGAGTTACCTTCGGTGGTTTCGGAGTTCCCTATCTGAAGGAAGCCACAATTTATTATAGTGGCTATAGAGGCATGGACATATGGTTTGCACCTATTATCATCTCGATGGGCGGCACCTGGGTAGCAGGGAGTTTAAGACAAGCAGATATAACAAACACAAATAAAGCCGATTTTATAAAAGCCTACCTACTAGTAGTCTTTATTGGTTTATCCCTAGGATTCGTATGGGCTTCTTGGTTTTGGGCCTCGGCTCCAATTCCTGGATCAGCATATCCCTATACGATCTCGGGATGGATCGGTGAGAATATAGCTTGGGCCAGATGGTTCAAGTGGCTATGGTCAGGCCACCTTTTCCACGAGGATCTCATATTAGCGGGTTTTGGCGTTGGAACCGCAATCTATCTGATAACAAGCTATATCCTGCACGCTCCCTACGTTTTAATATCTGTAGTCACAGGTATATTTATGCCGCCGCCCTATGTGACCGGATCAGTAACTGCTGGCGTCGTGGGAGGCGCTATGACGATGGCGCAGATAGGCGCCCTCACTGGTCAGGTAAGCGTTCCGACATTCGTATTTGCCTATGGACCTATACCCACAACAATCGCCAACCTCGTAGGATCCATAGTAGGCAAATACATTTTCGAGAAGAGATTTGGCTCTGAGGAATGGAAACGGATCGCTCCGCTAATCGTTATGGGCTTTGGCATAGGAGACGCTACGCTTTGGGGAATCGCTTGGATCGTAACGATGATAGGTAAATCATTATGGCTTCTTCCATACTAGACGATCTAAAGAGAACAATAATTTCTATTTGATAGAAAATCGAAAATCTTATAAATGAATTGTAACCAGAAGGTTATGATTAGCATTGAAGAGATATAAATTGCTATTCCTAATAGGCATAGTTCTGATCGGCATTGGGCTAGCTCTTTCCTCTATGACAACGCAGAAAACAAGGAATATTAATTTATCTGGACAATGGGTTAACGGAACTAGGACTGTGGATCTGGGAATGATCCATAAAGGCGAAAAGATTAGACTTGCATTCAGGACATGGTGTGAAGATACTCTACACAGAAATATACTCATAACGCTAGTAAGAAGCGATACAGGCGAGATCATTCCAGAGCGGCGATATCCCCGTCCCCCACAAATAGGCCTCTCATGGAATGCATCGCAGGACGGATATACGGCGTGGGGCGAATACTTCCCGACTGAAACTGCGAGATATAAATTCCTACTCAGCTGGGCCTATCCAGGTCTTGAACCTAAACCTATAAAACTCGTTACATTCGAAGTTTATATTATCGGTCCAACCGAAACGCCTTACATAATTCCAGGAGCCGGAATCATTATCGTCGGAATTGCATTGTTGGTTTTAGGGCTTGTTAAGAGAAGATCAGCTGAAAAAGGTTGAATGAACGCTAGATAATTCAATTCTCAATCTTTACTCAGAAGTTTTATGTTATTTTATGCTTTGTTGCATATGACGTTTATGATGTCTTCTGTTCCAGTTTGTCTTTGCCAGCTCTTCTCTTTCTTAGATGATTCTCATCATTCCGATTAATAGTTGTATTGGAAGGCCTTCAGGTTATCTCTAGGATCATATTCTT
>Ga0164311_10002132_pt1 | contig 10087 bp, 11 predicted proteins | sample GuaBasSedimGuay2_FD_121796 | JGI IMG/M metagenome (GOLD analysis project Ga0164311, IMG submission 121796) | Subseafloor sediment microbial communities from Guaymas Basin, Gulf of California, Mexico - Guay2, Core 4569-9, 9-12 cm | ecosystem: Environmental > Aquatic > Marine > Hydrothermal vents... | reverse complement strand
TCCCTTGAAATAATCGATGGGAGCGACGGGAAACAGGACTTTGTAGAGGCCGCCAATAGGGAAACTACACCGGGCGATTTCGCCGTCGATGAGGATAACGATGATATTTGGCAGGATTTTTAGGGTTGACAGATTACCGGGTAATGCTATCTTGAACAAAAAAGGGAAACCTATGGGAATAAAACTACGGATCGCACAGGCCATGTTTGGGAAGCAGTTTGTTCATTCGGCCGTCGTATCAAACTTCTTAAATATCTTTGGCTGGAACCCGGCAAAGAACCCCGAAGTTCTTATCCGTAAAGTAAAGGGGTGGGCTTATACCTGCATTAACCGTAATGCGATGGCGTGTTCACAAATCCCGCTTCGGCTTTATCGCATTAAAGGGGTAAAAGGAAAAGCACAAGTAATCCCTGTTAAGAAGAAAAAACAGGCGTTTTTACGCCAAAAGCTCGCAGAACGGGTCGCTGGTGCATACGAACTCGAGGAGGTTACTGACCATCCGATACTGGACCTATTGCGGCAGGTAAACCCATACCAAAACGCTTTTGACTTAAAGAACCAGTCTTTTCAATTTCTCGAGGCAATCGCTAACGCCTTCTGGTACAAGGAACGGGGGGCGGACGGGGAAGTCATAAATATCTGGCCTCTACTCGCCCAAAAAGTAAAAATACTCCCGGATAAGCTTAACGGTATCCGGGGTTTTCAGTACGGGACGGGTGAGAACAAAGAAACTTACGCGCCGGAGGATATTGTCCATTTCAGGAACTCGTCGCTGACTGATCCGTTTTGGGGTGATTCCGCCTTAGCCGCATGTGAGCAAGCGGTCGATTTATACGATTATATGAACCGGTTTGAGATTGCCTCGTTCAAGAATGGCGGCCGACCGGGTGTTATCCTTGAGATTCCCGTCGATGGGTTTGTCGATCCAGAGGAGCGGAAGCGGATGGAGTCTGATTTTCGTAAAAAGTACAAAGGTGTCGATAAAACGGGCAAGTTTATGGTTACATCCGGCGGCGGCAAACTGAAAGAGTTTGGTTTTTCGCCGAAAGAGATGTCGTTCATGAAGGGGAGGACAGCGACACTCGAAGAGATTTGCGGGGCGTTTGGTGTTCCTATTAGCTTTGTGAAGATACAGGAGATCAGCCGGGCAAATATGTTCGCATCGCTGGATTTATGGAGTCAGTACACCATAAACCCCCGATTGGTCCAGTTTGAGCAGAAGCTCAACGAGCAATTCACACCGGATTTCGGTGAGGGCCTTTTCCTGCTATTCGATGATGCCCGGCCGAAGGACGCAGAGTTTCGTCTAAAAGAAATCGAATCACATTTAACCAGCAAATACACCTCCGTTAATGAGGAACGGGAAAACGACGGCCTTGATCCGGTCGATTGGGGTGAATCGCCAATAGAGGCCCCAAACCCCATAGGTGAGCCAGAACCGCCGAAAAAGCAAGCGGCGGTTGATGCGTCAGCGATAGATTCTATTGAAGTTAAGCAGGACGGCCCGGGCAATCCATTACCGAAGCCGGATTATATGCCGGTGGTATTTCGGACACAATTAACAATCTTATTCAAAGAGATCGAATCAGAGATATGTAAAAGATTAGATCAACAGAAATCCATATCGAAAGATATTGAAAACGATATTGTTTCGTCGATATTCGATAAAAAGAAATGGGAGGATCGCCTTGAAAACGATATGTTACCGTTCCTGAAGGGGATTATGGTCCAGGGGGTTATCGATTCCTTAGAGAAATTAAACCCGTCGGCGGTCTATAACGCATCGAGCCCAGCCGTCCTGCAAGCACTCGAGGCCCGCCGGGGCCAGATGAAAACGATTATCGCAACCACCGAGAAGGAAATACGGGGTATGCTTAAAGACGGGATCGAGCTTGGTGAGTCCAGAGGCCAGCTCATTAAGCGTATCCGGTCGAACTTCGACGCAAGGCATAAAGCGGATCGGGTAGTGAGGACCGAGTCTATATGGGCACATAACGAGGGAACAATGCAGGGATGGAAGCAATCCGGCGTTGTTGCCGCTAAGAAATGGGATACGGCCGAGGACGAAAGAACTTGCCCGTTCTGTAACTCGATGCACGGGAAAATCGTCGAAATCGATGAATCATACATCGACAACGACGATACGATAGAAGCCGATGGCCAGTCGTTAAAAATCGGGTATGGTAATGTAGATCATCCGCCGTTACATCCGGGGTGTCGCTGTTCAATACTGCCGGTGCTGATAGAGGACTAAAATGTTCAAGAACTACAAAAATAAGAAACAGGAGTCGAATAATGACAAACGAAGAAAAAAATCAGACCGAGCAGATCGACATCGAGATCGAACAAAAGCTAAACGGTGAAAAACAGCTTGCCTTTGGGATTTGTAAGGCGGCCGAGGTCGATGAGGATGAACGGACGGTTAAAGCGGTCATATCGACCGGGGCTATCGACCGGGACGGCGAGGTTTTGAGTCCAAAGGGTATGAAACACGACAATTTCGTCAAAAACCCCGTCGTGCCTTGGAGCCATAATGCCAGTGAGCCGCCGATTGGAAAAGCGATTTGGCTCTATAAAGGGCGGAAAAAGATCGAAGCGAAAGTGAAGTTTGCGACGACAGACCGAGCCGAAGAAGTCTATCAGCTCTATAAAGGCGGCTTTTTGAACGCTTTTTCGGTTGGGTTTATCCCGTTAAAAGGACACCGGCCGTCGCCAGAAGAAATTAAGAAGGCCCCGGAATTAGCCGACGCACGGTTTATATTCGACGAATGGGAATTGTTAGAGTTTTCACCCGTAACCGTTCCGGCGAACCCGGAAGCACTCGCTACGGCGGTTAAAACGAAAGTGGTTACGATCAGCGATGCTATGCAGAAAGAGCTTCGCCTTGAGGTTGAAGGCGACGATCCCGAGGAAAAAGATGTTGATGTGATGATCCCGATTATAGACATTGTGGAAAAAAAAGTTGAAGTTTGTGCTTTTTACCCCTTGACGGAAGTCGAGATCGAGGTTTAATAGTGATAGTGCTGTTGCGGTATTAGGTATAACGGTCGATTGTGGTATTAGGTGTAAGAGCCGGGGATACCAAATCGATATAAAAACCGGGGATACCGAGGGCGGAAACCATAAGAGATTGACATTAAAATAAAAGAAAGGCAAAAAAATGCTTATCAAACTTTTAGAAATCTGGAAAAACGGCCCAGATACACATGATGCGGGAAAATGCTTCGAGATCAAAGACGAACAGGCCGCCGAAAAACTGATCGCCGATGGTATCGCCGAGAAGTTTTCACCTGAAGCTAATGGATTTGTCAAGGCCGATGCGGTATTATCCCAGCAGGGCATGACAGAGGACGAAGTTAAGCGGGTTGTCAATGACATCCTCAAAACATCCTCAAACTTCAAACAAAACCAAGAAGAATCGGATACCGGCGGGTATGATACCTTCGGGCAGTTTGCAGCAGATGTCAAAAACAGCACAATCACGCATACAAAAACCGGATCAATGGTTGCGTATCTTGAAAACCAAAAAGCGTCCGGGATGTCCGAGGGCGTAGATTCTGACGGCGGCTATGCCGTACCGACGGAGTTTCGTAATACGCTGATGAAAAATGTCTTGGAAGCAAGCTCGATCCTCGGCAAATGCCATAAAATACCTATGGCGACAAACTCGCTCGAGGTCCCGATTATCCAAGAAACGACCCATCAAGGGTCTGTTTATGGCGGTGTTATTGTTTACCGGGTCGCCGAGGCCGCTACAATCGCTTCCAGTAAGGTAAAACTTGGCAAGGTCCGTTTGACTTTAAGCAAGATTGCCGCTTTGTCGTATGCGACAAACGAGCTACTCGAGGACAGCCCGATTTCGATGGAAGCATTGATCGGCAACAGCTTCACTGAAGCTCTTGCCTTCCAGATCGACGAAGATATCATGAACGGGACGGGTGTGGGCCAGATGCTTGGTGTGCTTAATGCACCCTGCTTGGTTTCCGTTGCAAAAGAAACCAGCCAGGCGGCCGACACAATCGTTAAAGAGAACATCTTTAAGATGTGGAGCCGTATGTTGAGCCGTTCTCACAAAAACGCTTACTGGTTCGCAAATCAGGATACTTTCCCGCAGTTAGCCGATATGACAATTGGATCGGGTACAGCCGTTCGTCCGATGATGGTTAATAATACCATTTTGGGTCGCCCTGTGGTACTGACTGAGCATTGTCAGACAATCGGTGATGTAGGCGACATCGTGCTTGGTGATTTCAGCCAGTACCTTGTCGGCCAGAAGGCCGGTGGGAGTATCAATACCGCAACCAGCGTACACCTTAAGTTTGTTGAGGACGAGGCGGCCTTCCGCTTCACAGTACGGATCGACGGGCAACCTTGGATGCCTTCGGCACTGACACCGAAGAACAGTAGCAACACGCTATCCAGCTTCATCGTTACCGCCGCTCGAGCGTAATAGCAAACCAGTATAGCCCGGTGTTTAACCGCACCGGGCTATTTAACGAAAACAATGTCTCATGTTTGGAGATTAGAAAAATGAGTGAACTTCTTTTTAATTTGGTTCCCGCTGTTGCGGGTACAACGCTTGGCACTCCCGTCGCTGATGCAAACGCTGGCGGGTCTGTTACGGATGCGGTTAATCTTGAAAAATACCATACCGCGATGTTCGTTTTGCAGTTTGGAGCAAGAACCGGAACCACAGCGGCCCCGGTTATCACAGCACAGAGTTGTTCGGCGGCAGATGGTACGGGGGCAACGGCGATGGCTTTTGAGTATAAGCTCGTCAATGCCACTGACACAAACACCGACTGGACGGCTGTTGCCGCTTCCGGGCTCACGCCAGCGACGGCTGATAACTATGCTATCGTGGTCCGTATCATCAATGAGAATCTTACTGATGGCCATGAGTTTGCCCGGCTATCACTGACCGAACCGGCAAACGATCCGCAGGTTATGGGTTGCCTGGTTATCATGAAAGATTGCCGGTACGATGCGGGTGTGATGCCGTCAGCAAAAGCATAGTCTGAATCCTTCTTTGCTCATTGGGGCCGGGTGGTTCCCGGCCCCTGTTTTTAACAAACAGGACGATAAACTTCTCTATTAAGGACTCCAATGATGCCAGAACCAATAAAGATCGGTCTTAAATCAATCACTGCAATTATAGCAATTCTCTCTTTTTTATTCGGGTCGCTTTGGAGTGTTGCGAAGGTCAGCTACAATGCGGGATCACAAAGCGATACGACCCGAACAGAAATTCAACGGGTCGAATCAAAGACAAAATTAAACTGTACTAAGATACTTGGCATAGAAACATCACTCCAGAAAGAAATAAAGCGATCAAGAGAGATCGATGCTCAACAAAAAGATGTACTGCACCGACTCGATAAAAACATTGCAATTCAATCTGTCGTCCTGAATAAGCTCGAAAAGAAGCTCGAATAATAATTAAAAGGGCAAAGATAATGCGATATTTACTAATCTGGTTAATGTTGGTGGGTGTGGGGTTTGGGGGTCTTTATGGCAGTGGCAGTGGCAGTGGTGATGCTTCTGCTTCTGATATATCGGATGCGATAGACGGCAACGATGATTACATCCACAATTTTACGGTTACTGTAGCAGCGAACGACTCTGCGGCGTGGCACAAGAACCAAGCTGACTTTGTGTGTGACGGGACGGCTGATGATGTGCAGATACAGGCGGCAATCGATAAAGTGTTGTCTGATTGCTCAAAGGGAGGAGTTGTGTTATTACTTCCTGGTACATTCTATTGTTCGTCAGAGATAACACTCCGCACAATGGTTTCTTTGACGGGTATTCCAAACAGTAACATCCAAAACACTGTAGTGCAGTGGGTTTCTGGTTCTAATTGCGATGGGTTAGTCTATGTCGCTGATGATAGCGAGGGCGAAGCGTTGCGCCCATCTGTGGAGAAGCGGGGCCAATTTACAGTCGCTAATCTTAAACTTGACAGTAACAATGACGGCAATTACTGGGTTATTAACATTACATCTGACAACGCCGCAACGGATTATATTTACGACTGTATGTTTGAGAGAATTTACTGTGAGGGCGGCGGTGATTCTGCTGACAATTCGCATGGGTCTATGTATATTGAACGATGTTGGTCAACCCGTATCGTAGATTGTCTTTGGGAGAACAGTAAGGGATATGGACTTTATCTTGGCAATGCTAACCAACCCCGTATTGAGCGATGTTATTCTTCGCACAACTTAGGTGATGGTTACTTTCTGCAGGGTTCAAGTATTCAAATGATGCAGTCTTGCGGGGCAGATTGCGGAGATGCTTCAACAAATTCTAACGGTATTGTAATTAACGGGACACAACACGCCCAACTTGTTAACTGCCTTGCGATTGCAAATTATGGTAGTGGCTATCGCATCAATGGTTCAAGTTATTCATCTCTAACAAACTGCACAGCGAAAACTAATGCCATTAACGCAACTTGGAGTCTGGCGGGATTTCAATGTTCAGGGTCAAATAATATAGGACTAACATTTAACAACTGTATCGCTTATGATAATGGCGGATTCGGTTGGTTCATCGCAACGGACTACACTCGGTTACTTGGTTGTTCTCTGCAAGATAACACCTCAGGTATTCGACTTCAAAACACGCATACAGGGACTTATCTTGATTGTATTATGGACAATTCTGGCACGGAGTATTCGATTGAGTCGCCCGGCGAATCACCAATGTTTGCCTTACATGGATTTCAAGAAACTGTTTCAGCGGCGTCTTTTAATATCGAGGCAAGCTATAACGGTCGGGTCTATATCGCCGATTGTTCAAGCAATAATGTAAATGGTAACTTACCGGCTGCGATTGTCGGCCTCGAATACACATTCAATGTTACTGACGGCACAAACGATTTAATCCTTGAGCCGGACGGCACGGATACTATCAAATTGGCTAACGGAACAAAGACGGATGTTGCTGGTGATTATATAACCAATGGCACAGCTAATGCCGCAGATGACGGATGCCGCCTAAAATGTGTGATTGCGGGCGTGTGGGAACATTATGACAGTCGCGGAACATGGACGGAAGAATAAATGAAACTATTAACACCCTGCATAGTGATAGATTAACTTTAGCCAAAGGAAACTAAAAATGAACAGATTAGGCAAAGTAACAATCGGGCTGGTAATGGCAATGATGCTGGCTATCGGCGTAACTTGGATGGCAACCTATGAGGCGAAAGCGGCGACGATTGCAAGTCAGACATTCGTGCTTCCGTCTTCGTCGAGTGTTACTCATTCAGCGAACACTTATATTATCCTATGGGATAGATCGACGGGTGACCTTGTCGCTGACGCAGGCACGGTTGCGGCGGGGAATACTTGGACGGGCGGCGACATAGCCACTGCTGTACACGCTGAAAACGGGACGGTCTATACGGCTACGATTCCAGCGTTAAGCGACGCTTACAGATACGCTATGGCAATCTATGATGCAGCATCACCAGCCAAGACAGATGTCCCGACGATGGGGCCATTCCTGTATAACGCCAAAACAGGGGCGGTATTCAGCGATACAAACCCGATTTATATGGACGAAGTTGAAACACGATAACGCAACATAAAAAGGGGTTTTATTATGGCTCTTACAACAACGGCTAATTTTAAGGCGTATGCAGGAGTTACCGGATCAGACGATGATAATCTGATCGCCGCATTGATCGTCAGGGCTCAATCTGCCATCGAAAAGCATTGTCGGCGTATATTTGACGCAACGGACTATCGGGAGTTTCATGACGGCGACGGATCGAGCGAGATCATCCTTCATAATTTCCCGATAATCAGCGTTAATATGATTGGTGTAGGCAGACAGGACGCTTTCCAGATCATCAATACATCATCAGACGCTTATCATGCATTCGTATCTGTTTCTGCAACAGAAATACAGCTCGTCGTCCAAGGCGGAACGAATGATGACGACACCAGCTTGACGCTTGCTGACTATGGTACAATGACTTTGCTGATTGCGGCGATAGAGGCCCTTGCTAAGGGCTGGGGCGTACTTAGTCCGGCGGCGGCCTATTCGGTATGGGCTGCCTCCGAATTGCTACCTACGGGCAAAGGGCTACGCTGTTTGGGCGAGTATGCGGCGGTACAGATACCGGGCGAGCCGGAAGCTGATTTCGTAACCGATACGACATCGGGTATCGTCAAGTTATTTGGTCGCTTCAGTCCGGGGTTTGAGAATATCATTACCCGTTACCGGGCCGGGTATGAAACCGGTGAAATCCCGGCCGACCTTGAACAGATATGTATTGATCTTGTTAATGTCTATTATCAAGCGAAGGATATTAACGCCTCCTTGCAGAGCGAGCGGATCGGCGATTATCAATACACAAACCGGGCAGAATCCGCACAAGACGGGTCGTTACCCGGCGGGATCACAGACCGGCTTGATCTATGGAGGACTCGGGTTTGATAAACTTACTGGTCCATTCTTGCGTTGTCAAGAGTATATCGTCAGCACAGACAGATCAAGGGACTTACGATCCGACCTATGCAAACCGGATCGCTTCCCTTAAATGCTTGATCCAAGGGAAAACGCTTTCGGAATCCGACGAGTTTAGCAGAAAAACTCTACGGAATGTTTATCGGCTCTATTGCATAAATAATGCGACAAATGCGGCGATTATCGAGAGCGACCGGGTTGTTTGGGGTACTCGTACCTTTGAGATCACCGGGATAAAGGATGGTGGCGGTCAATCCCATCATCTCGAAATAGAGCTTAGAGAAGTTAGAAAGGCAGATTGATGAGTAAAATACCCGGCGGCTATCTCGAATGGAACGGACAGCAGATGTTTATGGTGGCGACAAAAGAAACTGTCAAGGCCATGAAACAAGCGGCGATCCACACGCAGGGTGTTGCGAAAAATATGATAGGAAAAGGCGGCGGGAAGCCACACCGTCCGTCTATGCCCGGTAATCCGCCAAGAAGAGACACAGGCATCCTTGCTTCGTCCGTGTCGTATAGTGTAAAGGTCCGGGGGTTTACAGTCAAAGGGATGGTTGGTTCCGACAGCGACAGGATACGGGGCCGTAGGCCGGGAACCGATCCAATGTACGGGCTTTGGCTCGAAACGGGGACTAACAAGATGGCGGCCCGGCCTTGGTTAAAACCGTCGCTGATAAAAGCGACACCGAAGATCGTATCGATATTCAGAAAGGCATTATCGAAGCTATGATTACTGACCTTGCACAAGCGATTATGACACGGTTCAACGAAACACCGGCTGGCGATGCACTCCGAGCGGTGCTTACGGGCGGCTTATGGTTTACGCAAGCGAAGCCGGACCAAGCATTTCCTTACGCAGTCTTTCGATGGGATGGATCAAATATCGATGAGATATGCGGCGGCCAGAACCAGCGGCTTGAAACAGCGACGATTACGGTAGAAGTATTCTCGAATAACGACGACGGCGGGACCGAGGTGTTTGATGCGGTCGAGAAGTTTATGGACCATTTCGATTGGTGTGAACTGACATACCCAAGCGATATATTAGGCGATGAATTAGTTACCAATGGCGATTTTGCTGTTGAGAACATTGGAAGCGAATGGACTTACAACACTCCTTGGTTTTGGCAGACGGCAGGCGATTCATATGCTCGCATTGATGGCCCTGCGGGTCTTGGCAACCTCGTTCAGACATTAGCAATAACAAGTGGCAAATTATACAGGGTATCTTTCGATGTAAGCACTTCTGAGTCCGCACCAATCCCTTTGTCTGGGTTGTTGGGAGGTGAGTCTTTTAATGCAGCAAATGGCAGTAATTCGGTTGATGTAACATGTGGAAGCACAGACCTTGATATTATTTTTCGGGGCGGTGCGAATGCAGGCAAATATATCGGGCTAAACAACATATCCGTCAAAGAACTCGATCATAGGTACTCGCATATCGCATTTAAGAGAAATAGCATTGTAAATCGTGGAAAACTTGATAATATATGGATGATTGAAATTGAATATGAGGCGATGTTCTCGCACTAAGAAAGGGGTCATAAGATGGCTTATCATGGTAAAAACGGAAACGCTGTTTTTTCGGCGGCACTTGTTAATC
>Ga0164311_10002131_pt1 | contig 10087 bp, 8 predicted proteins | sample GuaBasSedimGuay2_FD_121796 | JGI IMG/M metagenome (GOLD analysis project Ga0164311, IMG submission 121796) | Subseafloor sediment microbial communities from Guaymas Basin, Gulf of California, Mexico - Guay2, Core 4569-9, 9-12 cm | ecosystem: Environmental > Aquatic > Marine > Hydrothermal vents... | reverse complement strand
GCGCCAAAGTAAATGGCCCGGCTGATGGCGATGGACTGACGCTCGCCGCCGGACATCGTGCCCACCGGCTGATCGGGATCGCGGATCTGGATGCCCATGTCACCCAGTTGCTCACGTACAGTGCGCCTGGCGAAATCTATATCATAGCGGCGGAACGGTCCCCACCCCTTTTCCGGTTCGGACCCCAGAAAGAAATTGCGCCAGATCGGCATCAGAGGAATCAGAGCCAGGTCCTGGTAAACGGTCGCGATCCCCCGATCCAGAGCCTCACGGGGAGAGTTGAAACGCACCGGCTCGCCTTCGAAGAGGTATTCCCCCTCTGTCGGCTGATGGACCCCGCAGAGGATTTTGATCAAGGTTGATTTCCCGGCGCCGTTATCCCCCAGAAGACAGGTGACCTCACCTGAGTAAAACTTGGCCGATACCTCGCTCAGCGCGATGACGCTGCCGAACATCTTGGTCACATTTCGGACTTCCAGTATCGGTTCTGTCATCTGTTCACTCCCCCTCTGTCCGCGCCTTGGCCGCGGCGGCGCTGACCTCTTCGGCCTTCCTGCGTGTATAGTCGTTCACGATGACCGCGACGAGCAGCATAAGGCCCAGGAATGAGTAGAACCAATCGGTGTCCCAGCCAGCGAAGACGATGCCCACCCGAGCCATGCCAAAGATGATCGCCCCGATTGATGCACCGATGGCCGACCCATATCCGCCGGTCAACAAGCAGCCGCCGATCACCGCCGAGATGATGTAGACAAACTCCTGTCCGATGCCCTGACTGGCGACCGCCGAGCGCAGCCGCATATCGTTCATAATGCCGACCAGCCAGGCGGCCAATGCGGTCGTCATAAACAGGGCAATCTTGACCCGATCCACCGGTACCCCGACATTGCGGGCTGCTTCCGGGTCCCCTCCCACGGCGAAGATCCAACTGCCGTATTTGGTGCGGAGCAAGATCCAACTCGCCAGCACCGTGATCACGATCCACCAGATGATAGAAGTCCTGAAAGCGACGCCAAACAAGGTGAACTCTGTGCTGAAGATCGTGCGCGCAAGATGAAAACCCGGCGCGCCGTCAATGCCGGAGACGCGCACCTGGTTGGTGACGAGTCGGGTGACGCCCACATTGGCACCGCGCAGGATGAAGAACGTTGCCAGTGTGACGATGAAACTGGGGAGGCGCGTCGTCACCACCAGCCAGCCGTTGAGATAGCCAACGCCCAGAGCAAAGATGAGCGCCACCAACATCGCCGGCCAGATGTTCCAACCGGCCTGGGTGGAAAGCAGACCCGCGATCAGCCCGGTGGTGCCGGTCATCACGCCGGTCGAGAGGTCGAATTCACCGCCGATCATCAGCAGGGCCACCGCGACCGCCATAATGCCCAACGTGGACGCCGGATCCAGGAAGCGCGCTATTCCGTGAATCGTGGGAAATTGGTCCGGCCTGATCGCTGCGAAAAAGACGAATATGACCGCCGCGCCGAGGGATGCGCCGACCTCCGGACGCCGGAAGATGCCTCGGACTGCCCCGACTTTGGCGACTCGTTCGTCTGACCTGGCGGTGCTAATTGTCTTGGAAGCCATAAGCAACCTCCTCAGGAGACCCCTCCCCCGGCCCCTCCTCGAAGCGGGGGGGGCGGGGGAGGTAGGTCGGGCGACTTTGAGAAAGCCTTGTGCCGGGCGATGATGCGGGGCAGGAAGTACCCCGCCCCGCACCACCTACCTCGCCTCGATCTAGCGCGTGCCTTGCTCAGCGAGCGCCTTGACGTCCGCAGCGTTGCTCTTGTCAACGAAGCCGGGGCCGGTGAGCACGGGCAGACCACCGCCAACGGTGTTCAGGTTGGTGTTGTACAGGTAGAGGAAGACGACGGGCAGGTAGCCCTGGAGGTACTGCTGCTGGTCAATGGCGAAGGAAATCTCGCCAGCCTCGATGGCGTCCAGGACGGCCGGGCTGAGGTCGAAGGTCGCCATCTTCACATCACGCCCCACAGCCTGAATGGCGTCATGCGCGGCCATCGCGACGTCGGGGTTGAGGGTCAGGATGGCGTCAATGCTCTCGTCCGAGGTGAGTTTGTCCTGGATGCTGGCCAGCGTGCCCGCGATGTCGCGGGTGCCGGTCGTGGCGACGTTGAAGCGCTCGACCTCACCTTCGAAGGTGTCGGTAAGGCCATCGCAGCGCTGCTCCAGGCCGATGTTGGCCTCCTCGTGGATCACGCAGAGCACCTTGCTGACGCCCATCGCGTTGAACTTCTCGCCAGCGCCCTGACCGGCCACGAACTCCGTCTGGCCCACGTGGGTGAGAGCACCAAGTTCTTTGTACACGTCAACCCCGGAGTTGATGGTGATCACCGGAATGCCGGCGGCCACGGCCTTCTTGACCGCATCCCTGAGCGCATCGGGGTTGGCCAGCGAGACGATGATCCCATCCACCCCCTCGCTGACGTAGGTCTCGACGAGTTGCGCCTGCTCGTTGGGGTCGGAACTGCCACCGGACTTGAGTTCGATGCCGTAAGTATTGGCCGCGTCGTAGGCGCCCCGCTCCACCACGCCCCAGAAGCTATCCTCGGCCGGGTTTGCGTGAACGGACATACCGAAGACCAGGCCCGCCTGAGTGACCTGTGGCTGGGTGGCGGTAGGTGCAACCTTCTCGGTTGCAGTGGGCTGGACTGCCACCGTTTCTTCGGCTGGTTTGGTGGCGGTTGCGGGTGCCTTGCCACCGCAACCCACGAGCGCCAGCAACACAACGGATACCAACAGTAGTGAGACGACCTTTAAGCGAGACATAGGAACTCCTCCTTTCTTTGTGTTTGACTTAACATCTGAAGCGGATCACTTTGGGGACACTGGTTCCAAGAAAAGCTCTCTGTTCATCACCTCCTCTCACCGTCGAGTTCTCTCGGAAAGCCCTTGAACGCTCCCAACCCCCCGTTCTCGGGGGTATCTCCAGCGCGGCAGAACCGCAAAAGCCGCTCTGAAGACGGGGCCCTGCACCTTCCAGGAGACTCCGTTTAGATTGGCAAACGGGTAAATTGATGCCTCGTTCCTGACTCCCAATCTACCAATTGGGCTTGACCAGGATCTTGCCGTCGGTGCGCGACGTGGAGCGAGCGATGGCATCCACGGCCTCATCCAGTTTGTAGCGGGCGGTGATGATAGGGCTCAAATCGAGCCGACCGGCAGCGACCATGCGGATGACGTTGGGGAAGGTCTCGTGGCCGGAGTGCCCCTGCGCGCCGAAGACCTGGGAGCGGCGCACCTGGAGAGCCTCCAGGTACATCGGCACTCGCTTGGCGGCCCGCCCGATCTGGACGATCTTGCCGTTGATGGCCAGCGCCTTCTCCATCTCCGGCACCGTCAGGTGCGGCGCGCCGGCGGCCTCGACGTGGAAGTTGAAGCCCTCCCCCTTGCTCAACTCCATCAGAACCTCGCCCGGATTGACCTCGCGAGGATCATACACATAGTCGGCACCGACCGCCTTGGCCAACTCCCGCCGCTGGGGCGAGATCTCGAAGGCGGCGATGATGCCGGCGCCGGCGGCCTTCGCCAGGCCGATAGCCGCCAAGCCAATCGGCCCTGTGCCGAAGACGCTGACGTAGTGGCCCGGCCGGAAGCCGCCTCCCCGCTCGAACATCGCGTTGTAGGCCACGGAGGTCGGCTCACTGAGAGCGCCCACCTCGTAGGCCTTCTCCTCGTCGCCGAACCGCTCGGCGATCCCGTCAATCTTCCAGCAGAACTTCTCGTCCACGGCGATGTAGTTGGCGAAAGCGCCAGGGATGGTGAAGCCGATCTCCTCCAGGTTGGTGCAATGGTTGGGATAGCCGTTGCGGCAGGGGATGCAGCGACCGCACCAGATCATCTCCTCCACCGTCACCATGTCACCGACCTTGAGGGTTTCGACCTCCGGCCCCAGTTCCACCACTTTGCCGGAGAACTCGTGGCCCAGGATGGTGGGGAACCTGGTCAGGCCGGGGTAGAGAATGTAATCGTCCTCGTCGGTCTCGTAGAAGTGCATGTCGGAACCGCAGACGCCGCAGGCCTGAATCTCCAACACGACCTCTTTGGGGCCAGGCTTGGGGTCGGGCCAGTCGCGCACCTCCAACTTAGGGTGCCGCCAGATACTGTTGCCGGTGATGGCCTTGCCGGTTTCCTTCTCCCATTCGGAGACTTGGTAGTCCGGCTTGGGGTCCCACACAGCGTCGAGTACTAAGCCTTTCATAGTAGTAACCTCCTCTATTAGCAAGATTTACCTAACTTCACGTTGCACAACGGGGTCGGAGGCCCGGCTTCAGCCGGGAAATCACCGTTGAAGCGGAGCCTCCGGATGGTTTTTCGATATTCTCTTCAATGGGGGACTATCGCTCAGGGCAGGGGAGACAATCGAATAGGAGACGCCGGTCGCTTTGGCGACGTCCTTGATCGAGATGCACATGGGGGCCTCCTTCAGAGACGCGTAGATACACACGTGTGCATCGTCCATTTAAATAAAAGTTGCGATACCTGCAACAAATCTGCAAACGTGTGCAGATAAATTATACCACTTTAATGACCTTTGTCAAGTGTGTCAGGACCCGCAACACCAGGAAGGTGAGCCACGGCGAGGGATGCTTCTTGTCGGCGAAGGACCAGCCCTTCCAGGCGCGGTACATCGAGCCAGCCGTGTATAGGATCAATCTTCTTCTTTAACAACCTCTCCCGGCCGATCCGCCCCCCGAATTCCAGTTCTGTCACTGCCAGGTTGATGTGGCTGGGAATGATGAACAGGCGGGGAATCTGGCTCTTGAGAACGACGTCCTGCAAGGGTAGAACAGGGTCGGTCAGGGCGTCGTAGGCCGGGTTGCTCTCCCGACCTGCGGTGGCCTTGCCTATCGGCGTAGCAATGTTGGGGGGTATGGGGATGTCTGGGGGTGTGACCGAACTTGTGTATGGGGGTGACGAGCAGCCCCTGGCGGCGTCAGTTAGTGGCGTCTCACCCGCGGGGCGGTCTATCGCCACATTCAATCGGCATTGTGCGCAGGTACGCAGTTGTGCGCCGCTTGCGCTCGAAGTCGCTGAAGGCCCGCTGTACCTGCTCCTCCGTGAGGCCCATCACCTGGGCTACCTCGGCGACTGGCACATTGTGCTCTTGGGCGTACCAGAGCAGATCCATCACCTCGAAGGGCAGGCGGAAGAAGAATTCTTCCTGTGAGCTGTGGGCGGGATAGGTGTCAGTGGTCGGTGTGGCCTGGCGGATCTCCAGCGGTACGTCCAGGTACTCGGCCAGTTGATAGACCTGGGTCTTGTACAGGTGCCGGATGGGAGCGACATCGTAGCCGCCATCGCCCCACTTGACAAAGAAGCCCTGGTCGTGCTCGTTCTTGTTGGGCGTGCCTACCACCGCGTAGTTGCGCAACTCAGCGTGGTAGTAGAGCATGGCCATACGGCTGCGCTGTTTGAAGTTGGAGGCAGCCACGATCTGCAGGTAATCGCGTGGGTTGAGCCGTTTCGATTTCTCTTCACCCTCTGGGGTGATGATCGTCAAGTAGAAGACGTTGAGGGCATCGCTCTCCAGTACATTGCCTGGCAGCGTGATTTTGGCCTTGTAGCCGGGGTTGTATTCCGGGAAGGTACGCTTGATCGCTTCGTCGCGGCGGGCATAGCAGCCAAAACCGACGAGGGCGCCGGTCATGTCTTCGACAACGGTTTCGACGCCGAACCGGTCGGCCACCTTGCGGGCCAGCACGAGGCTATCGCGGCTAGAGTCCTTCTCGGGCATCATCACGCCGACGACGCGCTTGGGGCCGAAGGCACGGACGCAGAGGGCCAGCACCACCGATGAATCCACGCCGCCGCTGATGCCCACCACTGCCCCGGAGCGACGTAGTGTCTGGCGTACGTCTCGGCGAAGGTGGGCAGTTAATTCTTCGGTCACGGCAGCCGGGTCTATTTTGAGGACGTCTTTATGGAAAGCCATGGTTTCTCCTGTCAGTCGGTGATCAATCGGGGCCGAGGCAGAGTCTGTGAAGAGTGATGGGGGGTATGGGTCTACCCGAAAAGTTCTCGACGAATTGACGATGGAGGAGTTGGGTAGAGAGCACCCCGGCCAGGGCCATGTTGTCCCGCTCGCTGAGGGGATGTGTGCTCTGAGCCTTCTTGACCAGGCGGGCCACCGCCGGCGGGTGAAAGTATCCGGCCGCGCGGATTGCTTCCGGCGATAGCAACTCATCCACGTAGGCGGGCGCACCTGGGCCAAAGAAACTGCGGTGGATCGGTGCGCGGTAGGGTCGCTTGGCGCGGGCATAGACCGATTCCGGCAGCAGGCCCCGCATGGCCTGTTTGAGGATGTACTTTTCGTTTAGTCCACGAATTTTGAGCCGGGGCGGGATGTGCCCTGCGAACTCGATCACTCGATGATCCAGGAAGGGAAAGCGACCTTCCACCGAATGGGCCATCAGCATCCGGTCGCCTTGGGAGGAAAGCAAGTACTCCGACATAAAGATGCTGATCTCGATGTACTGTGCCCGCGCCAGCGGCGTCCAGCGCGTGAAGGCCGGGTGGTGCTGGAATCTGGCGACGGCTTCGACTGCCGGATCGTAGCCGTTGAGAGCGGCCTGGACTTCCGGCGAGAAGAAGCGCCGCAGCGGGGCAGTGTTGGCCCAGCGGATGGCGTGGGAGTAGTCGAGCCGGTCGGTTTCGGTGAGACCTTTGCGGAAGAAGGCTTCCAGGAAAGAGCCGCCGCTGCCCAGGCCCTGCACGTAAGGGTAGAGCCGCTGTAGCAGCAGCGGGCGCATGGCCGAATCGGGGTCCCGTGCCCAGAAGTGGCGTAGTTTGGCCTCCTTGAAAATGTTGTAGCCGCCCAGGAACTCGTCGGCGCCCTCGCCGGTGAGCACCACTTTGATGTCATTCTGCTGCACCAACTGCGAGAGCAGGAACATCGGCGCTGGCGAGGTGCGCAGGATGGGCCACTCGGCGTGCCAGATGACGTCGGGGAACACACGGCCCACGTCGGCCCCGGCACACTCGACGCGGCGATGGTCGGTGCCGAGAAACTCGACCATTCGCTCCTGGTGCTCGCGCTCATCGAAGGCCGGGTCGGCAAAGGCGATGGAGAAGGTCTTGAGGTAATTGCTGGTGTAGTTGCGGATGAGCGTGGTGATGGTGGACGAATCCAGCCCGCCGCTGAGGTAGGCTCCCACGGGTACGTCGGCGCGCAGGCGAATCTGGGTGGCATCCATCAGCAATTCCCGCAGGCCCTCGGCATACTCTTCGTCGGAGAGCAGCACCCCCTGCCCCTCTCCACCCTCTGGAAAACTCAACTCCCAATACCGTTCCACCGAGATCTGGCCGTCGCGGGCGGTGAGGGTGTGCCCGGGCGGCACCTCGACGATGCCCTCAAAGACGGTGCGGGGGGACAGCGTCGTCCAGAGGGTGAACACTTGAGCCAGCGAGGTCAGGTCCAGCCGGGCACTGACGGCGGGATGGGCCAGGATGGCCTTAATCTCGGAGCCGAAGATCAGAACGCCATCGGCCACGGTGTAGAACAGCGGGCGAATGCCCACCCGGTCGCGGGCCATAAACAGCGTGCCGCCGCCGGTTTCGGGCCGCCGATCCCAGATGGCGAAAGCGAACTGGCCGTTGAGGAATTCAATGCAGCGGGGGCCATACTGCTCGTAGAGGTGGACGATGACCTCGGTGTCGGAGGTGGTGGTGAAGCGGTGGCCTTGGGCCTCCAGTTCGGGCCGCAGTTCCACGTAGTTGAAAATCTCGCCGTTGAAGACGATCCACACTGTTTCGTCCTCGTTGGCTATGGGCTGCGAGCCGGTGCTGAGGTCAATGATGCTCAGGCGGGCATTCCCCAGGCCAATGCGGCTGTCGCGGTAGATGCCGAACTCGTCCGGGCCACGGTGCCGGATTAAGCCCAGCATTCGTTCCAGGAGAGATTGGTCAATGGGATGATGTTGGGTTAGATTGTAGATGCCGACGATACCGCACATATCGTTACCGTATTCGTTTACCGCCTGATTGACCGGTGCAAAGGCTATTCGCTTATCCGTTTCTCATCCGCTGCCCCGGTAAACAGATACTCGTTACCGCAATTCCGTTTTCTTGATCTTGCCGCTGCTGGTCTTGGGCAGACTGTCACGAAACTCGATGTACTGCGGCAGCATAAAGTCCTCCAGATGGGCGCGGCAGTGGCGCAGGATGTCCTTTTCGGTCAACTCGATCCCTTCCAACACGACAAAGGCTTTGATGGCCTGTCCCAGGATCGGATCGGGCACGCCGATGACGGCTGCCTCGACGACCCCCTCGAGGCCGTAGAGCACGTTCTCGATCTCTTTGGGCGCCACCTTCTCTCCCCGGCTCTTGATGATGTCATCTTTGCGGGCGACGAAGTACAGGTAGCCCTCTTCGTCCATCTTGAACAGGTCGCCGCTGTAGAGTACGCGCTCGCCAGGCGTGGGGCCAGGACGGTAGCGCGCTGCCGTCGCCTCGGGGTTCTCCCAGTAGCCGCGCATGACGTGGGAGCCACGGATCACCAACTCGCCGACGACGCCTGGTCCCACGCGGTTCCCCTCTTCGTCCTCGATCCAAACCTCAGTGCCGGGGATGGCGATGCCCACTGAGCCGGGATGCTTGTCCAATTGGTCCGGCGGCAGGTAAAGCGTGCGCTTACACTCGGTCAGGCCGTACATCGAGTAGAGCGTTGCCCAGGGGAACTTTTCGCGGAGGGCCGTAATGTGGCTGGGTGGCAGGGCTGCGGCGGTATTGGTGAGGTAGCGCAGACTGCTCAGGTCGTAGGGGCTCAGGTCCATTTGGAGCAGGATGGCGAAGATGGTCGGTACGCCAGGGAAGCCGGTCACCCGTTCGGCCTCCATCTTTCTCAGGACCGCCGCCGGGTAAGCGAAGGATTTCTCCAACACCAGCGTCCCGCCGAAGCGAAAGACCATGAGCAACTGATACAGGCCGTAGTCAAACGAGAGGGGTAGTACGTTGATGACGATGTCGTCGGACGTGTTCTCCAGGTATTGGATGATGGAACCGGAAGCGAAGACGACGTTGTTGTGACCCTCCACCACGCCCTTAGGATCGCCAGTACTGCCGGAGGTGTAAATGAGGCAGGCGATGTCCTGGTCAATGGTGGGACAGGCCGGGCGGCTGGCAGGGTAGGCAGCCAGCAAATCATCGAAGGCGCAGGATGTCTCCCCTTCAGCAGCAGCAGTGGCGGCTCGCTTGCCGCTCAGCACGGTGAACTGCAGCGATGGCACGGCTGCGTGGAGGTCGGCCGCCAGAGGAGCGTTACGGTCAGTGGTAAAGAGCGCCGTAGCCCGGCAGTTGTTCAGGATATAAATCAGTTTGTCCCGCTTGGTGGTGGGGTTGACAACGACGAACGTCCCGGCTGCCTTAAGGATGGCAAAGATGGCGATCGCTGCTTCCACCGAGTTGGGCATATAGATGACCACCCGGTCACCCCGCTGCACGCCGTGGGCGATGAGGGCGTGGGCCAACCGGTTAGCCCGCGCTTCGATCTCAGCGTAGGTCAGCCGATGGCCGTCACAGATCAGCGCCGTCTTATTGGGAAAGCGCTCGGCACTGTTTTGTAGAAAGTCCTGAACCAACATACTGACGTCCCTCCTGGCGTCACCGCACTTGTCGTTAGAAGACGTTTCTCAGGATAATCGGCAGATAGATTCTGAACGGGTAAACGATAATCAGCCCGAGGATTTTGATGACCACCTGTGTATCGGCCGTGCCGATGATCTGGAGCGAGTGATCGCCAAAGGGTGGGGCGCTGGGGATGGACAGGGTCAATATTGAGAAACCGTCTGGCGTGACCGGATTGGTGCTCCAGGCAGCACCTACACCTGTAGGCAATCCAACAATCGTCAGGCTCACCGGCTGACTGAAGCCGTTTAGTCCGGTGACGAAGGTAGTGTAGGAGACGACTTGATTGGGCTTCGCAGTGCGGGTTGTGGGGGAGATGCTCAGAGTAAAACTCGGTGTCGCCGAGGCCACGATGAGGGTCAGATCGGCGGTATCGGTAAACGCACCCGCTGAGGCAACGGTGGTCATGGAGTAGGTTCCCACGGGGGTGGAGGCGGTGGTGGTGATGTAG
>Ga0164311_10002129_pt1 | contig 10091 bp, 13 predicted proteins | sample GuaBasSedimGuay2_FD_121796 | JGI IMG/M metagenome (GOLD analysis project Ga0164311, IMG submission 121796) | Subseafloor sediment microbial communities from Guaymas Basin, Gulf of California, Mexico - Guay2, Core 4569-9, 9-12 cm | ecosystem: Environmental > Aquatic > Marine > Hydrothermal vents... | reverse complement strand
TAACGCTGTAAATATCTTTAGTAGCTTTAACCTTTCTAATATCTGTAGAAAATGGATCTTCAAGCTTCTCAATAGCTTTCATTATTCTCTCCTGCTCATGCTCACTAAGTTTCTTTAGCTCCTTCAGAAACTTCTCGGATAGCTCAACTCTCATAACCCTAAAATCTTCTTAGCTTCTTCAATGCTGTAAGTCTTCATTCTGCCCCCTTCACAAGCTTTAGCTATCTCTTCAAGCTCTTTAATCTCCTCATCACTTAGTTCTTCCTCAGCTAACATTTCTTCTATCTTGCTTAGCCTCTTATCTATTATATCGAGTTTTTCCTTAATTTCCTTAAGTAGCTCAACAACTTCCATAGCTAAACCTTAGCTAAAAAGGATAAAAAGATAATGCTAAGCTATCACCTTTAACAGCTCATTTAAATTTTAGAAAAGGCTTTATCAGCTTGCTTGGTTTTAGCTAAACAATGCCTTGAACCTACTGTTATGTGCCCACTTAAGCTAAGATAAATATCAATTATTTACATTCAAAATTTCTTATAATAAAGATTTTTGATTGATTGTTGTTGATTTCTCTTTATAACAATATTATTATATAAAAAATTAAACTAATTGTTTTCTTAAGTGGATTATCCAACTTCAATGTTCTACAAAATTTAATACTAAAAAACATGATTTACTTACCAACAGTATTGAATCACCTTATCTTCTCTAAATCTTATCTTCCAATCTAATTTTACAATTAACCCCTATCATGGAGAATCTTTAGAATTTTAGTCTATTATCTTTTTGCAAGTTTAAGATTCCATCTATGAAAAAGCTCTATAACAGTAGTAATAATCTCAAGCATATCTGTAATCTTTATTGATAACGATTTACCCTTTTCTAGCTTAACTCCAATACTCCCTATTGTCTTTATCTCATCTAAATCACTAATAGCGTTGTTATGGACAAGTAGGTGACGTATTTCTATGATGTTCTCAAAGTCTCTCTTCATAACTCTATCAAATAATCCAACATCTGTTGAAAATTGGACAATTTTTGTTAGTGATAACCTTTCAAAACCTTTATTTTTACTATATTCCACAACTTTACGGTAAAGTGGGGATCTTGGATATTTCTCTAAAATAATATTTTTTATAACATATTCTATTGTTGAAAGCATTGAAATATATGTCTGCTCCCAACCCATCTTTTGTTAGATCCTATAATAGCTGGTATTACTGTAATAAAATAGTCGAGGTGATCAATGAAAGCGTCATAACATCTGTATCTAATATCTTTTTCATCAAATGTGCAATTGTAGATTTCACTTTTGAACTTCTCACATGTTTTTTTAATTATATCTATTTTTTCTCTAGTATCTTTCTTTCATCTTGCATATATATCTATTATTCCGAAAAAATTTTTAAACTTAACGAAAGGTTACCCAAAAACATTAATTCAAAAATCTCTCTTCAATCCCCAACCTCCTTACAATCTCCATCTGCCTTAAAACAAGATCCCTAGATTCATGCAAATCAAAAGTTTTCAATATCCTCCCATTCTCCATGACCTTCTGGATTAAGGGTTCTCCTTCCCCCCTTTCACCAAACAGTTTAATCTCATCTCTCAACTCATCCCAAACTCTATAAACCTGCTTCATGCCTCCCCTCTTACCCCTCTTCGCAGCAAACCTACCTTCAACCTCAACTATGTCCATCGCAAAGTCTATGGGCTTTGCACCCGCTATTGCAGTCCCAACACCAAATACATCGACAACATCGCTAAGCTCAACAACATCTCTCAAGCTCAAACCACCACTCACAACTATCTTGACATCCCTCCTACCCCTAACGTCAAGCTCCCATCTGACCTCCTCAACGATCTTCCTCATATCCCCCCTCCTTGAAGATGGAGTGTCCAACCTAACGCCATCAACCCTATCAACATTCTCAACAGCAAGTATTGCTTCAGTCTTCTCATCGTAATAGGTATCAACAAGCATTATCCTTGGAACCCTCTCATCGACAACCTCATCGTAAGATTTCCAAGCTTCAACCTGATCTCCAAAGCAGATTATAAGTGCATGGGGCATGGTTCCAACACTCTCAATTCCAAGATACTTCTCAGCTGAGAAGTTGCTAACCCCATCAACTCCACCTATGTAAGCTGACCTCTCTATGACAGCAGATAGGGCTGGATGCATCCTCCTCGTCCCAAAGGAAAGTATCTTCTTCCCACTTGCAAGCTTGAACTTGAAAGCTTGGGTTGCAACAGCCGATGGATGACAGATGAATCCAAGTATTGCTGTCTCAAACCTTGCAAACTCCAAATATTTTCCTACAATCGTTAAAACTGGCTCGTGTGGAAAAAACAAACAGCCCTCTGGCATAGAATAAACATCGACATTCCTACCCTCCAAAAGCCTTAAAACATCGTTAACTCCAACAAATATACCCCAAGTTGAAGTTGTAACCTCAGCAACAACCCTTGGATTCAAACCCTTAGACCTCAAAACCTCCTCAGTCCATAAAAAGTATTTGTCGGTTGTAACTCCACTTGCAATATCATCCTCATTTACAATCAGAAACCTCATTCTTCATCACACTCACAGGGAAACTTTCCACATCTAAGACATCTATCTGGATACTTCTCCCTAACAGCCGACTCGATGTCAACGTCGTATAGATTTGCAATACTTACAAGCCATGCGAAAACGTCAGCAATCTCCTCCCTTATCGAATTTATGTCCCCTCTCCTAACAGCTTCAGCAAGCTCACCAACCTCCTCAACAAACCAAAGCATCGTCTTCTCCCTACCCCTCCTCAAATCCCTCTCATAGTAAAGCTTCCTTATGTGCTCCTGAAAATCCTTAATTTCCAAGCTACCACCTCACTGGAACTCCCCTCTCATCCAGATACCTCTTTATCTCCTCAATTGATATCTCCCTGTAATGAAATATGGATGCAGCCAAACATGCATCAGCCTTACCTTCAACAAACCCCTCATAAAAATGTTCAAGCTTTCCAGCACCTCCAGATGCAATTACAGGAATTTCTACCGTTTCACTGATTGCCCTCGTAATTGGTATGTCGTAACCTATCTTCGTCCCATCCCTGTTCATGGATGTGAGTAAGATCTCACCAGCACCAAGCTCCTCAACTCTCTTAGCCCAACTTATAGCATCAATCCCAGTGGGCTTCCTACCTCCGTATATCACAACCTCATACCATGCTTTCCTTCCATCCTCAAGTGTCACGAAGTTCTCACCTTTACTCAAATCGAAGTTTCTCCTGCAATCTATTGCAATGACTATGCACTGACTACCAAATATCTCACTCGCCTCCTTCACAAGTTCAGGATTCTTAACAGCTGATGTGTTTATTGAAACTTTGTCAGCTCCAGCTGAGAGTATTGCATTTATATCCTCAACACTCCTTATCCCCCCTCCAACCGTAAATGGAATGAATACCTGCTCAGCAGTTCTCTCAATCACATCGATCATCATCCTCCTTCCATGTGGTGATGCGGTTATATCCAAAAAAACGAGTTCATCTGCACCTTCTTCATCGTATCTCTTTGCAAGCTCAACTGGATCTCCAGCCTCCCTCAAGTTCACAAACTCAACACCCTTGACAACCATAGCACCCCTCTCATTCAGAGTTACATCAAGGCAAGGTATTATCCTCTTTGTGAGCATAGACCAAATTGGTAAGTTTTATTTAAAGTATTTGCAGATCGTCGTCGAAATATCTTAGAGTTTACATTATAATTTTCAGTTTTTAATTAATTCTTTTATCAACTTATAGAAAATTTTATTAACAGATCTTTGGGCTTCACCGTATGAAGACGATACACATAGTTCCACTGGGTGACAGGTGTGACATGATACTCGAGAGCATAAGGATGAGTGGTAAGCCAATCCAGAAGGCTTATTTGATTGTTTGTGATGATGCATGCTTGGATGAGATTGTAAATGCATTAAAGAACTTCATAGAGGTTGAGGTTGTCAGGGTTGAGAGGGAAATATACGATGCATCCATAAAGATCCTTGAGATTATAAGGAGGGAGATGGATGAGGGAAACGATGTCCTCATAAACCTCTCAGATGCATCCAGAGATCTATGTATTGCATGCATAATCTCAGCCCAGATATCGGGTGTGGGCATATACATGGAGTCCAACGGTAAGATAATAGATCTCAAGGTTCCATCTGTTAAGGGTGTGGGGGAGGATAAGGTTGCACTCATAAAGGCTTTGGAGAAGAAGGGAGGGGAGGTTGAATCTATAAACAAACTTATAGAGATTGTTGAAGGTAAGATAGAAGATCAGAGGAGATACATGGCTCAGAGGGCAAGGATGAGCTACCATTTGAAGGGCTTGGAGGGAGATGGATTGATAGAGATGAAGAAGGAGGGGAAGAACGTAAGAATAAAACTGACACCACTGGGAAGGGCTTATGCGGTCATGTTCTCATGAGTAATGAAGAAATCTATAATTTGATTTCATCTAAGGTTTTGGTTTTATTTAAACAATTAGATGGTAAGTTATATAAGGCTACTATAGAAAAAGATGAAGTTGGAATGTATCCCAAGGTGATTGGCATATTAGATATCTAATTGAGAATAAAGGGGACATAGATTTCAAAATTAGAAGGGTGTGTATAGGTATAGATGTAAAAAAATATTAAAAGACTGTGGAGAAGATATTATTAGAGTTTGCGAAGATGCCAAAGTTTAAAATTTAACGATGTGCCAATTGGTCATATAAAATGAGTAATAAAGCGTAGAGAAACTTGTGAAATTTTGAAATTCCTCACTGGATATAAACACATGCCAATAGGGATAATTGAACTCCGAGAGGAGTTGTGATGGAATTTCATAAGAATATACCTAATGAAAAAATTAAAATGCTCTGTTGAAAAATTGATGGTAGTTACCAAATTTAAATGGTCAGATGTCGTTTGTTATTTGCCAAATCACAAGCTTAATTTTCAAAAGTTTAATCATGGATCCTCAACAATCTCAAGACCATCCATTATATAAAATGGATCAAGATACCTCCTAATCAACCTGTCCATCCAATACTCAGCCCTCTCAACATCGGCACCAAGGTATTCAAAGAACTCAAGTATCTGCCTCTTGGGTCTCAACTCGTAATCGTCCCTTGCACCAGATGTCAGTATGAAGGGTGTATCGAACTTCTCTATAACTTTAAATATCTCAGAAGTCTCTTCAAAAAGTCTCGACCTTTCACATCTAAGGAACTTTGAGAATGAAATCTCAATTGCAACATCCTTCTTACCCGCAATCTTTATCAGTGTATAGTCCAACTCCCTACCTTCAAAGTCCAGTATGACGTCAACCCTCCACCTCATCACAGCATACCTAAGAACGTTCAAATCCCCAACAACACCAACAATCCAATCCCTTCTTGCCCTCCTAAGCTTCAACAGTAGTTCCCTCGGACTCTCAGCTTTTATCATGTATCCCTTAAGAAATCCAACATCTCTTGGATTCTCATGGAAGACTACGAAGTTGTCAAAGTCAAACTTCAGATTTGGCACAAACCTCACAAAGTCAACCTTCATAGCCCTTCTCAACTATCTCCCTTGCAAATTCAACAATCCTATCCCTCCTGGAAGGATACGTTACAAGCTTCACCTTGATCAGTATGGCATCTCCAGTCTCTGTAAGAACAACATCACCAAGGTAAGCCTTCTGCTTGTCTATCCTTATGTATAGGTTTCCCTGATCGTCTATCCTATTCTCAACTGTATTAACTATGTATCTCCTCTGATCACCCAAAAGATCAATCAGGTTGTTCCAGAATTTCCTTATCTCACCCTTCCTCTTTATCTCAACCTCAAGATACTCAATTGGATTTCCAAAGTGACCCTTAGCCCTAGAACTCCTTATCTCAAACTCGAATGGGAATATTGTAGAAATTGCCAATGCAACCTTCTCCCTATCCTCAGTGCTGTAAACAACAGTTGAAACTGTTATCCTCTCTATCTTCACAGAAACCAATTTTAACATCTGCTAAAAACATTTTTCATGAGGATATCAATAGTCAATACATCATCACTGATCTGCATAGTTTTGACTTTGATTGCTTCATACGAAGCAAGAAAGATTGATTACCCCATCAGAATTCTCCCCCTCATCATCTGTTGGTTCTCAATGGTTTACTTCCCACACTGCCTTGCACACTACATCGTTGGTAGATTGTTTGGTGTTGAGTTCAGTCACTACACACTCTCAAGATCAATGCTTTCAAAGTCTGGAATTCCAATAATCTCAAGGATGTTCTCTGTGAGGGTGTTTTTGACATTGAGGATTAAGAGGAGGGCTAGGAGGGGTATGTTTGCAATGTTCATATCTGGACCAATTGCATCGATGCTCTCACCCCTTACGGTAGTTTACATAACTTACACTTACGATAAGACTTCTGCAAACATCTTGGCAATCCTAACGATATTCAACATAGTATTTTCTGGATACTTCAGTTACAGGAACGGTTGCATAAGGAAGGCTATAAACTCCTTAAAATCTTAATGTTGAATTATTTTAAAGACAGTAAAATAAGAAGATAGATGGTATAGATCACAACCAGAACTTTAAAAAATCTGTAGGTTTTTATCACAAAACATTAACCTTCTGCAAAAGTTATGATCTGACGTGAACGTATATGTGATCCTTGTGGTATGGTTCAAGGTTTCCATGTGAAATTAACTCAAATTTCCCCTCCAATCTCCTCAATACCATCTCAAATACATCCTTAGGATCTGCAGTCGAATCTATGCTCCTAGCCTTGACCATTATCAAACCTTCACCACCATCCTTCAAGAAGAACCTTACATTCTCCTCAAATATCTCTATCTGATTCTTTTGAGCTATGTCTTGATATATGAAGTCAACCTTCTCAACGATACCACTATACCTCCAAGGCTTTGATGCATCTTGAAGGAGTGGGACTATGTTTCTCCTCTCCCTTGCAAGCTCAAGGAACTTGGAAAATGGCTTTGCAGAATACTCAACCGCATATATAATTCCACTCTCAACGATGTCTGAGATGTGGCTTACGGTTGTCCCACTCGCAGCACCCAGATACAGAACCTTCCAGTTTGGCTTTATGTCTATGACGTAACCCTTCATGAACATTGCAGATAGCTTGCTCCTTGAAGGTATCCACTCTCTAAACTCCCCAATCTTCCTCTCTCCATAGTGACTTCCATATCTGCTCCTTGTTGCCAGTATCCTCCCATCTAGCAGATAAACGTTGTGTGCTATCCTCTTGACATCCATATATCAAATTTAAATGAAGGATATATAACGTTTTGAAGATTCAAGGAAAGCATAAACAGTTGAAGTAAGTTGGAAATATATCGGTGAAGTGTCAGTATGAATTAAAAACAACACATACATTCGTTGTGTTCAAGGCTTTGGCTGTGGATATAGATGGAACCCTCACAGACAAGAAAAGGGTCTTGAATTGTAGAGCAGTTGAGGCACTTAGGAAGCTTAAGATAAAGGTTGTTTTGGCTACTGGAAACATATCTTGCTTTGCAAGGGCTGTTGCAAAGATGATAGGTGTTTCAGATATTGTGATAGCTGAGAACGGTGGAGTTGTGAGGTTTGGATACGATGAGGATGATGTTGTCTTGGGAGATAGGGAGAAGTGTTTGAGGGCTTTGGAAGTTCTGAGGAGGCACTTTAAGGTCGAGCTTTTGGATTTTGAATACAGGAAGGCTGAGGTCTGTCTCAGGAAAAACTTTCCAATTGAAGAGGCTAGGAAGATTTTGCCAGAGGATGTTAGGATTGTTGACACTGGATTTGCATACCACATCATAGATGCAAACGTGAGCAAGGGGAAGGCTCTGAAGTTCATAGCTGACAGGTTGGGGTTGGATGTTAAGGATTTTGTTGCAATTGGAGACTCTGAGAATGATGTTGAGATGCTTGAGGTTGCTGGATTTGGTGTTGCGGTTGCAAATGCTGATGAGAAACTTAAGGATGTTGCTGACCTTGTAACTTCAAAGCCAAATGGAGATGGTGTTGTTGAGGCTCTTGAGTTCTTGGGTTTGATATAGGGATTTCATCAAACTTGACAAATCTACAACCAGAGAAGACTATATAGTTTTGCTCAAATTCTTTAAGACTCTTACTATCACGGGATCAACGACTCTGTATTCTTTCATTGTTTTTCTTATCCAACCCATCTTTTCAAGGTTTCTCAAAAGGTTGGCAAGTCTCGTGTTGGGAATCTTACCACTTCGAGATTCGACGTATCCCTTCACCAACTCCCACCTGTTCAAACCCATCGCAATAGCCTTCAGTATCAAAATATATCTCCTACTCCTCTTACTAAGCTCTCTCAGTTCTCCCTCCAAGAATCTCTCAGCCTTGACAACTACATTCTCCATAGCCCTGTTAAAGTCTCTCGTTTCAACGTAATTGTAACCAAACTCCACAAGCCATCCAGGTATTCCATTCAAGAGTTCAACAGCCTTCTCAATCACTTCCTCCTCAAAATCAATCCCAAACTCTTCAAATCCTCTCCTCAAGAAATTCTTGGAGAGTTCCCTTGTAAATGGTTCTATCATTATCTCCTCGTAAATTCTTCCATAGAGTGGAGAATCGTAATCTACAATTCCCAGGAAATCGCGCAATAATCCAACTTCAGATCCCGAAAATATGAACCTAACGTTCTCCAGGTTGTCGTAAGCGTAAGATACCATTGCCAAGAAATCTTTACCACCCCTTGAACCATAATACCTAAAATACTGAGCTTCGTCAAACGCTATAACGACCCCCACATCGTTCAAAGCGTTTAAGACTTCTGAAAGCGAAACCTTATCGTCAAAGGTTAAGCTTACACCTGCAATTGTAACTCCCCTAACCCTCTTCAAGACTTCAAATATCTTCTTTTTGAGTTTAGATCTTATCAAAGCCCTCTCAAAAGCTTTAGCTAAAACATTACACGTTATCCAACCTCCAGAGGAGAAGTAAAGTTCTCTTGCATCTATGTATATCCCATTCTCAAGTTCGTTTAAAGCTACCTTTAGAACTGAAGCCTATCCTCCTAATTCCCAAGATTAGAACTATGCTTTTTAACAGCTCTCTTGATTTCAACTTCCTCCTCCCTATCAAAAAGATCCCTCCCATTCTCTTTGGGTCGTGGATCCAGTATAGTAACGGCACCGTTACTTATGAATTATGGTGTGAAAATTTTAAGGAAGTTTAAGTTGCTTTGTCGTCAAAAGTCTTATGAGGTTTCGAACACATCCTACTGTAAAATAACCATGTTGATTTAACACCACACAAAAAATAAAAATTAAAATTTAAGGTTCAAATCCCACTGGAACTATGACAAACTCGTATTTCTCTCCCTTGTGGATCATGTGCATACTGCATGCAAGACATGGGTCGTATGATCTTATTGTTCTAAAGAATGTTTATTGGATTTGGCTTACCCTCATTTGGATCTCCAGTTCCGAAGTTCGGAGCTGGAACAGACATTTCTCCAGGAGTTCCATAGTATACCTTAGGTGTCAAGCTTTGAACAACACTGAGTGCCAATCCTGTGAATGTCACAGTTACCTTACCGGCACTGTAATAGACCTTTGAGTTGTAAGAGTCGATGTAAGGTCCCTCAAGATGTCCCTCAGTCTCACTCTCTGGAACGTCAAATGCATAGTATGTCTTTCCGTTTATGGTGTATTCAACTCTCACAGAGTTCCTTATCATAGGTGTATCCAGTCCAGTAGCCTCAAATGTCCTCGCAGCAACCCTTATCATCGATGCTGGACCCTTCTTCTGGAAGTCCATTAGAGACCATTTAAATGGACCTGGCTGACCCAATACGTCCCTTCCATTTCCGTTCCATGTTGTTCCAGCTATGACATGGTATTGAGTCAGTCTTCCATTCTCAACCTTGCACCAATGAACAGTTATACCTCTTAGTGCATCCCAATATCCAACTCCCTGCCCATTGTAATCCAACCAATCATCCCAAGTTTTACCTGTTGGATTACCCCACACCAAGTTTGCAGGCAATGGATCTTGACCTGCATTTGTTATTGCCTGATAAGCTCTGCTTAACCAACATAG
>Ga0164311_10002128_pt1 | contig 10094 bp, 17 predicted proteins | sample GuaBasSedimGuay2_FD_121796 | JGI IMG/M metagenome (GOLD analysis project Ga0164311, IMG submission 121796) | Subseafloor sediment microbial communities from Guaymas Basin, Gulf of California, Mexico - Guay2, Core 4569-9, 9-12 cm | ecosystem: Environmental > Aquatic > Marine > Hydrothermal vents... | reverse complement strand
GTCTTGAGATATTCCATTGGCATCCACCTCTCAGCTTTCAAATCGAGATTTGAGATAACATAAAAGACATGCTTGCAGGTTTTTCTGTAAACGTAAGATGGGCAATCGCACCATGCCTTTAGCTCCTGCATGTCTATAGTGACTGTGTATTCTCTGCCTGAATCGCCTTCTACCGTCACTCTCTTTAGCAAAGGTTCGTCTTGAACTGATTTTATCATCATAGCCTCTTTGAGAGCTCATCAATGAAGATGTGCGGGTTGACATTTAATTTACCGCCCTTAAAGCCAGCATGCCCATCAATCTGAACATAGGGCAGGTCTTTGACAAGCATCTGAATGTAGTCAGCTAAATCTCCTCTAACTGACATTGAGCCGTCTTTACGGTTAATGGCTATTGCTGTTGAGCCTGCAATGTCTTTGGAAGCTTCCAAAACCGTTGCTAAATAACCAGTCAGCTTATAGTCGCTCTCAAAGATTATTACGTGGATGTCTTTGAGATTGAACAGTTCACAGCTGGTCATTATTCTCTTCACTTCCTCTCTGACCTTCTCTCTGGCTTCATTAGCCTCAGGGTGATTAATGATGTCCAATGGTCTCTGACTGAATGCCAAGAGCTCCAATGCCTCTTTATGCTTTCTAATTCTGAGCAGAGAGTTGACATAGGAGGAGAGTAGTTTGTAGACTGGATAATAGCTGATGTGCATAGAGCCGTAAGACATTGCAGAGTAGGTCTTGATTTTATAGAGCAGTTGTGGCTCTTGCTTATAGAGCTCTGGTGGCATCAGATTTAAAGCATTGTCACCGCCTAAGCCAATGGCAAGTTTCCATCTCACTTGAACTGGTATTTCGTCTATGAAGCGTTTGTAAACAATTAATGACGCCGGAACCACATCCCATACCAGCTTATATTTCCTCTGCTCTGGATGATTTGGATGGTGGTCATAGACTATTCCAATGATGTTAGGGTCTGCTGGCCTCATATCGACCATTACATCGCCATCTGTCCATTCATCTACTGAGCCAAACTCTGTCTTCACTAAGATTTTTTCAGGATTGTAGGTGAAGGAGGCAAAATAAGCAGCAGTTACACCATCAGCATCATCGTGACAATGTATTTTCATGTCACTTTCACCTTTCCGTCTTGTCTGTCTATTATTCCCGCTGATTGAAGCTCTATAAGGCTCTTCTCAATGACCTCTTTACTCAATGGTGAGCCAAGCAGCTGAGATTTAATAGCGATAGCGGTCACAAATTCACTCTCAGGTAGATAGGTCGAGAAGAAGTATCTGTTCTCTTTCTTGATTGCTTCTATGATGTCTTTGATCTGCTGAACAACTGGGCTTAATTGCCTCTCCTCACTTTCCTCTTTTATGAGCTCTACCGTGTATCTGTTGCCTTCTCGCTTTATTTTGAACTTCTTATTGGCAATTTCCTCTGGCTCTATATTAGCTCTTGCCAAGGCGTCATATAAGCTTCTGAGCAATGGGCTCTTTTCTCCGCCTAATGAATAGATCCATCTCTCACCGTCAATAATGACCTCTGCCTCATGCTTGACCCAATCACCTTCCCATTTGTATCCGCTGAGGTCTTCTTCTCCTGGCTCTATTCTGTAAATCGGCGTCTTAAAGAGCACTATCTTCTCTCCATCCTCTTCTCTCTGCACATACCTACGTGGATATTTGAAGTATTGCTTCCAAACCTCTTTTGTCAGAATTTTTGCCATATATGCTCCTCCCCAAATTCTTTTAATTTCTGACTGAGCCTCTTCAATGAGGCTTCAGGCACATTAAACACATTTACCTCAGACAGCACATGGGCAACTGAATAGTGATTTAAGACCGCCAAGACTGCTGCTGTTGCCAATGCCTCTATGCTGATTCTAGAATGACCTGTCTTCCAGCCATCCTCTATGTATTTCTCGACTAAGAGCTTAGCCTCGTTCTTATAGAAATCTGTCTTAAAGCCTAATGAAGAGTTGATGATGTCGATGTAATGAAAGCTCTCATGCTTGGCTCTTTCTTCCTCTCCTCTTAGCTCGCCCAATAGCGTCTTTAGAATTTTAAGGGCTGTCTCGTGCTTCTTAATGAGCATGAGGATTTCTTGCTTCTTTAGACCCTCATAGTTCTTTCTGCTAACGCTCACCATACTTTTTTTTTCACTTCCGCCTTCTCTTCTTCCTCATCGACAGAGGCTACATACTTGTGTTGTTCACCAGATGGATAGGTCACATAAATTTCTCCCGATGGAGACATGTAGATGTCGGTTTCTTTGACTGCCTGTCTAATTCTGAGCTCCTCTTCAATCATTCCGACCTTCTGAGCATCACCAGCTCTTCTGTATTTCTGCAGTAGATATTCAAGCGATGACCTGTCGAGGCTCGCTAGAAAGTTGCTGTATGCCAGCTTTTCAGCTCGGGTCATTTTCTTCATTCACATCACCTCTGCGACAGATTGTATAAGAAAATGAAGCGTGAGAGGATTTTCTTAAGAGCTCTCTTGTCTCTGTCGTAATTGCCGGTGCATTTATAACTGAAGGAGCCAACTTTGTACCAGTCCTCAAAGAACTCAGGTGCAAAGTAGAAGATGTAGGGAAAGTGATACTGGTCAAAGTGCTTAAAGAAGGTTGCGATAAGAAAGATAGTTGACGGTCTGAGCTCCTCAACATTCTTATAGGCTATGCCCCAGCGATTGTTCATATCGGGATTTACATAGATGCAGGCTGTGACATAATCTCTGACCTTTCTTCTGTTGTGATAGCTTTTGTAGATTTTTTCAAGGACGCCTTCTTTGTCATTGTAGGCATTCCAATGATGTGTGATGTAACCGTAAACATCAAGGTCATTTTCTTCAATCATGACCTGCCACCTTCTGTTTATTTGACATTTTAAATGACCTCTTGGCTGGAAGGAGGGAGAGGTTGAAGGAGGATTTCTCCCAACTTTCCAGCCACATTCTCAAGGAGGTGAAACATGAACAGCCAGCCAGCCAAACAGTCAGTTTCTTCTTCCTTCCGGCCCAGCCCCGCCCCGGCTCCGGCACCAGCTCTGGACTGGGCTTATATATCTCCTCTCCTCCTCTCTCTCCCCATTATCATACTGTATACTACAGTGGGGGTTTATATAGTTTGTGGTTCTTCTCTTCACTCATAGTTTGGCTTCAGCGTCATTAGAAAGCAGGCTCTGTTAAGCTTCTCTGTGTCCACTTTGCTTCTGAGCGGTCTTAACAGGACATCTATGACCTCTTTCAAATTTGTGCTGATTGATTCATAGACGTAGATTCCGCCTCCGACATTATGCTCAGCATACAAGTTGCTCTTAATCTCCCGCTTATCTGTGAAGTAGAGAATGAAGTAGTCCATCACTCTGCCCATGAATTCCACCCAAACAAAGTAGACGTGGTCATTTTCTGATTTGCCTATGTGAAAGATTTGGATTTCCCTTTCCCGCCTCTGCATCCACTCGTGTAGCACATCGAAATAGTATTGCACATAGCCATAAAGCTCTTCTTCACTTACCATCATTATCACCTTCCTTTAGCAGTCTAGCCACAAATAATGCCGATGTGAGCTTTCTCTCGGAGATTTTAGACCACAGTCCAGAGGCTCTTAAGACTTCCTCTATTTCCCACAGGTCAACGCTCACATAATATTTGTAGAGGACACATGGGTAAGTTGCTAAATCCTCTATCCAGCCTGCTCTCATTAATTTCACATCTTTGTCTTCTCTGAAGACCATCAGAGCATTGAATTTTCCATTGGGATGAATGAGTCTGAGGTAAATTGGCTCTTTGCCTCTGCCGATGTGGAGATAATGGACATGGACGCCTAAAGTCGTCCAAGACTTCTCTTCCCATTTGATATATTTCTTCGCCTTTTCCCATATATCCATTGCTTATCACCGCTCCGGCTTTAATTTTGAGAGGAAGAGAGTTCGGTCTTCCACCTTCATATTTCATCAACACCTCGCCTCAAATTTTCTAAGAAGGCTTCTCGCACCATCATATTTTCAAATGGCGGTCTTTTAATCCATTTGCCCTCTCGTTCTAATTTATGCAGGAGATTTAAGATGCTTTCCATCCTGCCCGATGTATATGCATAGAATGATTTGGCACCGTCCTCTATGACATTGAAATAGTTGATTAAGCCAAGCTTTCGTAGTGCCCTCTTTAAAATTCTTGGCTTCTTTTCGCACCAGATTTCAAGGCAGAATCTGTGGTAATCAATTGGATAGCAAGACCGCCATGTTTTGATGTGTATGAACACTCGACCCTCATTTATTGAGAGCTCGCCTATTGCATCCATAATTATCGCCTCAGATTAAACTTCAGAAATGCGGATTCCCATTTTACTTTGTCCACATCTTCCCAAAGCCCGAATCGTTTTAAGAGCTCTTCTGCCTCTGCCTTTGAATCAACATTCCTCGTATAGCAACTGTAGCCCTTGCCAAGATAGATAATGCCCCAGTAGAATTGATGCTCATATTTCGGAAACGGCATTTCTTTTGAGCCGATGAAGAGAGCTAATGAATAGCGACCGTGAGGTGTGAAGCACATTCTGATGTAGATGGGTTTACTACCTTTGCCTACGTGGATATACCGCATATCATAGCCAAGAGCCTGCCAGTAACTTTCTCTGCCCGCTATATATTCATCCATTAGAGCCTTTGCTTCCTCATCCATAGGCATCCTCTTTAATTTAATCAATAACCAAGCCCGCTCGAATTTATTCCAATCGACTTTCTCATCGTATCCAGCCTTCCTTATCAATTCTACAGCCTCTTCTCTGCTGTGAACATCCGCCATATAAATATAGACGCCCTTCCAAATAATCCATTTCATCCATCTCCCTCTGTAGTCGTGATAATAGAAGTCTTCTTTATCGTTTTTTGAGCCTATGAGCAGATAGACGACGCCAGTCTTTCTCAGCTCGAGGTAAATAGGCTCATGAGCTCTTCCGATATGTATGTAATCGATTGTATAGCCATAGGATTTCTCTTTGAGCATGGTGACATCAATCTTATGCTTTAGCATTATCCTCGCCTCCGCAATTCTTCCAGAAAGAAGGCTCGCTCTATTTTATTTGGGTCGATTCTGTCCCACAAGTCAAAGAATTTCAGCAGTCTCTCTATTTCCCATTTAAAGAGCTCCATTCCACTCCGCAGTATCGCATAGTAAGCGTTCATAGTGATTACTGTCCAAAGGCTGTGTGAAAGCAATCTTTCCTCTGCCATCTCTCTGTCAATTCCAACCAAGATTTTGCAGGTCAGCTCTTTTAATTGACCGCTTCTGAACCGCAAATATATTTCCTCATCGTTCTTGCCGATGCGATAATATCTGATTTCTACGCCGAATTGCCTCCAATACTGCCTGTTGGAATCCATGTGCTCTTTCATTCTTTTCTTTAGCCAAGCTTTCCAATCGGTCATCTTCTCACCAACTTTTCTAAGAAGATAATCCTGTCGATTTTCTCTTTATCCACTTGGTAGCCCACTTCGTCGATTAGTTTCTCAAGACTCTTCTTGCAGTCAAGGGAGCTGAGCACTATGTAATAGAACCTCGTGTCCTCTATCAATGGGTTGGAAATAGTTCTGACAGTCATCCAGCAAGACTCATTCAAAAGTCGCTCTTTCGTCTCTTTATCAACGACCGCAGTCACTCTAAATTCCACTTCTTTCCCATCATCGTCGCTTCTGAGATAAATAAAATCACTATCCGATTTTCCAATGTGCCAAAATCTAACTGTTCTAGCAGGCAACCAAAATTCCTTTATCCGCCTTATGTAGTCCTCTATTTCTTGCTTCACTATCTCGAAGTCTTCTGGCAGAATCATATTTCATCCTCCATTCAGCCTTAATTTCAGGAGGAAGAGCGATTTATCCAAGTCAGGCTTCTCAATCCATTTAAACCATTTCTCCAGCTTCTTAAGAGCCCATCTGAGCCCTTTCTCTGATAGAATGATGTAGCCGTAGAATCTGCCGTCCAGATAGTCTGAGTAGAATGTGAAGAGATTATTTATGCTGTGTCGCCTGATGAACGAGGCTAATTTGCCTTTACCGCTTAAGTGGAGTTTGTAATAGTGATTTACCTTCTTACCGCTTTGAATTGAGGTGTAATATTCGATTCTCACTTTTGCTCTGCCACAGCCCTCTCTTTCAAGCACACCTTCAGCTATGAGGTCTTTATAAATCATTTCGTTCACCCATTAGATTCTCAATTAATCTGACTGCTTCCCATTTCCTTTCATCCACTCTGCTCCAGAGCCCAGATAATTCAAGCAAAGTTCTAATCCCGAATAAGCTCCAGTATGCTCCAGATTTTCTGAGCACCCAACCCTTCTTCCGCATTAGATTAAAGAAGCCATTCCTCTCATTAAGCCAGTCTGAAGATTTCTCTTCGATATAGACAGCATAGAGCGTGCCAATCTGATATTTCTCAATTAGCAAATAGATGCCCTTGCCAATTTTAACCACCCTCGTGTGCTCATTTTCCTTTGATTTGAGGTAGTCCTCAAACATCTTTACCAGCCTCAGGCTCAGAAAGATTTAGTAATAAGAGCTTTGCTTCTGAGTTATCCACATTTAGCTCTCTCAGAATCGATTTTAAAGACTCTGAGCTCACTATGCCCCAAACCACAATCTCTGCATTCTCCTGCCCATAATTCAATACGCTCTTGCTCAGATTTGGATAGATTCTTTGGATTTTGTCGCAGACGGTGTTAAGCTCTTTCTTAGGGATTATAGTCTTGAGCTCGAGAAAATAGAGGTTGTGGCTGTCATATCTATAGACCCGCACATGAAAATTGATGTCCTCTATTGAGCCTATGCCGAGATACATAGATGCCCACCTCTATGAAGTGAGGTTGGAAAGAAAGCGGAGAGAGTTGAGCCTCTCAGTTATTTTTGGGTCGTTGCTGATATACTGCCTAATGAACTTGAGGACGCCGTCTAAACGAAGGCTCTCTTCTCTGATGTAGACGCCATCCATTACTTTGAGGTAGCCCTTCATATCTATCACTCGAGATATTTGTTAAGAACCCTCGCCATTTCAGAGAGATGCGGATATTTCGTTAGAGCCTTATCCAAATCCTCTAAGCCTCTCTTTTCACCGCTGACTATCATTCTGAGCGTGAGCATTAGGAATTCTTTGTCGAACTGCTCCATTATGTCCACTATCTTCTTAATCCTTTCTGGGCTGGGTTTGCTTCTGTAATAGTCATAGCACAGGCTCACCAAAGCATATTTGAGGTCGATGTCGTCCTCTTTAATGACCTCAGATGCTTTCTTTGGGTTCTCTAGTATTTGCTTGAAATCGATTTTACGCTTTAAGCGTAGGAATGCATTGAACTCAAAGGCTACAGCCTCTCCTACTGCAAGTGCGATGTATCTTCCCGCCTCATCATCGGGTAGCTTCTTAATTAATTTGCTTGCAAATTCCCATTGCCTTGGAGTTGGGAAGCTTGCCTCCTCTTCACTCTCGGGCATTTTGAATATAAAGCTTGGTCTTGCAAGCAAGAATGCCGTAATCCTCGGGTCTATGCCTCTCTGTGTCGCATACTGACTAAATTCTTCTGCGGTTGGAATCTTTAGCACAACATGCAAGAATCTATTCTGGAGCGGTCTTGGCATAATTGTTACTTGAGCTCCATCTGTGCTCCTATTACCAGCACCGATAATTAGAATTCCATCGCTGATTTTCTTGTCGTTTACTGACCTGTCTAAAATTATTTCGTACGCTGATTTGAGGACTGCTGGTGGTGCAAGATTCATTTCATCGAAGAAGACCACTCCCTCTATTTTTGGATTTGTGATTACCTCAATCCATAGCGGGCTTTTCCATATTACGAAGCTCGTTTCCTTTTCGAAATTTGGCAAACCTCTGAGGTCGCTTGGGTCATACTCGCTCAATCTGATGTCTCTGAAGATGAAATATTTCTCTGGGTTCTTTAAGACTGCTTTCTTCTCTTCCTCTGTTGATTTTGTCCAATCAAAGAACTGCCTGCCTCTTTCCTTCGCAAGTCTCTCTGCAAATTCTCTTACAGTCTGCGATTTTCCTATGCCAGGACTTCCCCAAATATATAATGGCAATCTTGCTTCCCACACTTGCCTCAAAATTTTCTCCAATTCTTTATGTCTGACCTCCAACATCTCCACATCACCTCCTAATAAATATTGTCCTTCCAAATGGAGGAAGGTTGGAAGGACTCTTATCTGTAAGCACCCAAATAACTGGGCATTTATTCCACGATTTCGGATAGGTTGTCCAACCGTCTGTGAAGCAAATGATTACCTTTGGCATTTTGATGTTCTTCTTAATGTATTCAAAGACCACAACATGGTCTGTACCGCCTCCGCCCTTTGGAGCTTCCCGAATTATCTGCTGAGGAGTTGGGCATGTCCAAGTCTTTACTTTCTGAATGGCACAGTCAGCGTATATAACCGTCAGCTCTAGATTATTGAACGCTTTGACAATAGAAATGATTTCAGAAAGAGCAAGCGTAAGCTCTTCGTTGCTCATTGAGCCTGATGTATCTATTGCCACAACGACCTCCAATTTATCCTCTCTTACTATTCCAGGCAGGTAAACGCCCGTTGCTAATGATTTCTTTGATGGCTTCATCCAAGTATAATCTGATGCTTGCACTCCCTTCTGTACAAACTGTGCTAATAATTTATGCCACGGCAGTTTTGAGGAATAGAGCTCCTCATAGATTCTTTCTATTCCTGCAGGCACTTTGCCCTGTTGCTTTGCGTAATTATACGCCTCTCTAAAGACCCTGCTCCATTTCTCTTCGATATCCGCTCCCTTGGTTTTGTCCTCTTCACTTCCATCCGACCAGATGTGTCTGTCCCATTCATAATTCTCTAAGCCATTGCCTTCACTTCCATCTTTATTCTGACCGTCGCTCTTTTCGTTACTGCCACCGCCACTACCTTCGCCTTTTCGATTGCCTTTCTCATCTCCTCTGCCTCTGCCATTTTTATTCTTTCCTTCGATTCCGCCTCTTCCGCTTCCGCCTCCTCCGCCACCTCTCTTCGGAAGTTGCTTAACGATTTCCTCATAGATTTCTTCCGCTGATTTTTCGCTGATTCTTTCGACCTTAATTAAGCCTCCAAAGAAGCTAATGGAATCTCCTTCTGGAAAGATTATGCCTTTAATGTAAACATCAGGGAAGCTGTCTTGTAAAATGCGATTCACTTTGATGTCGCAGGCTACATTAGCGATGTTTGGGTCTTTGCCTCTGAATCTTTGCAGATGATGAAGTGCCAAATGCAAAATTTCGTGGCAGATTGCAAATTGAAGCTGTCTGTTGGATAGCCCCTTCACAAACTGTGGATTATAATAGAGGTTGCCTTCAATGTCGACTGCGAGAGTTGGTTGCGTAGAGTCTTCTCTTGGCTTGAGATACATTGAGAAATACGCAAAGAATGGTAGCTGGTTCTGCAGTTGGATTCTAGCTTTTGTGATTCTTTCTCTCGGGCTCAACAAATCATCCATCATCCACCACCTCTCATGTCTTTCATTTTTTCAAGGAAGCAAGCCTGCTCATAGACGCTCTGTAATCCGCATTTAGCAAAGAGAATATCAATCTCCTCAAGCTCCCTTCTGAATTTCTTAATTGCTGACCGAATCTTTTCGAATGCACTCTCGAATTTCGGTTTGAGTTCTGGCAAATGGGAAATTGGATAGAAGCGAGAATAGTAGCCAACTATGGTCTTCTCGCTATCCTTATCTTTTAGCTGAATGCTGAGGGTCTTATCCACGAACACCGATAGAATAAGATTCGCTTCGGTTAAATCATATTCTTCTTCGATTTTATGCCTGCCCAACGGCATTCTGAAATGAAGATTACAGCCCTCTGAAAGCATTTCCTCGAGCTTCTTTAGGATGAAGATGAGAGCGTCATACTGAGCCTCATTAAATTTGTCTTTTAGCACTTTCTTGAGGATAACTTTCATTTCGTTCTGGAATTCTAATATGCCTCTCGTGCCGTTGTCCCAGAATGAAAATCTCTGCATGTAGTAGCCTTTGTAATAAAAGCCTCTGCGACCCACGCCCCAAATCGCAGATTCTTCCCGTCTTATTTCCATGATTCTTTCTG
>Ga0164311_10002127_pt1 | contig 10094 bp, 9 predicted proteins | sample GuaBasSedimGuay2_FD_121796 | JGI IMG/M metagenome (GOLD analysis project Ga0164311, IMG submission 121796) | Subseafloor sediment microbial communities from Guaymas Basin, Gulf of California, Mexico - Guay2, Core 4569-9, 9-12 cm | ecosystem: Environmental > Aquatic > Marine > Hydrothermal vents... | reverse complement strand
TTTTGCCAAATTCAATGAAGTTGGGTTCGGCGCTTTCGTTTATCGGTCCCTCAAAAGTCTGACCCACAAGCGCATTCAATAAAGCATAATAGGCTGAATCGTCTATTGTGTCAACATGCTCATCGGTTTTTGTTCGTACTACACAGCACGTAACAGTAGCTTCTGCTTCATGAAAAACTTGGTCTAATACTGTCACCTTTACATCCCATGAACGCCAATAGGATGGAAAAACATGTGTAACATTGGAAGTATTCACAAAAAAAGGCGCTGGATATACTTCTGTTGTGCCATCACCAAAGTCCCAATAGAAAATTAGTGGATAGACAAGGTCTGAACCACCTGCTGTTGCACTGAAATACGCTGTCTGATTGATATACACCGGACAATTATTCGATGTGATTTGTACATAGAATTTCGATGGTGGTGGTGTTGGCGTCGGTGTTGGTGACGGACTCAAATGAAAGGTTGTATTTATTGTTGCAAACACTATGCTTATTGCTTGCTTGATAAGCGTAAATCCTACCGATACGCTATCGCTAACAGCCGAACCCGTGCTCTTAATAAGTGTGAACCCTACTGACAAAATATCCGTATTGCTCGCTAATGCACTTACCGCAAATAGCGATAGTGTAGCTATCACTGCTATGAGAAGAATCAGCTTTCTTTTGCTATTGCTCATACAGCATCTTCTTTATTTTTTGCCTCAATATAAAAAATAAGAATACAATCATAAAAAAGAAAATATAAGACAAATTGGCTGAGATACCGCTTTGCATACCTGAAGAGTTTATTTGCGCCGCTATCTGCGATACATATATTGGACGGATAACAATTAACCCCTGCTTCTCCGTTATGTCTTTTATCTCCACCTTCGCATAGAAAGTGCCTGTTGTTATATTCTCAGGCACATCTATTGTGAACTTGATATCCTCACTCGTATGTGGCGCTATTATCGCTTCACTGTATTTCGCAGTTATCCAGTACACACGTTGCCAACTCTTGCTACTATTGAATTTCTGTTGCCAGTTCTCATTTAACTTGAAGGAGATATTTTCTGGTGTATAGTACTGGTCGGCTGTTGGTATGAGCTTGACAACCAATGTACTATCACCTGTATTTTTCACTGTTATCGTTTTTGTGTTCGTACCCGGATGGATATTCGTTATCTGTTTGCCCGTCACTGTGAATGCACTACATAACGGCATGACTGAAACAAAAAACGCTATCACTAAAATCGGTACTAAAAACCTATTTAGTTCCATAGCTTTATACATGGTATCCAATCACTATATATATTTCCATTTACATCTATATATGAACTACAATTTAGCCACCCATCTAATGTCCTCAAAGCTTTTGTATGCCGAATCTGTGGATATGAGCCCGTGCGTATTGTACAGTTATAGGTCTTGTTCGCTAATAAAGTAACTGGCTTATTGAAAGTGATATTGTGCCAGTCGCTTTGATACCCGCTCCAGTTGGCTTCTGCTACAATACCTGTTTCGTTCCAGATTTTTATGTACTTGGAATGACCACCTGTGCCAATACATGGATAGGTGTATATCCCGCTTATCTGTATTTCGTGCGATGGCTTGATTGTACCATTAAAAATGCCTGCTATGCTCGGATATTCGCCATGCTCTGTATCGAAGTATGTAGTATTGGAATCCACAAGTTTAAAAAATGAAGTTAATGTGTTGTTGTATGGTAGTGCTGTCACCAAAACAGCTATCATTAATAGAGTAACTATTATTACTAAAAAACATATTATTTTTTTCTTCATTTTTTATATAGTATAATTTACTCATCTCGTGTCCAATCGCACTCTTCAGTTATATATGCTAAGAAGCTAAAGCCACGTGATACATCAAAATTACCACCGGGATAACCGCATTGCTTCGTCGTCCATGAACCATCTGGATTCTTTTTGTATACGTATGTACAGTTAGGTACTATGCTACATAATTCTGTCGAATTTTTAGGGGTGGTGCTCGTCCAGCCTATCATGTTATAGCCTTGAGATAAGGTTATGGTGTATGAAGTATCGCTTTCACCAAATGTTAATGGAAATGTCAATGGAAATGTCGACGCTGCTAAGACTGTACTCATTAATACTATCATAATAATTAATACTAATATACCATTTCCTACTGTTTTTATAACTCGTTTCATCATTTGCAACCGTAATAAATAGCTTCCCTACCCTGTTCCTGCTAAATCACATGTCACTGTAACAGATGTGCTCGCTTGGTCTGATTTTGCATAAAGTTTAATAGAAGTACACGTGTCTGAATCTCGCCATAAATCTAACCCATCCTGTCCATCGATATCAAGATAATTTGTTCCAGTATTAGTATAGGTCTTCTCAATATATGCTGTGTTACCGCTATCCCAGTTCGTCTCTACTTTCACTGTAACATTTTCGTCAACAGCAAAAGACCCACCAATCACTATCTTGCAAACCTTTAGTGCAGATATTATCCCACTTGGGCTCTTAATATCTGTGGCTTCTCCATATGTATCTGAAACACCTACTGATACGGATTGTGAGGTAGCTTTAAAACTATCTGTACGATAGCCAATGTTACCTCTAATTCTTGTCTCTGTACCATTGTCGTTTAGAGGTGTTCCAATATTATATAGCCTATTGCCTTCTACCTTATTATTTGTTGCTCCAGATGAAATGCTTATACCAGTCACTATGTGCGAGTAATAGCCATCATAATTATAGACGGTAGCAGATGTACTGTAATCGTCAGAAACTCCTGTTTCAAGCTGCAATACATTACCATGAATTCTCTTTATCCAGCAATATGAATCAGATTTACCTGTCTCGCTTATCTTGATTTTTGTGCCAATATCAAAAATACTACTATCATCAACCGTTATCTCTGCCGCTCCCGAAGATACTGCTTCTGCTAAGTGAGTGCTTGCTGAATCAGGATTTAGACAAATATTATTTTTGATTTCATTATAATGAGCAGAGTCACCAACAGAAATACCAGTATCATGCGTACGGAGACAAATATTCTCATTGATGATATTAAAAGAACCATCAACTACAATTCCATCAACGCGCCCACCTTGAATCATGTTACTAATTATATGATTGTATTTCCCAGTAACATAAATAGGTTTATTATACTCGGGTTTAACAATGAAATTACCTATTACTCTGTTGCCTCTACCTCCAATTTCAATAGCAGTATTAAATGTGCGATATATGATGTTGTTAGCAATGACAGAATGAAGTCCATTTGCATTTATTGCATACGTACAACTCCTCAAATGGTTGTTTGACACTATACATTCTTGAACATTTGCATTCGTTAACTTAACACCATTGTAAGCACCTGTTACAATGTTATTTACAATAATATTCCTAAGATTATAGCCAAAAGCACCATCCACACAAATCCCAGTACTACTACTACCATTACCAAAAATATAATTTCCTTCCACCCTGTTATCACATGTCGGAATGTCAAAACTTCCATAATCTAAATTAATACTTTCTTGTTCACAATCAGTAATTGTATTCCCTCTAATAAGACCGTTTTGCACACCATAACCAGAAATTCCCCTATACCAAGAATCATGGACATATAAGTTCTCGATTATAAAATCAGATGCGCCACTTAAGTGAATTCCTCCTGCTTGAGTATGGTCTCCAGGATCATTAACATTTCCTTTATTACAATCTAACTGCATGTTTCTTATTGTAAAATGTGATGCAGCAGGATTGGAACTCTCAATTAGACAGAAGTCTGGAGTAATACCATCTGCAAATTTGAGAATTGTTGCCCAACCTTGTCCATACAATTCCACATAATCTGCCATATTCACTCTATCTGATTGAATAAATGTACCCTCTGTTAATTCTACCTTACCACCTCCTGATGGTAAATTATCAATAGCATACTGTATTGCATTCTCAGCATTGTTGGAGCTACTTTCAGTAAAAACTACCTTACCACTACTATTTTTCACCCAATAACCAGTATCACCCTGAACACTATCATTTGCAGTATTTACTCCTACCAAATACGTATAAGCTCCAGCAGCAGTCCTGTTCTTCTGGTCAGCAACCATAGCGTTCCATTCAGCCGCTGTTAAAGTATCGCCTGTGCTCTTGGTATCGTCCCATGCCGCAATTCCTATACCTATTGCACCAAACAACACAGCAATAACAAGTATTGCCTTTAGTGCTCCCTTCCATTCATACTTACTTTCATTTTTCATCTTTTCTTCCTCCTATTAATTATATTACTTTAAAAAATTATAAAAGTGTTGCCTTTACAATTATCTCGAATTGATAGTCATCGTAGTAGTCATCGTTGCTTACTGAACTCGGCATTGTTAGCTGGATATCAAGGTTCGCAGTTGAGTCCGCAGGCATTGAGTCATCAAAAGTTTGATATGTGGTAGTTAGTGCTGTGTACGAACCCACATCGCCACCTTTGAATTCGCATTTGAGCTCGTTATTGCCCGGACTGCCTGTGACAAATGTCAGCACTCTACCATTGTTTATACCCGTTACACTACTACTATTGAGTTTTATCTCTATTAACTGTGCGCCACTTGCACCTGCTGTGCTTATTGTCTGCGTATCGCCTATGTCTTCGGTGTTCTCTACTGCATTTAACTGAAGGTTACCGAAACTTATTGAACCATCACTCACTGTTACTGCTGCTGTGCCGCCACCTGATTCGTATATGGTTATGTTCACCATCTGACCGCCATTTGATGTATTTATTGCCTCTGACGCATTACCTTCGTAACCATCAAACACTGCATGATATAATATTACATCGCCGTTTTGGTATCCATTTTCAAAATTACCTGCATCTTCGAGATACCAGCCCTCAAAGCCTGCACCGCCCCAACCTGTATTGTTGTATAGCACATCTCCCGTACGCTGATTTGTCATTGAGACATTAGCACCTGCACACTGCGTACCATTCTCAAAAAGTACAAAACCCGTTAAGCCATAATCGGCTGATACTAATCCTACACTAAGCACTACTGCCAATATTACCAATCCTGCAACATATTTTTCATTTCTCATTTTTCTTTTTTTAGTACCTCCTTGATATAATATATATTTTCTTTATTTTTATACTTTTACTCATCTCTTGTCCAGTCACACTCTTGAGTTATATACGCTAAGAAGCCAAATCCGCGTGAGACACTAAAGTCACCGCCAGGATAGCCACACTGCTTCATTGTCCATGAGCTGTCTGGGTTCTTTTTGTATACATAGCTGCAATTTGGCACTATATTACATAGTTCTGATGATGTTTTTGGGGTTGTACTCGTCCAACCTATCATGTTGTAACCTTTGGCTAAAGTGATTGTGTATTGCCCGCCACTGCTTTGTGTTGTGAAACTCCTATATGGCTGTGAAGATGGCTCTACTGTAAAGCAACTACTATTTGTGCCATTGTATGACCATGCTTGATAGTAATATGTTGTGTTTGCTTCGAGACCTGTTAGGATTATACTCACTGAAGTAGTATCATTATCCCATGAACTCCACAAAGGATTGGATAAATCGCTATTCTTTGAATATTTTACACGATTATCTGCACTCTGATTGGTTGTCCATGTGATAGTTACACTATTTGTAGTTGGTGTTGAGTTCGTAAGATTTGTAATAGTAGGAGAAGTGCACTCTCCACCACCTATGCTCTGTTCAGCACCGAGTAGTGCTGTTGGCTCTGGGTCGGTGTATTTGCGGACGAACACCCAATCAACATCAAAAGAACTCGCGTCCGTTCCGCCATAAGTTCTGCCTATCACAATCGGAAGAGCTGCCGTCGGAATATGAGTCGTTACATCATCACTATCTTTCTGTACATTGTTTTCGTAGATATGACAAATTGAGGAAGTCCATACTATTTTGTAAGTTGCAAAGTTCGTATTACGAGGAAATCCAGTAGTATAATCTCGTCCTGAATTATCACAAACCAGTAAATCGTACTGTTCAGCAGTGTGAATATTTTTTAGTACTCCATTTGTATCATAAGTAGTACCATTGTACCAACCAAAACCGTATGTTGCTGGAAAATTAGCGGTTTGGTAGTCTTTATCTCTACTTTTTACTTCTAATATTACTGGTGGAGAAACATTAAAAGTTTTGCTCTCAATGTAATCTCCATTCTCGCATATAAGAGACAGAACTGAATTATTAAATGATTTATTAGGACTACCAACTGTTTTCCACTTCTCTAAAAAAATGTTATTAAAAACTTCTTCAGTAAAAATTGCAGCATAGATATCATAGTTAATTTCATCTGGATATAAAGCAATTATTTCTCCATTCGATTTCTGGAGTAAGCCGAAATTTGAATATATCCCACTTCCACTTCTAATATCCACTGCGTCAGACCATGTATCGCAATCATCTGTGGAAACTGCAACCGAAAGAGGAACTCTGGGTAAATTCTCAGAAGAAGATACATTATTCCATAGCAATATAATGTGTCCATTTGACAACTTAAGGAGTTTTGACTGCGCACGTGGTGACTGAATGCCTGATGATGTTGCATTACTCCAAGTCACACCTCCGTCTGTTGATTTTGACTCGTATTGCCATAGTCCGCCCGGAGAATCGCTATTACGCATCAGCATATATAGAGAGCCATCAGAAAGCTCAACAACCGTAGGCTCATTTAAATTCTTACTTGTTGGAACAGTATTACTTTTATTCCATGTACTGCAATTATCGTCTGAGTAGTATACATACGAATGCCACTGACTCCCATCCCATTCTTGAGCGGGAAGAATAATACGTCCTGCGTAGTCGCCATTTTCTAATTTAATAGGATTAGAAATAGTCGCTATATGATGACTGGAACTTTCTATTAAATGCGGCTCAGACCATGTAGTACCATTGTCAACCGAAGTTTTATAATATATCGCACCAGCCCTATTCGGATCATCTTCATCGATTGCCCCATAGAAAAAGTATACTGTATTATTTAAAACTAAAAATTGAGGTTCTACATCCCTTCTGTTAGCTGTATCTTGTAATGTGTAACTACTACCCCATGTTATTCCACCATCATTTGACCTACTCGCTAAAATATAATTTAAATTGGACATCTCACCTTCTGAACTATATTCCCAAGCAGCGATAATATCCCCGTTAGGTAATTCGATACCACCAACAGCCCAGTCATGAGTTCCATTATGAATGAGATAAGAAGGAATGTTAGTGTAATCAAAATCATCAAAGAACTCAAAAGTCGCATTGCCATCGCTCGCATCACTTGCAGAAGAGTTGCCGTAAAGAAGATAATAGGTATCATTACACCAACTATTTGCTGGTATGTATGTAGCATTAAACCATAATACGCACCATTCGCCATCGGATTTATTTTCTATCCAATACGGTATGAAATTATAAGTCTCATTCTCTACTACTCTTATGTCAGAAAAATTATTGTTCATATCGCTGTCATAAGGCACAAGAAGCCTGACCGGATAGTATGCCTGTGCATTACCACCTGTATTGTTGACATGTATCGGCGCTATTTTTGTCCATGCAGCACTAACTGGCTGCACCGCCACAAATACTAACAATACCAATGCTAACCCAACAAAACCACCAACTGCTATCCTCTTGCTCATTTCACTACTCACAGATTACTTCACCTTACTACATTATTTTTAGATTTGTTATATTAAAAACTTTTATGCCTGTCATGATATCGCCACTCTTATATGTCCTGATGTTATGCTATTGTCAGTATCGAACTCATAGACATCTGTTCGCACACCATTTGAAATCGTCACTGTCTCACCATCCGCTGCGGGTCCCGTAAATGTTAGCGTGTTCGATGCATAAGTGTCCTTTGTCATCGGTACTGACTCCTGCACCAAATAGCCCATACGTGGCACTACGGCAGCTATGATTATAAGTGCTGCTATCGCTACAGTTACACTCACGAGCATGAAAGTATTAGACACGGGCGATTCCACATTACCAGTACCGAAGCTTATTACTCCGGTTAGCACCAGTCCCAGCACAATAACAATCGCAACCAATAGTATCAAGCCACCTATTGAGCTCCATAAATCTAACCCGTAATCTTGATATTGCGCCCATACACTGGTTGCCGTACCGCCACCTGTGAGTGATGAAGACGCAAATGACGCATTTGCTATTGTTTCGCTTGTTGTTATGTTATTACCATCTTCTCCGGGACTATCGGCTGTTATTGTCACTACATCGTTTGAATATGATGCATGAACACCTACTGTATCGTTTGCGTTTATCGCATTTGCTAAAGCCAACCCATGTGGGATACTCTGTGTAGTGAAACTCCTATAAGGCGCTGATGATGGTTCTGATGTGTTATAGCTACTATCCAAAGCATTATATGACCACGCTTGATAATAATAGGTTGTGCCCTGTTCCAAGGCCGTTAGTTCTATTGCAACATTGCTTGTGCCATTTGCCCATGAGCTCCAGACCGCACCAGATAAATCCGAATTTTTGCTGTATTTTACACGGTTATTTGAGTTGCTCTGGTTCGTCGTCCATGTGATTGTAACTGAATCGTAGTCAGGTGTGGAATTCGTTAAGCCTGAAATTGACGGAGCAGAAGGTTGCTGCTGCTCCAAAGTGAATTGCGCATTTAGTGAATCCTGTGATTCCGCTGCCATTACTGCCGAGAACGAAAAAAACATGCACGCAATTGCAAACAAAGCTAATACTAATGTTGTTTTAATTTTTGACATTGGCTTACTCCTTATTGTTTACACATATCACATTTTTTATATTGTTCATCTCTATATATAAACTTTTATCATCATCATATATAAAGGATTTGGTTATTCTATATTTTTGCCGCTCCTACCTGTAAGGAACTGAACCGCACCCCATGAATATACGAGCCATATCGGACCCTGTATCATTGCTATCACATGTGCAGGCACACCATACTGCATGAGCATTGGAATGACTGTTATTGCACCCACCAGCGCAGTAAAAAAAGTTGAGAACATTCTAACTAATATCTTTGATGTAAAAACAAACATATCGTATGTGTGCATCGTTTCGGTATCACTTACAACCTCAGCTATCCGCGTCTCATTTACCGGCTGCGCCATCTCCACCACATGGGTATCGAAAATGCCCATGCTGTTTATGCCCGAAATTACAGCATTAAAAATAAACAGTGCTAATGCAATATTATATGCTTTCATGATAGTTTTTTACCTAAATATCCAGAACCTCCTTTTTTCACGTTTCTCACCCAACTCTGGCAGCTCCATTGGTGGGATTTCTGTATTTACCGCACGCTGCTCTACATAGCCTGGATAGCGCTGTAACTTCCGTTCTCGGTCTTCACCTATTGTCCGTGTAAGTATCATTTCCGCAGCAAGAATGATACTATCTTCTATACAGGTTACACCAGCTACACGGCGTATATCACGTGAGTTCGCTGCTATACGACATTTTAGTAACATTACGCGTATTTTTAATGCTGGCATAAGTATGTCCTTCTGGTGACTGTACTGGACTACTTTATCGAAGATTACATTTACTGTGTTTTTTAGGCATTTTTTGTATGCCAATGAAAATCGCGACGTGTCTATTGCCTCAATTATTGCATTTTTTACCTCTATGGGGTAGCCCAGCCTCGTAAAGAAATTGAATGTCTCATTTAAAAACGGCGCTTCTATATCTATACCCTCTCCTTCTTCTGCCATTTTCTCTCTATTTTGTTAAAAAGAAGAAAAATAAAAAAATGTGTTATGCCTCAGAAAATATTATAACCCAGAAGCATAACACATTTGTAGTTATAGGCGTTTATATGCCTCCGCCGCCCTTACCTTGTGTTTCTTCACTTGTACTGCCTGCAAGCATTATAATGGACGCTATCACCAGACCGAGGAACGAAACAATAGCCACTAACTTAATGAGCGGACCGATTGCACCCCACAAGCCAACGCCGCTCACTATCTGAGTGTTCTCCGTTGCGTTCCACTGCGAACCCGCAGGTATCGGGACTGCACTATCCACCTGATAACCTATCATCGGAACGATCGCAAATATAATCACCAATGCTGCAACTGCAACC
>Ga0164311_10002125_pt1 | contig 10108 bp, 7 predicted proteins | sample GuaBasSedimGuay2_FD_121796 | JGI IMG/M metagenome (GOLD analysis project Ga0164311, IMG submission 121796) | Subseafloor sediment microbial communities from Guaymas Basin, Gulf of California, Mexico - Guay2, Core 4569-9, 9-12 cm | ecosystem: Environmental > Aquatic > Marine > Hydrothermal vents... | reverse complement strand
GTGAGTATCTGATTGTGAAGCTGGGAAATAACCAAAAACCATATCAAAAGTAGAAATTATTGGGATTTATCGTATACCGACAATTCTATAATCATTTCAGATATATACAAAAAATTTGAATCCAAAATAATGAAAATCATTTATATCTATGATTTGATTACTGCGACTGTTGTTGACAGTATGGTCCAATCCTTTACCAAAATTGACTGGTTTTGCGCATGGATACTTCTCTGTATTTCGTATTGCTACCTAATTATTTCAATCGCTAAAAACAAAAAAGCCATCAAAATTGATGGCCTTTATTCATTCTTTAATTATACGTATTTCTATTTAGCCGTAAGAATAATCTGATACAACTCATCTTTAAGTTGAAGTCTTTCTTTTCCTAACCGATTAACATAATCGTCACTAGTTGGTTCCTCACCACTTTCAATCCGATAAATTTGTTTATCGATAGATTCATAACGCTCCATTAAATGATGGAAAAAGTTATTGCTCGTTTTCAACGCGTGAACCTTATCTTTATGTTCAGGAAATTCTTGTACTAACGGATGGTGTGTTAATGGCATATCAATACTCTTAGGAATCGTCAAAGTTTAAGCATAACATTGGATAAATAAAAATATTTCCAGAATCTGGAAATACATGATCTGGATCACTATATTTTCTGGGAAATTTAGGCCGATTTTCAGTTTCTAAATAAGCATAATTTATAGTTCATTGAAGTCATATCTTAGCCATGATATGTTTGTGGTCAATAATTTTTATTTTTGCATCATAGCTTTGGGGAAAATCAAGTATGGCTGGGCTATTTTCTAAACAACATATTGTGGCTAAGGAAGGCTTTCATCGGTGGTTAATTGCACCGGCTGCCTTAGGGATCCACCTCTGTATTGGTTCAGTGTATGCGTGGAGTTTGTTTAACCCAGCCTTGATAACGAGAATTGGTGTGGTAACCAGTGCTGCTGATGACTGGGACTTGAAAAGCGTAGTATGGATATTCACAGTAGCGATTGTATTTTTAGGTTTATCTGCCGCATTTGCAGGTAAATGGCTGGAAAAAGTTGGGCCTCGACGGGTTGGTGCTATTGCTGCAGTGTGCTGGGGAGGAGGCTTCATTATCGGTGGAATAGGGATTGTGACTGGGCAGCTCTGGCTACTGTATCTAGGTTATGGTGTATTGGGCGGTTGTGGTTTAGGGCTAGGATATATTTCTCCAGTTAGCACCTTGATCCGTTGGTTCCCAGATCGTCGTGGTATGGCGACAGGAATAGCAATTATGGGCTTTGGTGGCGGTGCAATGATCGCCAAATTTATGATTGAACCTTTGATGCGAGTCTTTTATAAAGCACCAGAATATTTAGGTACACTCGACAGTGTGACTTTAGTAACAGAAGCAGGACGACGTATGGTTGACGTTGCTGGCCAATTAAAAGAAGTTGTTGTGGTCGGTGCAAATGATGTAGCTAATATGTTAGTTCCAGGTCCTGAAGGTGTTTATCTCGCTGGAACAGGAAATATTGGTGTGGCAGAAACATTCTTCACCTTGGGTGTTGTCTATTTTGTCATTATGATGACTGCAGCTTTTGCCTATCGAGTACCTAAAGAAGGTTGGTTACCAGCAGGTTATGTTGCACCGGATGAAACTAAAGGGATGATTACCGAACATGATGTACATATTGACCAAGCATTAAAAACACCACAATTCTGGCAACTTTGGCTAATGCTTTGCTTGAATGTAACCGCTGGTATCGGAGTGATCTCTGTTGCTAAAACAATGATGAAAGATATTTTTGGTGGGGCATTACCGGATGTAGTCAATCTAGAATTTGCTGCGACCTATGTATTAATGATCAGTGTATTTAATATGGTAGGTCGTTTTTTCTGGGCAAGCTCATCAGATTATCTTGGTCGTAAAAACACCTATTTCATCTTCTTTGGCTTGGGTGCACTGCTATATGCATCAATTCCTTTTTTCGCACAAGCGGTAAGTGTATCGCCATCAATTATGTGGTTGGTATTATTCTACGCTGCAACGATGCTAATTTTCACAATGTATGGTGGTGCATTCGCAACCATTCCTGCTTATTTGGCTGATATTTTCGGTACCAAGTTTGTAGGTGGAATACACGGTCGTTTATTAACAGCTTGGAGTACTGCTGGTGTTTTAGGTCCGTTAGCGATTACATCATTACGAGAAAGTTCGACAGCAAATGCTATTAATAACTTAGTTGAGAAATTGGAGCCAGCTGTATTCCAAACCACATTCGGGGCTGGTATAGACCAGCTGGATACATTAGTACAGACAAAAACTGTCACCATCTCAAAGTTAATGGAAATTGCTCCCTCAGGAACTATTGATCCAACACCTAGCTTATATAATCAAACCATGTACCTGATGGCAAGCTTACTGATAGTTGCATTTATTGCTAACTTTTTCATGCGGCCTGTTCATACTTCTCACCATATGGAAAAGTAATCAGCAGGTGTAGTGACGATATTAAGAATAGGGGTTATAACAATGTTGAAAATGCTGGCCTCTTTATCTTTAGAATATAAATGAAATATTCCATCAAAAACCAGTGGTTTATATTCTATCTATCATGCATCGGATTGACTGCTTGCGTTTCCAGTACACCTTATGAAATTTCCAGTCACCATCCTGATCACAGTATTACTCCCACGGAACAAAGCTGTAAAAACACCCGTATTTTCAAGTTAGAAAACAATCAACTCACACAACATGAACGCCTAGATCCCAATAAAATTTCAATTCTTAACTGGAATGTCTACAAAGGTTCAGGAGATAGTTGGGATACTGATTTCAAGCTATTAAGTCAGGATCGAGATATTCTCATCATGCAGGAAGCACGTCTAGATGACACTCTTCACCAAATGCTCGACGATCAAGGATTTCATTGGGACTTAACCTCGGCATTTCGCTATCATAACTCACAGGTAGGCGTAATGACTGCCTCCAAAATCAAACCTGTTAGCCTATGCAGTGTTCATAGCAAAGAGCCCTATATTCGACTACCAAAAACACTGCTGGTTAGCTTGTATCAACTTGCTGATAGCTCCGAAATTCTGTTGGTTGCTAATATTCATAGTATTAATTTCACCTTCGGTACAGAAGCCTATGCAAAGCAACTTCAAACATTACAAGAGATTTTGCAACATCATAATGGCCCGATGATTGTTGCTGGTGATTTTAATAGCTGGAGTGATGGACGAATGGACTTTATCGGACAACTTGAACAAAATTTATCTCTCAACTCCCTGCAATACAAGAGTCATAATCGAACCAAAATATTTGGCAAAGCGATCGACCACATTTTTTATCGTGATTTAACACCTTATGAGCTAACAACACCGCTGGTTACCAGCTCCGATCACAATCCAATTTTAGTCAGTTTTAGTGTTAACAGGAATAATCAACAACCATGAGTACAATCTCAAATATTCTTTGTGGGTTGCTCATGATGTTATTTAGTATTATCGGCTTTGCAGAAACAATAGATCAGGAAATGCAACACTTGCTACAAACCATAGGAAATTCAGATTGTATTTTTGTTCGTAATAGCAAGGAATATTCACCACAAGAAGCTCGAGCTCATATTCAACGTAAATATAACTATATTAAAAGTAAAATCACTACTACCGAACAAGCAATAAAATATGCTGCAACAGAAAGTAGTTGGTCTGGCAAACTCTATCAAATCAAATGTCCAGGAAAGAATGCATTACCAAGTGGTCAATGGCTTACTCAAGAATTAATAAACTATCGAACACAGTATTGATACCAAGGAGCTTGTCTGACTATCTAGGTGGGATGGTCATATATTTAAGATTGATTTAACAATAAAGGAGTATAATTAATTCCGGTGGGAACTGATATGGGAACTGATATGGGAACTGATATGGGAACTGATAAGTTACATGCAGCCAAAACTAGATTGCGCGGTTTTACATTAATAGAACTTATGCTAACACTTGTCATTTTAGCAATACTGGCATCAGTTTCATATGCAAGCTATCAATCACTGATTGAAAAAACTAAAATTAGTACCGCAATTAGTGATATATCAAAAATTGAAGTAGAGCTTGAGCGATTAATAACCAAAAATGGAACATTGCCTCTCAATCTGGCAGCAGTAACTATCCAAACTGATCCATGGGGAAATCTATATCAATTTCTAAATATGAGCACAGTGGTAGGTAATGGTCAAAAACGTAAAGATAAAAATCTGGTACCACTTAATACTGATTATGACCTCTATAGTAGTGGTCCTGATGGTCAAAGTGTTGGCCCTTTGACTGCTGCGAAGAGTAGAGATGATATAATTCGTGCTAACAACGGTGGCTATGTAGGTAAAGCAGAAGATTATTAATCAGTTGGTTTATGTTAAAAATTAAAGGTACATTTCTCGAAAGCAAAGTTGCACGTCGTCTTTTTCTGTTATTTATAGTTTCAGCCCTCGTCCCGATTATCATCCTTGCATTCTTCTCTCTCCGCCAAATTAATTCACTCACCACCCAAAATGTTGAGCAGGATTTACGTCAAGGCGCAAAAAGTTATGGTCTATCAGTCTATGACAGATTAACCTTACTCGACCAAAAATTAACAATTCATGCCGACGCCCTAGAACAGTCCTCCCCAACTAATGATGCCGATAATAAATCTGATGCTTTTTCACGACTATTAGTTATTAACTTAACTGATGATTATGTTCTTGATTTAACGGATAACACCTATCAATCCATTAATACTTTTCCACTTATTTCTGATGCTGAACATGCATTCTTGTTACAAGGGAATCCAGTAGTACTAACTCAATATCAACCCAACCTACCTGCAAAAATATTTTTATTACGGGCCATAAAAAACTCCACTCGTATTATTGCAGGGCTGATTGAGGGGGAGGCTTTATGGGGAGGAGTAGATACATTTGATGAAAGCAAAGGCTTTTGTGTATATGGCACTGAAAACAAGCTTCTTTACTGCTCCCAAATGCAACTTGATGCTCAACTGCAAACGATAAAAGCAGAGTGGGAAGAACAAGCAACAGGTAATTTACAATGGACTGATGGCGAGCATAGTTTACTCATTGGATTCTGGAATCTTTTTCTAAAACCAAAATTCCTCTATCCCAGTTTTACCATAGCGATAACCTATGACCATGATATAGCACTTGAATCTATTTCACGGTTGCGAAATATATTCATCATCATCAGTTTATTTGCACTGGTTATCATTGCTTTTCTCAGCACCATTCAAATTCGTCGCTATTTAATACCACTCGAAGAGCTGATGAAAGGTATCAAACGAATTTCCAACAATGATTTTGACCAGCCAGTAACCGTTTCAACTGATGATGAATTTAATCAATTGGCAAATTCATTTAATTCAATGTCTACTCGGATATCGCAACAATTCAAGTTTTTGACTACATTATCAGAAATTGACCAGCTTATTCTTTCACACATCACCCTCAAAGATATTCTGGCAACCACGATTTCCCATGGTAATAACGCAGTTCAATCTAAAACTATAAATATCGCCATGGTTGATGAAAAAAATGATGAGTTACTTGATTTGTATTCAGAAGATCTACACCATGTACATGGTATAGCCATGTCCTCATACCCTATCCTTGCGGCAGAAAAAAATACTTTAATTCACAAAAAAATAGCTGTTTATAAGGTTGAGGATCAAAATATTCCCAGCTATCTAAAACCTCTCATACAAAAAGAGTTGTCGTGTTTTGCACTGGTACCCGTTGTAATCAATGATAAGCTCGCAGCAATTTTAATCTTTGGTTTTGCAACTACAGATTTTTCCGAAGAAACACATTCACGACTACGAGAACTCGGCGATCGTTTTGCTATCGCACTGGAAAAGTCTGCATGGGAGAATCAACTCTATCTTCAAGCTCATTATGATCCACTAACACAACTGCCTAATCGTCAGTTATTAAATGATCGTCTACATCAGGCTATTAAAAGAGCCACCCGTGACAAATCAAGCTTCCCAGTAATGTTCCTTGATTTGGACAGATTTAAAACTGTTAATGATTCGCTAGGTCATTCATCTGGAGACAAACTACTTAAGATGGTATCGCAGCGTTTAATTGACACCTTACGTGAAGAAGATACTGTAGCCCGCTTAGGTGGCGATGAATTTATCCTTTATCTGGCGACAACCGAAAATCAATATGAGATTTATTCACATATCTCACAAATTGCACAAAAGATATTGGCCACCATTGCACAGCCTTTTTCTATAGAAAATCAAGATATTCATGTCTCGGGAAGTATCGGAATTGCAACATTTCCTAATGATGGTGATGATGTAGAAACACTCCTTAAAAATGCCGATTCTGCAATGTATCATGCCAAATCTGAAGGTAGAAATAATTTCCAGTTCTATTCTAAAGAGCTTAATGAAAAGGCAATGCAAACATTAGTGATGGAAACAAATCTTCATCAGGCATTGGAAAGCAATGAATTTGAACTGTACTACCAACCCAAAGTTGAAACACAAACTGGCAAAATTCTGGGTGCAGAGGCGCTTATCAGATGGATTCATCCAGCACAGGGCATGATCCGTCCCGACCAATTTATTCCCGTTGCTGAAGAGACCGGCTTAATCACCCAAATAGGCGAATGGACTCTACACGAAGCCTGCCATCAAAATAAGGCTTGGCAGGATAAAGGACTGCCCAAAATCAAGATCAGTGTAAATCTGTCTCCAAGACAATTCCAACATCAAAACCTAATAGATCTTGTCGGACAAACTTTAGCTGACAGTGGTCTTTCACCTGTTTATCTCGATTTGGAAATTGTTGAAGGGACAGCAATGCACGATATTGAAAAAACTATTGCAAGCCTTCAACAACTTAAAAAATTAGGTTTATCCATTAGTATTGATGACTATGGTACAGGCTATTCTACGCTAAGTTATATCAAGAAATTCCCTGTTGATACTTTAAAAATTGATATGTCGTTTATACAAAATCTAGTTGAAAATGCAGGTGATAGAGCTATTGTTTCATCAACTATTATTCTCGCCCATAATCTCGGCCTGTCAGTTGTAGCCGAAGGTGTTGAAGATACACAACAATTGGAACTGCTACAAAATCTAGACTGTGATGAAATCCAAGGCTATTATTTCAGTCGCCCACTACCAGCTGATGAGTTTTCCAAGCTATTGGAAAAAGGCATTATAACGCCACCAGAATAATGAGTTTGTAACGTTACTGCTTTCTCTATAATAAACTCTAGTCTTTGGTCACTAATTCCACTCTTGTCACTTTCTGCAAACCTCTAGGTAGCTTGTTGCCACGCTTGCCACGTTCACCACTATAATGGACTATATCGACTGGTTTTAAGGTTAAATGTCGCCTTCCAGCATAAAGAGTAACACTAGCACCTTCAGGTATGACGACTACCGAGTGTAAATATTCCTGTTTGCTGGCAAAACGAGCTTGTGGAATGTTAATTAATCGAACGCCTTTTCCTTTATTTAATGTTGGTATTTCACTTGCTGAAAATACCAATAACCGGCCATCACCTGCTGTTACAGCAAGACTATCGGTATTAGGATTCTCTATCCACAGCGGAGGCAATATTTGTGCCCCATCAGGCAGATTAAACAATGCTTTACCTGCTTTATTTTTTGCCAACAAATTATCCAGTGTAGTCACAAAACCATAACCAGCAGTATTTGATAACAACAATGGTTTATCAAAATCTCCTGCTAATACAGCAACAAAACGGGCATCAGGTGGTGACTGGAAACGTCCACTTAATGGCTCACCTTGTCCACGTGCTGAAGGCAAGGTATGGGCAAATACTGAATAACTTCGTCCTGTTGAATCCAGAAATACAATTTGTTGATTACTACGCGCTTTCACTGAAGTGAAGTATCTGTCTCCAGTGCGGAAATTAAGTGATTCAGGATCAACATCATGGCCTTTTGCAGCCCGCACCCAACCACTTTCTGACAACACAATAGTTAATGGTTCAGTCGGTAACAATTCCGTTTCACTCAATGCTTTAGCTGCATCACGTTGTACGATCTCTGATCGTCGATCATCACCAAATTTTTCGGCATCAGCTGTGAGTTCTTTACGAATAAGTGTTTTAAGTCGTGTGTCCGAGCTTAATAATAATTCTAATGATTTTCGCTCCTTGGTAAGTTCATCCATCTCACCACGGATTTTCATTTCTTCCAGTTTGGCTAAATGACGTAATTTTAATTCTAAAACCGCTTCAGCCTGACGATCAGTGATACCAAATCGTTCCATTAATACTGATTTAGGCTCATCTTCGGTACGAATAATGGCAATAACTTCATCAATATTAAGATAAGCCACCAATAAGCCTTCCAACACATGCATACGGTCCAGAATCTTGTCCAAACGATATTGCAAGCGGCGACGTACCGTAGTAGTACGATAAACCAACCATTCTGTCAGCATATCTTTTAGGTTTTTGACTTGAGGTCGGCCATCCAAACCAATCATATTCATATTAACGCGATGACTGCGCTCAAGATCAGTACTCGCAAATAAATGTGACATCAAACCATCAATATCAACTCGATTTGAGCGGGGCACAATCACCAATCTCACTGGATGTTCATGATCAGATTCATCACGTAAATCAGCAACCATTGGTAGTTTCTTGTTATTCATCTGATTGGCAATCTGCTCAATAATTTTTGCACCAGAAACCTGATAAGGCAGTGCATTAATAATAATATTGCCTTCCTTATCTTTAATGTAACAAGCTCGTTGCCGCACACTGCCGTGGCCTGTGGTATATATCTTTAATAAGTCTTCACGTGAGGAAACAATCTCACCACCAGTCGGAAAATCTGGTCCCTGAATATCTTCCAATAAAGCATCCAGTTTTGTTGTTGGTTTTTTCAACAACTGCAAACAGGCACTCACTACTTCACGCAAATTGTGTGGTGGAATATCAGTTGCCATACCAACAGCAATACCGCTACCACCATTGAGCAATATATTAGGTAAACGTGCTGGTAATAACTCAGGCTCATTCATTGTGCCATCAAAATTAGGTAGCCACTCAACCGTACCCTGACCTAATTCACCCAATAAAGTTTGTGCATAAGCAGTTAATTTTGATTCTGTATAACGCATTGCTGCAAAAGATTTGGGATCATCCATTGAACCCCAGTTACCTTGGCCGTCAACTAGTGGATAGCGATATGAAAAAGGCTGAGCCATTAACACCATCGCTTCATAACATGCTGAATCACCATGTGGATGATATTTACCTAAAACGTCACCCACTGTACGTGCTGATTTTTTATGTTTTGAGGCTGAGCTTAAGCCCAGTTCAGACATGGCATAAACAATACGACGCTGTACAGGTTTCAAGCCATCACCTACATGTGGCAAAGCACGATCCAAAATAACGTACATCGAATAATCCAGATAGGCCTTTTCGGTGAACTCCCGGACGGGTAGCCGTTCTAAATCATCTACTGCTGAAGTCATTATTATATGTCTCTTTCATAATTAAACTGTCGCCAAATCACCCTGATCTTCCAACCATACTTTACGATCTGCTGCCCGTTTTTTGGCTAATAACCTATCCATTGCTTCGTCGGTCAGTGAGCTTCCATCTTCAATTACATCGTCGTCCTCAATTGTTAGACGAATTAAACGTCGAGTATCCGGAGCCATGGTTGTTTCTCTTAACTGCAAAGGATTCATTTCGCCTAGTCCTTTAAAGCGCTGAACATTGATCTTGCCTTTGATTTTATCTTTTTCAATCCGATCTAAAATGATTTGCCGTTCTTCTTCATCAAGTGCATAAAATATTTGTTTACCGACATCAATCCGAAATAGTGGTGGCATTGCTACACAAATATGACCTTTTTCAACCAAAGGTCTGAAATGTTTTACAAATAGAGCACATAATAATGTTGCAATATGGGCACCATCTGAGTCGGCATCTGCCAAAATACATATCTTTCCGTAACGTAATCCTGATAAATCATCGCTACCAGGATCAACACCTACTGCAACTGCAATATCATGCACTTCCTGTGAGGCTAATACCTGACCAGAAT
>Ga0164311_10002123_pt1 | contig 10111 bp, 4 predicted proteins | sample GuaBasSedimGuay2_FD_121796 | JGI IMG/M metagenome (GOLD analysis project Ga0164311, IMG submission 121796) | Subseafloor sediment microbial communities from Guaymas Basin, Gulf of California, Mexico - Guay2, Core 4569-9, 9-12 cm | ecosystem: Environmental > Aquatic > Marine > Hydrothermal vents... | reverse complement strand
ATATGATCCAACATACGCAGCCCAAATATTGGATGAGTCAGGGGAATTCCCAATTGGCGATGACGGCTGGCGATTCTGGGATAGGGACGGAGACGGAGTGGAAGATCCTGACGAAGGAATGGGACCTGAAGAGCCATGCGAATTATGGTTCTATATAAGGACGGACCACCTTTTAAGGCGTGAGTTAGGCCTATGGCTTGCCGACCAAATTGAAACTCACTTGAAGATAAGTGTAAATGAGAGACTTCTGGACTTCTATGGATGCTGGATGCCAGTGATGCTGGAGCATGAATTTAACCTGTATACTGGAGGCTGGGGCTTAGGTCCAGAACCAGATCACCTAGTGCTATATCAGAGCTATTACTACTGGTATCCAGGCTTCTGCTACAACTATGGAGGAATGAACTGCAGCACTTATGACTACTGGGTAGACCAGCTTCTATTCGCTAACACGTTTGAAGAGGCAAAGTATGCAACTTGGATGGCGCAGGAAGTATTCTGTGATCCACACGTGCCAGAGGGTGGTCACGAGCCTCTATGTACGTGCGAGAACGGTGCCATGGGATGCATTCCAGTGGTGGCAAATGAGGGCTACAAGGCTGTATGGAGAAGATATACTGGTGGAACCGCCACCAGTCCCCAGGGCGACGAGGAAGATGTGTACAGAGGACAACTATGGAAGCAAATAGTTAATGTGCCGGGTTATGGCTGCGATAGCGGCTTTAGCTTCATGAACATGTATCCTGAAGGCCACCCGCTCGGTGACGGCGAGCACATGACCCTAAGGTGGGGCTTCAAGGTTGACAAGCTGGTTAAATACGGAAACCCTGTATACGCAGAATGGCTGTGGGATTGGAACGTAATGGGTCTCATCTACGAAAGCCCACTCTACAGAGACCCATACACCTTCGAGTGGAAGCCATGGCTAGTTAAGAACTTTACAGTTTTCACATGGACGGATCCGAAAACTGGCGAGGTCAAGACTGGTGTAAGATTTCATCTTAGAAATGATGTATACTGGCAGGATGGAACCCCAATTACGGCAGCAGACTACGTATGGACAATGATTGAGATGCCTAAAGCACTTGAAGAAGCTGGGCTGCCACCGCCATGGTGGCAAGAGAACGTGGCCTACATTCAGAGCTTCTATCTTATCGACTCGTTAACCATTGAGATGTTACTAAATGTTAAGAGCGTGTGGGCAGTAGGGTGGATAGGCGGATGTACAATTCTGCCAATGCATATTTGGAAGCCGCTTATAGAAGCTCACATAAGAGGCGAAGTTGACCTAACTGGGCCGGCTCCAGAGGTTGATTACTTTGGGACATACACTGGCTCTGGACCATACCGCTTCGTAGAATATGTTGAAGGCTCTCACGTGTGGCTGGAGAAGAATCCGCTTTACTTCAGGTCATGTCCAATTCATGTTAATGCCCATATAACCGCTCCAGCAGAATATGAATATAGAGCAGATGTTCCTCTAGAGAATCTGCCAGTTACCGTTACTGTTACACTACATAATGACTGGGTTAATCCGATACCTAACACTGCTGATGGCGAAGCCACTGGAAGCCTAACTGTTACAAAGTATGTGTGGATTGTCTATCCTAACGGAACTGAGGTGCAAGTAGCCTATGAACCTGGACTGATTCTACCTTACTGTGTAGACCACACTGAAGAATTCACGGTGAATGAGGTAGGTTTCTTCATAGTTAAGGTTGCAGTACACGTTGACGGTCCTGAGACCATAGAGGTAACTAAAGAAGATGAAGTAATCAGTGTTCCTAATCCATGGGTGTGTCAGTGGATCAACTACTCACTCCCACTCTGGATAACCAAGCTAGAAGACATCAGCGGAAGCACCTTCCACGACGACATCGGCATGCCCGACTACCCATATAAGAGCGTCGTACCTACACCGGACTTCAAAGTCGACATGAAGGACATAGGTGGTGCGGCTAAAGCCTTCGGTTCTTATCCGGGGCACTCACGTTGGAATAGCGTTGCGGACATTAATAGCGACTACAAGGTCGACATGAAGGACATAGGTGCCATAGCCAAGTGTTTCGGCTGGAAGAAGTAACACGCTATATTCCCCCTTTTATTTGATTTGGTCTTCCTGAAATCAGATTGAAATTCCTTTTATGTAACTATTTTAAATAGAAGATAATTCCGGAACGCTTAAATTTATTATTGATATGATATTTTATTGCTTATAGGAGAAGGGAGAAGAGCAACATGAAATTAAAGTTAGAAAGGGTATTGACTCTTATAATGGGCTTAATGTTGATGTTAAGTGTAATTCCAATTAATGCAGCAGTTCCCAATGAACCCCACGCAGCAAATGCCTTATGGATTGAGCCTTCTTCAATCGACGGTGGCGCAGTAGGGCTTCATGGAAAATTTAACGTAACAGTCTGGGTGAACTTAACTGTTCCAAGTTATACATGGCAAGTGAAGATGCTCTTTAACACTACTCAATTACGTGCTATAAGAGCAGGATACACGGCTGGCCCGGTCAGCGACTTCTTCCAGGGCTTAACAACAGTCCCGGTGACTCCCGTAATCGATAATACTGCTGGTTTTGTTTTGCACGGCGAGTCATTAATGGGAGCTATCCAAAGGGATCCTGGATACGGAAGCTTGTTCTGGGTGGAGTTTGAAGTCATCAAGGCTCCTGGAAAAAGGGAGACTTTGACCAGCGAATTAGACATTACAACTACCTATCCAGACGACACCTACGTACTTGACCCCGATCTGAATCCTATTTCATTAACACCTTACAATGCACATTACGAATGGGTATGGGTACAGCCTCCGCTTCCTCACCTTGCAGTTAGACCCGAAGAAGTATCATTTGGACCCGAACCGCCTTCAGCTGTTGGAAAAATATTTTCAGTCAATATATATATTGAAAGTTTGGACGCAACATGGGGCCTAACAAACGCTTCGCTTCACCTGAGATTTGACAACTCCTTGATAGAATTTGTGGATATTGCATTCGACCCGTTATGGGGAACAACAAGTTATACCTACGCGCCTGGGGACCTTTACATGGTCGTTAAAGATCCTTCCGCTACACCGTCTGGAAATGTATTGATAGCAACTGTAAGCTTTAATGTGACTTTCCAAGATACAGCCCCACCGAGAACCCTAGGAGAATACGATGAGACCCCACTGGACATTTCAGACTACAAACTCTTCGACCACGTGGCTGAAATACCAACAGAACCTGAAATTGATGGTTCAGTCAAAATTTATGCAATGATGGTTCTTAAACCACCATATCTACAAGTTTCAAACGTTACTTTAGGACCAGAGTATTCCATTGGAAAAAGATTTAATGTAACGGTAGATCTCAAAAGACTGGCGGCTCAATGGTATCTGACAGGGGTACAATTCCGATTAAGCTACGATCCTGAATGGATAGAAGTAGTACAAGTTTATGAAGGGGCTTTTCTAAAGAGTTTCGCAAACTTGCAACCAGGCTCGTTAGGCACTTTCTTCCAATGTTATGTTGAAAACAACACTGTTTATGGGCCTCACCTCCTCGTCGGAATCATGATTTATCCAAACGCGACAGGTATGTGGAATCCGCCGTGGCCAGAAGGAAACGGGACGATAGCAATAATAGAATTCGAATGTAAAAAGCAAGAAATGGCGCCTCCACTCTCCCATGAGGTACCACTCAACATAATCGAACAACTTGCAGTCGGAATAGATGACCCAACGGTTCAGAATATCGTAGAGATCAGCTTAGCCACTCCAATTAATGGTACATGTACTATTTACAATCAACTTCCAGGAAGACAGATAGACCTCTACGGTGGTGCAGTCAATGGCGGATACGGAAAAGTGCCATTCGACGCCCCATACGGTGGGCAAGGCCCCAATCAGCCAATGGACCTAGTTATTCCGCAGTCAGAAGTAACATTATTCGCTAATGTAACATATAATCTCTGGCCCGTAAGAAATAAACGTGTAACTTTCACGGTAAAAGATCCATATGGTAACGTTAGGTTTACGCTTGTCAGCCTTACAAACGACAGCGGTATTGCAAAGGTGACTTTCAGAATGCCATGGCCTGCCGAAGATCCAGAGAACCTATTTGGCGTCTGGAATGTAATTGCAACAGTAAGCGTGGCAGACGAATCGATAAACGACACACTTAGCTTCCATTATGACTACTTAGTTCATATATGGAAAGTGTCAACCGATAAATACGCATACAAGCATTATGATGAAGTATCAATAACAATTGAATTCGGGACTCACGCGATGCAGCAATATCCAGTGCTGGTTACCGCTGTAATTCTAGATGAGTTAGGCGTCCCAATAGGGTATGTGCACGATGGCGAAGCTGTTGGCGGAGCTGTCTTCTGCTCTTATAAGAACTACTCAATAACCTTAACTATACAGATTCCAAAATCCGCTTTCGCTGGTACTGCAACTATACACGTCAACTGTTTCGACAAAGATCCGTGGATCGGCGGGACCGCTTGGTGTCCAGAGTATACACCAGCACCGAAGATATACGTAATACCTGAATAATTCCTCCCCCTTTATTTATCAGAAAGTTGACCCAAAACAAACCGGGATTAAAATGAGAATAAAAAACCTTAAATTTGCTATGATTTTTGTAATTCTTGTCACATTATTCCTTTCTGAAGTAACTGAAGCTTTAAAGCTAAGTTTAACAATCGAAACCGACAAAGACCTTTACAGCGTTGGAGACCATGTATCAATAGTAGGCAAACTCATGATCAACGGTTCTCCGTTAACTGAAGCCCTAGTAGGATTAGAAATCGACGATGCAAAAGATCAATTATTCACCCTCAGAGCAATTAAATCAGGACCTAATGCAACTGGACCATGGCCGCTGGAAATATTAGAAGTAACCACCTGCGACTCCTCCGGCAATTCCAAATCAAACTTCCGAAAAGGAGAAGACTTAGGGTTCAAAATCTCAGTAAAAAACAACATGGCAACTTCATGTGACTTAATGATTATTATAACACTCCTCTACGCAAACGCCGAACCATTCTATGCCTTTATAGCATACCAAGGGTCATTAGACCCCAAACAAAGCACAAGCTTCATGATATGGCCTATATCAATCCCAGACGACGCTATTGCGGGCGAAGCGGTCGCTTATGTAAGTGCATTAGATAAACTATTAAAGGACGGCGGATCCCCCTATTGCCCCGAAGTAAAAGTCGCTTTCAACATAACCGATGGTTCAGCAACTAAAAAAATTAATTCTGAACCACAGTATGGAGAAGAAACATTTAATCTTACTGTTACCATACCGCACACAACAGTAGTAGTGGGCAACTACACAATTTATGCACGTGCCCACTGGTCACTCTATATTACTTCAAACATGTCAACTTTTGAAGTAAAGTTAAAAGGGGACTTTAACAATGATGGAAAAATAAACATGAAAGACATAGCTGTTGTAGCTAAAGCGTTCGGCTCCGCCCCTGGAGACCCAAACTGGACGCCGGAAGCAGACCTGAACAATGATGGAAAAATAGACATGAAAGACATATCCATTATCGCAAAAACCTTTGGAGCAGAAGCAATAGATCCATAACAAAATCAGTCATTCCAACATGGAGGCCCTCGAATGAAGCAATATACAAAAGCTTTAACATTATCATTAATAATTTCATTATTCTTAACATTGTTAACCCTAACAAATGCAATGACCCTACCGCAAAAGATCTATCTCTCTAAAAAAACAACAAGTTTGCAAAACTTTCCATATTCCACTTTAATAAACGTCAGCCAATACTCAGGAGCAAACGACAGCGAACGCATCCAAAAAGCCTTAAATGACGTTCCTTCAGAAGGCGGAATAGTCATAATCCCCGAAGGAACATGGATAGCATGCAATCTAAAGCCCAAATCAAAAACAATAATCATGGGAACAAAAGAAACAGTGATAAAACGCCCAAATAACACCATAGAACCCTTCATAATATTCCAAAATATATCAGAATTTAGGATAATAAACATAACTTTCGACGGCCAATCCTATCCGAGTGCAACAGGAATATTAGTAATTGACAGCAACAACTTTCAAATAGCAAACAACACCTTCATAAATATTGAAAGAAACGCTATCCGAATTATCGGAAACAGCAGAAATTTCACCGTAGAACATAACACTTTCATAAATTGCAACGAGGCAACAATATGTCTCTTCGGGTCGCCGGGGACCAGAGAAATAAAAAACTTTACCATCGCATATAACATATTACTAAACGGAACCAGAAACGGCAAAATAGGTTTAGCCTTCGTTGAAAAGGGCTTGGTGATCAGTAACATAATAAAAAATGGTCAATACGGAATAGGGACAAGATGTATATCTAACATAATAATAGAAAGCAATATTATAGAAAATTGCAGTAGCTACGGAATCTATTTAGGTACACAACCAGGTGATCAAGGCTCCAACAACATTCAAATAAAAAACAATTACATAAAAAACTGTAGCATAGGCATATCAAGGTATTACGGGTCCTATCCAGTAACCAATGTAACAGTAGAAAATAACTACTTCCTTTATAACAAGCTCCTTGACTGTCAAGTCAACTTTCCAGGCAATTTTATAAATAACACGTTAACTTCAGATAACAAACTATGCATTCTCGATCCAGGCGCAATATTTAGAAGAAACAAAGCAATTGACGGAAAACCAATAATTCCAGCGGACATCAACAATGACCTAAAAGTCGACATGAGGGACATAGGTATAACAGCAATAATCTTCGGTAGTTCTGAAGGAATGGAAAATTGGAATCCGAAATCAGATGTTATCAAAGATCATGTGATAGATATGAAAGACATAGCCTTCATTATATCCCATTATGGAGTTGCATATCATTAAAATCACACCAAAACGTAATAATCCAAAATTTAAAGAAACTATTAAAATAATGAACTTACATATATTAAGTGAGGATCTATGAAAATTGCAAAGGCCATTCTATTAGCTTTCTTAATCACTAATTCTATACTGGCTGTTAATAATATTCCTCCTATCAGTTCAAGCGAACAAACCATAATTTCAATAAATCCGCAAAAAATTTCATCCGCAGCTGGAGAGTCATTCATTGTTGAAATTTTTGTTAATAACGTTTCAGACTTATGCGCTTGGCAATTAAAGATTTCATTTAATCCGGCAGTCATAAATTGCAGCGGGATCATTATACCTGCGGACAATATATTTTCCGGCCATGAAACTACAGGTTTAAGCGTGGAAATCAACAATATTGCAGGATATTTAAGAGCATTTAACGGACTTTGGGAAACACAAGGAGTTAATGGTTCAGGAAAACTTTGTCAAATTAGATTTAATTCGTTACGCGGCGGGTTCTCAAGTTTAGTCTTAGATAAAGAATCCGCAGTCGACACCTGCCTATGGGATTCAAAAAACAATTACTTACCCTTTGAAACGGTCGATGGGTTTGTCCATGTAGTAAGTGAAGGGTTCCAACTTTATAAGTTTGAGACCACAGTAGGTGGAAACAGTTACAATATAACCATTTATGCAAATTTTACCGTAAGCAATTTTTCCTTCAGTGAACTTTCAGAGAAAATAAGCCTTTTCGCAAATAGTACGTCTCATAGCTATGGTTCATGCGACATTTCAATTCCTTGGTGTATATTAAATGGAACTTTAGCCGTTACAGCGGATGGCTCTTCTTTAAGTTATACTACCTCTGCAGATTCAATTTACAGATATTTGCATTTCACATTTTACTTTGAAAATTCAGACAAAACCTTATGCGTTTTCACTACAATTCTCGGAGACTTAGACGGAAATAGAAAAGTTGACATGAAGGATATTGCTGTTTGCGCTAAAGCATTCGGTTCTACTCCTGACCACCCAAGATGGGATGCAAGAGCGGATATAAACAATGATTTAGTAGTGAACATGAAAGATATTTCGTCAATTGCGAAGAATTTCGGAAAAATCTGGGAAAAACAAGGCTAGAGTTATATTTACTATATTATTTAGAAGCTAAAGTTATAGAAATTAATTTCAGAAAGTTTTTAAATGGTTAAGTCATTTTGGGTTTTGGTGATAAATGTGAAATTAAAGGGTTTGCTTCTAATGCTTCTGCTTTCGGTGAGCTTAATGCTTTCTATGTTCTCCTTTAATTCAAGAACTGCTGGTGATGCGCCAACTCAGCTTTCTATATTGCCTGAAAGCATAGTGAACATCTCTATTACTGCGGGTAGCACGTTCACGATAAATTGCAGTGTTGTTGATGTCAGTAACCTTTTTACCTGGCAGGTTAAAGTTTACTTCAATCCGGCTGTTCTCAACTGTACAGATGTCTACTATCCGTCTGATCACATCTTCGCTGGAAAAATGTTCCTTCCTGTTACACCGGTTATCGACAACGATGAAGGCTTCTTCCTGTTTGGGTGCTCATTAATGGGTGCCGAAACGCCCTTCAGCGGTAGTGGAACATTGTGTCAAGCTAATTTTAAGGTGAAAGCTGTAGGTGAGAGCTATCTGAATTATTCAGAGCCCTATGGAGAGGACACGTTTCTATTAGATAGCAATCTTGACATAATCTTTGTTGAGGTTACTAACGGATATTTCAGTAATGCTCCTCTACCCCCACCTAAACAGTTTTCGCTTACTATAACAACTACTATTGGGGGGACGACTGACCCTCCACCTGGAACCTACACTTACGATGAAGGCACCGTTGTTTCGGTTTTGGCAATACCCAACTCAGGTTACAAATTCGAAAACTGGATAGTAGACGGAGTTAACTCTACTTTGAATCCAATTGAGATCATTATGGATAGAAATTATACACTTCTCGCGGTGTTTTCCGCAGTTGCTCCTCCACCTCCCCCCGCTGCGACAACTATCTCTCTGGTGCCCAAGGAGATCGTTGATCCAACTCTGGTTCCCTCATCGGTTTTCAGCATTAACATATCTGTAGCCGGTGCGGAAACGCTTAGTTTATGCATGCTGAATCTATCCTATAACACTGGCATTTTAAGCTGGATAAGTGTGGAGGCCTTAAAGATTCAGAATGTGACGCCTTCGGTCAATGCTGTTTTAAATGATGATGAAGGCTATTTATGGTTAAGCGTTGATTATCCAGTTCCAGTGGAAGCCATTGAATCAACAGCAATTCTCACAGTGAGTTTTCATGTTGAAGATTTTGGAGCAACTGTTTTAGACTTGCATGATACTGAACTGCTTGATGCCGAAGGTAATCCAGTATCCCACGAAGCTATTGACGGGTATTTCTGTTCTCTTATCCGTGACGTTGCTGTATCTTCCGTGGTTGTTTCAAGGGATTGGGCGTATTCCGGCTGGGAAGTTAACATAACGGTTACTGTTGAGAACTTGGGTAACGTTAGCGAAACCTTTGATGTTAGTGTTTATTACGATGATTCATTTGTTGGGTCTGCTTCTGTTATTGATCTTCAACCCGGTGCCGAAGCTAATGTTATCGTTACATGGAATACCACTGGCGTTTCTCAGGGCAACTATACGATAAAGGCTGAAGCCAGCGAGGTTCCCTATGAGTATAATGTGACTAACAACGTTCTCGTCGATGGGTCTGTGTGGATAATGGAGCTTAGGCACGATGTTGCCGTCACGGAGATTTCTGTTTCCCGTGATTGGATTTATGAGGGATGGTCTGTTAGCGTTAACTTCACTATTGGAAACTTAGGTAATTACAGTGAAACTTTTGATGTCAGCTTGTTCCTGCTTGTCTTCAATGAGACTGAAGGTTCATGGTATAATGTTAGCGTATTATATTCTGTTCATGTTGCTGATTTGCCTCCGAACGAGCAAATGGTTTTCAATTATACTTTGGATAGTTCAGGGCTGAAGCCTTGTCTTCATTACAAGTTTATGGCTGAAGCCAGCGAGGTTCCCTATGAGTATAATGTGACTAACAACGTTCTCGTCGGCGGCGAATTTGTGGTTAGACTCATGGGCGATGTGAATGGTGATGGAAAGGTGTGCATGCTTGATATTGCTATTGCTCAAGAGGCTTTTGGCTCCTATCCTGGCCATCCTAAATGGAATCCTGATGCTGATGTAAATTGTGACTTGACT
>Ga0164311_10002120_pt1 | contig 10120 bp, 11 predicted proteins | sample GuaBasSedimGuay2_FD_121796 | JGI IMG/M metagenome (GOLD analysis project Ga0164311, IMG submission 121796) | Subseafloor sediment microbial communities from Guaymas Basin, Gulf of California, Mexico - Guay2, Core 4569-9, 9-12 cm | ecosystem: Environmental > Aquatic > Marine > Hydrothermal vents... | reverse complement strand
GGATGCACAACAACATGATCACCATCGACGGACAGAAAATGGGTAAGTCGTTGAACAATTTCATTACGCTAAACGAATTTTTCAGCGGTGAACATGAAGCCCTTGATCGTCCTTACGGCCCAATGATCATCCGTTTCTTCATGTTGCAGGCACATTACCGCAGTACGCTTGATTTTTCGAATGATGCCCTGAAAGCCGCTGAAAAAGGGATGAACAAACTGTTTGAAAGCTACAATTTGCTGGACAAGCTGAAAGTTTCCGGCACCTCTTCAACGGATGTCAGAAAATACGAGCAACTATGTTTCGATGCCTTGAACGATGATTTCAACACACCCATTGTGCTGGCCCATCTGTTCGACCTCTCAAAGGTTATTAACCAGGTAAATTCGGAAAAAGAAACACTTACAAAAGAAGATGTTGATTTTGTTAAAAACCTGATGGGAACCCTATTGTTCAATATACTCGGTCTGCGCGACGACCGCGAAAAAGATGACAGCCAGCTGGTGGAATACCTGATGAAAACCATACTGGATATCAGGCAACAGGCCAAGGAAAACAAAGATTATGCTACAGCTGACAAAATACGCGAAGAGCTGGAAAAATTGAATATCAGGCTGAAAGACAGTAAAGAGGGGACCGGCTGGACGTTTATATAATGATGAATTAGTTAACCAAAGGGTAGTTCTTGTGTTTCTTCATTGATGAAGTTTTTTTACCTTTTTCGTTTAAAGGTACTCCGTCAAGCTCGTTTTCTATCAAAGCCCATAACCTGGCAGGTGGCATTTTTGTATAATCATTTAACCTGTCAGAGAAGATCTGGTCAATATGTTCGAGGTTCCTCATCAATAAAAAACTGTTGCTTTGGTTTCATTTTGTAAGACATATTCTTACATACAAAGGTTGCATTCAGTTTTAAAAATTGACAAATATCAAGAAATAGACATTAAACCTTTGAAAAAGCTTATCATAAACGCTTCCGCATAAGGCATACCCAGGCCCGTGCCGGTTCTTCATCCTCACTTCCAAAATGTGAAGCGCTTAATGAAAGGATCTTGAAATGGTCTTCAACGGCATCTGTAATGTCGCCGGCGCTTAGACGGGGAGGACCTGTATCACGTTCCGGCCCATCGGAGCTTCCTGAAACAGATAGCCATAACCCCTGTGGTTCCAGCAGATCAGCTATTTTTTCAGCAACTTTTTTACGCCCTCTCTTCGTTTTGTACGAATGGAAGTAGCCCCTGTCAAATATAAATCCGAAAGGTGCTCCGGGAATAGGATCGGTCAGGCAGTCCAGTATGTGAAAGGTGCATTTACCGATCCCTTCGGGTCGGTTGTTTTCAGCCATTCGGATGGCAATATCAGAAACATCACAAGCGGTAACGTCAAAATTTTGTTTGGCAAGCCAGAGCGCATCAATACCTGTTCCACAACCCATCTCAAGCGTTTTACATGGCTTAATCGGCCACTCCTCAACCATCTCAACAAGATTAAAATCGGGATTTTTATGTACCCATGGCATAAATCCTTTCTGATAATGATTTTTAAAACGCTTGATGGTGTTCATAATGTAAAGATTTACAGCATGAAGTCAATTAAAAGCTCCCTGTCGGTTTGCGATAATTTGTGATGCACACCCGACACTTCGTTTTTGTTCATCTGGTTTATGATTTTCTGTCGCTGGTCTTTCCCGATCCCCGCTTCTGACAGTTTGACGGGAGAATGAACGGATTGGAAAAACCGGCGCAATCCGGAGATTGTATCATCGACAGTTTCAACGCCAAACAGGTTTTTCCCCAACTTGATAATACGTTCCGGAATTCGGTCTTTCTGTAACCTTAACCAGGCAATATAGGCGATGCTCAGCGTAGCTCCATGAGGAGTGTCGTACAGCAGCGAAATTTCATGCCCCAGCATGTGCACACCCCAATCGCCATTGGCTTTTCCGTACCGGGTCAGTCCATTCAAAGCAAGAGTGGCATCCAGCATGATGTTGGCGCGTAGTTCTACATCATCTAAATTCTCCAGCAGCATCGGCCCCCATTTCATAGCATCTTTGATGATATCGAAAGTGATCTGGTCAATCACCGGTGGTTCGCCTTGTCCGAAATAGTTTTCCAGAGCGTGGGCAATAAGGTCAACAATTCCATAAGCGGTATAATCACGCGGAACACTTACAGTATATGCGGGATCGAGAAAAGATTCCAAAGGATATATCAGGTCGTTCACATAACCGATTTTTTCTCCTGTTTTGTTGTTCTGGACTACGGCAGCGAAATTCATTTCCGTACCCGTAGCTGCCAGCGTCAATACACAAATTAAGGGAATGGCTGAAGTTGGAAAAACTTTGTATTTCATAATTTCCCAGCCATCATACCCTGAGGCAATGGAAAGGGAAATGATTTTGGCAGAATCAATCACGCTTCCGCCTCCCAAAGCTACAACGACATCAACTTTTTCTTTCCTTCCCAGTTCGACAGCATCACGCACATCTTCAATAACCGGATTGGGTTTGATACCACCATAAGTTATAACATCAAGGTTATTTGACTTCAGCAGGGCCACCACCCGATCGTAATAACCATATTTCTTTACCGATCCCTGACCATAGATAAGCATCACTTTTCGGCCCTGTTTGCGTACACTTTCTCCCAGTTTATCCACCACGCCTTCGCCGAAGTGCAGCCTTGTGGGATTGTAAATCGTAAATCGTTCCATAATCAAAAATGAATCTTTACGGCTAAGGTACGGCAATCGGGGGATAAAAGAAAGATAGTGGATAAGAGTTTGCTTTTCAGGTTGAATTATGCTTAATTTTATAATGTTAAAAAAGAAGGAAATGATTCGAAAAAGTTCCTTGTCAACAAAATTTTTCTGGATCACTTTGTTTTCGATAGCCATGGGCCTGTTGGAAACCGTTGTTGTGATTTACCTGCGGGAAATTTATTATCCTGACGGATTTGCTTTTCCGCTCCGCCCGATCGCACCCAATTTGATTGTTGCCGAATTATTCCGCGAGCTGGCTACTATGGTCATGCTGCTGAGTATTGGGTTTATAGCTTCGGAAAAAGCGCCGGCTCGTTTTGCCTGGTTTATCTTTTCCTTTGCCGTGTGGGACATTTTTTATTATGTATTCTTAAAACTTTTCCTCGGCTGGCCCGAATCTTTACTTACGTGGGATGTTTTGTTCCTGATCCCCACCACATGGGTCGGTCCGGTAATCGGCCCCGTTATCAATGCATGTACAATGATCCTTCTGGCGGTTTTTCTGCTCCTCCCAAACCGCGATGGTAAGCTTTTATCACTGAATAAGCAGGAATGGCTGCTGCTGATCGTTGGCTCTGTTGTTGTCATCATTTCCTATACCGAAGAGTATGCAAGGTTTATCCTGCAAAAGTTCAGTTTTAATGAAGTGCTATCATTTTCGGTAAGTGAAGATGTACAGGCGCATGCGTTACACTTTGTTCCGCAGTATTTTAACTGGTGGATTTATGGTTTTGGGGAGCTGTTGATGTTCCTGGCCATTTTTTTGTACATCCGGCGCAAAAATTTGTAAAACACAATAATAATAAGTACTTTTGCCGCCCGATTTTGAATGAGGAAGAAGATGGAAAAGGATTATACCATACCTTTTAGAGGGTTAAGCGCAGGAAAACATTCTTTCGAATTCAAGATAAATGAAGAGTTCTTTGAAGGTGATGATTTACTCGATGTAAAACAGGGAACAGCTTCTGTCTCTGTAGAATTGATCAAGGAAACAACGTTAATGGACCTGCATTTTCATCTTAACGGCCGCTTCGAACTTGTGTGTGAACGATGTCTGGGAAATTATTTTCAGGATTTTGAAGGCGAATTCCGGTTAGTGGTGAAATTTGGCGAAACATTTGAAGAAGAGACAGATGAGGTAATAATGGTGCCGCTGACCGATAACAGGTTTGATCTTACACAGTATATTTATGAGTATGTGAATTTACTGTTACCGATTAAAAAAGCGCATATCCATATTGAAGACTGCGATCCTGATATAATTGGAAAAATCGAGACACATACAAAACAAAGCATCGATCCACGGTGGGATGCTTTGAAAAAACTAAACCTGAAATAATTAAAATTGAAATAAAAAATGGCACATCCAAAGAGAAAAATTTCGAAAACAAGGAGAGATAAAAGAAGAACGCATTATAAGGCTACAACTCCTCAATTGGCTACCTGCCCGACTACCGGTACGGTTCATATTTATCATCGTGCCTACTACGTAGATGGTGACCTTTACTATAAAGGAAAGCTGGTAGTTGAGAATGCCAAAGCCGAGTAAACTCCTTAAATAACAGTATAGTAAACTGGTTTACAACTTCATAAACCCTTATTCCTTGTCTTGGATAAGGGTTTTTTGTTTTACAGATGAAGGGAGTATAAAGGGTAAAAAGCCGGTTGCTGTTTAAAATTATTACTTTTGCACGCAATTAATTAATCATTACACTATGACAAAGGTTCGCGCCGCAATTACAGGTATACACGGATGGGCACCAGAATATATTTTAACCAATGAAGAATTGGAAAGGATGGTGGATACGTCGGATGAATGGATCATTTCGCGTACAGGTATCAGGGAACGACACATATTAAAAGGCGAGGGTAAAGGAACATCGGATATTGGTGCTGAAGCGGTTAAAGGATTACTGAAAAAAACAAATACATCTCCCGAAGAAATAGATTTGCTGATATTGGCAACGGTTACTCCGGATATGCTCTTTCCTGCTTCATCCAACATCATTTGCGACAAAGTAGGAATTAAAAATGCATGGAGTTTTGATATCAATGCAGCTTGTTCCGGTTTTCTGTTTGCATTAAATACAGCAGCTAAATTTATTGAGTCGGGCCAATACAAAAAAGTTGTATTGGTAGGCGCCGACAAAATGTCGTCAATTACTGATTATACTGACCGTACAACATGCATTTTATTTGGTGACGCCGGTGGCGCGGTGTTGCTGGAACCCAATACAGACGGCTATGGCGTGATGGATACAAAGAACTATACAGACGGTTCAGGCCGTATTTATCTGTACCAGACAGCAGGCGGTTCGGTCAAACCTCCTTCGCACGAAACCATTGACGCACATGAACATTTTATCCATCAGGAGGGGCAACAGGTTTTTAAATTTGCCGTAAAAGGCATGGCAGATGTTTCGGTAGAAATGATGGAACGTAATAACCTTACCAGTGACAGTATTGCTTATCTGGTACCTCATCAGGCCAACCTTCGGATTATTGACGCAACAGCACGGCGGATGGGGCTGGACCCTGAAAAGGTTATGATCAACATTCAGCGATATGGAAATACCACCAACGGAACCATACCGATGTGTCTGCACGAATGGGAACATAAACTTAAAAAGGGAGATAACCTGATTCTTGCTGCATTCGGCGGCGGGTTTACCTGGGGAGCAGCCTACGTAAAATGGGCCTACGATCCTGCATAAAAAAAGAAAAGCGAATCAAAAGACTCGCTTTTTTAGTTTAATTCAATTTTTGTTTGCGCATTAACCCCGGATAATATTCATCCAGAAAAAGGGACTTCAATGAATCCATTTCCCTGATCCTCCGGTTCATTCTCTCTAATTCGTTTTGCCACCTGTCCATAAAATAATCAGGACCTAAGAACTGATGAAAAAACAAGGAATCGTTTCTCATCCAATCCTGTTCGATGTCGGGAAAGGTCATCTGAAAATGATCCTGCATAAAAGGCCGGAACTGTAACATCAACGAATCGATATTCACATAGCCTGAATCGCCAAGCGTATTGGTGTACGACCAGACATAAGCAGAATCGTACCTGATCAGGTTCCCGTTTTCATCGTATTCTTTATTTACTTTGACTTCTACCTTAGGCTTGTTAACCTTTGCAGACAGGTCCGGGTTTTCAACATTGTTGTCAACTGTCTGCCCCTGACAAGCGGTGACTAAAAAAGGCACTATGAATATCCATAACCGTTTCATATTCATTCCTCCTTTCGTATTTGTTAAATAAAAATACCGACCCAGAGGGGGTCGGTAGAAAATCACACATTAAGAGATTTTGATCTCTTTGGTTTTGGGGATTACTTCCTCTTTCTTCGGTAAAATGAGCTTTAGCACGCCATTTGCGTATTTAGCGTCAATTTTCTCCTGATTAACAGACTCAGGTAAGGTAAATGACCTTTGAAATGAGCTGTAGCTAAATTCTTTTCTCGTGTAGTTTTTGTCTTTCTCTTCTTTTTCTTCCTCTTTTTCCGAAGAAACAGTCAGAACGTTGCGATCGATGTTTACATGAAAATCGGATTTTTTCATTCCCGGTGCAGCTAATTCCAGAATAAACTCAGTATCCGTTTCCGTGATATTCACGGCCGGCACGGTCATTCCTCGTGAAGCTATAGCCGGTAAATTAAACAGATCGCTGTTGAAAAAGTCCTCCCAAACTGAAGGGAAGCCCCAATCATCATTTCTTTTTGCTAATTTCATTGTCATGATTAAACCCTCCTTTCTTCTTAGTTTAATTTTATTCTTGTACTTCACCTGCTGTTTTTCAAATTGTATGCCAATTAAAAAATGAAATGTTTTGACAAAATAAACTGAAAAAATGACAGTAATAAGCGGGAAAACAGTATTATGCGATGAAATTTTGACAGAATGAAAGACAGCTTTTCCTAGAAAGAAACTTCTTCTAAAGGAATGGGTTTCCAGTGCCTGTTTTCAAAATACATCACGTCATAAAAACCGAGGTCTGTCAAATATTGACGCGCATCATCAAATAACATGGAAATTTCCGCAGCCTGGTGTGCATCTGAAGATATCAATATGGGGATGTTTTTCATTTTCACCTGCCGGAGGGCATAACCGTCCGGGAAAAAAGTATCGGACCGTTTTTTATAGATACCACGGGTGTTAATTTCAACGATCAGATTTTTCTGTTTGATCAGTTCAACAGTTTCGTTCACAAGATCACGATACCATTTTTCTTCATCGGTAAAAAAGCGGTTCCGGTTGTGCATGGTAATCTTGTCAAAATGCCCGATGATATCGAACTGCTGGGTTTCGATCATCTGGTTACTTTGATGATAAAATGCTTTTACTGCCTTGCGGATATTCCCTCCAAAAAAATCTTTAATTCCTTTATCATAAACCCGGTAATCAGGACCGTCGGTAAACCAAAGTTCATCTGTATCTTCCGGCCTGACGAGGTGGACTGATCCGATCAGATAGTCTGTCTGGCATTTTTTCTGCAACAAACCAAAGTCTTCCGAAAAGCCCGGTATGTAATCCATTTCAAGTGCGCGGTAAATAGCAAGACGGTTGTGGTACTTTTCTTTGAGTTTATTGATGGTTAGGATATACTCATCAATCTGTTCTTCCTTTAGAGAAAACGAAGTGTCAAATGGCAGGGGTGAATGCTCGGAGAACCCGAGGGCTGTAAATCCCTGCTCCAGGGCTTTTTCCACATATTTTTCCGGTTTGTCTTTTCCGTCGGAAAACAGTGTGTGCTGATGCAGGTTATAGCTGATCATTTTTCCTTTCATAAATTACAAAGTCATAATCAAAAGGATTGCGGGCATCTTTGGTGTGACTGGTACGGGAAACTTCTTTCCAGATGTTTTCGTCAATTTCCGGATAGTAGGTGTCTCCTTCCACAATAGTATGGATACGTGTCAGATAGATTCTGTCAGTGACAGGCATCGCCAGTTTGTAGATCTCTGCACCACCTACAATGAACAGCTCCGTTTCACCTGCGTTTTCAGCTATTTCAATAGTGTCTTCCAGATGGTGCACTACGATGCCGTCTGGTATATTGTAATCCGGATTACGTGTCAACACAATGTTAACCCTTCCCGGTAACGCTTTTCCTTCGGCTTCATAATTTCTTCTACCGGTAACAATGTGATGCCCCCATGTTTTTTCTTTGAACCAGGCCTGATCATCAGGCATATGCCAGGGAAGACCATTGTTTATCCCAATAACATTGTTCAGCGAAACGGCTACTATTTGAGAGATAATCATTATTGCTGTACCAGGTTAGGGACGCTTTTATCAGCCGGAACGATTTTATAAACTTTATCGCCCCTGCGTACCAGTTCTTTGACAGGAATAGAACACACATCGCCCTTGACTGCCTTTTTAACGGGATCATAGTCCAGGCGGATTTCGAGCACCTTGTCTTCATAAACGCCTGTAGTAGGACCAATGATCTTAATCTCTTCGTCAATCGACAGATCGTGGGTTTCTATTTTCAGTTCGGCTACACCTATTTTGTTAAAATAATTGGTCACTTTGCCAATGTACGTTTTACGTTGTGTGGCCTGGTTGCCGTATTCTTCTGTCCATTCGCCCAGTTTGCGACCCATATAATAACCATCCCAAAACCCACGGTTATATACTGTTGCCAGCCGATCGTTCCACTTGTCAATTCGCTCCTGAGTATAGTCACCGGCAAACCAGGCATCAACCGCTTCGCGGTAAACAGCCGCTACTGTTTTCACATATTCCGGCGAACGGCCACGCCCTTCCAGCTTCAGTACCCTGACACCGGCGTCGAGTATCTTGTCAAGAAAAGAAACTGTGTTCAGGTCTTTGGGCGACATGATGTATTCGCCGTCTATTTCCAGCTCCAGGTCCGATTCCTTGTCTTTAACAATGTATTTCCGGCGGCAGGGTTGCAGGCAGGCACCCCGGTTAGCTGACGAATTCAGGTTATCAAGACTCAAATAACATTTGCCCGAAACAGCCATACACAGAGCTCCATGAGCAAAAATCTCAATTTGAACAAGTTTTCCGGAAGGGCCTTTTATATTTTGTTCTTTTATAGTTTCCGTGATGGATTTCACCTGTGCCAGTTGCAATTCTCTTGCTGTCACCATCACATCGGCAAACTGTGCGTAATATTTTACCGCTTCCATGTTGGTGATGTTGGTTTGAGTGGACATGTGTATCTCCATTCCTTTCGACCTGGCATAAGTAATGACTGACCAGTCGGAAGCAATCAGGGCGCTGATGCTGTTAACTTTGGCGGCATCAACAATTTGCTTCATCTCCTCCAGCTCATGGTCGTAGATGACCGTGTTCAGTGTAATGTAGGTACGAATGTTATGCTCCTGGCAAATACGGCTGATTTCCTTAAGGTCTTCCAGTGTAAAATTTTGCGATGAATTGGAGCGCATATTCAACTTACCGATACCGAAATACACCGAATCGGCACCCCCCTGGATGGCTGCATGCAGCGAAGCATACGAACCTACCGGCGCCATGATCTCTATGTCTCTTGCTGTCATTATGTAAGTAATTGGCTGCAAAAGTAATAAGATATCGGGTATGTTGGATGATAATAAATCAAGCACAAATAGTATGATGTTTTTAATTAATCAATAGCTTTGCTATTTAAGAAAAAAACGATCATGAAAAAACTTACTTTATTTCTATTATTGAGCATCATCAGTGTGTTTTTGGTGACTTCGTGCACCGATATGCATACACATCACAAAGCCAAATATGTATTCCTGTTCATCGGCGACGGTATGGGACAGGCACAGGTAAACCTGGCCGAGGCTTATCAGGCGGCCTTAGATAACAAAAAAGGATTCGAGCATTTTGGTTTTACCGAATTTCCGGCAGTTGGATTTGCCAGTACCTACGCATTTAACAATTTCATTACCGGATCAGCGGCTTCAGGAACAGCGCTGGCCACAGGGCACAAAACCAATATCAACCGGATATCTATGGATCCCGAAGGAAAACAACCTTTTAAAACAATAGCTGAAAAATTTAAAGAATCCGGGATGAAAGTTGGTATACTGACCAGTGTCTCCATTGATCACGCAACACCAGCCGTATTTTATGCGCACCAACCAAAACGCAGTATGTATTTTGAGATCGGTAATGACCTTGTTAACAGCTCTTTCGACTTTTTCGGGGGCGGTGGTTTCAAATTACCTGAGGGAGAGATTGATGGCCAGTCGATTAACCTGATTGAAAAGGCTAAAGAAAATGGTTTCGGGTATGTGAACAATGTGGACGATTTTCTGGCTTTGAACAAGGAAGCCGGAAGAGTAATTGCCGTACCTAACCCGGTAACCGAAAGTGGCGCCATGAATTATGT
>Ga0164311_10002119_pt1 | contig 10121 bp, 7 predicted proteins | sample GuaBasSedimGuay2_FD_121796 | JGI IMG/M metagenome (GOLD analysis project Ga0164311, IMG submission 121796) | Subseafloor sediment microbial communities from Guaymas Basin, Gulf of California, Mexico - Guay2, Core 4569-9, 9-12 cm | ecosystem: Environmental > Aquatic > Marine > Hydrothermal vents... | reverse complement strand
GTCCCGTAACGGTTATCGAAAAGATATTTCGTGTAGGCGTCGTTAACCGCGATGATGGGATAGCCGAGCCTGCCTTCTCTGGCGAGGGCTCTAAGCCTTATCACGCCTGTGGTGGTTTCCTCGGTGCCCCCGACAACATGCCCGAGAAGCTCCCTATGCTTACTGTGGATGGTCGCCACTAGGTCTGCTCCATCGTCCACGGTTATCCTCGGCCGGTAGGAGAGCACGTCTTCAATGCACTGATAGTATTCTTCGGTGGTTTGGCCTCTCCAAGCGTAAACGTTAACCCCTTCCATAGCTAGGGCCGCGGCGACAGCATCTTGGGTTGAGAGAGGATTGGACGCGCATAGGGCTACCTCGGCACCTCCAGCCTTCAGGGTTCGAACGAGAACAGCGGTTTCCTTGGTTACGTGGAGGCAGGCCCCTATCCTCCAGCCTTCCAAGGGTTTCTCCCTTTCAAATTCCTCTCTAAGCTTGAGGAGGACAGGCATTCGGGATTCAGCCCACTCAATAAGTTTTAAGCCCTCCTCAGCCAGCGAAACGTCTTTCACCCTGTAGGGCTGCTTAGCCAAAGCCTATACACCTTAAGGTTCCCCATATTTTTCTGAAGCATACTTAATTAAGAGTTTGTCAAGCTCTTTAATGTTGTAGCATTGGGAAGTTGAGGCTGCAAGGGATGGCTAGGTGGCTAGTGGCTTCAGCATGGCCCTACATAAACTACGTTCCCCACCTAGGCACCATTATAGGCTCTGTGCTTTCAGGAGATGTTATGGCCAGATATTTGCGCAGTAAAGGTGAGCAAGTTCTCTATGTGAGCGGCTCCGACGAGCATGGGACACCAATAGAGGTGGAAGCCATAAAGAGGGGGATAACCCCCCGCCAGCTCACCGATGAAAACCATGAAAAGGTGAAAAAGCTTTTCGAGGCCTGGAAGATAAGCTTTGACAATTACACGCGGACGGAAAGCCCAGTCCACGTAGAGTTTGTGCGAGACTTCTACCTGAAGGTTTACAGGAACGGCTACATTTTCACCCAGGAGGAGGAGTTACCCTACTGTCCCAACTGTAGAAGGTTTCTGCCTGACAGGTTTGTTCAGGGCCAATGTCCTAAATGCGGCTATCCTGAAGCCTTCGGAGATCAGTGTCCCTCCTGCGGAAGCCCCCTCGACCCTAAAGACCTCATAAACCCCCGATGCACCATTTGCGGAACCACCCCCGAAATCAGGTCGACCAAACACTGGTATTTCGACCTTCCACGCTTCGCTGAAAAACTCAAAAAATACGTTGAGGAGAACCCTCGACTGCCCAGCAATGCGAGAAACTTTTCCCTGAAACTTCTAAGAGAAGGCTTAAAGCCGCGCTCTTTGACGAGGGATGTTTCCTGGGGGATTCCCGCACCCTTCCCGGGTGCAGAAGGCAAAACCATCTACGTTTGGATGGAGGCCGTTTTGGGCTATATTTCAGCGACCATTGAGTATTGGAGGCTTAAAGGCGAGGAGGAGAAATGGCGGGAGTACTGGTTTAACGGCGCCCGCTCCATCTTCTTCATAGGCAAAGACAACATTCCCTTCCACGTCATCATTCTTCCCGCCCTGCTCATGGCTTCTGAGGAGGGCTATGAGCTCCCTTGGACCGTCAGCTCCACCGAGTTTCTAATGTTTGAGGGTAAAAAGTTTTCTAAGAGCCAGAGGATAGGCGTCTGGATCGATGAAGCCTTGGAAATGTTCCCTGTGGACTATTGGCGTTATACACTGCTGAGCATCAGGCCGGAGGTTAGGGATACAAACTTTACGTGGGAGCTCTTCCTCGAGAAGGTTAACGCCGACCTCAACGACACCCTGGGAAACTTTATCCATCGAACCTTAACTTTCCTATGCCGATTTTTCGACTGTAAGGTTCCGCCGGAAGGCGAACTCACAGAGGCTGACAGGCAAATGCTTAGGGAGGTTGAAAGGGCTAAAGAAGCCTATGACAGGCTTCTCGGAGAAATCAGAATCCAGCAGGCGGTGCAGACGGTGACCGAGCTGGCGAGGAAAGCCAACAAGTATTTTAACGATAGGCAGCCGTGGAGGCTGGCGGCCTCCAACCAGGAGGAAGCTGCAACCATTCTCCATGTAGCTTCCAGGGTGGTGGAGGCTCTTGCCAGCCTGCTTGAAGCTTTCACTCCGACCGTTGCCCTAGAAATCTGGAGGATGCTGAAGCTTAAGCCGGGTGAAAACCTTAAGGCTGGCCATCAGGTGGCTCTACCTAAACCGCTTTTCAGAAAAGTCTCTTTAAAGGAGGTTGAAGAGAAAGCTGGAGGGGGAGTGAAAGTTTTGGAGGAGAAGGTTACCCCTGAGGATCTTGCTAGGCTCGGCTTGAAGGTGGCGAAGATAGTTGAGGTTGAAGAGGTCCCTGGGGCGCGGAAACTTTACAGGATAAAGCTTGACCTTGGCGGCGGGCTGATAAAGCAGACGGTTGCAGGGCTTAAAACCTATTATCGGGCTGACGAGCTTCTCGGAAAACTTGTAGTGGTGGTTTCTAACATGAAGCCTGTTAAGCTTATGGGTTTAGATTCGGAGGTAATGATTTTGGCTGCTGAAGACGACGGTCGGGTAGCCATTTTAACGCCGGAGAGGCCCGTTAAGCCTGGAAGCAGAATTCTGTGAGGCAACCATGAAGCTTAAGGTAGACTTCCACGTCCACACAATCTATTCTGGAGATAGCAGTGTAACGTTGGAGGCTGCCGTTCAGGCGGCGTTGGAAGCAGGGCTCGACGGGCTGGCCATCACCGACCACGATAGCTGTGAGGCCTTAAAGAAGCTTGACAAGTTTAAGGACGCCCCGGTGCTGCTTCTTCCCGGAGTGGAAATCTCCAGCTCTGACGGGCATATTCTCGCTTTAGGCTTGGAAAAGCCTGTTCCGCCCGGGCTTCCTGCTAAGGAAACCGTCGAGGAAATCAAGCGTAAGGGAGGCGTGGCTGTGGCAGCTCACCCCCTCTGCCCCTTCAAGAAAAGCCTGGGAGAACACGTGTTAAGGGAGGTTAGATTTGACGCCGTGGAAACCTTAAACGCCTCCACCATCCCCGTCCTTTACAGCTCAGAGCTGAAAAAGCTTAGCTTGCTGGCTGAAGAGCTGGGTTTACCTCAGCTGGGTGGAAGCGACTCCCACACCCCCGAAACCATTGGCAGAGCCTACACGGTGGTGGAGGTGGAGGATGCTTCTGTTGAGGAAATCTTTGAAGCCGTGCGGAAGGGTAAAACCAGGCCTGAAGGGGAGAGAATACGTCTCCAAGACGCCTTAAACAGGCTAGGGATGAAGCTCAAACAGAAAATTGGAAGGAAGCTGGGAAAAGATTTAAGGGAAGAGTTTTGAACTACTCTTCCTCCAGCTGGTCCAAACCCAGCTCCTCAAGAAAATCTAAAGCAGCTGCCCCTTCAATTTCCATTTCAAACTCTTCCAGGTTGTGCAGGTCCAAACCCCCCGAAACAGGCATAAGCCTTTCCTCTTTCGAGGTAAGCGGGATTACTTTCATCAACCTCTCTCACCCCCCAGCACCCCCTACTAGCACATTCAAAAAATTTATAACCATCGTATTTACAGCGTATTTAAAACGTAATACTAATGTTCAAACCAAATATAAACTATGCTATGGAACATAAAAGTTCTCCCCTCTAAAAGCTGTAAACTTCCACTTCCAATCAAGAGTATTTTTACATGTTTTTACATCCAGAGGGCTTTAAGGTTCCCGTCAGATAGCCTTCCAGATGGTTGGGGAAGGCTCCCACAACCTCTATTTCCACGTTTAAGCCCATTTTAACGGTTTCCTTTAGCACAATAGGCTTGTAAGCATAGTTTCTCCCGATCATGGAGCCATTGAAGCCTTCCTCGTCTACGAGGATTTCTCCCCGCCATCCCAGCCAGCGTTTATTCCTCGCCAGAGAAATCTTGCTAGCCAGCAAAGACAGTTTACGGCTTCTCTCCTTCACAACGCTTGTGGGAAGCTTACCCAGCCGTCTGGCAGGAGTCCCAGGCCGAGGGTAAAACTTTGAAATGTTCACTATGTCGGGCTGGGTTTCCTCGAGAAGCTTTACGGTTTGACGGAAGGCTTCCTCGCTTTCCCCTGGAAAACCGCAAATAATATCTGTTGCCAAGGTTAACTCTGGAATTTTTCCACGGAAAACCTTCACTATCTCCTTGAAATCCTCTCTGCCGTAGCCTCTATTCATAAGCTTGAGAACATGGTTGTCTCCACTCTGAACAGGGATATGAGCAAACTTGAAGATTTTCGGGTGGGTGAAGGCTTCAGCCACCTCATCGAGGATGGGTAGCAGAAGCCTCGGATTCATCATTCCAACTCTAATCTTGAAGTCTCCCTTCACCTCAACTATTTCCTCGAGGAGCTTGGGCAGGTTGAAGCCGCAGTCCAACCCATAGCAAGAAAGGTCTTGCCCTGTAATCCATATTTCTTTGGCTCCAGCCTCAACAGCCTTCCTAACCTGTGAAACTATTTCGCTGGGAGTGTAGCTTCGAAGTCTCCCTCGGGCGAAGCGCACACAGCAGTAGCTGCAGGAGCCTAAACAGCCGTAGGCGACAGGGATAATCCTACGGATAGGGTTGGAAGGTTTGACAGGGCAGTTCAGCGGAGGCTTAGAATTCAAGGTTAAAATGGTCGGCTTCCCGCCTTCCAGAACCTCCCTTACAGCCTTAACCAGCTCCCAGCTGGCCGCCGGCCCTACAACCCCGTCAAACCTTGCCTCCCTTCGAAGCCTCTCCATGTTTATGAGGGGGAGACAGCCTGCCACCACCACCTTCTTGTCTTTAGGCACCTTTCGGAGGAGACTTATCATCCTGTCTTCTGTGGGCCCCTTAACGGCACAGGTGTTATAAATTACTATGTCAGCTTCCTCAAGGCTGGAAACCGCCTGGAAACCTGCCTGTTCAAGGCAGCCCAACATCCGCTCTCCATCGGCAAGATTAGCTGAACATCCAAAGCTTTCCAAGTAAACCTTAACCGTAGCCATTCTTCGTACCTATGCGGAAAACAGGGAAAATTTTAAGCTTTTATCCTCCCCCTGCTGGAGGCAGAATGGCTACGGTTACGCCGTCCTTCAGGCGGGTTTTCAACCCTTCAAGCTGGCTTATGCTTTGGCCGTCCACCATTATTATAAGGTAAGGTTTCACCTCACCCTTCTCAAAAACATACTCGACAAATTTAGGGCCATAACGTTTAGCAAGCGAATCTAAAAGCTCGCCAACCGTAGCGTTAAACGGAAGCTCAACCTGCTCTTCCCTTTTCCCGGTAAGCTCTCTAAGGGTGGTGAAAAATTTCACTTTAACCGTGATGTGGTCTTCCGGAAGCTCTTCCAAGGTTCTATTCCCCCTATCCAAGAGAGGCTAGCTACGTTAGAAGCCGAAGCAGAAGTAGGGTTGAGTTTTCCGCTTCACCTCAACAAACTCTTTTAGGCATTCCTCCTCGTCGGGGGTTAAGGTTTCCCTATACTCACGCAGGATGGCCTTGACATGGTTTTCAGGAATATCCACGTAGAGGATTTCGCCTTCCCTGACATGTCTGCCTACGATTGGCTCCTTCATGGAAATGGCGACCTGCATGCCTTTAACAGCCTCACGAAGGTTTTCGCTCCGCTCCTGGATTTGAAGAATCCTCCCCAACGGTGCACCATTCTCTTTGACCAGCGGGTAGCCAGGTTTAATTCTCCCAGCCAAAACCTCCACGCCGAAGATGGCAGGCTTGCTCCGCCTGAAAACGTAACCGGGAAGAAGCCTTATCTTCCCTGGGCGAATCAAAGCCTCCAAAGCAATTTTAACTTCCTCCTCTCTCAGGCTTTTAACCCAGCTGAAATACTCCTCCATAAGCCTGTAAATCACGTTTCCCTGGAAAATCTTGACACCCGACTTTAAGGCTTCCTCCTGTGCATCGGGCAGAACCTTAACGTTGAAGCCTAAAACCACGCCGTGAATGGGCTCCGAAGCCTTAACCACCGAGGCTTCCACCACATCCCTCTTCGAGATGTCGCCCACATCAGCCATTCGGACGGGAATCTGGTTGGCTTTAAGCTCCCCGAGGATCGCCTCCAGCGAGCCTAAAGTGTCCGCCTTAACTATTACGCCAACCTTATCCGTGGAAAACCTTATGCTTTCCACTTCCTCCCTCACTCTGGCCTTCAGCTCTTCCAATTCTTCGGGACTGGAAACAGCGTAAACGGGGCTTCCAGCAATAGCGTTTTCCAAGCCTGACGCAACAATTTTCACTCCAGCCGCAGCAGAAACCTCCTTTAAAGGCTTAAACCTCTCCCGTGGATCCCTAATCTCGTCTAAAGGTTTAGGAACTAGGATGGCTCTAACCTTCGTCACGATGGGCTCCTCCCTCCCCCCAACCACAATAATGTCTCCCTCCCTCAGGACGCCATCATAGAGAATCACGTTGATGTTTACACCTAAACCTGGGTCTTCTTTAACCTCCAAGACCGTGCCTGCTGTTCTGCCGGAAACCTCGAGCCTCCCCCTCAAATATTGCTGAGTTAAACCTATGAGGATGGCGAGAAGGTCGGGGAGGCCTTCCCCTGTCTTCGCGCTCACGGGAACGATGGCAACGGTGCGGGTGAAATCGCTTATCCTATCATATCGGTCGGCGTTTAACCCCAGCTGGGCCAGCGAGGAAACAATAGCGTAAACCCGCTCATCCAGCAGCCTCAAAACGCTTTTATCTCTAAGCTTTAAACCCTCGAAAAGGCAGGTTTCAGGGAGAGGCTTCCAGCCTGGGATGAGGTCTATCTTGTTGGCAGCCACCACGAAAGGTGTACGTCTCGCCCTCAAAATCTCAATGGACTCAACCGTTTGAGGCATCACACCCTCATTAACATCTACCACGAGAATGGCGATGTCTGCTACGGAGCCTCCTCTACGCCTTAGGCTTGAGAAGGCTGCGTGGCCAGGGGTGTCCACGAAGAGGAGGCCTGGAACCTCGATTTTGAATTTGAACCTTCGCAGGAGGCCCATACACATTTTCTCTATGACTTCGGTGGGGACAAAGCTTGCCCCTATATGTTGGGTTATGGCTCCAGGCTCCCTGGCAGCCACCACTGTCCCCCTAATCCTGTCCAGCAACGTGGTTTTACCATGATCTACATGGCCCAGCACCACGACGATGGGCTGACGGATAGCCATTGTTCACCCTCCCCTAAGCCTGAGAAGCCGCGAATATTTTAAGGATGTCGGCTGGTTTAAAGGGTTAACTTTTGGAGGCTGAAAGCCTTTATTTTTATTTGTTGAATGTTGATTTTCAAGGGTGATGTAGGCTTGGAAGTGGCTGTTTGGCTGCCTTTCCTGGCGGTGGCTGCAGCGCTGGGCTTTGCAGGCTACTTGGTTTGGAGCATCCGCCGGGAGGACATGGGCCCTGAAAAGGTTAGGGAAATCCACGGCGTCATCAAGGTGGGAGCCAAAGCCTTCCTTAACAGGCAGTATAAGACGCTTCTATCCTTCATGGTTATCGTTGGAGTGGCTTTAGGGTTAGCCATAAACTGGCAGACAGGTGTCTCCTTCATCGTGGGAGCCTGCTCCTCGGCGGCTGCAGGCTACATAGGAATGACTGTGGCTGTGGAGGCTAACGCCCGCACTGCGGCGGCTGCCAAGCAGGGCGTGGGGAAAGCCCTTCGAATAGCCTTCAAAGGCGGAGCTGTTACAGGGCTTCTCATGGTGGGTTTGGCGCTTCTAGGCTTAACCGTCTTCTACACGCTTTGGAGGGACCCCATCCTTTTCGCAGGCTTCGGCTTCGGGGGAAGCATTGTAGCGCTTTTTGCCAGGATTGGCGGAGGCATCTACACGAAGTCGGCGGATGTGGGAGCAGACCTGGTGGGCAAGGTTGAGGCTGGAATTCCTGAGGGTGACCCTAGGAATCCGGCGGTGATAGCTGACTTCGTAGGCGACAATGTGGGTGACGATGCGGGGATGGCTGCCGACCTCTTCGAAACCTACGCGGTAACCATGATAGGCGCCATGCTACTGGCGGTGATACCTACCGTTTCAGCCTTAAAGGTGGTTGAGGGGGGCGCAGCCATCTACAATGAGGCTAAACTTGTCTACCCGCTCATGCTGGGAGCCATAGCCCTCTTCGCCACCATTATTGGAACCTTCGCCGTGCGGACGGGAGGCAAAGGCAAGCCTTCCACAGCCATCCTTCAAGGCATAGTGGTTACAGCCATCATCTCCATTATAGGCTTCTACCTGCTCACCACAGGGCTTGGACTGTCCATGGGCATCTTCTACGCCGCCATTGTGGGCGTAGTGGTCACCGTCCTCCTAGCCGTAATAAACAACTACTATACGTCTTATGCTTACAGGCCCACTAGAAGCATTTCTGAAGCCTCCCAGGCAGGTCCAGCGGTAAACCTTATCTCAGGGCTGGCAACAGGGCTTGAAAGCCCAGCGCTTCCGGTAATTGTGATTGCAGCCAGCATCCCCATCGCCTTCTTCCTCGCCGGAGGAGCCGCAAACATTATCGACGGCTTCTACGGGGTGGCGGTAGCCGTTATGGCCATGCTTTCCATCGCAGGCATCATAGTTTCCGTGGACGCCTTCGGCCCCATCGTAGACAACGCCAACGGAATAGCTGAAATGGCTGAACTCGGAGAAGACATTCGAGCCGGGTTGGACCCGTTAGACGCCCTTGGCAACACTACCAAGTCGCTTACCAAGGCTTTCGCCATCGGGTCGGCTGGGCTGGCAGCCCTCTCGCTTCTCTTCGCCTACCTGGTTGAAGTGGTCCGCGGGATGATCCACCTAAACCCTGAAGCCTTCGCCAAGGTAACCTTCCAGGAAGCCTTACTCTCGGTGGTGGATAAGGTCACCCTCATGAGCCCCAAGGTCATCCTAGGCCTCTTCATCGGAGGCGTCTTGGTGCTTCTTTTCGCCTCCCTCTGCATGAGGGGTGTAGCTAAAGGAGCCTTCAGCATGGTTAACGAGGTTAGAAGACAGTTCCGCGAAATCAAGGGGCTAATGGAGGGGAAGGCTAAACCTGACTACGCCCGCTGCGTGGACATCAGCGTGCGCACAGCCCTCAAAAACATGGCTCCCCCAGGCCTCGTAGTAATCATTCCGCCGATCATTATAGGGTTCGTGGTGGGCTGGGAAGCGCTAGCAGGCCTCCTCATAGGAGCCACCGTGACAGGGCTTGCCATGGCCATCTTTATGGCTACAGGTGGAGCAGCCTGGGACAACGCCAAGAAGTATATTGAGCTCGGCAACTATGGCGGTAAGGGCTCTCCTGCCCATGCGGCAGCCGTAGTGGGAGACACTGTGGGAGACCCGTTCAAGGATACTGCAGGCCCAGCCATTAACCCCATGATAAAGGCCATCAACATGCTTTCCGTGATTCTAGCGCCACTCTTCCTGCTTCTCGCCTTTCTTTAAACCTCCCTCTTTAAATTTTTCTCTTAGGCAAAAATATTTTGAACTTGAACCATTCATCTTTCAAGAATGGCGGGATTTTTCTTCTAGGCCTCCTCCTAACATCCTACCTGCTAATAATTTTCTTCCGTTTCGAGCAGAGCCTTCAGGGAAACCTAAGCCTCCTGAAAGTCTTCCTTCTCTCGCCCCTCATCCACACCAAGAAAACCCATTTCATAAGCAACTTCACCTTCAACGGTTTATGCCACACCTACTTCCTGCTTTCAACCATGGTTTGCCCCGGAGAATTCCTGAAGGGGCTGAAGAAGGTTTACCTGGCCGTCCTCACGGTTAACTGGGTTCATGTGGGAGGCGCCGGATACATTCTCGCCTTAGCCTGCTTCACCATGAAAGGGGTAAAGGTAACCTTGAGCAGCCTAACGCTTCTCGGGTTCTCCACCATAATTTACGGTTTTGCAGGGATAATTCTGGCCGCCTGGCTTCCCTTCACCGTTAAGGCTTTAAGAATGCCTCGGCAGGAGAATCCTGCAAACACCGTGGAAGACTTCCTCCTCTACATTCTAGGCCTCCTAGTGATAGGCAGCGCTCTTATAGGTTTCTACCAGAACCTCTTAAACTTGGACTGGAAGGAAAGCTGCCTCTGGTTTTGGATTTCCACGTCGACGATTGGCCAGGAAAAAGTCAAGGTGAACTTTACAGGCCATGTTTTAGGCTTTC
>Ga0164311_10002118_pt1 | contig 10122 bp, 10 predicted proteins | sample GuaBasSedimGuay2_FD_121796 | JGI IMG/M metagenome (GOLD analysis project Ga0164311, IMG submission 121796) | Subseafloor sediment microbial communities from Guaymas Basin, Gulf of California, Mexico - Guay2, Core 4569-9, 9-12 cm | ecosystem: Environmental > Aquatic > Marine > Hydrothermal vents... | reverse complement strand
GCCCTAATAAGGAGAGATAAGGATATTCCTCTGCTCCTTTCAACTAACCAATCTTTGGGATATCTTCTCACTCCTGCTACGGGCTTGTGAATTTTCATAAAGTCTCCGTGAGCTTTCCTTGCAGATCTTATGAGATCTTCTATCTCCCTTGGTCTCCCGTGAATCGTCAGATATATCCTCCCGTCTTTATAGGTCAAGGAGTAATCAGAACCGCGCAACCTTTGTGTTATATATTCTAAAAACTTCTCTATGTCTTGATCTTTTAAACTTAGGACTATGGTTCTCTTGGGCAATTTTTCTCACGTCCCTTTAATAAAGGGATTTGTACCATAGTATGGACTTATTTTTCTATCTAGGTGAATTGATTCACAAATAGGACATACCAATGTATTTCCCAGCTTCTTAAGGGGGACTGAACACTTTAGACACCTGGCATATATGACTCCTAAACTTTTATCTCCTGCTATAGTGACTATTATCTGATTGTATAAAGTGGACCTTACTTTAGCTAAAATGAGATCTCCAACTCTGATAAGTCTGTTTTCCTCCTCTTCCTTCATAATCCATCCGCTAATAGGGTTTGTAAGGAGAACAAAGGGACTCCATTTTGCCACTATCTTAACTATAAAACGGGCTGTTTCACTGGTCCAAACTTCGGCTAGTACTAATTCTCCTACTTTAAGAGGAATTTCCAGAGAGCGAAGAGGAGACACGTCTACTCTGTTTTTAAATATCTTCAATACTCCAAGAGTCTCAGATCTTAGAGCTCCTCTCCCATTAACGTACACATTTTCTCCTGGAACAAATTCCTCGATACCGCCGAGCTTCTCCCCTGGTATTACAAGCCTTCCTTTTCTCAATTCACTTCCCTCACAAAGCGAAATATTGAAACCTCTACTACTTTCCACTTTTTCTTATGAAACTCAAATATCTTAGGGATTTTTATCGTCCCTCTTATGATGTTTGTCGCCCTCCCGCCATATTTATGGGCTAAATCAGTTATAAAGTCCTCATTTCCCCTCTTATGAATTGTGTATACAACATTAGATGTTGAAAGTGCTTTTTCTAAGAACGGCACATCAGCATGTCTTCTCTGTACACCAAATGGAGGATTCTGGAACACCACATCCACCCTTTCATTAAATTCCAAGATATCTGCAACGTAAAACCTAACGTTATCTAATCCTAAAAGGTCCGCATTTCTCCAAGATGTTACGATTGCTTTAGGGTCTATGTCTATTCCTATTGCCTCCTTTGCTCCCATGAGAGAGGCTCCCAGAGCAAAGGTGCCTGTACCACATCCTAGATCAGCAACTATGCGTTCTTCTATGTCTCCCATCAAAAGAGCCATGTATAAGATCTCAGCAGCCAAAGAAGGTGGTGTTGAGTATTGCTCTAATTCGGGTTTTGGATTTGGCAACTGTTCTAGAGATTGTAAGGTTATCTCAAGCTGTTTCTTACTAAGCGACCACTTTTTCCTCAACTTTTGCTATCTTCTCCACCTTTACAGTAGTAAATGGAGGCAATTTCAATTTTGCTATCTTCATAGCATATCTGGCTGCATCTAGATCCTCAGCTCTCACTTTTATTATTAACAGAGTTTGTCCTCTCTTAATTCTAGCTGCCCTCTCTTGAGGTTTGCCAAATGCTAATCTCATACCTTTTTGCAGTCTCTCTGCTTTGTGAACTGATGCCATCGCATGCCTCCTAACAATATGATGTGGATAAGGAAGTATCTTGAAGAAAAAGCCCTCTCTGTCACTTATCCTCTTCCTCAGTTGAGATATGACCGACATCCTAGCAGCCTCTAGAGCTTTAGATAAAACTTGAAAGCTTGCTGTAGCGACTAAACTGACTTGATAATCAAACTCTCCTGTCGGATTTCCATGATCAAACTTCCTTACTTTGCTCTGGGGTATTCTTTTGATGAACTTTTTCTGAGTATACGGTCTTTGCAGCCTTCTATAGCAATATCCAGGCCTCTTAGACATGAGCACCACCGGTTACAATGTCTCTAACTATTCGGACCACGCCTAGGAGATAAGCCGCCTCGCCCTCTGATATCCCACAGGGATATGTTCTCGATATGATTCGAGATATGAGGGCGAGGGCCCTCTCCCTCTTGTGATCTGGTAGTGGTAGGGTATGTATTATCTCACTAATATAGTTCACCATCACCTCTCGAGTTCTTCTTCTAGCTGGCTCAACTGGTTGTTTGAGCTTCCTGCTCCACATATAGAACTCATACAGTATTATTGCTGCTGCATTTACGATATTGAGGGTTGGATATGTTGGATCGGCTGCTATGGTCAAGACAACATCGCATTTCCTTAATTCATCTACTTTGAGCCCAGTGGATTCTCTGCCGAATACAAGGGCATAGTTGGCATCCCATCTAAGTTCCTTTACATACTCGCTGAGTTCAACTGATCTTCTTACAATTGAGTGCTTGCTTGGTTTGGCTGTAGTCCCTATTATCAGATCTACCCCTTCCAAAGCTTCATCTAGGTTTACACATATTTTGGCCTTGTAAAGCAGTTCCCTTGCTCGCATAGCAGCAGAATAGGCTCTAGAAAAGGAGCTAAACATAGGTCTAACCATATACAGGTCTGACAGCCCAAAGTTCTTCATCACTCTTGCTATCATCCCGACATTCGTAGCTTTTTCCGGTTCTACGAGCACAATTCTGATGTTAGGCAATTAATTCACCCACAAGTTGCCGTACCTTCATTTATTCCATGATAAAAAATGAGGTTGAAATTTAACTTTAGAACTCCTGGAAAAGGACAAAAGACTTTTACAATCTCGTTCCTAGGATTACCGAGATCTCTTCAGGATGTGGTGTGCATGCTCGGAAAACTAAAAAGGATCATTAACGACCTCATAAAGCCTTTTGGAGATCTTATAGTTTCCTTGGGAATTTCGCCTAATATCTTGACTATTTTAGGATTTTTAGTGAACGGAATTGCTATGATGGCCTTCTTTGAAAGAAGGTTACTACTCGCCTCTGTTCTTACCTTGGTTGGAGGGTTTTTGGATCTTATAGACGGAGCTGTGGCTAGATTATCGAAGAAGGAGAGCGTATTCGGTGGGATCTTAGACTCGACTCTTGATAGATTCTCAGACTTTTTCCTCCTTGTGGGGATGGGGTCCGCTATGCCTGAGGAAAAACTAAGATGGTGTTTTGTTGCTTTAGCTATTCATGCAAGCTTAATGCCATCCTACATACGAGCTAGAGCCAAAGGCGAGGGTCTTCCTGAGATTACAATAGGGATTGCAGAAAGACCTGAAAGACTCATAATAATATCAATTTCCGCAGCTTTTGACTTTCTCAAGGTTGGGTTGATCCTACTGATTATTCTAGGTTACATTACTACTTTAATGAGACTAATTGTATCCTATAAAAAAGCAAAGGATGTGAGTATTTAGTACCTATGAATCCTTCTATAATTTGTCCATATACTCCTCTGCTTTCGGTATCTCCAGCTTCATTCCTTTTCTCTTCCTTATCTCTAAGATCACATTTTCCATTATTCCTTTCGGAAGTGGTGCCCAGTGAGAGAATCTTGTCTGCCAGAAAGCCCTACCGCTAGTTACGCTCCTCATTTCATTGCTAAACTCCCCTAGGGTCTCTCTTACTGGAATATGTCCTGTTATGACTGCTATTCTTCCTCTCTCCTCTATACCAGCTACTTTACCTCTTTTTTGAGAGATGAGCCCAATGATGTCCCCTATGAGTTCTGGCGGCGCTGTTATTTGAATTTCATAGACTGGCTCAAGGAGAACAGGGTCTGCTGACAGAACGGAACCATAAATTGCTCTTCTAATTGAAGGTACCATCTGAGCAGGTCCTCTGTGTGCAGGATCCTCGTGTATCATGGCGTTCGTTAGCCTAACTACAAGCCCCATCATTGGTTCGCCTGCAAGTGGTCCCTCCTTCATAGCCCACATAAAACCTTGTTTAAGCGTTTCCTTTACCTCATCAAGCCTTTGTACACCAACTGTTGAGTTTATGAAGAGGTTGTAATTTTCTTGATCGATTTTCCAGATGTTTCTGGCCTCCCTTGCGTCCCAACCAGCCTTATCATGCAATATCTTAGCTACATCTCTTATCGTTATTCTCTCGTGTATTTCTCCAGTTTTTATGAGATTAAGGGTCGTGTCATCCATCTTAGAAACTCTTACCCAAAGTCTGTTGAGCTTGTTTGGACTCTTTGCCAATACTTCGACGCCCTCTTTCGTTATGCTTTCCCTATAAATCACTGTTGGCTCCCCAACCTCGAACTCCAAACCCTTCTTTCTGATGTCATAAAGAGAGATCTCTATGTGTAGAGGGCCGGTTCCCTTTAGAAGAGTTTCACCTGTATCCGGATTATGGGACATTATCAGGTTTGGATCCTGAATGGTCACCTTTCTAAGTTCGTCAATGAGTTTCGGAAGATCTTGAGGTCTCTTTGGTTCCACATATACGGTCACAACGGGTTCAGTGACATAGTGTATGGCTTCAAAACCACCCTTAACTAAGTCTTTGACAGATTCATCAACCAATGTCTCCCCAGATTTTGCCTTATCAAGACCTAGAAATGCTGCTATGTTTCCAGCAGGAATTCTTTCTGTTCTTAGCCTATAGGGTCCCATGTACAAAGCGGTTTGTTGAATTCGCTGGGTCGTTCTAGCGTTAAGTAGATAGACTTGCTGTCCCTCGTATGCAGTCCCGCTAAAGATCCTTCCTGTAACTACCACTCCTGCGTGGGGATCCACTTTAACAGCGTTAACTCCGACTATAAGGGGGCCATCGGCAGAGCAGCTTATCAGGGCATTGTAAAGTTCTCCTTCTTTATCTCCCTTCCATATTTTGTCTATCCTGTATCTTTGAGCTTCAATCGGGTTTGGAACATGTTTTACTACCATGTCGAGGAGGGCTCTATGGACTGGTAAAGTCTTCTTAATCTCTTCACCCCTTCCCTCCTCGTAAGCCTTGATAATATCTGAGAACTTGATCCCTTGGGCCTCTGCTATTCCTTTAGTCAGACCCCAGCCATGAAGTGCTGAACCAAAAGCCACGCTTTCGTCATCCCAGCTAAGCTTCCATTTTTCCTTGAATTGAGGCTCTGCATAAGCGTCAACGAGTTCATTCATCTTGCTAATGATCCTAGAAATCTTCTGCATAACCTCTTGGGGTGTGAGCTTTAACTCTTTTATCAGACGATCTACTTTGTTTATGAAAAGGAGCGGTCTGACTCTCTCCTCTAATGCCTGTTTTGTTACAGTTTCTGTTTGAACCATAACCTCTTCAACAGCATCGACGACAACTATTGCCCCATCAATCACTCTCAAGGACCTTGAGACATGTCCTGTGAAATCTATGTGTCCCGGGGTATCGACCAAGTTAATAGCATATTCTTTGCCCTCCCATTCGTAGTAAAGGGATATGTTAGCTGCCTTGATCGTTATACCTCGAGCTTGCTCAATCTCATGATAGTCAAGTGCTCGCATCTCGCCAGCCATTTTGTCTGAAATCATTCCAGCTGCTGAGAGGAGATTATCTGATAGAGTGGTCTTCCCGTGATCTATGTGGGCTATAATGCCTATGTTTTTGATGTTTCTTGGATCAAGCATAAGATCTCTTAGGTGATCTAGCACTTTCTTGTACTTCTGCAAAATCGTAACCTCCCGACCTGCTGTAGTGGAATGAAGTATTGGGTTAAAAAGTTAGCCCATCTTCTCAAGCTTAGTTCCACTGAGTAAGTACTTGTCAAGAAATATCTGCTTGGTCCATTTTTCTTCATCTCCACTTCACCTAAGTTAGAGACTTTCTTTAGAAGAAGGCTTCATCAAATTTTGTAACTTGAAGAGATCTTTGATTAGAAAAGAATAGAGCATGAGACATTGATTTGCTTTTTCAAACAAGACTTAACTCAGTGTCCAGTACAACTTATAAAAGATCAAACTCAGCCTATCCCAAGAGGGACAACGATAAATTTGGAGTTTATTAGGATGAGTTGGGGTAGGGTAAAACATTGAGCGTTTCAACTCCCCCTATTAGGGCTTATGAGAAACTTTTAGGGCTGAAGAGAAACCCGTTTAAAGCTTTGTCTCTCATAAGTCCTGAAGAAGCTTCCTCCTTGTTTGTAAAGCAAGAAGGGGATGGGCTTCTCCTAGCTATGATAGCAGAAACGATTGCTGGTTCTGGATCAGCGTTCATAGCACTTACCGGACCAAAAGGAAGTGGAAGGACCCATAGACTTATGGTCATAGAGGATACGATTGAAAAAGCCGGCGGTGAGGTCCTATACTTTGATGTAGCCATGGCATCGGGCCCGGATATCCTTGACAGGCTCATAAAGACAGCAATGTCTCTCTCCGCTGGGATCACTGTCAAGATAAAGAGAGGGTTGCTTGGCTACAGTGAAACCGTTCCAGAAGAAGAGTTAGAAGAGATCAGATCGTCTCCTGTTAAGATAGGAGACATCATTTTAAGTGCTTTGGTGAAGCACAGACCAGCGGCCATTTTGTTAGATGGCCTTCACAACGCAATACAAATGGGGGAGTATTGGAGGTTCATTTTCTTCGAGGCTATTAGGGAGATAGCATCTTCGATGCCTGAGGGAATAGTTGTAGCAATGGCCATGAGCGACGGGACTTATGAGAAAGTAGATGAGAACTTTCCAGCCCTTTCCTCTAGACTTCATCACAGGTTTTTCATGCATCCATTAGCTAATGAGGAGGCTCTAATGTTAGTAGAAAAAAGAGTTAGAGCTTATCAGGTTCAACGCTCCTCTCAGATGCCTTTAGAGGAAGAGGTAGTTGTAAAAGCCAATGAATTCATAGAAGGAAATCCAAGGAGGCTGCTTAAGCTTTTGGGCAGAGCTGTGGACCTAGCAGTCCTTCTTGGTAAAAGAAGAGTAGATATGGATGTTTTTGATAGCATACTTAAAGTCGATGCCCCCAAGTTTGATTATGTCAAGAAATCAACAGAGAAGTATAAGGAAGAGCTTTTCATACTGGTAGAAGAGTTCGACGGGGGCCCAGCAGAACTCGAAGCTATAGCCGAAGTTATGGAGGCTACCCCAAGCGAAGAGAGAACAAAGCTCGAAGCCATGGTGATTGCTGGATTAATCGAGAAGGATGCGGCCGGAAGGTATTATGTTCCTCCTGATAAATTTTTGAAGGAGAAAGAGGAGAAAGCACCCCCTGAACCCAGGTGGAAGCTTAGGTTTAGGCGTCGTAAGATTTAAGTGAGTGAAAGTCTTGGTGGTCCTGAATGATTGAGGTCAAAAGAATAATCGAGAGAGCTAAGCAGGAAGGTAGAAGCCTGCTTGAACATGAAGCAAAGGCTATAGTTGAGAGCTACGATATACCAGTCACCAAGGTTCGAGTTGCCCATAATATCGACGAAGCCATAGAAGCGGCTGAGGAGATCGGATATCCCGTCGTCTTAAAGATCGTTTCTCCGGACATCATACACAAGAGCGATATTGGAGGAGTAATCGTGAACATCAAAGACTCCAAAGGAGTAAGAGATGCATATGAAAGGATTCTAACTAATGTAAAACAAAAGAAGCCTGATGCAAAAGTTGTTGGGATACTAGTGCAGGAGTTTGCTCCTCAAGGGTTGGAAGTCATCATAGGACTGATCAGAGACCCACAATTTGGACCTACCGTCATGTTCGGGCTGGGAGGAGTGTTTGTCGAAATATTCAAAGATGTAAGCTTCAGAGTGGCTCCTCTTACCGAACAAGATGCTGAGGACATGATAAATGAAATTAGAGCAAAGCCCCTTTTGTACGGTTATAGGGGCTCAGAACCCGTCGATGTTGAGGCCATTAAGGATGCATTGATCAAGGCCGGAAAAATGGGTTTGGAAATTGAAGAAATAGCCGAAATGGACCTTAATCCCACGATGGCCTATCCGAATGGAATAAAAGTAGTAGATGCGAGGATTATTTTGAGATAAGGGGTGAAGATATGGCAAAGAGAGTGTCTGAACTCTTCGATAAGGAAGTTTATACCTTGGAAGGCAAGTTTTTGGGATACGCTGACGATTTTATATTCGATGATCAGTTGGGAAGCATTGTAGCAATTATATTGGCCGCAGAAAAGGGCGGAAAGGTAAAAACAGTTCCATACGAAAACGTAAGGGCATGTGCCGACATTTATCTAGTGGAGTTGTAGGTGGTTGGAAGAGGAAAGATTAAAAGACATCGGCGCTCACTTAGAGCGCCCGCAATTTCGCCAATGAATAAGCGAGAGGAGAGCAAAACAAATGGATACAGTAACTCAATCGATTGAGGAGCTAAGAGAAAGCCTGACTAACACAAGAGAGGCAATTAGAAAACTAAAAGCCCAACGAAGAAGCATAATTGAGGAGATTAAGTCGTTAAGAGAAAAAAGGCGTGAACTAATCAATAAGATCAGAGAAGAAAGGAAAAAGGTAAGAGAACTCATAGAAGAAAAGAGAAGGGCTCAAGAAGAATATGCAGAGCTTCAAAAAGAGAGAAACGAAGTCCTTGAGACATATAAGAAGGCAAAAGAGCTGGCTATGAGGTTAAAAAAAGAGTATGAAGAGATTGTTTCCTCCATTCCGATCTCTGAAAGGGAACTTAAAAGAAGAATTGGTGCTCTAGAAAGAAGAATAGAGACCGGACGATTGACTGTGGAGCAGGAAAGGGAAATAGTTATGAGAATCGGCTACTTTGAGGCCATGTTAGGAGAGTATGCGAGAGCGAAGAAAATTAAGAAAGAGCATCTTGAGGCTGCTGCTGAAGCAGGAAGATGGAGATTCTTCCTAAATGAGAGTTCAGCTAGGTTAAGGGAAAAAGGCAAAGAAATAGCTGAACTTAAGAAAAGGATAGGGGATGCAATGACCTCCCTAGACCAACTTGGAGGTGAGATTGAAAAGTTAGATGAGGAGATTAACAAGAAAAGCAAGGAAGCAGATGAGCTACGCGAACAACTTGATTCACTATTTGAAAAATTAAGAGAGATAAGAGAGAGTATAAAGAAGATAATACAAGAAAGAGAAAAGAAGGTTGAGGAGGAGATCATAGAAGAAGTGGCTGTCATAGCAAAACAAAAGCTGAGAATGGGAGAAAAACTAGATATCGGAGAACTAATGGCTCTAGTGAAAACTGGAGAGGAGCTTGTTGGTGGCGAGGGCGAGAAAGGGGGTAAATAGATCTTTTTAAAAGGCTTGTTAATAAAAGAAATAGAGGCTGATACATGTCTACCTCTTCTGTCAGGAGGATACTCATTCTTTGTGTGGATCGAGACGCGGATCTCACCGAGAAAGCGGGCATAAAGGGACCAGTAATTGGAAGAGAGGCCTGTGTTGAGGCGGGAGTTAAGCTTCTCTCAGTAGACCCTGAAGAAGCGGATGCTAACGCTATATTTGGAGCTATCAGAGAGTATGACAGGGCCTTACAACAGTACAAAGGCGCTGAAGTGCAAGTTGCAACGATAACTGGGGATTCTAGAAGTGAGAACTACGCTGATGCTGAGGTTGAGCGCCAGTTAACAGAAATTACGAGTAAATTCAAAGCAGATCTGGCAATCTTAGTTTCAGATGGTGCAGACGATGAAAGAGTTCTTCCACTTCTTCATAGCTTCTTTCCTAGAGTTTTCGTTAGAAGAATAATTGTCCAACAAAGCAGAGAGTTAGAAGAAACCTACTTTCTTCTTAGAAGATATTTAAAGAAGTTATTGGAAAGTCCAGGAACAAGAGCTTATATCTTCGGTGTTCCAGGCGCTGTGATCTTGATTACTTCAGTTCTTTCTGTGTTTAACCTCCAGAGGTATATGTGGACTGCATTGGGAGGGTTTCTAGGTATTTTACTAATGGAAAGAGGGTTTTCCCTTAAAAAGAGGTTTAGCGGCCTCCCTGAAGTCTTTGGAAAGAGATCAGGGAGAATCTCTTTCTGGTTAGGACTTGTTGGTATCGGGTATACTTTCTTTAGGGAATATATGTTAATCTCTAAATCTGTTGTTGAATTGAATCCGTCAAAGTTATTTGGAACGGTAATTGTGGATTCATCTTCCCTCATTACGCTATTCATGATAATGATGGTTACAGGCGGAATAATTGAAGCCCATTACACGGGAAAACGACAAGAACTACTCTTG
>Ga0164311_10002117_pt1 | contig 10124 bp, 12 predicted proteins | sample GuaBasSedimGuay2_FD_121796 | JGI IMG/M metagenome (GOLD analysis project Ga0164311, IMG submission 121796) | Subseafloor sediment microbial communities from Guaymas Basin, Gulf of California, Mexico - Guay2, Core 4569-9, 9-12 cm | ecosystem: Environmental > Aquatic > Marine > Hydrothermal vents... | reverse complement strand
GTAAAACCTAGCTTCAGAAGTATATTTCTCATAGCCTCGTAGTCGCTTACTCTCGCACTGATTTCTTCTCTAACTTTAGGCATTCTGGAAATTCTCGAACACTTATAGGTTAAAATTATCTCTCCAGATTGCACTCTAATCCTCAGAGCTTCATCGGTTTTCTTAAAGTCTTTACATGGATGTGAAAAATATTCGTCAACAACTACGTATTTTCCTCGAAGAACGCCGCCACTCTTTACTAAATATTCTTCTACTATGTGAAGCTTATCTTTACTAGTAACTCTTATTTTAACTTCCTTTTCAATCATACTTAATTACCCTTTAGCAATACTATTACACTGAGGAATACTATGATTAATCCCTTTAAAACGTTTAACATAAGCTTAGACTATGTAAAACCCTCGGCATCGGCTTTGAAACTTGCCAAGGAATACAATTTCCCACCACATCTTGTCGAGAGATATGTTAAAATGCTAGGCCACAGTGATGCTAAAGCACTGCTAGACACTGTAGGCAAGGGTTTAAAGAAGGCTATAAGATGCAATAAACTCAAAATAGACTGCAAACACCTTAAGCAGAGGTTAGAGAAGAAAAACATAGTGCTTAAGGAAGTAAACTTTATAGATTATGGCTTCTGGCTTCTTAAAGGCGAAGATAGAATAGGACACACTCTAGAATATCTTTACGGATTTTACTACATACAAAACCCGGCATCAATGCTTCCCCCATATATTCTAGCACCTACACCTGAGGATGTAGTGCTCGATATGTGTGCCGCTCCTGGTGGTAAAACAACCCACCTAGCAGAAATAATGAAAAACAAAGGAATAATTTTAGCCGTCGATGTGAGTAGGGAGAAAATGAAGACTTTAAGATCTCACCTTTCCAGAATGGGCGTTGAAAACGTTATAGCTGTAAGAATGGATGTGCGTGAAATAAGAAAGCTTAAAAACACATTTACTAAAGTTCTCTTAGACGCGCCCTGCAGCGGCGAAGGACTTATTCCTATAGATCCCGAGAACGTAAGGGAAAGAGAGATAAAAGACTTTTACACCATGGCATCTAAGCAGTTAGAAATGCTTAAAATAGCTTATGAAGTAGTTAAAGAGGGTGGAGAAATAGTTTATTCTACATGCTCTATAGCTCCCGAAGAAAACGAGTTTGTAATAAATGAGATGCTTAATCTCTTCAAAGACAAAATACTAGTAGAAGAACCTAAGGTAAAAGCAGGAATGCACGGCTACACCGAAGTTTTTAATGTTAAATTACATGCTGACTTAAGAAAGTGTATAAGACTTTATCCCCACAAACACGGCACAGAAGGCTTCTTCATGTGTAAACTTAGAAAAATAGGGTAGAGGACCCGTGACTTCTATAGTATTCGTCCCTATACCTCACGAAATACGAGAAGAAATAATTACAACATTAACGCGGATGTTCGGTTATAGAAACACTAAGTTGTTCTTTAAAAATAAACAGTTAATCATAACTAAAGGTGGTCCTAGACAAGAAGTGTTTGCGGTAACTAAGGAGCAGTTCGACTTCATATTTAACAAGTTAAAAGCAATACTTCAGAAAGAACCTTACTGTGCTGGAGTATTTGTAGGCATATATGGTAAAAAGTTCAGGCCAAGCTTAGAGATATGTGAAAAACTTTTCAAGATATCCAAAAGAAACGCAATAATGGTAAATGAAAAAGCAGCAATACTTTTCAGCTACGGTAGAGACATAATGTTGAAAAGTATAGTTAAAGTATATGAGCCTTTACGGGAAATAGCTGTTGTCATAGATCCTCAAGAAAATGTTATTGGACTTTGCAAATTAACCGTAAAAGACCTTGACAAGGTAAGTCTTGGCGAATACGTAGTATGTGAAAACATCATAGATAAAGGATGGTATCTAAGAAAAGGACATTAAAACTTAAATTTCAAAAGAGAAATAAGGCAAAAACTGGGCATAGAAAAACATTAAAAGGCGCATGTACATGCCCTTTGAGAGAAACGACTTTATACTAATAAACTACACGGCTACGATTAAGGAAACAGGAGAACTTGTAGATACGACAATAGCTGATGTAGCTAGAAAGCATAAGAAATACAGTGAAGAGAAAGTGTATGAACCATTGCTAGTAGTTCTCGGTGAACATAGAGTAGTAGAGGGGCTTGAAGAAGAGCTTATGAAAATGAATGTTGGTGAAGAAAAAACTATCGAAGTTCCTCCTGAAAAAGCATATGGTAGAAGAGATCCAAACAAGGTAAAGCTAATGCCTTTAAGAAACTTCACTAGGAGAGGTATCTATCCTAAAGTAGGTGAGATAATAGAAATAAATGGTGTTCCAGCAACTGTTAGAAACATTACTGGAGGAAGAGTAATAGTAGATTTTAACCATCCCCTGGCTGGAAAAACAATAATATACCAGGTTAAAGTTCTTAAGAAAATAGAAGACCCTTTAGAGAAAGTAAAGTATTTACTCCATAGAAGATTAAAGAACATACCTCCAGAAAAGTTCAAAGTTAAAGTAGTTGAAGGTTCTTTAAGAGTAGAAATGCCGAAGGAAACATATCTCATAGACAATGTTCAATATGTAAAGCAAACCGTTGTTAAAGAAATAGAGAAATACGTACCCATAGCGCCAACTATAGAATTCGTAGAAAAATACCCCATAAAGTTACCCGAGGTACAACCTACTTTAGAAAGGAAAGTTGAGGCTAAGAGCACCGATTAATAAGAACTTTCGATAGTGACATATTTCTTGGACAGCTTATTTTACCATATATCTTCAATATTTTGCATTTATCGCCGCTCTTCAATCCTAAAGGACTACATAATCCGTAGTTTACGCATAACAGCTTAGAGCAATTAATTGGATAAAATGTAATTATAGCGCCTTCTATGGCGTGGGATGTACGTATAGCTACCTCTAATGGTGCTTCCCTAACTTCTACAACAGCTAATTCCGTATTCAATGCTTTACACTTATGTCTTTTCCTTCTAACGTTAATTACTTCATATATCCTGCCTTTTTCAAGATTGCCTACGCAGACATTATATAATGTACATGACATGCACTGTTCATAAATATGTCCTTCAAAAAGAAACCTATATCCCTTCTTGGCATTTTCCATGGAAACTAAGGTTACTATTTTTCTCTGCTTCACCATGATTAAGCCTCCTTAAATATGCTAGTCTATAACACCTGTTTTTCTTGCAAGGTTTTCAGCAGCTTCCCATGTTAAGCCCGATTCGCCGAGGATGGTGTATCTTTCCGGTCTAATCTTATGAGCTATTGTTAACGCTTTAACTATGTAGTAGTCGTCTATACCTAGTTCCTTAGCTGTTGTAGGTGCTCCTACTTCTCGTAGTGTTTTCCTTATTTTTCTCCAATTCTTACCATGTAAATAAGCCATCATAATTGTACCTACACCGCATTGTTCTCCGTGAAGTGCGGGTTTTGGAGCTACAATATCTAATGCATGACTGAAAAGGTGCTCGGACCCGCTAGCCGGTCTAGAGGAGCCAGCTATATGCATCGCTATACCGCTACTTATAAGAGCTTCTATAACAACTCTTACAGACTCTTCTGTTCCTCTACGTATGATTGAAGCGTAGTTTATCACATGTTTCGCCGAAAGTAAAGCTAAAGAAGCAGCGTAGTCGCCGTAGTACTCGTTCTTTAGTTTATGTGCAAGCCTCCAGTCTAGAACAGCTGTGAATTTAGCTATTAAATCACCTACACCCGCTGCTAGCAATCTATAAGGTGCTTTAGCTATGATTTCCGTGTCAGCAATTATGGCTACAGGTCCTTCAACTTTAATAGATGTTGGTCTTTCAAGACCTTTAATTGAAGCGAAAGGAGAAGCTATTCCATCATGCGAAGCCGCTGTAGGGACACTTACGAAAGGCTTACCTAGGTTTGTAGCCACATACTTCGCTGTATCTATGGACTTACCGCCACCGAAGCCTACAATAACGTCGTACTTTTCACTCTGCACTTGGCTTATTAGCTCTTTTAAATAGCTTACGTTAGTGCTTCTAGTTATAAGGTAGTCTACATTAAATCCTCCATCTTCAAGTATTTGTATAATCTCCTTCCCATATAATTTAATAAGATTAGGGCCTGTAATTAGTAAGATGTTTTTGCCTAGTTCTAAATCCTTAAGATATTGAGGAATTCGCTTACTAACACCCTTACCTATAACTATTTTGCGAGGAAGCTTAATTACATGAACATGTGTTGCTTCCTTCACTAAGCTCTCCCCCATATCTTTTTAAGGACAACAAATCTTATATAGATGTAATCCAATGATATGGTAACACGGCTGGTTAGTTTCTTTCTAAAGTACAGTTAAAGTAAGTGGGAAATGTGGTTATTTAGGTCTTTCACTTGGTGAAGTAAATGTTTAAAGTAGGAGATGTTAAGTCTACTGTAGAAGGTAGAGTACTGCATGGAACTACAACAGTAGCTATAAAGTTTAAAGATGGAGTGGTTTTAGCAGCTGACAAAAGAGCTACTGCAGGCTACTATATTGCACATAAGAAGGTTAAGAAAATAGCTAAAATAGATAGGAAAGCCGCTTTAACAATATCAGGGCTTGTTGCTGACGCGCAAATGCTAGCTGATATTGTTAAATCTGAAATAGAGTACTATAAGCTCACAGCAAATAGGGATTTAACAATAAAAAGTATGGCATCAATTCTCTCCAACATTATATTTTCGAGAGCAAGAATACTACCATACATTGTTCAATTAATAGTAGCAGGATACGATACTGAACCGAGAATATACACATTAGACTGGTTTGGAACGGTAACTGAGGAAAAATATGTTGCCACGGGATCGGGTTCTCCTATAGCTATAAGCATTATTGAATCATCATACCATGACAATTTAAGCTTAAACGAGGCTGTAGCAATAGCTGTAAAAGCAGTAAACGCCGCTATGAAAAGAGATGTAGCTTCAGGAGAAGGCGTAGATGTTGTTGCAGTAACTAAAGGAGGCTATAGGGAATTTAGCAAAGAGGAAGTAGAAAAGATAATTTCAAGCATGGGGAAGAAAGAAGCATGATAAACGTCTACGAATACATAAAGAACACAATAGTCTCACTAATGCCTTCTGAAGCACAAATAACCAAAATAGAGCTTGAAGGCCCCGAAATAGCTGTTTACGTGAAAAATGTTGAAGCAGTAATTAAAAGCTCAGACGTTATAAAGAAAATAGCTAAAACGATAAAGAAACGTGTTGTTATAAGAACAGATCCAAGTGTTAGAAAATCCGAAAAACAAACCCGCGAAATTATAACTAAAATAATACCTAAAGAAGCAGATATTAGAAGCATAGAATTCGACCATACCTTAGGGGAAATAGTAATAAAAACAGCTAAACCCGGGCTTGTCATAGGTAAGGGAGGAAACTTACTTAGGAAAATATTGCTGGAAACCGGATGGAGACCAAATATTGTAAGAGCACCTCCTAAAGAAACAAAAACCCTAACCAGCGTCTTACAGGTACTTCTAGCAAAAAGCGAGTATAGGTTAAACGTACTGAGAAGTGTAGGGCATAGAATTCACAGATCCCCGTTATTTAAAAGCACTTATGTAAGAATAACTGCTCTCGGAGGATTCAGAGAAGTAGGTAGAACAGCAATACTTGTTGAAACAGCTGAAAGCAAAGTACTACTAGACGTAGGGCTAAACCCTGGTGCAGCAAGCCCAATAAATGCCTATCCAAGATTTGACTTAGCGGACTTCGACATTACATCATTAGATGCTGTTGTAATAACACATGCGCACCTAGATCACTGCGGTTTAGCACCTTACCTATTCAAATATGGTTACGAGGGCCCAATATATACGACTAAAGCCACAAGAGATCTTATGGTATTAATGCTTCAAGACCTCTTGGAAATAGCTGAAAGGGAGAACAAGTACATACCTTATAGTATAAGAGAAGTTAGGAAAACGCTGCTACATACTATACCCCTAAATTACGGGGAAGTAACAGATATAGCACCTGATATTAGAGTTACACTTTACAATGCAGGCCACATATTAGGTTCCGCTATGGTGCATTTACACATAGGTGAGGGCTTACATAACATAGTGTTTACTGGAGATTTTAAGTATTGTAGAACACGGCTACTACCACGTGCTAACGATAGATTTCCAAGAGTAGAAACTTTAATCATGGAGAGCACCTACGGTACAGACTATTTGCCTCCAAGAGATGAAGCAGAAAGAGAACTCATAAGCAAAGTAAAGAAAATCATAGAGAAGAAGGGTAAGGCGCTTATTCCAGTGTTTGCTGTTGGAAGAGGCCAGGAAGTAATGCTTGTGCTAATAAACGGTATAAATAAGGGGTTGCTACCCAAAGTCCCTATATACGTTGACGGTATGATAGATGAAGTCACCTCAATACATGCCGTATACCCTGAGTTACTGTCGGAGGAGGTTAAGGAGTCAATATACAGGGGGGAGAATCCTTTCGAAGCTGAATACATTAAGAAAGTAGAGCATAGAGATGAGAGAAGAGCAATAGTGGACTCTGATGAACCAGCAATAATACTGGCGACATCAGGTATGCTAACCGGGGGTCCTTCTGTAGAGTATTTAAAGATGATGGCTAGGGATGAAGAAAACGCTTTAATATTCGTAAGCTATCAGGTTGAAGGAACTTTAGGTAGGAAAATAAAAGATGGTCAACGTGAAATAGTGACTTTCACCCCAGAAGGAAAGATAGAAGTTTTAAAGATAAAGCTTAAAGTGTTTAGTATTGAAGGTTTTTCAGGCCACTCAGATAGAAGACAGTTACTTTCATTCTTAAATAATATTTCACCGAAGCCTGAGAGAGTAATATTGATCCATGGGGAAGAAAGCAAGGTACTAGCTTTAGCAAACACTGTTAGGAGAATGGGGTTTGAAGTACATGCACCACGCATAATGGATAGTTTAAGAGTAGCTTAGTTTCCATATTTTATCCCCCACGTAGTGAAGGTTACGTATTACTTTCCCTTTTCTCATATGTGCTATTTCATCGGAACCGTAGAGAGCTAAGCCTACTGCTATTGGCTTACGATATTTCTCATCAATAATAAGCACTAAATAATCTTTTCTAAAGGATCCCTCAATACGCACTATTCCGGGAGCCATAATGTTAGCGCCATTTAAAATATGCTTTACTGCGCCCATATCTACAACAACTTTAGGCATATCTACGTCATCGATACGTAGTCTAAGTAGGTACTTCAGCAACGGCACTAGTCTATCATTTATTTTCACTAGGAATGCTTGTCCTTCGTAGAAGTAAACAGTGTAGTTATTGCAAATACCTATTTCTAAGTTCTTCTTCGGACTTATATTTAGAAAAGAATATTTCGCCAATATCTCTTTCACTAAAATCTTCTTCTCTTTTTTAGATAAAGCATGTCTAATACAGCCCAAACTGCATCCCGACAAATATTTAAGGGATTACATTTTTAAACCTAAGTAACTTTATATATACCGTACATTAGAACAAGTATAAGAACAGAAGATGTTTTGATTAGGAGGTGCGTTGTGGGCTTTGGCAGAATCTGCAAAGAAGCTACTAAGCGAATCTCTGGGAAACATAGTTCTTGTAAAACTTAAGGGCGGAAGAGAAATAAGGGGAATATTGAAAAGCTACGATCAACACTTAAACCTCGTCCTAGAAAATGCTGAAGAAGTTAAAAGCAACGGTAGAACAAGGAAATTAGGGACAATAATAATTAGGGGGGACAATGTAGTACTAATATCCCCCGTACCCATACCTATGTAAGACTTCTGATTAACATAGTTTAGGGTGCAATTTTATGGTTAAGGGAACAACATCATTCGGTAAACATGGGAGAAGCAAAACCCACATTAGATGTAGAAGATGCGGGAGACACTCATTTAACGTAGCTAAAGGCTACTGCGCAGCATGCGGCTTCGGCAGATTCAGAAGAATAAGAAGGTATTCATGGCAAAGCAAAAAAGTAAACAAAGTCAGAATAATTTAACTAAAGGCCCAAATAGAATCCCAGTAGATAAAACAGCTTGATATTATCCGTGCGCTTCTTTACTATTTTAGTAATTTTGAGAGGTAAATGAAAAACTGACTGGAATTTAAAAGCAAGATTTATGTAGAGAAAAGAAAGCAGAAATGTAGTTGAATGTTTATTTGCAGGGAAGAAACAGTGGGGAAAGGTTATAACGAAATATATTGGGCTTCTTGAGAAAATCGTGGAAACCTATTTGAAAACTAAAGAGAAGGGTTGGTGGACCGGCCGGGATTTGAACCCGGGACCTCTCGGATGCCAACCGAGCGCTCTACCAGGCTGAGCTACCGGCCCCATACCATAGATGTGTTTATGCTCTACTAATTTTAAAGTTTATTGTTCAGCGTCATTATCAACCTCCTCTATTGTAGCGCCTGTACGCTGTTATATTAGCTGCTTTGCTGCCCTCCTGCTATTCTATATTGTTTACCTGTAAGATTGTTCTAGTATTTTTGATATGGTTTTACTGTGCAGTAACATTACTTCACAATGTATTTTTAAGATAGTATCCAACCCTACCTTAAAAAGGTGCAGAAAGCATGTACATAGGAAAATCTATAATAGGAGTTTTCATAGCCCTTGTAATGCTGGCATCTATAGGAATAGCTTATGCTATGTGGAGTGAAACACTAAGAATAAACGTAACAGTAAACACAGGAGAAGTAGATGTTGAGTGGAGTAAGTATTGGAGTAATGACACTACTGAAAAACCCGAAGTACCTCTCGATGTAACAACAGTGAAAATAGTGGAAGAAAGATACGACGAAGAAGGAGATTTAATAAAATTAGGTGTTACAATCGAGAATGCGTATCCATGCTACAAAGTAGGCATTTATGGTATGGTAGATAATATAGGGACAATACCTGTGAAACTGCTAAGTGCTACTTTAATATACGACGGCAAGAAAATACCTCTCGAACTTTGTAAATGGGTGGATCTAGACTTTGACGGTGACGGTGAACCTGAACTAAACGTTCATCTAGGATTATCAGAAGACGGTGGCAAAGATGGCATACAAATAGATCCTAAGGGATATGACACATACGAATTGGTAATACATGTAAAACAAAACGCAAAGGAATTAGCAACTTATAAGTTTGAAGTAGAGTTTGTCTTCGCACAGTGGAATGAAGTCCCATAAGCTGATGTGACTAAGCATGAATGCTAAAAAATTAACGGTAATACCTATTTTTATACTCTTAGTATCATCTATAGCTGTAGTTTATGCTATGTGGAGTGAAACACTAAGAATAAACGTAACAGTAAACACAGGAGAAGTAAACGTAGAAATCGTTGATGCATACACGTCAGATGAAACACCGCCACCTTGGGGGAAAAAGGACAAGAACGCGACACCTACAGCATGGCCTAGCTGCACGGACTTCGAGTACACTGGTGAAGGATGGGTTGCAGTAATTGATGGCGACTTAGAAATGAAAAATTTAGACAAAGATGTTGCATGGGCTGAAGCATGGATTAGTAACGATAAGCATACAGCCTATGTTAAAATACATAATGGCTATCCAGGATACGAGGTAACACTCAGCTTAGAAATAAAGAATGTAGGTACAATACCAGTATTCATAGATTATTACATTGTCAACGGTACGACATTAACAGAGGAGGAAATAGAAGAGAACAACATAGTATTCCTGGACGCTGATGGAGATTGCGAACCTGAAGTCCTAATACAGCTCTATGATTTCTTAGGAGAACAAATAGATCCTGGACAAGGTAGAGAGAGTAGCTGGAGAATCGTAGTATTACAGCCAGCAGAAGAGAATTCAGAGTACGTGATCTCGGTAAGGCTTGTAGCAGTACAGTGGAATGAATCAATATACTACATGGAGTAAAATAAACATCTCTTTTTTCTAACCCATTAAAACATGGTGCCATATATGAGAGGCCCGACATACTATGCATACATAGTCTTAACTGCAGCATTACTCTTTGTTATACTGAGCAATATTGCTTACGCTATGTGGTCCGAGACCCTGAGAGTAAATATGAGAATGTCTATGGGCGAATTTGATACTAGAATATGTTGTTATAAAGTACTTACATGCTGC
>Ga0164311_10002115_pt1 | contig 10127 bp, 9 predicted proteins | sample GuaBasSedimGuay2_FD_121796 | JGI IMG/M metagenome (GOLD analysis project Ga0164311, IMG submission 121796) | Subseafloor sediment microbial communities from Guaymas Basin, Gulf of California, Mexico - Guay2, Core 4569-9, 9-12 cm | ecosystem: Environmental > Aquatic > Marine > Hydrothermal vents... | reverse complement strand
GCCCGCACCGCTCCGTCCAACGCCCGCACCATCTCGCCCGCCGTCTGATACCGATCCTCCGGCTCCTTGGCCATCGCCCGCAAGATAACGCGCTCCACCCGCTCCGGCACCTCCGGTCGCACCGAGCTGGGGAGCGGCAAAGGCTCCTGGATGTGCTTTAGCACCACCGCCAGCGGCGTCTCGGCCTCGTAGGGCACGTGCCCGGTCGCCAGTTCGTAGAGCATCACCCCCAGGCTGTAGACGTCGCTGCGGGCATCCACCTTTTGCGCCTGTCCCTGCTCCGGGCTCATATAGACCGGCGTCCCGATCCCCACTCCCGTACCCGTCAGCTTGGCCGAACCCGCCATCATCTTGGCCAGCCCAAAGTCGGTCAGGTAGGCATCCCCCTCGGAATCCATCAGGATGTTGGCCGGCTTGACGTCGCGGTGAATTACGCCCATACGGTGGGCATAGTCCAGCGCGCTCCCTACCTGCCCGACGATGCGATTGATGTCGCTCAGAGAGAGCGGCCCCTCGGCCATGCGATCCTTCAGCGTGCCCGCCTCCAGGTAGCGCATCACCAGGTAGGGGCGGCCGTCCGCCTCGCCATAATCATAGACCGGCAGGATGTGGGCGTGTTCCAACCGAGCGACGGCTTTGGCCTCGCGGCGGAAGCGCTTGCGGAACTCTTCTTCCTCGGCAAAGTGGGCGGCGATCACTTTGATCGCCACGTCCCGCTCCATCGCCGGCTGGTAGGCCTTGTAGACCGTCGCCATCCCGCCGCTGCCGATCTGCTCCAGGATGCGATATGGACCCAAGTGCTGCCCGATCAGGTTATTCATCTTTGCTCCTCCACAGCACTACAGCGAATTGAGAAAACGTCTTCCAGTATCTACCATCCGATCTCGGGAAAGGCCAAAAAGATGCCCTCGCCAAGTTCGACGCCGCATTGTTCGACCATATAGTTAGCCACGTTCTTGGCCGCCGCGCTGACCTCTGGCGGGCGGCTCATGCTGGAAACCTGCCCCCCAGTCGCTTGACTGAGGGGAAAGCTCACCTGCTGCCACCCCTCGCGCAGCGTCGCGACGTCGTCTTTGATTTCCTTTGGAGCAGCGGCCTCTAGCTGCTCATAGTAATCGTTGACGTCCTCGACCGTCATCTGCGCGTCAACCGCCGTCGTCACGGCCTCACAAAACTTTGCGGTTGAGCCGCCACCGCACCCGGCCAGTAACAACCCTATTAGCGTCAGACCAAATGTCTGTTGCAATAGTTTTCTGCTGCTCATTTTCCTACTCCTTATTCTCTACTCACATTTTTGACCATCGAGACAGGTAAAAGGCTAACCATCGCTCGACTGTTCAGATCCTAGTGCGGTGAAGACCGCGATCACTCTACCAACTGGGCGTATAATTGGCCTCATTGTTGTCGGTCAGAGGAGCGACCGCGGATCCATCCGCGTTCATGACATAGATACCGGCGCTATCATCACGCTTGGACGTAAACACAATCTGCTGTCCGTCGGGGGACCAGGATGGCGACCAACTTTCGTCTTTGTATTCCGTCAGTTGTCTCATATCAGCGCCATCAACCCCGATCACGTGGATGCCGCTCGTCAGGCTTTCAAGGCCGGGATCCTCCCCTCCATAGAGGAGTATGATCATTTCGCTACTCTGGAGCGTCAAGATATTAAAGCCCCTGTCACTGTCAATGTCGGCGGTATTCCAACACGTATAAGCGATGTATTCGCCGTCTGGCGACCAGTCCGGCGCCAGATTGAAATTCTGATCATCCGTCACTTGTATCACGCTGCCGCCATCCGTGTTCATCACAAAGATGTCGAAGCCGCCTCCCTCGCGGAAGGAAGAATAGGCGATCTTTTGCCCATCCGGCGACCAAGCCGGGTCACGGTCGGTGGCCTCGTTGTTCGTCAAGCGGACGACCTCGGCGCCATCGACGTTCATCGTGTAAATCTCGGAGCCGCCATCGCGATCGGACACGAACACGATTTGCTGACCGTCGGGCGACCAGGCCGGGTCGGTGTTATCGGCCGCGTCATCTGTCAGGCGCGTCAGTCCAGCGCCATCCACGTCGATCAGATAGATGTCTGAACCGCCGTCACGATCCGAGACGAACAAGACCTTCTGCCCATCCGGAGACAGATCCGGCTCCCAATCATCGTCGGGATGATCAGTGAGGCGTATCGTCTCGGAACCATCAGTGCGCACCACGTAGATATCGGTCTCGCTGGTGTCGTCGTCGTCCTCGTCACCCAGGGTGGAGGAAAAAGCGATCCATTCTATCGGCGCCGGTGTGGGCGTGGGCGTGTTCGCCGGCGTGGGGCTGGGCGTGTTGGTGGGAGTATTGGCAGGGGTAGAGGTGGGCACAGCCGACGAGAGTCCACACCCAATGGCGAGCAACGTGACCAGCATCAGGCATACCACTGGCAATAGCGATCTCTGGTAATTCATCTTCTTTATCTCCTTTCTTTATCCCGAAAAGCTCAGGTAAATTCGAGCCGCGCGGCAGGGCCAGTAGATACCTCTATCCGCATACAAACTTAATAGTTGGACCACACGATAGCCAGCTCGACGGCGACGATCAGGATCAGCACGATGCCCTTCACGTACTCTCCATTGATCAGGTACTTGGGCCCGTACCACAGCGCCATGAATGGGAACAGCATTGACAAGATGAGGTTGCCAATGTAGCCGCCGATGCTCTCCTTTTTCTCCTCCTCTCCTTCTGCCTCGTTCATTTTCTCGTTGGTATTCTCAGACATGACAATCTCCTTTAGTTTGACTGATTCAACTCTCTAATCCATCACGCGATTAGATGGCTCTATTCTATCACCACAAGGTAGACAAAAAGGCACAAAGATGTAAACGTTTTGTAACAACTCAAATCTCAACAATCAGGTAGCGACGGGCAAATCAAAGGAAAAAGTCGTGCCGTGCTCAGGCTCACTCTGCACCCGAATCTCGGCCCCGTGTTGGGCCAGGATGGTGCGCACGATGGTCAGCCCCAGGCCGGTGCCGATGGCCGCCCGATCAGCCTGCCCGCCGCGAAATAGAGGGTCGAAAATGTGGGGGAGATCGGTCTGGGGGATGCCCATTCCGGTGTCGCTGACTTTTACTTGTACGCAATCCTCGTCAAGCACCAGTCGTACTGTAACCCGCCCGCCGCTGGCCGTGTACTTGACACCGTTGTCCAGGAGATTGACAAAGACCTGGCGCAGCCGGTCGGCGTCGCCCAGCACGCGGGGCAACCCAGGGGTAGTTTGCAGCGTCAGTATGACCCCCTTCTCCTCGGCCAATTGCCACAGAGCAGAGAGAGCCTCTTCCACTGCCGCCTGCAAGTTGACCGGCGCCAATAGCGACGCGCTCAAGTCCAATCGAGAAAGCGTCAGCAAATCCTCCACCAATCGCGCCAGCCGCTCAGCCTCACCGGCGATGAACCGCTGCGAGCGATGCCACAGCGCCTCCTCCTCGATGGAACAACTGGACAGGATGTCGGCGTGGCCCATGATGGCTGTCAGCGGCGTACGCAGCTCGTGGGCGATGGTGTGCATCAGGCTCCGGTAGACCTCGGCGGCCACCCCCCTATCCCGTCGCTCCTCGACGAGCACCAGCACGCCTCCCTCTCCGCCCAACGCGGTCGCCTCGACCCACAACCGATGGTCTCCGCCGGACGGGGCGGCGATCTCTAAACCCTCGCCCGCGCCGGAGACCGCCACCCTTTCCACCAGAGTCAGAACAGGCGACGGCAGTTTGAGCGAGCGTCCTGTCCCCCCCAGCCAGCGGCGAGCCGGCCCGTTGGCCAGCGCAACCCTACCCCGCCCGTCGGCCAGCAACACCCCACACGGCAACGATTCCAGCAAGGCCGGCAGCCAGGGGATTCCGGAAGGAGTAAGTGGGGGCAATCCCTTGCGGTCGCCCACTGGGCGGCGACGACGGGCCAGCAGCCAAACCCCTGCCGCCACCAGCAGGCCAAGGAACAAGAGTACAGCGATCACGAGGGGAAGAGAGAGGCTCAGAAGCGGCTCTTGGGACATTGGCTACACCTCCCCGGCGGCAAACTTGTACCCGATGCCGTGCACCGTCAGCAGGTAGCGGGGATGGCGCGGGTCGGGTTCCAGTTTGCTCCGCAGCCGCTGGACGTGGACGTCTACCGTGCGGGAGTCGCCCAAATAGTCGTAGCCCCACACCTGTTGCAGCAACGTCTCCCGCCCAAACACCCGCCCCCGGTTACGGGCCAGCACCACCAACAGGTCGAACTCCTTGGGGGTCAATGAAATCAAGTCGCCCTCCACCCGCACCTCCCGTCCCGCCAGGTCAATCTCTAGCGGGCCGACGCGCAACCGCTCGTGGCGCCGTGCTCCCCGCCCGCTATCGGCCAGTCTCAATACAGCGCGTACCCGGGCCAGTAGCTCCCGGGTGTTAAAGGGCTTGGTGATGTAATCGTCGGCCCCCAGTTCCAGGCCGACGACCTTGTCCACGTCCTCGTCTTTGGCGCTGACGATGATGATGGGGATATAGGCTTCACCACGGCGGATCTCGCGGCAGACCTGAAGCCCGTCCATCTCGCCGGGCAGCATCAAATCCAGTAACACCAGGTCGGGCGCATCGTCCTGGGCGCGCGACAACGCCTCCCGCCCCGTCCGCGCCCAGGCAACCGCATACCCCTCCCGCTCCAACGCCGTGGCGACGAAGGCCGCGATGGCGTCGTCGTCTTCTACGACCAGGATATGCACGTTTGCCAATCCTCCTGCCTCATCACACCGTTATGGTAGCATATTCGGTTGTCCAAGTCAAACCCGACATCCATTCAAACAAACACAGGGGAACCAACGAGGTCATATTCCAACGCAGCCGTGATGCGCACGGGGACAATTTCACCAACCAACAGTTCTACACGCTGATCCTTTTCGTCCTGCACCAACACCAGGCCGTCAATCTCGGGAGCGTCGCGGTAGGAGCGACCCACGCTCAAGCCCTCCCCCTGGCCCTCGATCAGCACGTCCAGCGTCCGCCCCACCAACGCCTGGTTCTTGGCCAAAGAGATGGGCTGCTGAACCGCCATCAGCCGCTCGCGCCGCTCCTCCTTCACCTCCGGCGGAACGTCATCCGCCAGCGCGGCGGCGGGGACGCCGGCCTCATGGGAGTAGGTAAAGACGCCCACGCGGTCGAATTCCATCTCGGCCACAAAGTTCAAGAGTGCCCGGAACTCTGCCCCGCTCTCGCCGGGAAAGCCGACCAGAAAGGTGGTGCGGATGGCGATTTCGGGCATCGCGGCCCGCAATCGCTCCACGGTGCGGCGCACCCGTCCGACATCGGATGGACGGCGCATACGGCGCAGCAAGCCGGGGTGGGCGTGTTGGAGGGGAATATCGAGGTAGGGCAAGATCTGTGGGTGGCGGGCCATCGTCTCGATCAACCGCTCCGTGACCCGACCAGGATAGGCATACATCAACCGTATCCAGTCCACCTCCGGCGCCGCCGCGACCAGCCGCTCCAGTAAATCGGACAGCCCATCTCGCATTCCCAGATCGTGACCATAGTCGGTGGTATCCTGCGCGATGAGCACTAGCTCCCGCACGCCGCGCTCGGCCAGCCATACAGCGTCGGCCAGGATGTCGTCGGGTGGACGGCTCACGGCCGTCCCTTTGATGAGCGGGATAGCGCAAAAGGCGCAGGAGCGGCGGCAGCCGTCGGCCAGTTTGAGGTAGGCGCTGGCCCCTTGCGCCGCCACGCGAGGCACGTCCAGCGCGTCCTGCCCCACAGTCGGTGTCTCTGGTAAATGGCAGATAGGTCTCCGAGCAGATGTACCTTCCAGTCGCTCGACGAGGCTCACAATGTCCATCCATCTCCGCGTGCTGATGAGGCCGTCAATGCCGGGCACGCTCTCTGCCAACTCGTCGGGAAAGCGTTGTGAGTAGCAACCGGCGGCGATGATGCGCTGACCGGGTCGCTTGCCCTGCGCCAACTCGTGCAACACGTCGAGCGACTCCTCGCGCGCCGGCGCGATAAAGCCGCAGGTGTTAACAATGAGCAAATCGGCCTCTTCAGGCTCGTCAGCAGCGGTGTAGCCAGCACGCTGTAACAGCATCGCCAGCCCCGCGCTATCCACCAGGTTCTTGGGGCAGCCAAGTGAGATGAGGTAGAAACGTCGTGGTTTGTTCATCAGCCAATCGAGACAAAAAGAGCGGGCGCCTTGCCCGCTGCGGGGCGCGTTGCCCGCCTGGTGTGCGCTCAAACCGGGACAGCTTACGGCGCCGTCGTGGGCGTCAGTGGTGATACGGCGATTTCTCCGTCAGCCCCCCAGCCGCGGCGACAGGTCTCGCCTCGCCCGCACATCGGCCCCTGCGGCTGCCCGTTGACCGTCACCTGCAAACCAGCGCCGTTGCCTGTATCCACGATGACTGTCTCCTGGCCCGACCATGACTCGGCCTGTTCTGGGGCCAGCATACCCTCGAAAACAGGTGTGCCGTCAACTGTCACGCGCGCCCAGACGTGCTCAATGGCCTCCAGCGCCAGCGTCACCCCGCCATCGGGATTAGCCGGGAAGGTAGGAGTCACGAGAGGCGATGTTTGAGGCGCTAGGGGAGTAGATGCGAATTCGGCGGGTGCGGTCGCGGTGGGGGCCGCTTCTCCGCCACCGGCCCAGCGGTTGAAATAATACCACCCCCCCACTGCAATCGTCGGCAACAGAACGAGCAGAATGGAAGCAACGATCAATCTCTCTGCGCTCATCCAGCGCGGGCGGGAGGTAGAAGAGGAAGAAATGGCAGGCTTGGCGCCTCGCGGCGCAGTCGGAGCGGCTACGCCACCGCCCTGCGCCTCGGCAGTGTAGCGGGATAACACTTGGTCGGGAGAGAGGCCCAGATAGCGGGCGTAAATGCGCAGAAATCCACGTATCTGGACGTCACCGCCAGGGAAAGCGGCCAGGTTCCAGACCTCAAGCGCCTCCAAAAAGCGGACGCGGATGTGGGTGGCTTCCTCGGCCTCCTTTAACGTGGCGCCCCTGGCCTCGCGCGCCTGACGCAGCCACACACCTAGCGTCTGCATCACTGATTCCTTGTAGATAGACAGTGGCTATTCTTCTTCTACCGCGCCATTAACTTTTTGAAACGGCCATTCTGATGGCACGCCATCTTCCGGCGCTGATCCATCGGCAGACGCATCTGGGGTTGGTTCGGGCAGTTCTCCGCCCTCCGGCTTTACCACAACCTTGACCTCAGCCACCACATCGGCCATCAGGCGCACAGAGATGGCGTGCTCGCCCACCTCGCGGATCGGGTCGGAGAGGATGTGCTTGCGCCGGTCGAACTTTTCGCCGGTCTCACGCTCTAGTGCGGCGGCAATGTCGTCGGGAGTGACAGAGCCGTATAGGCGGCCCGTCTCGCCGGACTTGGCCTCAAAGGTCAGGGTGAGGGCGCTCAAACGCTCGGCGAGCGCATGGGCGCGCACCGCCATACGCTCCTCACGGCGGCTTTCGGCGACCCGATGACGCTTGAACTCTTTCAGAGCGCCGGGGGTAGTCTTTATCGCCATCCCTTGGGGAATCAGATAATTGCGGGCGTAGCCGGCGGCCACGTCTTTGACGTCGCCGGCCTGTCCCAGGTTGGATACATCACGAGTTAGAATGATCTTCACGTTATTTTGCCTCCAAAATAATTCGTAATACGTAACGCCACAGCTCGTGCATCACATTCTTACGTTTTACGCATTACGCTCCAATAGGGCGGGTGGGATTCGAACCCACACGTCCTCGCGGACAGAGGATTTTAAGTCCCCGGCGTCTACCATTCCGCCACCGCCCCGTATATGCCTACGGGCAGCTTTGCTTGCGCTGCCCGTCGCTCAAGGTGTTATGTTCGAGAGGCGACGGTCGGAATTGAACCGACGAATAAGGGTTTTGCAGACCCCTGCCTTACCACTTGGCTACGTCGCCTGATGTACCATAATTCTACCATGCATCTCTTATCACGGCAAGTCAAACAGACTCAGTAGATCCAAATTTCAGACCTCGGAGGTCTCAGAAGGTGACACTGGCAGCAAAATTGCTTAGATTGCGCCCGTTTTTACCGGCAAAGGCGCTCTCGAGAGACCTCCGAGGTCTTGTTGTCGTAACATTTTGGATCTACTGAGACTAGTGGTCTACTTGAGGCGATCATTTTTCACCACAGAGGCACGGAGGACACTGAGATAGGATATTTTTGTGTTTTCTCTGTGTCTCTGTGGTGAGATATACTGAGCGCAATTGAGTTGAGTGAATTTGGATTGGAGGCTTTAGCCGGATTCGACCCAGTTTTGCCACGTTTACCCGGCTAAAGCCTCTATTCCGGTCCTCTTGCGATGTTTTCGAGACTGGAGCAATTCACCCATTTGATTTGCGTTCAGTATATGTGGGTAATCACCAGAAACGGGCTGGCGCGCATTTGCGCTGCTCTGAAACTGATGCTATACTCTTACCATCTTCTCACATAGGAGGCACACAGTGAAACTGGACTATAAAAAGACCTTTCTCATCGGCTTTGGATTCTTTGGCATCAGTGTGATGTGGACGCTTTACAACGCCTACGTGCCAATCTATCTGCAAGCGGGCAGTCCGGCGTTCGACGCGCCGGGGGAAGTGGGGTTCGGCCTGGGCGCAGGGCTGACCGGCGTGATTATGACGCTGGACAATATCGCCGCCTTGTTCCTGCTGCCACTGATCGGCCTCTGGTCCGACCGGATATGGACCCGCTTTGGACGGCGGATGCCGTTCATTCTCGCGCTCGCTCCCATCTCAATCGCGGCGTTCATGTTGATTCCCGTGGCGATGAACATGATCCCGCCCGAACTGAGCGGTCAGGTAGGTCAACTGGGGACGCCGCTGGCGCTCTTTATGGTTGCCATCGGTATCTTTCTGACGGCAATGGCCGGCTTTCGCACGCCAGTTATCGCACTGATGCCCGATCTGACTCCCAGCCCGCTGCGCTCCCAGGCGAACGGCGTCATCAACCTGATGGGCGGCCTGGGCACGGTGATCGCTACGCTGGGCAGCGGGTTCCTCTATAGCATGGGGCGCATGACGCCTTTTACCTTTGGCGGCGTGCTGATGGTAATCGCGGTACTGATGCTATTCTTTTTCATCAAGGAGCCGCGCGAGTTCGAGGCCGCGGCCCACGAGGAAGAGGGCTTGGGCGCTCTGCGAGGCATCAAACGGGTCTCGCCGGAGGCCCGCCGCAGCCTGGCCTTTTTGATGGGCGCGATCTTTTCCTGGTTCGTCGGCTACAACGCCGTCGAGACGTTCCTCTCATCCTACGCGGTGAGCGAACTGGGAATGTCCACCGGCACAGCGCCGCTGCTGATGGGCGTGGCGTCGCTGGCCTTTTTGGCTTTTGCGATTCCGGCCGGCTACATCGCGGCCCGCTTTGGCCGGCGGCGGACGATTGTCTCCGGACTGGCTATCTTTGGCGCGTTACTGTTGACAAACTTTTTCCTGCGCAACGCGACGTTGATATGGCCCATCCTGGTGATCGGGGGAATGGGCTGGTCGCTGGTCAACATCAACTCGCTGCCGATGGTGGTGGACATTGCGGCCTCAGACGCCGACCTAGGGACCTACACGGGGCTGTACTATATCGCCTCGCAGTTGGCAGCCATAGCCGGGCCGACGTTCAACGGCTACGTCGTCGAGTGGTTCGGCGGCGACTATAACCTGATCTTTATAGTGACGCCGGCCCTTTTCCTGCTAGCGATTTTGTGCATGACGAGAGTGACAAAAGGGGAAGCAAAGCGGGAAAAGAAACCAGGTTTTTAGGAAAAACCTGGTTTCTCATCTGATACGAGTAGACACAGCCTCTACAAGCGAAACGGGCCTCGCTCGGAAATGAGCGAGGCCCTTGTTATTGCGCGTTAAGGTGCGTGGCGCTTTCCAAGCGCCACGCACCTCGTGTTCCCAGACGCTACGGGTAATTACGCATGACGAGTGGCAGGTAGACGTACTTCTTATCGGGCTGCACTTCAAAGCTCACCGCAGCACCCATAGGGCTGGATACGCCCTGATCGCTGCTGACGACATAGTAGGTGTCGTTGGTGATGGTCAGCCCGTCGGTGATGGGCAGCGTGGCCGTGAACCAGCCCGTGGCCGTGCCGCCGCTGGCG
>Ga0164311_10002113_pt1 | contig 10133 bp, 9 predicted proteins | sample GuaBasSedimGuay2_FD_121796 | JGI IMG/M metagenome (GOLD analysis project Ga0164311, IMG submission 121796) | Subseafloor sediment microbial communities from Guaymas Basin, Gulf of California, Mexico - Guay2, Core 4569-9, 9-12 cm | ecosystem: Environmental > Aquatic > Marine > Hydrothermal vents... | reverse complement strand
CTCTTTGCGGAGTGACACCTTGGACAATTGTTCGAAACAAAGAGTTTTAATCTCGTCATTGTTTGGATTTTAATGCTATGACATTCCCCTGGGTGCCGTATCTTGCCCTGTCTCTGAGTTCTGCGATCTTGCCCTTGTTCCATCCAGATATATTCTGATAGTATCCGGTGATTCGAGACCAGTAGTCAATTCTGGATGAATTGCAATTAGGACATCTATCAACGAAGCCTCCGGTCACAAATGAACAGTCCCTGCATACAGATAAATCCTTTGTAAATGCAAAGTATTGAATTGCCGTTTTTAGAGAGATCTTCCTCGTCAATTCATAAATTCCCTCTGGACTGGGATTTTGTTCGCCGAGCCATACATGGCTCATCGCACCACCATCTGTCAATGGATGAAAGGAGCCCTCAATTTTCAATCTCTTCCATAGCGGAACATCTGCGGAAGGTCTGACATGAAATGAATTTGTATAATATGCCGAATCGCCAGAACCGTTTACAACAGCCTTTCCATCATATCTATTCAAATCAATTTGTGCAAGTCTATAGGCACATGACTCTGCAGGAGTTCTTGCCAATGAGAAATTCAATCCCGTCTCCTCTCTAAATCTCGCAACTATGTCTTTCATCCTCTTCATTACCTTTAAGCCGAATTTCCATGCATAGTCTGATTCGTGCAGTTCTAATCCAAGATGTGCAGCTAGCATCTCATTCATTCCAACCAAACCAATTATATAACTCTGTCTGTCTGGCTCTAAGTACAAGGTGCCGTTATCGTCTATTCTCTGGCTCATGAATGGTAGGAGATCATTCCTTAAATTTCTCTTTATTATCTCTCTCTTAAGCAGTAAGATATCCCTCGCCTTCTTCATTCTCTCCTCAAGTAACTCAAATAATTTATCATCATTTCCATTTGATTCGTAAGCAATTTGTGGCAGATTTATTGTAACAACTTGTAAGCCACCGCCCCTTATTGTTCCATTATATAAATCATCATCCGTATTCGCCTCCGTTAATGGCATTAGAAATGAGCAACACTGGTAGCATGCAAATTTTGGCATATATGGTTGATTTATTATATAATAGGGAGTTCCAAATTTTGCAGCCAATCTTGAAACCTTCATCAACTCCTCTTCATTCTCGCCATTTTTTAATTCCTTGGGATATATCTGAACCTCAAATTTTGGAAAATTGAATGGCTTTCCAATGTAATCTCCATGAAGATAGACATCAACCAGTGCATTAAATAGTTTTCTTGCCTCATCCTCAAAATCCGAATAGGTTATTCTATCGCGAACCTTGCCCCCTGGAAGAACTGCCGGAACATCTCTGAATTGTTCTGGGATCGACATGTCGCAATCTATTGATGAAAATACGGTCTGACCACCCCTTGCAACATACATCTGCGACATCTCATATATAAACATTTGGGCTAATTGATTTATCTTCCTTTCGGATAAGCCACGAACATATGGAGCAAGAAATGTATTAAAGTAACTAAAGCCTTGTCCACCGGAGCAGTTTGTCTGGGAAGCCGCCAAAACCTTTGCGGCGTGTAGAAATGCAACCTCGGGTCTCTTTGCAGGTCCTGCAATTGCGGTATGATTTCCAACTCCGTCTGCCTTAAATCCATTTTTCAGGAAGAATCTTATATCGTGGGAGAAGCAAAAGGGTCTCGTTGCAAAATAATCCAAATCGTGGATGTGAATTTCCCCTCTCATATGAGAGTCCGCAAGTTCTATTGGCAGCACATTTATTAAAGCATATTCCTTTGAAATCTGGTCAGCCATTAATTTATGCACGGTCTCTGGGTTATATTGGAGGTTTGCATTCTCTTTGTGCGGCTTTTCTATCAAATCCTTGACATCATAAACTGGCATTCCGAGTCTTGTATACTTGGCTCTCTCCCTCTCCAATCCGCGCTCAAGTAATTTTACATTTACGATCTCTCTAATCAATGGTGCAGTAACATAATTTAATCTCATCCTTTCAAGTTCCCTCCCAACATCCCTCGCAATTTTTTCTGCCAATTTTCTGTCAATTCCAGTTTCCTTTACAAGTGAATTTACAATATGTTTCCTGTCAAATGTTTCTAATGTAGTCCTCGAGGTTCTAACTCTTAACCTTGCTCTATATTTGTATCTCTCCGCCAGTTCCGGATTTATTCTTCTTAAACTCGAATATACCATCTCTCTGATCTCCCTCGTTGTTATGCCATCATAAACATTCTTTGCTATATCCAATGCAATTGATGTCGCTATTGATGAAGAAACTCCCGCATTCATACAACTTACAATAATCTCCTCCGGGTTAAACTTATCAACAGAATTATCACTCCTTATGACCCTAATTCCAATATTTCTATTTACATATCTATGCGCCATTTTAAATTTTTAAATTAAATCAAATTCTTTGACAATAAAATATTTGGAATAAAATAATAAAATTAGATATATGTTTGAATTTACTCTTAACTATCTGGTCCCCGTGATAATTGGCTGTCTCATTGGTGTAGTAACTGGTCTAACCCCGGGGCTTCATGTGAATACAATAGCAATAATTGGTTTATCGCTGTTTCCATCACTAAATATATCATCAATTCAATTCACAATAATCATGGTATCAATGGCAATCACCCACACATTTCTTGACTTTATCCCCGGGATATTTCTCGGAATTCCCGAGGAGGATACTGCGCTGAATATATTGCCAATGCACCAACTGGTAATTCAAGGAAGGGCAATGGAAGCGGTTAAACTGACGGCATATGGCAGCCTTCTTGGTCTCGGATTTGCTTTATTGCTTCTGATTCCAATGCTATTTCTTATCCCACTCGTGTATCATATATTAAGGGAATTTATCATCTATATCCTGATAATTGCAATTCTATTCCTTATAGGTCGTGAATTAAGACGAGGGAGAAATGCCGTGCTATGGGCTATCATTGTATTCTTTCTATCCGGATTCTTGGGAATTATCGCCCTTAACACAAAATTATTGTCTCAGACTCTGGTTCTGTTTCCAATTTTTGTTGGTCTCTTTGGAATGAGCAATATCATTTATTCATTGGGGAGTAAAACGAAACCAATACATCAAGAAGATGATATAGACCTCCACATAGGTCCGAGTGCGATCTCCTCCGGATTTATCGGCTCTATTGGCGGTATGCTCGTTGGCATATTGCCAGCAATGAGTCCATCACAAATCGGTATATTAATTTTTGAAGTTCTTGGCAATAATGTCAGAAATTTCATAGTTTCAATCTCTGCAATCAATACATCCGACGCAATCTATTCATTCATTTCCCTATACACGATCCACAATCCGAGAAGTGGTGTAGCAACTATAGTTGGTAAGATAATTAATATGGACTTTAATGTATTTCTCTTGATAATTGGAGTGGTGGCATTCTCAGCAGTAATTGCAACTCAGATTCATTTAATTGTTGGTAGAATTGCACTTAATCTATTCCATAGAATAAATTACAGAATATTATCTGGAGTATCCATGGCCATTATATTAATCCTTGTCTATATATTCACGGGAATCTTTGGTATGTTTATACTTTTCGTATCAACGTCCATAGGGCTATTACCAATTATGACAAAAATTTCAAGAACGCATTTGATGGGCGTTCTCCTCTTACCAACGATCCTATATTTCATCGGAATTTTACCATAAAACAAGAAAAATTCACGAAGTGAACAGACAAAATTCACCTAAGTGAATTTTGAGTGCCAATTCACAGAGTGAATTGAGCATTTTTATGCCGAAGATAAAGTTATACTTTATCTTACGGTAAGAAATTTACTTCATTATGTCCTTGGTAGCATTTGCGGCCTTTATTATTTCCATAAGAACGAGACCGAGATTTGCCTCTGGTCTAACCAAGGCTATCACTGCGGCATTTGGTCCAGCATCTACAGCTACCAATTTACAATCGTCCGCCTCTGAGATTACTCTCTTAACCTTTCCCTTCCTCAATTCTGAAATTGCCGTCTCTGCAGCACCAAACATCGTTGCAGACATTGCGGCAAATGTCTCCGCATTCACATCACTCGGTAATTTTGCAGCGACAAGCAAACCATCCCTCGTTGTGATTGCCGAACCATCAATATCGCCAACATTTGCAAGTTCCTCCAATAGACTCATAAGGGCATCCTTTTTTGACTTTGGCATTTCATCACCTCTAATTATACATTATTTATTTACTAAACAATCTTTTTAAATAGGGCATCTAATGCAGCATATACCTGCTCCTTTTTTAGCTTTGTGGGCTCACCATCCCTGACCTTTGATAAATCCTCCGCAGTTGTTGGTATTATTGGAATTTCATCTGGCAACTTCATCCTCTTCCTTATCTCTTCGATGCTCATTGCACCCTCAAGGTCTGCCTTGTTTGCAACAACAACCGATGGCAAGCCAACACTCTTCGACTTTTCTAGCATCTCCTTTACCCTTATCAAGCTACTTGGATTCGTTGCATCAACAATGGCAATAACACCAAGAGATTCGCTACCCAATAACTCAAGTATTGGGTCAAATCTCTCCTGGCCAGGGGTTCCAAATAAATCAACCGAAAATCCAGCATACTCAACATGACCATGATCCAGGGCTATTGTTGTGCCCAATCTATCTACAGAGACTGCTCTTGTTGATGCAGAATGTACAAATGACGATTTTCCAGCATTATATGCTCCGGTAATCAGGATTTTTGGGATATAGATCCTGACACCCCCCGGGGCCGTAATCTTAAATGGAACCGAGACTCCTTTCTTTACCTTTCCATTCCAATTAACCTTTGAAACGATGAAGAATTCCCTCAATATTACCTTCTCCTCAATTGCCTTCAATTGAATTATCGCATCTGATAATAATTTTAATTTATTTAGGACATACTTCTCGTAAGGCCATTCTGTAAACATAAAGATTCCAGTTGATATCTTTTCTTTGAATATTCTCTTCCATTCATTTACCTCATCTAAGGATTTTTCTCCACAGTGATCAATTAATGTGGAGATCGAATCATAAACAACAACCGCATGTTTGGTCTTTTTTTCATCCAATATCTTCTTTAAGGACTCTGTTATCGATTTTACATTTCTTGGGTTTTCTACAACAAATTTATCTGTTGATTTCATATTTACTAACCCAGAATATGCATCAAGAAATATGAATCTCCCATCTTCTATATATGGCTTTACATCCCAACCATAGTGTTCAATCTCCTTCTCGATAGTGCTGGATGCCTTAGATTGATTTACATAAATACAAGAATCGCCATCTTCCAATCTATTTACAAGTGCTTGATACGCAAATGGTGCATTATCAATCCCAGGAGCTGCCCAGAGTGTTGTTATTGTGCATGGTCTTATGCCGCCGTTCAGAAATTCATCGAGCCGAGGAATATTTGTTTTTATTATCTGTGAGTTCATTTTGCATCTATTGACTATTTTATTTATTTGTCATATAAATATAAAACCTTTTTTATTTTTTGTCTTGAAGTGCTCATAGCCCCTCTTCTTGATTATCTCTCTTTTTCCATTCTTTACAGAAAATATGCCCTTCTTTATCACTCTGCCTATCTCCGTTGCATTTATCTCATCCTTAACCTCGTTAAAATTATCCTCTTGAATTGTGAAGAGCAACTCGTAATCCCCACCAGTATAGAGTGCAAATTCTGATATATTAAATTTAAATTCTCTTGCCAATTCAATTGCATTCTTGGAGATTGGAAACCTCTCGGGATAGATTTCAAAACCAACCCCGCTCTTTTCTGCTATATCATATAAACTAAACGCCAGCGAATCAGATATGTCTGTCATTGAGGTCGCGAATCTTCCAATGATCTGCGCCTCATTAACCCTTGCCAATGGCTCAAGTGCCTTCCTTATGACCTCGCTCTCCTTACAGGAATCTGAATCTATTAGATTTTCCATCAGCAATCTCACACCAAGGCCGGCATCCCCTAGGGTTCCAGTAACTGCAACAATGTCATTGACATTTGCTCCCGAACGAAATACGGGTTTTTTTGTCTTACCGATTGCCGTTCCAACAATGACGAGATTCCCAGAATACTTTGTATCTCCACCAATAAATTTTGCATCATATCTCTTACACTCAATTGCTATCGAGGTAATTAAATTCTCAAAATCTGAAATCTCCATGTCTTTACAACCAAATGCAACGAGGAGTGCTACTGGTTTTGCACCCATTGCCGCAATATCACTAAAGTTTGATGCGACAACATACTTTGCAATCTGCTCGTATGTCATTCCAGGCAATTTATGAGTTTCTTCATAAAAAATGTCTGTCGATGCAACGAGGAATTCATCATCGATCTCCAATACCGCGGCATCATCGCCAACATTCAAATCCATAGCATTCAATATCCCATCGATCCTCCTTACAATTTCCTTCTCTCCAAGGTCAGAAAATTTCATTCTTAGTTATTATTAAATTCCCAAACCTTAATTTTAAATATAAAGATGAATGTGAGGGGAAAATCACATCCGGTGCAGGACCTGATTCAAGAAATAAGAAATGTATTTCTCGACCTGGGATTTGATGAGATCGAGAATCAAATCTTTATTCCTGAGAGTGATGTTTATAAGCAATATGGACAAGAAGCGGCAGTTGTTCTTGATAGATGCTATTATCTCGCAGGACTTCCAAGACCAGATATTGGACTTAGCGAGGAAAAGATCAAATTAATAAGAAAAATAAATTCGAGAATTGATATAGGAGAACTGAAGAGAATATTTAGAGAGTATAAGGAGGGGTCCATTGAGGGAGATGATCTAGCAGAGGAGATGGTGAATAGATTAAATATCGAGATGAATGATGCCATGAAAATAATTGATTTATTCCCAGAATTTAAATCACTCGAACCAATTCCAACAAGAACTACACTAAGATCGCATATGACTGCCGCATGGTTTATGACATTGGAAGCAATGCAGGACATATATGAATTACCATTAAAATTATTCTCAATTGGACTTAGATTTAGAAGAGAACAGAGAGTTGATAGGACACACTTAAGGGCACATTATGGAGCATCATCCGTTGTTATGGATGAAAATCTTAACATTGAGGATGGAAAGAGATTATCTGAGAAGATTCTAAAGAGAATCGGATTTAAGGAGATAGAATTTGTAAAGAAAAGGGCAACTTCAAACTACTATGAGCGAGGTCTCGAATTTGAGGTCTTCTCAGATGGAGTTGAGATTGCTGATTGTGGAATCTATTCTAAAAGGGCATTAAAGAATTATGGAATAAGATATCCCGTGTTTAATATAGGCTTTGGTCTCGAGAGGATTCTAATGCTCAGAATGAAGAAGGACGATATTAGAGAAATTATGTATCCACAATTCTACACTACCATGGAGTTATCGGATGAAGAAATTGCAAAAAGTATCTACATTGATAGGATACCCGAGACCGAGGATGGTAAAAAATTGTCAAAATTGATCACGAGGGTTGCAAGAAAAAATTCAGACGAGGAATCGCCATGCAGATTCTTGGTATATGAAGGGGGATTTCTTGGAAAAAGGATTAGTGTTTATCTTTTGGAAAAGGAAAGCAATACGAGGCTCCTTGGTCCCGCGGCATTAAATGATATCTATGTCTATAACGGCAATATCTATGGAATTCCGCCCGAGCCAGAGAAATTTGACCGGGAATTAATTAATGTAAAGAGAAATGGTGTCAGGGTAAATTTCTCATATATTGACGCAATTTCAAATCTATTTGCATCGGAGATCGAGGATTTGGTTCGGAGGGGAGAAAAATGGGGATTTATACAGGTAAAGATGGCTAAGTCCCCATCAGATATAAACGTATCAATTGGTAGGATTGCTCGAAGATTTATAACCTCAAGAAACAAGGAAATAATGCTAAGGGGCCCCATCTTTACATCGATAGAGGTATTTATTGCCACTTGAATAAGTAATTTGGCGATATTTATCTACAAAATCAATTAATATGTATATTCAAAAAACTAAAATTCAACACAATGTACAATTAAAATGGCAAAAAGAGAGAATGAAAAACAAGAGAAGAGCGATATAACATTAGATGAGGTGAAAGAGAGTTTAGATAATTTAAAGAATTTTATCATAAAATTGGAGAGGGAAAGGAGGGAGGCTGAAGAAAGGAGAATTGCTGCGGAGAGTAAAGTAAATGAGTTGCGGGAGATGTATGCAAGAATGATCGAGGAGGAAAAAAGGAAGATGAAGGATAGACGGAAGTTGATAGAAAATGAGATGAAGATCATAGAGATGGAATGGAAAAGACTAAGGGATGCCGAAAATCTGTTAAATGATGCCGGCAGAAGGATTGAGGAGATTGAAACATCTCCAGAGACCGACTCTATAAGAACAATTGCCGATGAAATAAGAAGAAGTGAGAGGGAGATTGAGAATGCGGAAAGATACGCAAGAGAGAGAGAAAAGGTGTTAGAGAAGTATAGGGGAGAGATAGAGAGAGAATGGAAAGAAATTAGGAAAATGTGGGAGAGAATAGAGAAGGAAAAGATTGCCATCAAAGAAAAGAAGAAATTGCTTGATGAGGAATATAAAAATATAGTCGATATAAAATTTCAGACAATTGAGGATAGAAATAAATTAAAGAGACATATTGATGAAATAGAAAGAATAAAAGAAGGCACACTAAGGGAATTGCCAAGACGGATTTCTGAACTCGATGATATACTTGAAAACTGGAGAAAGGAACTTAGGATATTGGAAGAGGAAAGGAAAAGACTACAAGACGAGATAAGAGATGCCTTAGAGAAAGGCCCAGAAGAGGAGAAAAGGGAGATGAAAGAGAGATTAGATGTCTTGGGCAGAAAACTTGTAGAGGTCAAAGAAATGGAGGGATTGATGGAAAGCGATTTAGAACTTGCAAAGAAATATGAAGAGATGGCAAAGAGAGAATTAAGCAAGGTTGAATTAGACCTAATGAAATTGAAGGCTGAACATGAGAGAAGAAAGAAAATTGATGGTGAAGAGAAGGTAATTGATATTGAACCAAAAAGATTAGAAACTAAGAAAGAATCAAAATCCGAAAAGAAGGACAAAACTCATGAAGAAAAAATTCATGAAAAGGGAGAAGGAGGACATGGAAGAGGAGGAGATAAAAATGATGTAAAGGATGTCATAAATCACTTGATAGACCTTATAGATGAGAGGGGGGAGGTAAAGGCAAAGGATGCTGCAAAGATACTACATGTTGATGCAAGTCTGATAAGTAGATGGTGTGAAATTCTCGAGAAGAAGGGTATAGTTGAGATTGAACATCCATTGATAGGAAGTCCCGTGTTAAGAAGGGGTAAAAATATGGATAAGATAAGTAGAGTTAACAAGAATGTCCATGTTAACTCGTAAATCCTCTCTCCTCGAGTATCTTATCAATTATCTTTTCGTATCTAAATTCTTCTATCACATACTCTCTCTTGTGTTTTAAATGTCTGTAATATGTGATAAATGCTATCATAGCTAATAAAAAAAATGCAAAGAGCAATGCTCCTCCAAATTCGTACTTTATGGCATTATCTGTTATACCGGGATATTCCTTCTTACACGGCTTACAGGGTCCCCCACAGTCAATCCCCTCTTCCCCCTGATTCCTTATACCGTCTGAACAGGTCGGGATTTCTATCGTTGTTGTGGTGGTTGAAGTTGTGGATGTTGTAGTTGTTGAGATTGAAGATGTTGTAGCAGAGATCGTCGATGTAGTTGTGGTTGAAGTAGTGCTAGTAGTTACACACGGCTTACAGGGTCCCCCACAGTCAATCCCCTCTTCTCCCTGATTTTGAATTCCATCTTCACAAGAAGGACACGGCAAACAAGGTCCCCCACAATCAATTCCCTCTTCACAACTTCCATGATGACAATCCCTTATTCCATTGAAGCATGTCTTTTTTATCTTTGCAATATTTGGCGGATAACCCTCTCCACAACAACCTCTCCCATCAGAACGAATTGTTGTAGTTAATGTGGATGATGTTGATGTGGTTGATGTTGATGTGGATGTTGTGGTGGTGGATGTTGATGATGAGGTGGTGGTCGATGTGGATGATGAGGTTGATGTTGATGATGAGGTGGTTGATGTGGATGTTGTGGTGGT
>Ga0164311_10002112_pt1 | contig 10136 bp, 6 predicted proteins | sample GuaBasSedimGuay2_FD_121796 | JGI IMG/M metagenome (GOLD analysis project Ga0164311, IMG submission 121796) | Subseafloor sediment microbial communities from Guaymas Basin, Gulf of California, Mexico - Guay2, Core 4569-9, 9-12 cm | ecosystem: Environmental > Aquatic > Marine > Hydrothermal vents... | reverse complement strand
GCGTGGCGAGAAGTAGAAAAGGTGCATCTCCATCAACCAGGGCCAGCGGTGGCCCATCAGCCGGGCGAAAGGGCTCTCGATGTTGATGGTGTGCACGGAGAGCAGGCCACCCGGCTTGAGGATGCGGTAGACCTCTGCTATTTCCCCCCGTGGGTCGGCCAGGTGCTCGATCACGTCCCATAGAGTGACCACGTCGAATGAGGCCGCTGGGAAGGCAGCCTGGCGCAGCGTGCCATTGATCACCTGCAATCCACGCGCCTGCGCCTGCGCAGCAGCCCAGCGGGAAGGCTCCACTCCCCAGGCATCCCAACCCCGCTCGCGGGCGATTTCGACGAAGACCCCGATGTGGCAGCCCACGTCCAGCAGTCGCGTGCCGCTCACCGGTGGGGCGAGGTCTTCCAGGGGGCGCAGATTGCGCCGAAAGGTGAGCACCCGCCCCTCGCGCTCCTCCAGGTAGAGCGGATCTTCCACCTCCTCGTAGTCGTCCAGGATGTCGTCCGCTTTGCGGCGGGGGTTGGTGTACACCAGCCCGCACTGACGGCAGCGCACGATGGTGTAATGTTGGCCGTAGCCGGGGCAGGTGCAGTTGTACCGGGTTACATCGTGGTCGCTCTCGTTTTCGGGCAGTGTGCTGGGGTAAAGGACAACGCTATCTGTGGAACCACACAGGTTACAAGGGATGTACTCTAAAGTCATTGGCATCACCGCTGTTGGGATGCTGCGGGGGGCAAGTCTGAACTGAAAAGGCGCTCCATGCCCAGGCGCACGACCGTGTACATGGCCCGCAGAATCTCCTGGCGGGAGATTTTGGAAGCCCCGTGTCGCCGGTTCTCGAAGATGATGGGCACCTCGGCCACGCGCCAGCCCCGGCGCTGTACACGATACAGCATTTCGATGAGAAACGAATACCCGTTAGAGAAGATGGTATCCAGATCAATGCTCTCCAGCACCTCCCGCCGATAGCAGCGAAAGCCGGCCGTACAATCCATAGCCTGTAGCCAGAGCACCATTTTGACGAAGGCGTTAGCGCCCCAGCTGAGCGCCTTGCGGGGCAGGGTGCAGTAACGGGTACCTCCGCCCCGCACGTAACGCGACCCGATTACCAGGTCGGCGTCACGACTCCTGTCCACCAGGTCCGGGACGTAGCGGGGATGATGCGAGAAGTCGGCGTCCATGGTCAGGATGCGATCAGCGCCCATGCTCAACGCAGCTTTGAAACCGGCGACGTAGGCCGTGCCCAGGCCCAGCTTGCCCGAGCGATGTATCACCCGCACGTGAGAGTTGCTCGCGGCGAGTTCGTCGGCGATAGCGCCCGTGCCATCCGGGGAATTGTCGTCCACGACGATGACCTGTATCTCGATAGGCAGCGCTAGAAGCTGTTCCACCAACGGGCGTATATTTTCCCTCTCGTTGTAGGTGGGGACAATTACAACGTTAGACATCCTCACTCCTTAGAAACCAAAAGTGTGCAGGAGTCGCGCTTAGTCCTGCCGCTGATAGATTGTAAGCGGCCCCACTCCCTGGTCTGAAATCCGGGCCACAGGGCGATAGGCGGCTTTGAACCAATCGGTGGCTATGATGGGCACCCACGATTCGGTCGGCACGTCAACGATGAAATCCGGCTCATATCTCTGCAATGCTTCCTCAATTGTATATTCCACCCCATGGCTCAAATAGGGCACCAACTCCGGTGTCACCAAACCATAAAGGTCTATCATCCTCCGGCGGGAGTAGTAACCCAAAGCACCGATCTCCAGGGCGGCTATGCTGGCATCCTCGTCACTGTTGGCCAGGAACCAGTCACTCGCTGTCTGGTACAGCCTCACCCGAGGCTCTAGCATCTGTCCTTGATGACTCCAGATCGCCGAGGAGGTCTGGCCGTAAATTATCAGTACCAGCAATAGTCCTGTAAGCAATATTGGCGTGGTGGCCGTGAGCCGCATTCTGTCCGCCAGCAGGTGGAAAAAGTTGAATAGAAAAAGCAGGCCCAGGGCTACGGTGATGGCTCCTGCACTCACCAGGGGCGCGTAGTACTAGGCGTAGGTAGGAGCGCCTAGCAAAGTATAGGCTATGACATACAGAGCTGCCCAGACGACGATCAACCTCCATGCCCGGCCAGCGTGCCGGAGCTGCACGATGCCTAGCAATGACAGGGGCAGGAAAAGAATGTAAAGGCCGCTGCGTCTCTGGTACACTGCTCCCCATAGTAATATCCCCTTCAGAAAAGAATACGCTCCTGGCACGCTGGCGGCGGACACTTTGGCGGCAACGGAGTTGGGGAGCGGGGAACCAAACGCCAGCAGCGAGAATGCAAACCACGGTAAAGTCACGGCCAGGTAGAGGCCAATCTGCCGCAACGGTAACCGCCGCCTCTGTAGGATATAATCACCTCCCAGAACGGCGACCATGAGCGTGGCATCGGCTCTGGTCACCGTCGCTAGGGCGAGGGCCAGGCTGGCCCAATTAAGGTACTTGGCGGTATACGAGGTCACGGCCGCCATTAAAAGCATTATGAGGAACATGGTCTCCATCCCAAAGGTGGACAGCACCAGTGGGTTGGTGATCAGGATCAGAGAAGCAGTGAAACCAATCATGCGCTGGTTCAGTTCGCGGCCAAGCAAGTACACGAAGATTCCACAACCGGCCAAAGCAACAGTGCTGATCACGTGGCTGAGAGTGGGGAAATCGGGCCAAAGCAACCCTAATGTCGCCAGGACAAGAGTGTACAAAGGAGTGGTCGTGCCCAGCACCCATTGACCGGGATTATAGGTAAAGCCTTGCCCTTCCACGATATTACGGGCATAACGATAGGTAATAAAGGCGTCATCGAAGGCAAACCCGTGATAGAGGTAGCCTGCACCCAGGGCTGTTAGAGCCAGGATGAGCACGAAGGCCGTATCGTTTCGCGTCCAACGCATCATCGTGGGCCGGTTTATTTCTGCTTGCATCTCAGAAGTAATCAGCTGTCTCAAACCTCGGTGGTCCCCCTGTAGAGTGTTGGTGACGCGTCCCGCCCGAACGTGAACGTTTGGGCTACGAGATGCAAGGCCCTCCGGGCCTCTTGAGCCCCCGGAGGGGGCTTCCCACCTCGTAGCCGGGCGGTTTAGCGCCCGGCGGGGCGGACGAGGAGCGCCAACACACAAGGGGGAGACTACCCAAACCTCAGTCCGTTGCAAACACCCCTAGCTCATCAGGCGACACATCGTGCGAAAGCCCGTAGAATACTCGATATGGCCCAATCTCCCGTTCCTGGAACGCAATCTGCCGGGCAGTGAACCGCTCGCGCAATAACGCATCCAGGGCCGGCTGGTTGCTGGTGACGTATACCACGCGATCCGCCTCACGCACCCGGGCAGTGTACGCCGGGTAGCGGTCGTCACTCTCGACGTAGGCCAGGTTCTCTTTGTACGGCAGCCGGGGGGCGAGGATCACCCGTTCATCAGAAAGGAAGGCGATCCGGTAAGCCACCCAGTAGTTACTGTACCCGTAAGGCTGGCCCCGTTCCAGCAGGAAGGCGATGAGCTCGGCGTCGTGCGTGTTGTCGAACTGGAAGCGGGTGTTGAACTGGGTGGTGATTTTCGCTGCTCCCTGCGCGCCTCGGACGTGCCCCACCAGGTTGAACGCCAGCACGAAGACGAGTGCCACGGCAAAAAACGCTCGGCTGCGCTGCCTTAACACCTCCAGAAAATCCGCGCTGAAGATGCACAACGGCACGTACAACGGCAGCAGGTAGCGCCCCGTTGGATCGCTGCCGAACCGCGTGCCCACGAACAGCACGACAAAAGAACCCACCAGCAGCCAAAGCAGCCCGTAGCTGTTGCTATCACCGGAGCGGCGACCGGCGAGCCAGCGAGCGCAGCCGTGCACCAGGACCGCCCCGTAGAAAACGAGTGCCAGCGGGGCCAACACCAGCGATACCCACTCCGCCGACCACGGATAGTGCAGCCCCAGTAATCCGGTCAGACCAACGAGGAAGAACCCCACGAACCGGGTGCCCAGAGGCAGGATGGGGGCCAGCGGGCCACCGGCGGTCTGTGGGTTGTAAAGGGCAAGCAAACCGGCCTGGCCGTGGGTGAAGTTGTAGATCCACCACGGGCTGCTGAAGACCAGGAAGGCCAGCCCGGCCAGCAAGTAACCACGCCACGGGCGCAATCTAAGCTGCCAGAGCAGAAAAAGTCCGACTGGCACCAGGTATACGGCGATCAGGCCCAGTGTCCAGAACCCGATCCCTGCCGCCGCGCCCAGGGCCAACCAATGATACCAGGACTCTCTCCTCCCCTCTGCCAGATCGTGGCCGAGGAGGAGCACCAGGTTGCCCAGCAGTAAAACCTCGCCGTAGCCGCCCAACGTGGCCGTGGTGTACAGGGTGAGCAGCACTGGCGGCAGAGCGATGTACAGCGCGCTGAACAGGGCTGCTTCTTCGCTGGAACAAAAACGGCGAGCCAGCAGCCAGGTGGACACGATCAGCCCGACGAAAAGTGCCACTTGCACCAGGCGCATGGCCAGGGTCGAGATGCCGAACAGGGCAAAGGCTCCGGCGATCAGCCAGGCGTCCAGGCTGCCCATGTAAGCCTGACCGTAGTAGAATATTGGGCGTTCCCCGGCCAGGATGTGGCGGGCCATCAGGCCGACCACCGCCTCGTCGGAGTTGAGGGGCACGGCGTCTGCGGCCAGCAGGGCTCCTTTCAAAGCCAGGGCCAGCAGGACGATGCCCCCCAGGGGCAAGAGCTGTCTACTCAGCTTGCGAAGAGACGTCACTTCCCGTTCCTTCTTCTCCAGCGCCTGAGCCGGGGCAGACTGACCAGGCCCACCAGCCCCAGCGTCGCCGCCGAGATCAACCCGCCGACCAGGAAAGAACGAGGCCGATAAACGAAGACAACTTCGCGGGCCCCCGCTGGCAGGGCGATGGCCCGGAAAGCGTAATTGGCCCGCAAAATCTCGACCGCGACGCCGTCCACGTAGGCCCGCCAGCCGGGATACCAGGTGTCGGCGCATACCAGATACCCCCCCGCACCGGGCGGGACTGTAATTGTAACCCCATTTGGCCGTTCATGCAAGATCAGCCCGGAGACCGGGGCCTGCAACCCGGGATCGGACGGCGGGGTCGCTGGTTCTCGTTCCAGCAGAACCTGCTGGCGAGGATCGAAAGCCGGACTGGTCAGCTCGGCCAGGAGTGCGGACGGATCGGGAATCACCCGCGCCTGGGGTACGATCCAGGCCCGGGGCAAAAGGTGGGGATTGCGGTAGACGGCGATGTCCTCGTTGGCGTGGATCAGGTCCAGCCCGGCCAACGAGGTGTCTGCCGTGCCGGTGATGACGTAGCCCACGTTCATCTGCCCCAGCAGGGGCAGGGCATCCATCGGCGGGAGGTCATCTGCCAGCGCGATCAAATCGTGGGTGCGTCCCACCTGCAGCGGATCGAAGTTGTTGGCACTGGGCAGGCGTTCGATGACGCCCAGATTGGGCAGCAGCGCCTCACGCATTCCCCACCAACGCTCCAAGTCCGGCGAGCCGAAATCCTGGAACGACAGGTATTTCTTGCTGAATGTGATGGCGTACTCGGCGTCGTGAAAGATGAACGTGCGCGCTGGCTCCTGTTCTCTGAGAATCGCGCCGGTGATGGTACTTGCATCATAGATACGCGGGTCGAGCGCCGGGTTCAGCCCCCAGCCGGCGATGATGAGGTCCGCCGCGACGAAGACGACGGTCAATGCCGGCCACCATGCTCGCGACGGGCGATAGAGCAACACCAGCCCCGCCGAGGCGATGAGCAGCACCGCAAAGCGGGCCACCGCGTCCAGGAAAGTGACGCGGATGCCGGCAACCAGGAAGTGCCCTGCTAATGAGGCGAGGAGCATTCCCCCACCGCTGACAGCGGCCAGCCGGCAGAAGGCGTGGAGCCGCGCGCCAGGTTTAAGTGTCTCCGCGCCGATAGCTGCCAGCGTGGCCACGGCCAGGGTGTAGATGCAGAGCAGCCGCGCCGGGGCCTGGAACAGCCCGAATCCGGGCACGTAGCGGTAAACCAGGGGAAAGATGGGTGTGTTCTTACCCATCGCCAGAATCAGGGAGCCTGTCGCCAGGATACCGAAAAAAGGCACTACCCGTAATCCCGTCACTTCTGTGCCTTTGCGCCTCCGCTTGGCCAATCCCCATTTTGCCACCGCGAATAGGGCCAGCCCCAATGGTAACACCCCGATGTAACCCGCGTCCTCCCAATAGGTGGCGTATCCCCAGAAGTCGCCGCGAGCTGGGTTGCCGAAAAAATCGGGGGCAAACAGGGAGAGAATCCGCCACGGCCAGAACGAGTATTGCATGGCGAAGTCCCAGTCCAGCCCCGATGCTCGCTGTGAGAGGCGGGTCAGCTCCCAGGTGGGCAGAACCTGCACCGCCGCCACTCCAACGCCGACCGCCGCCGCCAGCGCGAATAGTGCCCACACTCTGATCTGAGACCTGAGTCCGGCGTCTTGCCTTCTGCTCTCCTGCCAGGCACGGAATAGCACGTACAGTCCCGTGGCCCATATACTGTAAGTCCACGTCTGGGCATGTCCGGCCAGGAACTGCACGCCGATGGTTAACCCCAGGGCAAGAACCGTGAGCCGGTCGCGGCGGCGCACCAGCCGTTCCGTCAGGCAAAAGAGAAGGGCAATCCAGGGGAAGGCGGCGTTCTCGGTGAGAAATTCCAGGCGGGCGACCATGTATCCACTAAGCATGTAGGCCAGCCCGCCGATGATGCTGGCGAAGCGGCCCAATCCCAACGTGCGGCCATACAGGTACATGAACAGCCCGGCCAGGAGGACGTGAAGCACGGCCGTATAGCCCATCGCCCAGCGCACGGGGATGAGCAGATAGAGCGCATTGAGTGGGTAAAAGATGGCCGATTGCAGGTTGGCGGCCAGGGGTGTGCCGTTGCCCAGGTACGGATTCCACAGGGGTAACTGACCGGCTCGGAGCATTTGCACCGCCAGCTCGCGCCAGGGGTAGAATTGGAGAAGGGGGGTACCCCAAAAAAGCACCTTTCCTCCGAAGACGAAAGGCCAAAACAGAACGAGAGGGGGAACCGCAAGAGCCAGAGCTACCGGCCAACTACGGGATGTTGTGCGCACGTTTCTCCTTAAACAAAAACGAAGTGTGGACATTCGGGCGTCCGCTTGATTTTACCGCAGAGCACGCAGAGGTCACGGAGTTTTTCTTTGCGGCCCCGGTGGATATGCAGTGGGTCAAGCTCCCCTCCCCTGGTGGGAGGGGCAGGGGGAGGGGGAAAAGGCGATACCGCAGGCTATTCACCTCCTCCTAACCTCTCCCACACGGTTTGGGGGGAATCCCGTCAGAACCCAGAGCTCAGTCCAGCGGCGATTTGAAATCGTAGATGCCGTCGTCAATTGCCCAGCGAGCGCCGCACGTCTTGCAGGCCAGCATGGTTTCCGAGTACTGCCAGTCCCTTCCACCGCAGCGAGGACAGCGGAAAAAGCCGTCGGCGGGGAGCGGCGGGCCGGATTTTCCCTGCCGGGCGCGGATGAAGATGCTGGGTGATAGTTGCCACCACGCGCCGGTCCACTGTACCAGCCCGTCCGCTGCAGCCAGCAGGCGGGCGGGGATACATCGTTTCAGCAGGGACACGCGGAAGTGGGAGACGGTCAGTCGGCGCTCGATGGTGAAATCCGCCTCGTGCAAGCGCGCGGCCATCCACTTCGGGTGGAAGTCGAAATTGAGTTCAACGAACTCCACCGGTTCCAGGGCAAAAGGATTCCACGGCTGGCGGTGCAGCCAGTAGCGGAGGATGGCTTTCAGGTGGCGTTTGTTGGCGAACTCCAGGATGAACGTCCCCGTTGGGGCCAGCACCCGCCGGGCTTGCCGCAGCACGAGGGGCACGTCCTGGGCGTGGTGGATGGTGCGGATCATCGTCGCCCCGTCGAACAGACTATCCACGAAGGGTGGATTGTAGAAATCGCCGGCGACGTAGATGTAACGTTCGCTGCGTCCCAGGTGGGCCTGGGCCTGGCGCAACTGCGATTTGGAGTAATCGAGGAGGACGACCTGCTCGAAGCCAGCGTACATTTCCGTCAGCCGGCCGAAGCCCGCGCCAATCTCCAACAGTCGCCGGCCGCCGGGGGGCAACAGGCGGCGCAGGGCGATGCGCTCGGCCAGGTCCTCGTACTCACGGCCTTGTCCCTCCCAGAAGTCGGTGCGGTAGCCGGAACCTTCGTAGTCGCAGATTGCGGGTGTCTCGGTGGTCGGTGTCATAGCAGCCCCTGTTTCATGTGAAACAATGAAACAAAACCACGGCGCTCAGACGTTCAACGCCGCGCGCAGTAGCCCGATAGCGGCGGCAATGTTGCGCGGATCCGCCAGCCAGTTGATCACCAGGTCGCGGTACTGGCTGCCGATTTTGCTCAGAATCTCGGCAACCTCGCTCCTGGCCTTGCTGGAGAAGCGGTCCAACGAGGATTTGCTGCTGGCCAGCCATGCCTCGAAAGTCTGCTCGTCGCCCGCCGTGTCGGTCATCTCGCGGATGATCCACCGGCCGAAGACGGTGGAGAAGAGCCGGTAGCGGTCGTCCTGACCCAACAGCAGCCCGCGCTTCTCCAGGCCGATGAGCGTCACTTCAGAGCGGGAGTAGAGCTCGTTGAGCTCATCCACACCGAAGTGCCGATCCGTCGTTTGCCCTTTACGCTCCAGCAGAGCCAGCACAGTGAGCAGGATTTTCTCCCCATCGTCGGAGTTACCCCAGTATTGCTTAAAGTGAGGCGTCGCCTCCTCCTCGAACTCCTTGCGCCAGAACCGCCGTCGCTCTGCCTCGGCCAGGCCCTTGACGTGTGCCTCGAACAGGAAGTGGCAGGCGGCTTGTAAGAAGAACGGGTGGTAGCCCGATACCTGGAACAGGGCCGTCCTCTCCGTGGGCGTGAAGGCTACCCCCGTGCCTTGCAACGACTTACTGATCAGTTCCTGCGCCTCTTCGGGAGTGAACAAGCGCAGGTTGATGTTGGCGAAGATGTTGAAGAACGGCGAGCTACTCACCTCTTTGGAATGACACAGGTCAATGAGTTCCCGCCGGCTGGAGGTGATGAGCGCCAGGGGGCGGTGGATGGCCAGCGAACGCAGACCGGTGAAGAAGTCCGGGCCGAAGGCCGGGCTTTTGGTCACGTTCTCGAACTCGTCCAGCAACAGGATGACGTGCCAACCCTGTTCGTCAACGATGTCGAAGAAATCGGCCAGGGTGTAAGTGTCTATCGTCTTTGCTTTCCCGGCCTCCCTGGCAATGGCTTTCAGGCCGGGCTCACCCACCTTGCGGCTGATTTTGCGCAGTAGTCGCTGCCAGAAGCGGGTCGGCGTGGTCGCCTTGCTGAGCATACCCAGATCGTCGTACAGGAACACGAACCGCCTGGGATCGAGGCCCTGCGCCTTGATCACAGATGGGTGGGAGAGATACTTGAACAGCGAGGTCTTGCCCGTGCGGTATTCGCCGACCACGGAGCTGGACTCGAACTCCGCGTTGCGCAGGCGGCTGAAAATCTGCTCGATCTCCCGCCGCCTCCCGAAGAAGCGGGCCGGGTCGGATATGGGATTGCCGTAGGTGAAAGGATTTGCTTGCATAGCGTATCTCCCGATGGTTTTTATCTTCCTGGGTGGGCCAAGACCTCCGACGTTTCCAAGCCCTCGAAGGTTTGGGTTACTCTGGAAGGGTGGGGATTATCAACTCCTGCCCTTCGTATATCAGATTGGGATCGGTGATCCCGTTGGCACGCATGATGTCATCGGCTGGCACGTCAAACTCGTAGGCGATGCTGGAGAGAGTATCGCCTTTCTTCACGATGTAGATCACTGCCCCTTTGGGGATAGGGCGAGGGCTCGGCGTCGGCGTAGGAGTGCGAGTGGGCACGCGCGTCGGCGTGCTGGTGGGCGTCCGCGTCACGGTCGGTGTGGGCGTTGGTGTGCGGGTAGGAGTCGGCGTGGGAATTTTGAAAGCCCACAACTCCTCTGCCCGGTTGCCGGTCATGTCTTCAACTTCCAGGACCACGACGTGCCATTGAGGTTCCAGATCAGCGTCTGGGTAATAGCGGATACCCCAGACGTCAACGGTCGCCCTGGCAGTAATATCCTCCCGGTTGAGCTCCAGCCGCACGGTCGTGGTGTTGATC